>Ga0247772_1000014_pt1 | contig 178934 bp, 161 predicted proteins | sample UWRJL151409C6_FD_179945 | JGI IMG/M metagenome (GOLD analysis project Ga0247772, IMG submission 179945) | Plant litter microbial communities from Arlington Agricultural Research Station in Wisconsin, United States - UWRJ-L151-409C-6 | ecosystem: Environmental > Terrestrial > Plant litter >...
CGGTTGCTTTCACCGAGAACACATCGGCTCCGCCCTTGTTTACGAACTCGGCGTCCAGCACGTAGCCACGAATCGAGGCTCGTTTCTCGAGTCCTCCAACTCGTTGATCTTTCCGACGAACTTGCCGACGAGCTGAATCTTGATCTGGACCACGACGTTGCGCGGGTCGTGCGCATCGATGCGGAAGATCGTTCCGCCCAGACCCTAATGAGTCGAAAGCACGGCCCCCGCGGTCCGCAGCTCCTCTTGGCCCTTGAAGACATCGCCACGAGCTCGTTCTTTCGCGAGCGATGCTTCTACCCCCGCGTTGGTCATGTCCGCCAGCTCCCCGACGCCAGAGGATCCCGGTCGCGCCGTGAACGGCGTGTCGAACAGCAACTGCAGCTTGTTCAGGTAGCGCAGCTGCTTGTCGGGGTCGGCCATCCTGGCCTTCCACATAATCCACTCCGCAATCGCCTTGTCCCCCTTGGTCAGCGCCTGATAGGCAGGCTTGCTCCTGATCGTTCGCTCCAATATCGCAGCTGGCGACGCCCCGGGTTTGGACGCGACGGAACGAACGTTGGATTGTACCGCTGCTCCCCAAAGCCCAGCGCGGTTGGGAGTGAGCGAGTCGACCAAGACGGCCGTGCCCGCACTGCGCTCTGCCACAACCGGCGGTGCGGTATTCGTCGCGGGTTTCGCGGTCCCATCCGCCGTTTCCTCATCTGGACCGCCCACATTGGCTGGCAGATGAGAGACGGGAACCGCTCGGGAGCGACTGACCATGCCCTCCTCTTCGGTCCCCGCCCACGCCAGTTGCGCATCGAGCCGATCTTTTTTTTATGGTCACCGAGCGCGGCGAGTCCCGGCCCAGCCTTCGGCGGCACTGGTCGGTAAGCAGCAAAAGCCCTCCGCGCGGTTACGATTCAAGGCGGTTGAGCCAACTGTTCGCGCGGGGCCGTTACAGTTGGGGCTCGCTGGCCTCTCTCGCCTGCTGCATCGAAGCTCGCATGGCGGTGTAGGTGGCGGTCTCGAAGCGGAGATCACCCGAACCGCAACCGAAGCCCACGGGTGCCTCGGTCGGAATGAGGACGACGCTCAGGCCCGGTAAACTCCAAGATTGGTGCACGAACGCGCTCACTGGGAGCCCGTATTCATTGACGCACCTCACCGTGTACCCCGGCGTCGCGGCGCGGTGGTACTTGGCGCTGACTTTTTGCACCACGGCTGGGCCATTCGCAGGCGGCAAGGGCGCAATCCGCATCGCAACCACGTAGCCGTCGACAAGGGTGACGGAGACATCACCCGCCGCGAACCACTCCGGCCGCTCTGCGGGAGCTATCGAGAGCGGCAGAGTCGTCGCGCCCGGTGGCAAAGCCACGGGCTCCGAGCCAGATGTCATACGACTGAGGCTCTTGGCAAAGTTCAGGATCGGATCACCGTCGAGGCCTGCAGAAGCTCGCGTGCCGTAGCAGGAATGCCCAACCGAGAGCTCGGAGCCGCATTCGGGCAGAGTGAGAGGCTTGCCCAGCGCAACACCGAGCACTTTCATATCCACGTTCGCAGCCGTCGCGTTCGCGACATCACGCGCGAGGCGCTGTGCCGGCGTGCCCGCGTTCGAAACCTCGGGCGCGGCCGCAACTTGCCTCGAAGGCTGCGCGCCCTGCGCGGCGCCGGCCGCGGTCCGGGTCGGCGGTGGGTCGGGGACCAGCGCAAGGAACTTCTGCTCGCACACGGCCGCATATTTCTCGAACTCGGGACTGGGCCCCTTCTTACGGAGGGCGCGAGCCTTCATGCATTCAGGGATGCTCTCGAATGCGGCGATCGCCGCCTTCGCTTCCGGCGAGGTGGCAGCGCGCGCGCCGTTGCCCGCTGGCGCGGCAGCCGGCGCGGGCGACTTTGCGGGCGCAGGCGCGGCGGCGGGCTTCGCAGGCACCGGCTTGGCGGGAGCGGGGGCTGGCTTGGCGGGAGCGGGCGCCGAAGGTGAGGGGGCTGCGCTTGCGGCGCAAGCAACTGTGAGCGCCCCGCAATGAGCGAGCACACCCAACATCGAACGCTCGAACCAACGTAACTCGTTCACGGATTACCTCGGAAGGCTAGGAAGCGCCCAGGACGCTGAACCACGCAGGCACGATAAACATTCTTGCGCAGTTTGGGCAACGCACGGCCAAGCTCGAAGCTTGTACTTTCTTGCTAGATTCGGCGTTCGACCCTTGGCCCCAACTCGATAAGGAGAATCGCGCCGGCTCGCGAATCCGAAGTCGCCGAGACGAAACATCGCCGCAATCGAGCGGCCAGCGAGACATCGAGATTCAGCACTAGGTATTTAGTCAGGAACTCCCCTCTTCCGACACGCTTCCGTATCGTTCGGCGTCGGCAACTGAATACGGTTTGCGCTGCCTCGTCGAAGTGTGACCAGGGGCGTGTGGAGGAGGTGAACGTGGAACGATCAATGAGAGTCGTCGCTGTGCTCATCACGTCGCTGGCGCTGAACGCATGCGGCAGCACGAATGGATCCGGAACGGAATCGGCGAGCGCGGGTCAAGGAGGCGGTGGCAATGCGCCGGGGACCGCTGATCCACCCAAGTCCGGCGGATCCGGCGCTGGCCTGCCCGATGATGGCAGCGCGGGCGACGCGAGTAACGGAACCCTTGGCGTGCCGAGCGGAGGATCCAGTGCGCAAATGCCACCGTCATCCGATCCTCCCGCGCCGCCAACGAACGGCAGCAGCCCGACCCAAGACACGGGGGTTCCTAGCCGTTCGCGATCGGCGACGCGGCCCTTTCATTCACGCCCACCGCGCGCAATTGCAACGATCCACTGACGCCGACCACTGACGGTTACGTGTTCGACGACAGCTTTTTGACATTGGTTCTGCCCACGGGAAACGCGACGTTCGCGCGTGCCTCGTCGCCACTTTCGGACAAGGGCCTGACACTCGTCATCGGCTGCGGGACACCGTTCGCGCCGGTCGCCACTCAGGGCCACGATCCCAACCCCTCCAACCCAGGGACCTCCCCGACACCTTTCGGTAGCTGGTTGGCCACGGATGCCAAGGGCATTTCGTATCAGGTGATTCTGAACGCAGACCACAGCTATCGCATCAGCATTCTGATTCCGACCTCGACCGTCACGGCGGATGAGTACATCCAAGAAGGCAGTTTCCTGCTCAACGGCCCGTACATCGCGTTTACGCCCATCAAAGCATCGTGCCCCGTCAAGACGCCGCCCTTCGTCGATGGCTACGCGTTCAACAACGCCGCGCTCGTCACCAAGGATGCAGCGGGAACGGTCGGCGTCTTTGCGCGGTCAGCTTCAGCTTCTCTCGGTGATGGGCTCACGCTGGTCGTCGGCTGCAGCGTCGACAACGGCCCGTGGATGCCCGCCGACTTCGCCCCCGTGCCCAAGTGACTGCAATTCGTGTGCGGCGAGCGCAATAGCGCTCTGATGGCCGGCATTCGCGCACGCGTCTTGCACGGCCCCTATCATGAAATTTGCCATTAGGAACGTGCCCGAGTCCTGCAAAACCGCCGCACTCGCAACCTTCGATAGCTTGGAGCAAGCGCGCGCCGCGCTAGGCGAAGCGCTCGGCTGGCCCGAGGTCGAACTCGGGCCGGGCTACACCGCGCCCAACGCGAAAAGCCAAGTGTGGTGCGCTTACCGCACCAAGGCCGAAGCCGCAGCCGATCCCGACGGGCTGGAGACGCCGCGAGTGGTGCGCATAGACGACGTGAATTGAAGTGCCGGTAGCCGCGTTGGTTGCTGCTAGCCACGACAGCTGGCAGCTAAGCGTGCACTCATACGATCCTTGGAGCCGCGCGCTGCGGAGCTCAACCGGTCCTAAAATCGACCGTCGCAACTCACGCCCGTGCCAACCACGCTACAGCCCAGCAGGCCCGCATGTAACGTCGGGTTGGTAGGGGGGCGACCCACGACCAGGGCGATCACACTCCCAGTAAGCAAGGCCCCACCCGCAGCATAGAAACCGATCGCGAGGTGCTCGTATTTCTGGCGCTGGTCATCCACGCTCTGGCACTGCTGGATGCGGGTTTGCCCAGGCTGTTCGCAGTTCGATCCGTTCCAATCTTGGGCCGCGTTTTCGCGCTTGATCTGAAAGACCACGCCGGCGGCGACCGCGCCGAGGCCCGCGACGCCGAGGGTCACGGGTAGCAGGTACGAGCGCGCGTGCGGCGCGGGTGTCGGGGACGAGCCTTCGCGGGGGCGACCAGCAGCGCGCACCAGCTCTGGATCTGCGTCGCTGCCGCATTCGGCGAGCGTGTTGCCAAAGCGGTCGAGTGCTCGCACGGTGTACTCGTAGCTGCGGTCGCGCAGCTGAGCCGGCAGCGCGAAACGAGTCGTCGGCTTTGCCGACAATTCGAACGAAGGACGCGGGGTATTGCCCGGTTCGGCGATCCGTAGTTCGATTTTGCTCACCATCGTCGCGGGATCGCTGAGCTGCACGATCAGATGAGCTTGATCGCTACCGGGCTTCGCGTTCAGCGCCAATCGGTCGGACGACGCGGCCCAATAACCTTGGGCTTCGAGGTAGGGATCGCGCACCTTCGGCGACAACCCTTTGTCCAACTTGAGCGATGGTTTGACGGCCAGTGCGATCAGGAAATTGGCTTTGGCTTCCTCGGTGTCGCCCTGCGCCGCGGCCGAGATGCCGAGCAGGACGTACAGCCGCGCCGTCTGTTCGCCGTTTGCGCCGCCCGCTTCCAGAGCTTTCTTCGCCAAAGCGTGCGTGGCTGGAAAGTCCACGGATTGATAGGCTCGTTCGGCTTCGGCGAGCCCGCTGCTCTGCGCAAACGCAGGCGCCGTGAGCAACACTCCGAGGCAAATGGGAAGTAGCAAGCGCTTCATTCGATGCCAATCCTGCGCACGGTAGTCTTGCCGTTTTCGATCGTGACCGGGTAGCTGGTCTCGATGCCCTGCTCCGGATTCTTCAGCGTTAGAACCTGATTGCCGCTCGGCAGCTTCACCCCAATCAGGGGAGTCTGTCCGAGTACGCGACCGCCCACGCTCACTTGCGACCAAGGACTCGTGTCGATGGTCAGAAAGCCGAAGCTCGGGCTCAGCTCGGCTTTGGCAACCGACGGTGCACTGGTCGCGGTCGCTGCCGAGGCGAGTGGCGTTGGCACGGCAACGGCGCTCTGAACTTTGGCAACCCGCACCGGCCCAGCGGGGCGCAGCGGGGTGACGGCGCTCGGCTCCGGTCGTTCGGCAACGACGGCGGTCGGCTCGATCGGTTGAGCGGGCGGCGGAGTCTCGACCAACCCCGCGCGGCCGGTTCGCGGTTCTGGGTTCGGCTCGGGCCGAGGCGCTGGCAAAGCCGCATTCGTCGTTGCTTGCGCCGGGTTCGCGCTGCCCCGGATCACGCTCAGAAATGCGGTCAGGCAGGCCATCAGCATGAACGCGCCGATCAATGCGAACATGGAGCGGAAGGCTCGGCGATGGCGCTTGCCGAGCTCCTCCATCTGGTCGTTCATGCGCGTCAGGTCGGCCGAGGTGGCGCCGGTCTGAGGCACCTTGAGATACAGCGCGCTCGTGCTGCTCGGCGAACGGCTCGAAGCCGGCGCGGGGGGGGTGCAGTCGCTGCGGGCCATGAGCACCGACACCAACCGCTTTTGCTCGATGATCTCGGGCGCAAACAGATCCTTCATCAGGCCCGCGATGACGCGTGCGTCGCGCGAGAAGCCGGCGCGCGCCAGCCACCCTTCGAGGTCATTTCGCATCGCGCCCGCGGTTTGATAGCGCACCGCCGGATCGCGCTGCAGAGCGCGGATCAGCACGGTCTCGAGCTCCTCCGGGATCCCCAGCCGCCGCGAGCCCGCGCTCGGGATCTGCCCCTGCAGGGTCAGCCCGAGCGTCGCGGCGTCGGTCTCCGCCTTGAACAAGCGGGCGCCCGTCAGCGATTCCCAGAGTACGACACCCGCGCTCCATACGTCGGCTCGGCGATCGACGTGCTCGGCGCGCGCTTGTTCGGGCGCGATGTAGCCCACCTTGCCTTTGACGATGCCGGTCGCTGTGCGCCCCTCTTGGCTGTTGGCTTTGGCAATGCCGAAGTCGAGCACTTTGACCTGCCCGTCGTTCGACACGAACACGTTTTGTGGCGAAACGTCGCGGTGCACGATTTCCAGCGGTGAACCCTGGGCATCTTTGGTTTCGTGCGAATAGTGCAGGCCGTCGAGCACGGAGATGGCGATGCTCACGGCTACGTGCGGGGCTAGCCCGCCGCGCTCGTTTGCGCGCCGCAAGACGCGCTGCAGCGGTTGTCCCTCCAGATACTCCATCGCGATGCAGCAGCGCCCGTCGATCACGCCGGCCTCGAGCGTTTTCACGATGTGCGGGTGATCGAGCTGGGTGAGCAGTCGCGCTTCGTCCAGGAACATCTGCACCAGGCGCGCATCTTCATTGAAGTGCGGATGCAGGCGCTTGATCACCACCGGGCGATGCACGAACGGCGCGACCTCCCAAGCGGCCAAGTACACCTCCGCCATTCCGCCCTGACCCAGGCGCGCCAGCAGCTTGTAGCGCTCGAGCGAATCGAGTTGTTCCGAAGGCGCGGCATGCGCAGCCACACCGGTGAAGCTGGGCACGACCGGCGTGAGCTCGGCGCGATCGAGAGCGTCGTCGGCGAACGGGAACGAGGCGCGTTGGGAGGAAGATTGCACGTTCTGAAGCTATGATTTCTGCGTCAACGCTGGGACAAGGAGGCAAGAATTCGCGGCAACGTTTGTGTGGCGCTCTTGCGTTCGGCGGATCTCGACACTGCTTCCATAAGCAGTGTTCATTGCTCGCAGTAGCCCTGGGAGCAGGTTTCCCCGCTGCTGCAATCACCCTGGACAGTGCATTTGCTGCAACTCGTCGACCCCGTGGCCTTGTAGTCGAACAAGCACGAGCATGGGCTGGTCGGCTGATAAGGGAAGATATTGCCGCCGTCTTTGCTGCGCGTCACGTGCATTGCGCATTCCGGTACGAGCCCGCTCTGCGCATACAGATCGAGCAACTGCACCTGGTTCGGCAATGCCTTCGTGCCCGACAGATAGCCGATGATGTCCGTCACGGCCTGACGGTTTGCAGCGTTCAAAGGCTTGCCTTGTCCGTCCACTCTGAGCAGCAAGTGTAGCGGTCCCCAAATCGGGTAGTGCCCATCACGCACGTTGAGTTTGTCCCGTGCGGTGCTGCTCGAATCCGGGAACACGGCGCAATGCTGATCCGTGTCTTGGAAAGCGAGCACGCGAATTTGCGCGCGCAGGTTTTTGGTATCGATGTAGTCGGCCGCCAGGATCCCGAGCGCAGCATTGGCGGTTTCTTGCTTCTGCCCTGCGGCTTGGATCGATGCCGCGACGTCACTCGAAGCCTTGTGGGCTTTGCCCTTCCAAGCTCCGGCGGGCACGCCGATGGCTGCTGCCAACATGGCCTGCGTTCCGGACGTCGCGCTGCGCTTGAACAGGTAGTTTTCGTCGTTCCAAACGGCGACGCTACCGCTCGGATCGAGTAGCCCACCGCCTTCGCCGAAGCCAAACGCGAAGTATGCCGCTTCCGCGCTGATCTCCGAGTACGGCGAGTTCGTCGGCACGGCGAAGGTCATGGTTTGGATGGGGCCGTGCGCGTCGCGAACTTGCAACGCATCCAGGTTCGCAAACTCGAAGCCCGCGCAGGACTGCGCAAACACATCCGAGGCGCCAATATCGGCGGTGACGCCCTCGGCGGGCAGATCGCATGCGACGCCCGTACTGGCAGCCGAGTCCCAGTAGGTGGCCGTGAGGGCAGGAGCCGTTGGGCCGGTGGTCATCGCGGTGCCGTTGATCACCGCGTCGACACCGACGCACGAACCGGTGGACTCGTAAACGATGTACACGTTCTGCGCTACCAGCTGCTGGGCGATCTGCTGCAGGAACGGACTCGCCGCTGACGAGCCCGTGATGTAGACGACGGTGCCGTGACTCGCCAAGTCCGCGCACGATTTTCCGCTGCCGCCGGTGCTCGAGCCCGCGCTGCCGCCTGAGCCCGTGCCGCCGCTGCCGGCACTGCTGCCACCGCTCGCACTCACGCTGCCCGCGCTGCCGCCCGCGCTTGCTCCGCCAGATCCCGGCGCTGGCCCCGGCAGGGGCGGCAACTTGCCGTCCTTGCCGAGTAGGGTGAGCCGCTTCGTATCGTCGAAACGGGTGCAGGTCGCGGTCGTGCACGCGTTTTCCAGCGTCACGATCTCTTCCGGCGCGCAGCGATAGCAGCCGAGCCCGTGGAAGCCGTCTGTATCCACACAACTGACGCCAGAAGCGCCCGCGTCACCCGCGCTGCCGTCTGGAATGAGTCTGCCGGCACTGCCTGCGCTGGCCCGATTACCGCCCTCGCCCGACCCGGCGCTCGCGTTCATGCCGCCCGTGCCGCCGCTATTTTCGCCGCCTCGACCCGCGTTCCCACCCGATACTTCGCCGGAGCTGCCTGCCTCGGCCGCGCCGAACCATTGGTTGGGATCTTCGAGCTTGGTGCAGCCCAAGAAGATCAGGCACGAGATGCCGAGCCACTGACCAGCACAGCGAACACGTTGCTTCATGATTTTCTCGACACGACGGCCTGCTGCGTAGCAGACCCGCCATGCTCGACGCATGAGCACGCCGTGACGGCCGTGTGAACTCTTCTCCCTCGGCGGGTCCATCCGTTGACCGAAGCCGTGCTCGAGGGGAGATTCGTGAGCGAGGTCGAACCGCGATGAAGCTGCAGTTGAACGTCGGTGACTGGGCGACGATCGCTTTTTTTGCGCTGGCGGTGACGCTCGGTTGCTACGCAGAATCTGCGCGTGGGTCGTCAGCGTCAGCCGCTACGAGCACGACCACGGCGAACCAGAGCAGCTCTCCGAGAACTGCCGTGGCCGCCGTGGGACTCGAGTGATTGCCGCGTACTCGCGGATCAGAACGAAGCTTGCGCAGCGAGAATGAACTCGCCGCGGTTCGTCTCTTGCTTGTAGACGTACTTGGACCAAGCCGCCTGGAACTTGGCGTTGTCGCCGAGCAGGTAATAGTTGAGGCCGAGCTCGTAGGTCGTCACTTCGTCGCCCGTGGGGAGGTTGGTGTGCTCGCCGGCCTTGCCCTGCAGGTCCTGGGTTACATCGGGATCGTAGTGACCAATGCGGAACAAGGGTTGGAATTTGTCGATCTTGTAGCCGAGTACCGCGTAGACGCCCGCGCCTTCACGGCGAGCCGTAGTCTGCCCGGTCGCACCATCCCAACCGTGGATGTACTCTGCCTGAAGCAGCACATTCGCCAACTCGAGCTTGAAGTCGGCCTCTAGGCGGTCCTTGGTCGGGGATGAATCACGATGGCTGATGCCGGTGTAGCCCACGACGCCGACCGTGATGCCTTCGATCGGGTAAACCTCGATGCGCCCAGCGAGATCCTTCTGCTTGTTGGTATCGAGCTTGTTCTGGCCTTCGCCGTTGAACAAGGAGGCTTGGTAATAGAAGTGCTTGCCGAGCTTCTTGTCGATCCGGATGCCCATGTCGCGGACATCGCCGTAAGCACGCGCAACCACGGAGCGCTCTGGGAACAGCAGCCTCGAAGCGCTGTTGTAACCTTCGTAGCTCACCGGGATCTTGAATTGGCCGACACTCACGTCCGCGTAGTCGGACATGACCGTGACGAAGAAATCACCGAGGATAGAGACGGCGCCCTGGTTGTTGACCGCAACCGTCGCCCCGTCGCTGGTGGTCAGGGTTTGCTTGTTGTTGTCGAGCGCGCGGGCCGGGTCGATCATCACGTTGAACGAGAACAGCTTCGGGATGATCTCACCCTTCAGCTTCAACTCTGCGCGGCGGACGCGGAAGGTGGTCTGCGTGTCGCCGGATTGATTGGAGCCGAAAGCCCAAAACTGCAGGGTGGCACCGGGCTGCCACCAGCCGTCCTTGAGGATACCGAGCTTGCTGGCTAGCGGGACCTCCGGAATCACCGGTGGCAGAACCTCTGCCGGCGCGGCTAGAGGCGCGGGAGGAGGCGTGGTCACATCGATGACAGGAGCAGGGGCAGCCGCCGTCACCGGCGCGTCGGCCGCTGCTGCCGGAGCAGCTGCGGGGGCAGGCGCGGGAGCAACCGGAGCAGGTGCCGGCGCTTGCGCGAAGGCGGTAGAACTGGCCAGTAGCAGCACGGGAGCGGCGGAGAGCAGGGAGAGCTTCATTGGGTGTGTTCCTTCCGGGCGTCAGATAGTCCGGCAAGCGTGACGATCAGGTGACGTGTAAGTGAAATGCTCGAAATAGCTGGTGACTCTGCTGAACGAAGTTTGACGTTCCGATGAACGCTAGCGTCGCAAAGACACACTGCGTCCCACCGTTCGGGCCTCGCTGTTCACCAACCCGGGCGCCTCCGTGCTCCAGCTGCGAACAGCTGTCAATGGACTTGTCTTGGTGTGCGCGGACCGGTCAAATAGCGCCTTTCGGCCGTATTTTGTGGCGCGATCTGCCACATTGTCGGGACATTTACGCGGAAGTAGCGTCCTGCGGTGCTCGGTGAAACTTCTCAGGATCAGAAACTACTCGCACAACGCTTGATGGTCGCGGTGGTTGCCCCGATTGGCCTCTTGCTGGTGGTCGGCCTGATCTTGGCGTTTCAAATCGTCAAGCTGACGGACACCGCGCACTGGGTCGATCACACCGACGAGGTGATGGGCCGCGTGAGCGAGATCCAAACTCAGATCGTCGACCAGGAGACCGGGATCCGCGGCTATCTGCTCAGTGGCGATCGCGCGTTCTTGGCGCCTTACGAGCGGGCGCAACCATTGCCGATGTTCGCGGCCGTTCACGGGCTGGTGGCAGACAATGCGCCACAGCAGGTGCGGGTCGATTCGGCGCGCGCGCGTTACGAAGCCTGGCTCAAGATGTCGGAGCCGATCGTGCTGGCGCAAGACCCGACGCCATTTCGCAGTGTCCAAGCGCTGCTCGAGCGCAAGCGGCGCATGGACTCGATCCGAGAGTCTTTGCAGAACGTGCTCTTGATCGAGCAAGGCCTGCGCGTCGAGCGCGCAGCGGCTTACGCCGAGAGCAATCGGCTGATGACCTTTCTCGGCATCCCGCTGTTGCTGGCGCTGGCGCTGTCCCTGGGCTTCCTTTCTCGCCGGCAGCTGGGCGCGGTCTCTGCGACTTACCGCGGGCTATTGGAGGGAGAGCAGATCGCGCGGGCATCGGTCGAGACGCAAAACTGGATCCGCACCCAGCACATGTTGGTGTCCGAGGCCGTGCAGGGAGACCCGTCACCCGACGAACTCGGGCGCCGCGCGTTGAGCGCTCTGTGCACGCAAATCGGCGCCGTCGCTGGGTCGTTCTTCGTGGCGCAAGCGGGCGGCTTCCGGCGTTACGCCAACTTCGGGTTGAGCGGCGAGGTGAGCGACTGGTTCGCCCAAGGCGAGGGTCTCGTGGGTCGCGCCGCGCAGGGCAAAAGTCTCTTGCACGTGAAAGACGTGCCCGATGATTTCGTCAAGGTGCGTTCGGGCTCGGGTGAGCGAGTCCCGGCAGAGTTGCTCTTGTTGCCAGCGTGCTTGGAGGGCAACGCGCTCGCGGTGCTGGAGTTTGCGTTCTTCTCGCCGGTACCCGAGCGCGCGCTCGAGCTCCTTTCACGCGTGGCCGAGACGATCGCGGTCGCGCTGCGCTCGGTTCAGCAAAAAGAGCGCCTGGCCGATCTCTTGGAAGAGGCCCAGCGCCAAGGCGAAGAGCTGCAGACTCAGCAAGAGGAGCTGCGCGTTGCCAACGAGGAGCTGCATCAGCAAGGTGACGTGCTACGCACCGCACACGCGCAGTTGGAAGAAGGCAAGGAAGAGCTCGAAGCCACCAATTCCAGTCTAGCCATGCAGCGCGATGCGCTGGAAAAAGCCCAGCTTGCCCTGGCGCAGAAGATGACCGAGCTCGAACGCGCCAGCCGCTACAAGTCGGAATTTTTGGCCAATATGTCGCACGAACTGCGCACGCCGTTGAACAGCTCGTTGATTTTGGCCAAGCTCTTGGCGGACAACAAGCACGGCAATCTGAGCGAAGAGCAAATCAAGTTCGCGTCCACGATCTACTCGGCTGGCAATGATCTGCTGGCGTTGATCAACGATATCCTCGACCTTTCGAAGATCGAAGCGGGCAAGGTGGAGTTCCGCGCCGAGTCGGTCACCCTCGCGCGCTTGGTGGACCCTTTGGCTCGCATGTTCGAGCCCGTCGCCAAGCAGAAGAGCTTGACCCTCTCATTGTCACTCGGTGATTCGAAGGCCAGCCTCGAAACCGACGCCCAGCGGGTGCAGCAGATCTTGAAGAACCTGCTGTCCAATGCGTTCAAGTTCACCGAACGAGGCGGCGTGTCGTTGACGGTCACAGCGAACGAGGCGGGCTACTCCTTCGCTGTGCGAGATACAGGGATCGGCATCGCCAAGAATCACCACTCCGCCATTTTCGAGGCATTTCAACAGGCGGATGGCACGACCAATCGTCGCTTCGGCGGTACCGGGCTCGGACTCTCCATCTCGCGCGACCTGGCGCGCATGTTGGGTGGTGAACTGCGCGTCGAAAGCGAGCTCGGTCAAGGCAGCTGCTTCACGCTGACCCTGCCCAAGGTGTTCGTCCCTGGTCAAGCGAAGCCGGAGCCGCCGGCCCCGGGGACGCGAAGCGAATCAACGCAGCTCGTTGGGCCGCTACCAGAGCCGACGCCGGCACCGCCCAACGTCGGCCCGAGCGAGACTCCGGCGTTCCCCGACGATCGTGAGCAGATCGATCCTCAGCGGCGGCTGCTCTTGATCATCGAAGACGACGTGGCCTTCGCAGACATCTTGGCCACCTTGGCGCGCGAGCTTTCGTTCCAGTTCTTGGTGGCTCACAGCGCAGAAGAAGGCGTGCGCTTGGCGCTGCAATTCGTGCCGGCGGCGATCATTCTGGACGTCAATTTGCCGGATCGCTTGGGGCTGACCGTGCTCGACCGATTGAAGCAGAACGGCAGCACTCGGCATATTCCCGTGCACGTGATGTCGGTCGAAGATTATTCACGCATGGCGCTGTCCATGGGCGCAGCCGGGTACCTGCTCAAGCCGATCCAGCGCGAGGAGCTGGTGACCGTTTTCACGGAAATGAAGGAGCGCCTGACGCGTCTTCGTCGGCTGCTCATCGTCGAAGACGACGCGGTTCAGCGCGAAGCCGTCACGCAACTGCTGAGCAGCCAGGAAATCGAGATTGTGGCCGTGGCGACCGTGGCTGAAGCGCGGCAGCAATTGGCGGCCGGTTCGTTCGATTGCGTGGTCACCGATCTCTCCTTGCCCGATGCCTCGGGATACGACCTACTCGAGAGCATGGCGGCCGACGAGGCGTACGCCTTCCCGCCGGTGATCGTTTACACGGGGCGCTCGCTCACCGCCGACGAAGAGCAACGGCTACGCCGATTTTCCAGCGCGATCATCGTGAAAGGTGCGCGCTCGCCGGAGCGCCTGCTCGACGAGGTCTCGCTGTTCTTGCATCAAGTGGAGGCAACGCTGCCCGCCGATCGCCAGCGCATGCTGCGTCAGGTGCGTGACCGCGAAGCGGCCTTCGATGGCCGCAAGATCTTGTTGGCCGAAGACGACGTGCGCAACATCTTCGCGCTCAGCAGCATCCTGGAACCCAAGGGCGCAAAATTGTACATCGCCCGCAATGGCCGGGAGGCGATCGAGCATTTGCAGCGCACTCCCGATATCGATCTGGTGCTGATGGACATCATGATGCCGGAAATGGACGGCCTCGAGGCGACACGCCAAATCCGCCGCAACGGCGGGCCCTATAGCAAGGTGCCGATCATCGCATTGACGGCCAAGGCCATGAGCGACGATCGCGAGCTGTGCATCAAGGCGGGAGCCAATGACTACGTGGCCAAACCCTTGAACGTCGAAATCCTGCTCTCGCTGGTGCGAGTTTGGCTTCACAAGCAGTAGGCGCTCGGATGCCCGAAGAGATCGAAATTCGCCTGCTGCTCGACGCGATTTACCTGCGTTATCACTACGATTTTCGCAGCTATTCCCCAGCTTCCATCAAGCGGCGCTTGGCCGCCGCCAGAACGCAGATGAACGCGGAAACGCTGTCGGCCCTACAAGAGAGGGTGCTGCGCGATCCGCAGGTGTTCACCCGGCTACTGCAGTTTTTGACCGTGGGCGTGAGCGACATGTTCCGGGACCCGAGCTTCTTTCGCGTGCTGCGCGAGCAAGTCGTGCCCGAGCTTCGCACCTATCCGTCGATCCGTATCTGGATCGCCGGCTGCAGCACCGGTGAAGAGCTGTATTCGTTCGCGATCGTCTTGCGTGAAGAGGGCCTGCTCGATCGAACCACGTTGTACGCGACCGACATCAACCCCGAGGCGCTACGCAAGGCCGAACAGGGGCTCTATCCGATCGACCGATTGCAAGACTTCACCGAGAATCATCAGCTTTCCGGCAGCAAGTGCTCGCTCTCCGAGCACTATACGGCAGCCTACGGTTCGGCCGCGTTCGATCGCAGCTTGCGGAAGAACGTGGTCTTTTCCGATCACAGCTTGGCGACCGACAGCGTGTTCGCGGAGGTGCAGTTGGTCTCCTGTCGCAACGTGCTGATTTATTTCGATCGCGCGCTCCAAAATCGTGCCCTCGGTCTGATGAAAGATTCGCTGTGCCGGCGCGGCTTTCTCGGCTTGGGCTCGAAAGAGAGCCTGATGTTCTCCGACCATGTCGGCTCGTTCCGTGATTTCGTCGCTAGCGAGAGGTGGTTTCAGCGATGCTGAGCCCGGAGCTCACTCAGCGCTTGCTGTCTAGTGACGCGCTAGTCGTCGGCGCTTCCGCGGGCGCCATCGATGCGCTGAACCAACTCTTGCCTGCGGTCCCGGAGGATGCGCGCATTCCGGTGATCGTCGTCGTCCACCTGCCTCCCAATCGGCGGAGCTTGCTGCCGGAGGTATTTGCCTCGCGTTGCTCCGCGCGGGTGCGCGAGCCCGAGGACAAGCAGCCGATCACCGCCGGTAGCATCTGGTGCGCCCCTTCCAACTATCATCTGTTGCTCGAGGCTGATCGCAGCTTTGCATTCTCCACCGATCTGCCCGTCAATTTTTCGCGCCCCTCGATCGATGTTCTGTTCGAGTCCGCCGCCGATGTCTTCGGTCAGCGCCTGTGCTGCGTCGTGCTCACCGGCGCGAACGACGACGGCGCGCGAGGGGCAAGCATGATTCGTGAAAGGGGCGGTCTGGTGATCGTCCAAAACCCCGATTCGGCCGAGGCCAAAGAAATGCCAAACGCCGCGATTGCCCGTGCAAACCCACAAATTGTCGCCACCCTGCCTGAAATCGCCGAGTTGATTCGGCTGGCGACCCGAGCGGCCTCATGAACAAACCTCGCCCTCCCGTGAAATTCCTGCTCGTCGACGACCTCGACGAGAACCTGCTCGTGCTCGAAGCACTACTGCGGCGTGATGGCCTCGAGTTACTCAAAGCTCGCTCCGGTCGCGAAGCGCTCGAACTGATGCTCGAGCACGAGTTTGCTTTGGCGCTGATCGACGTGCAAATGCCGGAGCTCGACGGCTTCGAGCTGGCGGAGCTGATGCGCGGCGCCGAGCGCACTCGGCACGTGCCAATCATCTTCGTGACCGCGGGCATGCAGGAGCGACACCGCGTGTTCAAGGGCTACGACGCGGGCGCCGTCGATTTCTTGTTCAAGCCTCTCGAGCCCCAGATCTTGCGCCACAAGACCGAGACCTTCTTCCAGCTTCACCGCCAGAGACAAGATCTGGCGGAGACATTGCGCCTCAACGAAGAGCTGATGGCTGTCGTAGGGCACGATCTACGAAACCCGTTGAACGTGGTGTTGATGACCACCTCGCTTTTGGCGGACTCGACGGACCCGCACCTGAAAAAGTGCGTGGATCGCCTGCAATCCAGCGGCACCCGTATGCTGCACATCATCGAAGAGTTGTTCGATTTGGCTCGCGCCCGTTTGGGAGGTGGCATCCCGATCGAGCGTCGGCCGCTCGATCTCGAGGCGGTAACCAAGAAGACCGTGGCAGAGTTCGAGGCCACGAACCCCAGCCGTCAGATCGATGTTCTAGTTTCCGGCGACATGAAGGGAAGCTGGGACGTGGGGCGCCTCGGTCAGGTGCTCTCGAATCTGATCGGCAATGCGCTCCGGCACGGCTCGGTGAGCGTGCCCATCACGGTCAGGCTCATCGGCAGTGAAACCGAAGTGGTCGCTTCCGTACACAACGGTGGCTTCATTGCTGCGGATTTGATGCCGCGTTTGTTCGAACCGTTTCAGTCTGGAGTCGGTCGTCGCACGCGGGCAGAGGGCCTCGGGCTAGGCCTGTACATCGTGCAGCAGATCGTGCACGCCCACGGTGGAGACGTCCAAGTCAGCTCGTCACCGGAAGCGGGCACTAGCTTCGAAGTTCGCCTTCCGCGCAGCTGAAATGCTTCAGCTTCGCAGGCGTCAGCGTTGGGCAATGTTCTCGACTTCCAGCCGTCGAAAGCCGCTCGGAAACTGACGCAGATACTGGGAGGCCATTGCCCGCGCCTCTCGCTCGTGCCCGCTCCGAAGCAGACCGACGATCTGCAAGTAAGCGTCGTCTTCCGCGGTGTCTATCGCTGGACGCTCCGCGGGGTGCTGATACGCGGGCCGCGCGCTTCGGCGCTTTGTCGGAGTCGGGCGGGGCGGAGCCTTCACCATTGCCGGTTCTTCAGCCGAAGCTCGAAGCGCCGGGATGGCCTCCGGGCTCGGCTCTGCTCGCGCGGGCGCCGTGGCCTTCGGTTCGACGCTGGGCTGAATTTTCAGGCGCACGGCGGCAGGGCTGGTGGTGTGCGATGCCCCGCGCACGAGCGGCAAGCCGATGGCCAGAGCCACGCCGGCGATCGCGCAAAGCGCGACGAGCAGCGCAACGGTTCGCCTGCTGTTCGGCCGCGGTTCCGCGAGCAGGTGCTCGTTCCAAGCGCCGAGCAACGCCTGCCGAGTGCGCCGCTGCCGAAGTGGGTCCATCGGTTTCTGCGGCAGACCTTTGATGCTGCGTCCGAGCTCGCCGAGTGTGCGCGCGGCCTGATTGCAGTCCACACATTCGGCGCGATGTCGAAGCGCGTTCGACAAATCGCTGCCGGCTAGTCGTCCGTCGCGCGCGGCCTCGACCTGCCACAGGCGTTGGCACGGCTTGTGGGTCATTGCTCCCCCGCGTGATCGAGTAGGCGCCGCAGCTCGCGGCGCGCATGGTGCAAGCGCGTCCAGACCGTGCCCACCGGCACGTGCAGGGCGCGCGCGATTTGCTCGCAGGATTGCTCTTCCGCTTCAGCCAAGAGCAGCACGACGCGCTTTGGTTCGCTGAGTTTGGCGAGAGCCCAGGAAAGCCGTTGCACTTCGTCGCGCGCGGACAGCTCTCGGTGCGGATCGGCGTAACTGCCCGCGTCGCGAAGAGTCAGCTCGCGCAGTGCTCGAGTCCAGCGGGTGAACCCGCGCCTCCTGCGGTACAGGATGCGCCCGGCGATGCCGACCAACCAGCTATGACAACTTTGCTTGCCGTCGTGGCTAGCGACCGTCTTCGCGGCGCTGAGAAACGTGGCTTGAACGATGTCGTCCACGTCGCTTTCGTCATCGGCAGCGCGACGCACGAAGTCGTACAAGACGGCGCTGTAGCGATCGTAGAGTAGGCCAAGCGCGCCGATCTGGCCTTGATTCAAGGCGGCCAGAGCGTCTTGATCGCTGACGGGCAGACTTGGCTCGCGGTCTCGCGCCAATTCGTTCTTTCTCACTGGCTACTCCACGAGAAGCCGAGCGCGAGTCCGAAGCTGAATGACGGGAGTGGCGGTAAGCTGGGATGGGCGAAGTGCGCTTTTGCCAGCCGAGCGGGTGAAAGCTCGAAGTCTGCACTGCCGAAGGCGCGCCATGTCGAGCGGCGCGGACCGGATATCCGTGCGCCGAGGTCGATGCGCACGTCCGCTGCGGAACCCCCGATATCGAGCTGGCCGTCGTCGGCATCTTGGCTTTCGAGCACGAGGTTCGGTCCTAGCAGCAGATCCAGCGAACTGCTTTTGAGTTCGAAGCGCCGCCCGACGCGCACGCCAATTGCGGTCGACATCAGGTAGTAGTCCATCAGGGTTGGCTCGCCGAGCAGACCGGTGGTGATGTCCCAACGGGCGGACACCCCGAGCAACCACGGCTCGACCACCACGTCGGCAAAGCCGGTGACCCCTCCGGCAACGAACAGAGGCAGTCCCCCCAATCGGGCAGCGGCGCCTGCGCCCAGTTCCACGCCTGCGGTCGGGCGTGGCAGCGGCGGCTCTGGCGGCGCCTGTTCGGCGGGGGAGGCGGCAAGCGGCAAGTTTGGCTCCATCGGCGGGAGCGTCAACAGCGCCTCGCTTGCGCGCAGCAACTGCGCTTCGCCTGCCACTGTCCGCGACGCCACGCGACCATCGCCGGTGCGTACGTCGAGGACGAGGCTGCCGTCTGCCTCCGTGCGCAAGGTCAGCCGAGCGCAGCGGTCGAGATCGCTCAGCGTTCGCAAGTGTTCGCTCAGCTTTTCGCGCAGCGTTTGCCATTGGGGACTGTCGGCAGCGGGCATGATCAACGTGATCTGCGGTCCAGTGCACGACGAACTGAGCTGGCCTGCGGCAAGCCTGCTCAGCGACGAGCCGAAGAACAGCACCGTGATGAGCGCCCAGCGCCTGCCCACTCCACTCACGCTCGCTACTCTCCGGACGACGTCACATCCTTCAAAATGGAATCGAGAAAATTGCCGGGTTGGTAGCAACGAAACTCACCGTTGACAGAGTGCCTGTCTGACGGCGAATTTGCTGTCTAAAACGCTGCGCCGCCCAGGGCCCGAAGTCGTACCCAGCAAGGCGCCCGAGCGGCAGGTCTCGCTCGCTCAGGCGCTGTCTTCGGGCGGTCTGCTCGACGTGCGCGGCGTGTTCTGAAACACGGCGTTTGTGTGACGCCGCGCGCGGTTCATAAATGTGAATGATTCTAATTATTTAGCTGGATGTTTCCAAAGTTGTGACTGCCCTCGCTACACAACTGTCACGAATCTGTTGCTCGCGCGTAGCGCACAGGGGGCGCCTGCCTGGTAGTGAGAAACCGCCATGTTTGCGCGTAGAAAACTGCTCGTCGGTCTGCTCTTCAGCTTGGTTGCCTGCAAAGGAAACCAAGCTGCCCCTACGCCTGTGGCTTCCGAGTCGGCGCCGGCAGTGAAAAGTGGCGAGGCCATCAGCCTAACCGGCGCGGGCGCGACCTTCCCGTATCCGCTCTATTCGAAGTGGATCTCGGAATACAACAAGCTCAATCCGAACGTGAAGATCAACTACCAGTCGATCGGATCGGGCGGTGGCATTCGGCAGATCACGGCCAACACCGTGGATTTCGGGGCGACTGACGCACCGATGAAAGAGGACGAGGCGAAGCAGGCCCCGTCCAAGCTGTTCCACATTCCCGCGACGATTGGCGCGGTCGTGATCGCTTACAATCTACCGGAAGTCACCGGCACGCTGAGGCTCACCCCCGAGGTGTTGGTTGGCATTTACGCGGGCAAGATCAAAGTTTGGAATGATCCCAAGATCAAGGCTGACAACGCCGAGCTCAAGCTGCCCGCGAAGGAGATTTCGGTCGTGTATCGCACGGATGGTAGCGGCACGACCGCGGTCTTCACCGACTACTTGGGCAAGATCAGCCCCGAGTGGACGGAGAAGGTTGGCGTCGGCAAGGTCGTGAAATGGCCTACGGGGCTAGGCGCCAAAGGCAACGAGGGCGTCACCGGTCAGGTCAAGACTACGCCCTACACCATCGGCTACATCGAGCGTGCGTATGCATCGCAAAACAAGCTGCCGATGGCCGAGCTGAGGAACAAGGCCGGAAAATTCGTGGCCCCCACGATCGAGGCCATGTCCGCCGCCGCGGACGCGGTGGAAGTGCCCGAAGAGCTGTTCGTCTCGCTCTCCAACGCTGACAGTGAAGCCGCCTATCCGATCACCAGCTACAGCTACCTGCTCGTCTACGAGGACGCCAAAGACGCAGTCAAGGGTGAAGCTCTGGCCAAGTACGTGTGGTGGGGTCTGCACGACGGCCAGAAGTTCGCCAAGGATTTGGACTACGCGCCCATCCCGGCCAAGGTCGTGACCAAGGTCGAGGGTCGCCTCAAGGAGCTGCGCTCCGGTGACAAGAAGCTCCTCTCGGGAGCTTGATCGGCCAACGCGATGTCCGTGAGTCACGAAATTTCGCCGCTAATCCGGCCGCGCTCGAAGATACTGACCCGCTTCGGCAGCGAAGTGAATTGGGGCGACTTCGCTTTTCGTCGAGTGACCGCGTTGCTCGCCGCGCTACTAATCATCGCGCTGGCGGCCATGGCAATTGCCATGGTGCACGGCTCGGCGGAGTCGCTCGCCAAGTTCGGGCTGGGTTTTATCAGCTCCCAAATCTGGGATCCCGCGCGCGACGTGTACGGCGCATTGCCGTTCATCTATGGCACGATCGCCTCGTCGCTGCTCGCGCTGTGCTTTGCCGTTCCGATCTCGCTCGGGGTGGCCATTTTCCTTTCCGAACTGGCACCCGGATGGCTGCGCGAGCCGGTTGGCTTTTTGGTGGAGCTCTTGGCGGCCGTGCCCAGCGTGGTTTACGGCCTGTGGGGGATCTTCGTGCTGGCCCCCTGGTTGCGCACGACGGTCGAGCCGTTTCTGGCGCAAACACTGGGCTTTTTACCGTTTTTTCAGGGGCAGCAGCGCGGCTTCGGCATGCTCGCGGGCGGCATCATTTTGGCCATCATGATCACGCCCACTATCTCGTCGGTGAGTCGTGAAGTGCTGCGCGCGGTGCCGAGCGCCCTGCGTGAGGGCGCACTCGGCCTCGGCGCCACACCTTGGGAAGCCGTGCGCGTCGCAGTTCTGCCGTACGCGCGCTCCGGCTTGGTGGGTGCGACGATCCTGGGCTTGGGTCGAGCCCTCGGCGAGACCATGGCCATCACCATGGTGATCGGTAACCGCAGCGAAATCAGCGCTTCACTGTTCGCTCCCTCGTACACGATGGCCAGCGTGATCGCCAACGAGTTCAGCGAAGCCACCGGTAGCTTGTATCTGTCCGCGCTGGCTGAGGTAGGGCTGCTGTTGTTCGTGGTCACGGTGCTGCTCAACATCGTGGCGCGGCTCTTGGTTTGGCGCGTGGGTCACCTGCCGCAAGGCGGGAGCCTGTGATGCTGGATCGTTATGCTCGCCGCAAATACAGCGACATCTTCGTGCGCTCAGCGTGCGTGGCGGCGACCGTGATCGCGCTCGTCCCGTTGGTCAGCGTGCTCTACTACGTGACTTCGCGCGGCATTGGCGGCATCAGTTGGGACTTCTTCAGCGAACTGCCGAAGCCCGTGGGCGAAAGCGGCGGCGGCATGGCCAACGCGCTTGCGGGCAGCTTCAAGTTGCTGTTTTTAGCGTGCGTGTTCGGCATCCCGCCCGGGGTCTTGGCCGGCGTGTATTTGGCGGAGTTCGGCAATTCTCGGTTCGGGAAATTGGTGCGCTTCAGCGCCGACGTCATGTCCGGCGTGCCCTCGATCACGGTGGGCATTTTCGTTTATTCGCTGGTCGTGCTGCGCGCCAAACATTTTTCGGCTTTTGCAGGTGGCGTCGCACTGGGCGTGCTGATGCTGCCTACCGTCACGCGCACGACCGAAGAGCTGCTCAAGCTGGTTCCAGAGTCGTTGCGCGAAGCGGCGCTCGGGCTGGGCCTGCCCAAGTGGCGGGCCACGCTGCGCGTGATGTTGCGCACGGCCGCGCCTGGTATCGCCACCGGTGTGATGCTCGCCGTGGCGCGCGTAGCGGGGGAGACCGCGCCGCTCTTGTTCACCGCGTTCAGCAATCCCTTTTGGAGCAGCGGCTTGAACGAACCGACCGCTTCTTTGCCGGTGATCATCTACAACTACGCGGTGTCTCCGTATGAGGAGTGGCATCGTCAAGCGTGGGCGGCGGCGTTGGTGCTATTGCTCTTGGTCTTGTTGTTGAATGTGTCTGCGCGCCTGCTGGTGCGAAACCGCGTGGGTGCACGATGACCGTTGGATCGCAAAGCAGGATTTCGAAACCGACCCCGAGGAAGGGCGCCCGCGGCGAGGGCTCTGCCACTGATGACAGCAGATCGCGCTGGGATGAAGTGTCGGTGAGCACGCTCGTGCCCAAGATGCGCACGGAAGATCTGCATGCTTACTTCGGACAGAGCGAGGTGCTGAAAGGCATCAGCCTGCAAATCGCCGAAAAGCAGGTCACCGCGGTGATCGGGCCTTCGGGCTGCGGCAAATCCACCTTCGTGCGTTGCTTGAATCGGATGCACGAGGTCGTACCCGGCGCGCGCGCCACCGGTCAGGTCTTGCTCGACAAGCAGGATATCTATCAGGGCGATGTCGATGCAGTGCGCGTGCGCCGCCGCGTGGGTATGGTGTTCCAAAAGCCGAACCCGTTTCCCACCATGTCGATTCGCGACAACGTGCTGGCCGGTCTGCGGCTGAACGGTGAGCGCCCCGATGATCCGGACGCGGTGGTCGAGAAGATGCTGCAGCGCGTGGCGCTGTGGGATGAGGTGAAGGATATCCTCGGTCGTGCTGGCACGGGGCTCTCGGGCGGTCAGCAGCAACGGCTATGCATCGCACGCTCGCTGGCGCTCGAGCCCGAGGTCCTGCTCATGGACGAGCCGTGCTCGGCGCTCGACCCGATCGCCACCGCGCGCGTGGAAGAGCTGATTCACGAACTCAGAAAGTCCTACACGATCGTGATCGTCACCCACAACATGCAGCAAGCGGCGCGGGTCGCGAATTTTACGGCATTTTTCTACTTGGGTAAGCTCATCGAGCATGACCGCACGGACGTGATCTTCACGCGCCCCAAAGAACAGCGCACTGAAGACTACATCACGGGCCGTTTCGGCTGAGGGGAACGAGATGGACCGCCGGCACACAGACCGAGAATACGAAGGCGAACTAGAGAGCCTGCGCGAGCGCGTGCTGCTCATGGGTGCACACGTGGAAGAGGTGCTCGCGCTCGCCATGCGCGCGTACAACGACCGCAACGTGCTCCTCGCACGCGGCACAATCGAGCTCGATAGCACCATCGATCAGCTGGAGCTCGAAATCGACGAAGCGGCGATTCAGATCTTGGCTCGCCGCCAGCCGGTCGCGTCCGACCTACGCTTCATCACCACTACGCTCAAGTTGGTTACCGATTTGGAGCGGATCGGCGATCTGGGCGTCAACATCTGCGAGCGCGTCGCCGAGTTGGGCGTGGATCGCAGTGAGAACCCACACGATCCGATCCCGCGCATCGCGGACGTCGCGCAAGCCATGGTGCACGACGCGCTGGACGCATTCGTCGCGGGTGACGCGGTGAAGGCCAACCAAGTGATCGACCGCGACAAGACGGTAGATGCCTACTACGCCCAGCTCTATCCGGAGCTCTTGCCGCGCATGATGTCCAACCCCAACGTGGTGTTCGAATCCACGCGTTTGCTCTCGATTGGAAAATCGCTGGAGCGCTTGGCCGATCACGCCACGAACATCGCCGAAATGGTGGTGTTCATGGTGAAGGGCCAAGACGTCCGCCACTCCGGCCCTGCTTCGCACCAATAGCGTCGGGCCGAAGTACGCGCCTTTGGCTCGCCCGAGAAGCAGAAGTGTTCTTCTCGGACGAACCTGACGCACGCGGATCGATCAGTTCGGATTCAAGGTCGAGTCTTGGTACGACTCAGCCATGTAGAGCGTGTTACCCCCGGTACCCCCACGCACCAGCACCCAGTGCGAGCCCGCCTCGTTTTGGGTACCGCCATTGACCACCGGGTTCCCGGTAGCGCTGGGCCAGGTGCCATCGGGCCTGAGCACGGCCTTGAACGTGCTCGTGTTGAATTGGTCCACGGCGTTGCTGGCCGACATCTGATAAATCTTGGTGCCGCTGCGATAGTAGAGCGTGCCCGCCTCGAAGCCGTCGACATCGTTGCGGTCGTATTCGTAAGCTGGGTCGCTCGAGATCACCGGAGCTCCGGGGGGAAGCGTCACTGCCTGGTAGACGCCAGTGCTCCCGCCATACGCAGCCGCAAAATGGTTGGTATCGAAGAACGTCTCGTAGAGCTTGAACACGGTGCCCGCGGCGTTCTTCACGCGCACGAAGATGACGAACTTCTGCGCCCAGTTCTCCGCGTAGGCGATGGTCGGTGTGCCGACCCCCGTCCAACCCGTGGGCAGGGCGGGGTGAATCAAGGTCCCGCTGAAGCCGCTGCCAGTCCAGTAGTTGCCACGGAGTTGCCCGTTGTCATCCAGGTAGACGACCACGAGTTGCCCGTTGTACGCCGCCACCGCTGGATTGCCGTTGGTGCTGTATTGCGTGTTGTCGAGCGCCGCAAACGCGGTCACTGCCGCTGGCGGTGGCCAACTGGTGTTGGCCGTCCAGTTGCCCTTGCTCCAGAACAAGCGCTTATCGGGCGATCCGTCCGGCGCGTTCGCGCCTTTCGCGACCAGGATGAACGGGAAGGGGCTCCCTGCCTCGGACACGAAACCGCACGCCGGGCGGCCACCGAGCTTGCGTGGGTTGACGGTGCTCCCGTACTTGGCCCAAACACTCGGGTTACCGCCGAGATTCGACTGGCCCTGGATGAAGTTCGACGTATCGCGCGTGAACATGACCCAGGAATGCGGAGCATGCGGAGTGCAGATGGCGGCCTCCCCGATTGCGGTGCTAGGCGCTCCAACCACGGACCACGCTTTCCACTCCAGAGGTTGGGGGTTCCCAGGCTTATAGACGAGCTGCTCGGTTTGAGTTCCAAGCTGGGTCGACCCGTCACCGCTTCCTTCGGCGCCCGAGCAGCCGAGGGTCGCGCTCAAGGCGATCAACCCCGCAACGGCCGAGCCCTCGCGAAACACTTTCTGCAAATTGCGTGACGACAAAAGCGATGTGATTTGGCTTCGATGCTGCATGCGTTGATACCCCTTATCGGTTGTTTCGATGTGCCAGTTCTGCCCGCTCGAACTCAATCGAACGCCCGCATCACGGACGAATGTCCGTGAGACCCTTGTTCGTTGCCACTTCGTGAGGCCGCCCCCGGCTGGACGGGAGGCTCCCACGACGCTTGGCGCTGAGCAAGTCGAGGTCAGCGCGCTGAGAAACGTCGGCGCTTTTGCGCCTGGCGGATCACGCCATGCCCGTCGCAGAAGCCCATCGATGATTGCCGCACACTGCTCAGTGAACGCCGGGGCAATCCGTGCGCACGAGCGCATTGGCAGCGCCGAGCAGCGCGAGCTGGCCGTGTAGGTCGCCGAGCTGTACGTGACTCATGCGCTCCACGTAGAACTGCTGTTGCTTCGCGAGTGAGTCGCCCGTGGTCGCAGCGCCGGTGCCCGGACACGTGCGGTCCAGCTTGCCCGCGCTGTTCGTCTTGTTGGCCACGCATTGCCAGCCTTTGCGTGCCGCGGCGGCGTACTTCGGCTCCGTGAGCCAGCCGTTCTTCAGGCCCGTAGCGAGCGCGGTCGTGAACATCGCCGTGCACGAGGTTTCGATGGGCGCGGAGGCGAGATCCAGAACCTGTCGCCAACAGCCGTCATCGTCACCACCGCTGACTTGGAGCGGCAAGATCCCGTCCATGTGCGTCTTGTACGCCGCCAGCACGCTGTCGCGCGTTTGCCCGGCCGGTAGCTCGAGCAGCAATTCGCTCATGCCGGTCGCGAACCAGCCGTTGGCGCGACCCCAGGCGGGTTTGGAGTCGAGCGTATGCCAAAACAGCGCATTTTGTCGCAATTTCTTGACGTAGATCAAGAGCGCCGTCGATGCGTGATCGAGGTAATCGCTCTTCTTGGTGGCTCGATACGCCATCACCTGCAGCTCGGTGATCATGAACATATCGTCCGACCAATAGCGCGCATCGGTCGTGATCATGTCCTGGTTGAGCGGAGGAAGCCATTGGGTGTCAGCGCGGCTCAGCCCCAAATCCTCGAGGCTCTGGTCGTGGTTTTGAAGGTAAAGCTCCAGCGGTAGAACGCCGAAAACGCGCTCGTCGACCGAACCCTTGCCGGTTGGATTCGGCGGCGGACTCGATTTGACCTTGGATGAGCCCCACGCAGAGCTCAGCGCTGTATTGTTGGCGCTGTCTGCGGTCGAGGCCGTGAAGCGCAGCGCGCTGGACCAGGTCAATACGACTGGGTAATCGTAGGCGTCGTTGCTGTGGGCCTTGAAATCGGTGACGGCGAGCTTGCCCACATCGAGCGGACCTTTGCCGCTCGTCCAATTCGCAAAGTCACTGATGACTGGACACGCACTCGGTGAGCTTCCGCCAGCTCCGCCTCCGCCGCTGCTCCCTCCCCCTATACTGCCCGCGATTCCCGCTGTGCCAGCCGTGTCGAGCCTTCCGCCGGCTCCGCCGTTGCCGGCTCCGCCAGCCGGTGAGCTTCCGCCATTGGCGCCACCAGCTCCGCCGCTGGGCGCCCCCGCGGCTCCGCCGGGCGTCGCGCCGCTTGCGCCTCCGCCAGAGTTAGCCGCGCCCGCCGAGCTTTGTCCGCTGGCTCCCGCCTTGCTTGGCAGGTCGCTGCCGGCGAGATCCGACTGACTGCAGCCACTCAGCGCGCTCCACACCGGTAATGTCAGCCCAAATGCCAATGCTGCGAGTCGAAGCGCGCTCATTCCGTTTCACTCCCTCAAAGTCCTGTGCTGGCGAAATCAGATTCCAACCCGCGCAACTGAATGGGCGAAAGACGCGACAACGATCACCTCTCGTCGCCAAAGCGGAATTCCTTCGCGAGCGAGAGCTGCGCCGCGAAGTCTGTCGCTGTTCAGCGCAATATGCGGCGGCGGCTACTCGCCAAAGCCGCTATGCCCAACAGCCAAAGTCCCGAAGTCGGGCTCGGCCGGGAACCCGCGGTCAAACAACCGCAGCCCGACGGCTGATTGAGACTCGCACCGCCAGGACTCGCGGCGGGCATGACACTCGCGTCGCCTGCTCGTTCGCCCGCATTCGAGTCGTTGGCGCCGGGCTTGCCAGCGTCGCTCGGCACCGGCCCATCCGTATCGTCGCCCGCATCGAGCGTCGGCGCGTCGTTTCCGCCGGTCGCGGCGGCGCTGTTTGCGGTCGAGCCCGCCCCAGCACTGGCACTCGGGTCGCCCCCAAAACTCGAACCGCCGGTTTCCGCGCCGCCCTCAGCCGTCGCCGTCGTACCGCCTGCGCTCGATCCGGCTGACTCGGCGCTGTCCGCACCAGCAACGCCGCCCATCGTCGCGCCGCCGACCGCTGTGCCGCCGGCAGCTGTACCGCCGGCAGCTGTACCGCCGGCAGCTGTACCGCCGGCAGCTGTACCGCCGGCAGCTGTACCGCCCGAGCCCGTGCTCGTGGCACCGCCGGTGCTTGCTCCTGCGCTGCCGCCGGCGCCGCCCGACCCACCCGGTTCGGTGATGGTTGCTGACAGCGAAAAACTGCCAAAGCCGCTGATGCGCTTCACGAAGACGTAAGCGGTCTCGCTGATCGATGACGCAAACGAGAGCGCCTCATCCTGGCCCAGCCCCGCGTTCGTGCTGGACGCTCGGATTACGGGATTGCCGCTCGCATCCGGACTGCCGGCGTACAGGTAGATGTCGAAATCCGCCGTGCTCGGCACACTCAAACCGAGCGCTATGCTCGAGCCGTGGCTCAACACGGCCTGTCGCCCCCAAGCGCGGCGCTCCCACTCCGGCCGTGCGGGCGCGCCGTTGCTCACGCTGCCGGTCATGGTCGCCGGCAGGGCGAGGCTGATGGCCTCGATCGCGGCGTCCGGGTTCAAGATCCCGAAGCCCTCGTACAAATCCTTGGGCGCGGCGGCGCGACCGAGGGTGGGCGAATTCGTTGCGGCTTGCGGCGCTTCACGCGTGGCGTTGGTCTCGCTCGCGGACGCCAGCATCAGCATCTTGACCAAGAGCGGTTGCTGATTCGAACTCGAACTCCAATACACGCCGGACTTCTGGAAGGCATCGATCAGCAGCGCCGCCACGCCTGCCGCGAATGGGCTGGCCATGGAGGTGCCCATGAGCGCAGTGTAGTCGTTGCTCACCTGATCGCTGAAGGCGCTCGATTTTGCGTCGGAGCTGTTCGAATCAGCGGCCAAAATCATGGACCGGTAGGTCGAGCCACCGGGCGCCAAGATGTCGGGCTTGTAGTCCGCGTTTGCATCGAGCGTCGCGTTGCCCCTGCTGGTGTAGGTCGTCAGCTCGTTCTTGTCGTTGCTGGCGCCGATCGTGATCACTTTGCTGGCGCGCCCTGGATCGCCGATTGTCCCGCTGGGACCCTCGTTGCCCGCGGCCACCACCACTACGATGCCGTTGTCGACGGCGGAGTTGGCCTTGGCGCGCATCGCGGCATCGGTGCCACCATTGCTGACGCCCAGGCTCAGGTTCACGATTTTGATCTGCTTGTCGAAGCGCTGCACGACGAGGTCGTCGAGCGCCTTGCCAATCGCGCCCGAATCGCCTGCACCCGAGTTGCTGAACACCTTCGCCCCGTACCACTGACAACTCGGCGCGACCCCGCGCAGCGCTCCGAAGCCATCGCCCACGGCGGGATAGTTCAGCACGGTGTTGGCGACGGCAAAGTTGCTGATCGTGCCCATACTGGCTTGGGTAAGCCCGTCGCTGAAGCGTGCTGGCGAACTATTCACGTGGCTTTCGCCGATACTTCGCGGACTCGCTCCGACCGAGCTGACGAATGGCGTCCAAGTGCCGCTCGCATCCGGGGAGGTCACCAAGTAAAAATCGGTCGAAGATCCACCGAGCCAGGTCGCGGTCGAGCTGATGCTGAGCGTGCTGGTGCCGCCAAAGTAATTGGGCGTGTGGATCACTCCGGGGCTGAACGCGCCGACGCCCAGCTTGCTCAGCGAGCCGGAGCTCGTGTAGCGGAGCGTGCCCGGACCGATGCCGAAGGCCGCGCCGGTGCCGAGCGCGATCGACGTCACGTGCGTGCCGTGACCGAGCACGTCGCGCGGGGTGAGCGTGTTGTCGGTGGTGTAATCGGTAAAGCCGACCATGCGCCCGGTGAGATCGCTGTGCGTGTCATCGACGCCCGTGTCCAAAATGCCGATCGTGATGTTCGAATCGCCAGAAAACCCGCTGTTTACGCCCGCGAAGTTGACTGCCCAGACCGGACGCACGCGGCCGGTGCGCGTGGCTTCGTCCAAGAACAAACTTACCGGTTTGGGCGCCGCGAGCAGGCGCAAGTCAGCGCCGAGTTCGTCGCGCAGCGCGTTCAGCTTTTCGCGCGCGAGCGTGCCGGTCCAGCCGTAGCTGACCGCGCGAAACACGTGCTCCACCTGACCGCCCAGGCGGACGAAGGCGTCCAAGTGACGCTGCAGAGTGGGCGCGTTGAGAATCACCTCTAGGTTCGCCGAACCGCCTTCGTCGGGTTGCTCTTGGAACGCGTCGTCGATGCGATCTCGATTGTGATCGCTGTCCGATACGTCGGGCAACTCGGGCACGACCAACGGGGGCGCAGGGGCAATCGCCGCCGGCGCGACCTGGGTCGACCCCGGTTCGTCGCTCGAGACCGAGCCCGAGCAGGCGGAAAGTGCGGCGGCGCATGCTAGCCAAGCTACCGCGCAAGCGCTGGAACACAGGGAATGCCTGGGCGCCGCGCGCTCAGCCGTCTTGTCTAACATCGAGGTTGCCGGTCTTTGACATACGGCAGCAAGGTAACCGTCTTTAGGCTACCGGATGGTTTCCGAAATCAGCCGCGAAGCGACGTTGCTCAACCGTCGCCGAACTTCCGGCTCGGGCCGATCGCTTCGAGCGTGTCGAACACCGGTCGCCCGTAAAACGAGCTCGATTCTTGCGCGCTCTCCGAGGAAGGAGGCTCACCTTCGGCGATCACGAACGCGCGGCCATCGGGGCCGAGCAGCCAAGGCGGCAGACGCGTGAAGCGATCGATCAGCGCATCGACGAACAGCCGAACGCGCGCCGAAAGGTGCCGACTGCCGGGGTACACGACGTGGATTTCCGAGCGCCCCGGCGACCAATCTTCGAGCACCGGCGCAAGGTGCCCAGCGCGCAGCGCTTCGGCGCAGAAGAAGGCGGGCAACACGGCGATGCCCGCGCCGCGCAAAGCCGCGCTGAGCGCGAGCTGCACCGAGTTCACCGAGTACCTTCCCTGAATCGCGATCGACTCGGAGCGCCCCTCTCTGGAAAACACCCAGGTCGCGCGGCGGTCGTTACTCGACACCAAGCACGAGTGCTTGAGCAAATCCTTTGGTGCTCTCGGAGGTTCACGCTGAGAGAGGTAAGCCGGACTCGCGACGCACATGCGCTCGGCGCTGCCGATCTTGCGTGCGATCAGGGAAGCCTCGATGGGACCAATCACGTGCACTGCCAAGTCCAAACCTTCTTCGACCACATCGAAGCGCCGATCGGCGACGATCAGTTCGACCTCGACCTCGGGGTGCGCGACCAAGAACTCAGCCACGAAATCACCCAAGAACGCGTGTCCGAAGAGCAGCGGCGAGCCGATCCGCAGGAGCCCCTTCGGTGAACGGTGGATATCGGTTACCGCGGCGTTCGCTTCTTCGATCTCGGCCACGACACGTGCGGCGCGCTCGTAGTAGGCCGCGCCCGCCGCAGTGGGACGCACGTGGCGAGTGGTGCGTTCCAAGAGCCGAACGCCCAAACGTTCCTCGAGACGGGATACCCGTTCGCTGACCGTTGACTTAGGTAGGCCCAACGCGCGGGCAGCTTTCGTGAAGCTCTCCTCCTTCACGACGCGCGCGAAGATCGCGATCTCGTTCAGGTCCTGCATTGTTCGCCCATACGAATAACGTGTTCGTTTCTGAGGGTCTAGTCCGTATTCCCGAACGGACCGAAAGAAGTGCTGTCCTCGTCCCCCGAAGTAGGTCCCATGGCCAACGCCGCCGTATCGTCCGCTAGCTTGTCTGCCGAATCCGTTTCCGCCCAGCCTGCCGCGGCTCCAGTCAAACGCTCCCGGGCCAAGGTCGTGCTGCCCGCCCTGGTCGGCGTTGCCGCCTTGGTTGGCGTTGCAGTGTACCTGCACGGCAAGGGCAAAGAGACCACCGACGACGCCTTTGTCGAGAGCCACGTGGCCAACGTCGCCCCGCGTGTCCAAGGCCAAGTGCTCCACGTGTTAGTGCACGATAACCAAGCGGTCAACGCGGGGGACGTGCTGGTCGAGCTCGACGATCGCGATGCCACCGCCCGCGAGCACGCCGCGAAGGCCGATCTGGAGTCCGCGGAGGCTTCGCTGGCGGCGGCCAACGCGCAGCTTGCACTCGCGCAACACTCGGTGGATGCCGGTTTGCGCCAAGCCAAAGGCGGCGTGACCCAAGCCTTCGCTCAATCCGGCAGTTCGAAAGCGCAAATCGATCAGGCCCGCGCCGACCTCACCGCTGCCCAGTCGCGCTCGACGCTGACGGGCATGGAGCTCGCGCGCGCGGTGAAGCTCCATAGCGATGGCGCAGTTGCGCAAGCCGAGCTCGATCGCAGCAAGGCGGAGGACGATCAGGCGCGGGCGGCGGTCGATCAAGCCAAAGCGCGCTTGTCCGTCGCCAGCGTCGGCTTGGTGAACGCGGGGGGTGGCATCGAGAGCGCCCAGGGGCGCCTGGCCGCCGCACAAACCGGTCCGGATCAGGTGCTGGTCGCCGCGGCGCAGGTGGATGTCGCCAAAGCTCGGGTCGATCAAGCCAAAGCCGCGCTCGAGCAAGCCGATCTGAACCTCTCGTACATGAAAGTACGCGCGCCGACGCGCGGCGTGGTCTCACGTCGCAGCGTCGAACCGGGCCAACTCGTCGATCCGGCGCGACCACTGCTCGCGCTCACCGAGCTCGATGACTCGTTGGTCGTGGCCAACTTCAAGGAAGATCAAATCGGCAGCCTGCGCGTCGGGCAGCGCGCGCAAGTCACACTGGATGCGTTCTCTGGTCGTAAGCTGAACGCGCATCTGGACAGCTTCTCCGGTGGCACGGGTTCGCGCTTCGCGCTCTTGCCCCCCGACAACGCGTCGGGCAATTTCACCAAGGTCGTGCAGCGCGTGCCGGTCTTGATTCGCATCGACGAAAAGCCGCAAGACATCGTGCTGCGCCCCGGTTTGAGCGCGTTCGTGACCGTCCGCACCGACGGAGGTTGAGCCGTGGACGCCGCCGTTACCGGCTCGAAGAAAGCCATCACCTTCGTGGTGATGATGGCGGCGCTGATGGCGCTGATCGACATCACGATCGTGAATGTCGCGCTGAACGACATCCGCGCTAGCTTCGCCACGCCGATCGATCAAATCGGCTGGGTCTCGACGGGCTACATGATGGCGAACATCGTGGTCATCCCGATGACCGGCTGGTTCCAGCGCCGCTTCGGCTATCGCCGCTACTTTGCCGGGTCGATCGTGCTATTCACGATCGCCAGCGCGCTCTGCGGTTGCTCCTGGAACCTGACCTCGCTCGTGCTGTTCCGGGCGCTGCAAGGCCTGGGCGGTGGAGCGATCATCCCCACGGCGCAGGCCATCTTGTTCGCGCGCTATCCGCGCAAAGAGCACGGCATGGCCTCCGCGCTATTCGGCCTGGGCGCTGTCACGGGCCCGCTGCTCGGCCCGACCATCGGCGGCTATCTGATCGAGTGGTCCAACTGGCACTGGGTGTTCCTGGTCAACGTGCCGCTCGGCGTGATCGTGGCCATCATGTGCACTCGGGTGGTCGAAGAGCCCGGGTTCAAGCCGGCAAAATCGCCGATCGACGTGTTCGGCATCGCGCTCTTGGCCATCGGCATGGCCTCCCTGCAATACGTGCTCGAAGAGGGCAACCGCGACGGCTGGGACTCCGTGCCGATCATGGTGCTAATCGCGGTGGCGTCCGTGTGTTTGATCACGTTCGTCGTGCACGAACTCGAAACTCCGTACCCGGTCGTCGACTTACGAGTCTTCAAAAACGTCAGTTACTCTGCGGGTACGGGCATCAACTTTCTGCTCGGCCTGGTGCTGTTCGCGGGCAACTTCCTGTTCGCGCTCTATTGCGGCACGGTGATGCACTACGTCGCTCTCGACATCGGGAAAATCTTCCTCGTCGCCGGCCTGATTCAAATCGTGATCATGCCCATCATCGGCAAAATGGTCACGCGGGTGGACCCGCGGCGCATGCTCGTGTTTGGCATCCTCGGCACCTCACTCAGTCTGTGGCTCAACGCGCATTTGACCGACCAAGCCGGTTTCTGGGATCTCACGCGCCCGCAATTCGTTCGCTCGGTCTCGATGGGTTTCATCTTCATTCCCATCAGCATGCTCGCTCTCTCGGATCTACCGAACGAGATCCGCGGCAACGCGACGGGTCTGTTCAACCTGACCCGCGAGCTCGGCGGCTCGATCGGCACGGCTTGGATGGGCCTACTCGTCGACCGAGGCACCAAGATCCACGCCTCCTATCTGCGCGAAGCGATCAATCCCGAGAACCCGCTGGTGCAGGAGCGGATCGCCGCGATTCGCAACTCCATCGGACAACAGACGTTCACTTCCGACCTCGTCCCGGAGGCGATCCTCGAGTTCAAGGTGCGCGTGCAGGCGCTGATCTTGAGCTTCAACGAGGGGTTTGCGCGCGTTACATTGCTGTTCTTGCTGTGCCTGATCTTGGTGCTGTTCCTCAAGCGGCCCCGGCCCGGCGGAGCCGGCGCGGCCGGCGCGCACTAGTCAGCGATCGGAGCGCGTAACAACGGCGTCCTGCGCACTTGGCAGGCGGCTGCCTCGTGCCGAAGGGGCGTGCGCGTGTGCATATTGCATCGGCGTGATCGCGTTGAGCCGCTTGAAATGGCGGGTGAAGTGGCTCTGGTCGGCGAACCCGCAACGCAGCGCGACTTCTGCCGCTGGCACACCGTCGAGCAATAGGCGCTTGGCGTGGTTGATGCGCAGGCAGAGCTGGTAAGCGTGCGGCGGTAGCCCATAGCGTTGCTTGAACACGCGTAGGGCTTGGAAACGGCTGAGCCCGACCAGCCGAGCCAGAGTATCGAGATCCACGTTGAGGCCCTCCTCGTTCAGAAATTCGCGCATGCGAGCTGCGCTACGTCTCGACGGGGCCGCGCCGGGCCGCGGTTGTCGCGCGCCGTGGATCAACTCGCCGATCATCGCCTCGGACAACTCCAGCAGCTGCGATTGCACGTGCAAGGCCGAGGCGGTGGGCCGAAATACCTCGAAGAAATCAGCGAACTGCACGCGCAGCCGCGCGGAAATGGGCTTCATGACCGCGCCCCAATCGGGCCGGACCGAGCGAGGTTGCTGTTCGAGCAACCATTCCTCGAGAAGTTCGGGCTGAAGCTGCAAGACGTGGAACGATCCCGAACCGTGCGGGCTGCCAATCAATAGCTCGCCGGGCATGTTGCAGAAGGCGAGCCCGGGACCACCGCTATGCGTTTGTCCGCAGGCGCGCGCTTGGCCTTGCCAGGTTCGGAAAACCACGACCGAATAGGAGTCGGGAATGACGCGCCACTCACGCGGTGAGCGGCGAGCATCGATGACTTCGACGCCGGGCAGTGCTGCTGAGCGGCGGTAGTCGACGACTTCAGTCGCTGCATCTCCCTGCGCCGCCACGCCCGGAGTGTGAGCCTAATCAACGGACAAATCACGAACAATCAGCGGCCGCTCTGGGGCATGAACGGCGCGCGCCCGCGAACTGCGATGCTGGATTGCGATCGCCCCCAAGGATCGAGGTCAGCGTTTGCGGCCGAGGGTGTCGGCTAGCGCGCGGTACCAAACGAGCTTCTTGGCGAAGCCCGGGTAGGCGCGATTTCGCCCGCTCGGGTTGGGCAACACGAACACCGGGACGCTCGCTAGAGTGTCGGTTTTCAAGCCCGGACCGCGCTCTCGCCCGGAGCGAAAGAACACGGGATATAGCGTGAGGCCGAGCAACGCAACGTAGCGCGGGGCAAACGTGCTGACGAGGCGTGTCACTCGCTCCGCGCCCAGCCTTTGTTCGCTGATGCTCAGCTCGGCGGCGGCCCGAGTTGCGCGCTGCACGCCGGAGACCAAACCCAGCCCGAACTCGAGCAAGCGCTGCTCCGACTCGGGCCCAAGCAGCTCGCGCGTCAAGCCTGACTCGTGCAAGAGGCGCCAAAATGGGTTGCCCTTCGACGAAAAGGAATGGCCGGCGTCAGCGGAATGGACCGATGGGTTGATCGCTACGATGACGACGTCGAGCTTCGCGGAAATGATATCAGGGAGTATGGCGGGAATGACGCCTTCGTAGCACGCTTGTCCAGCGCGCGCGGACGCTCCCCGTGCTGCTTGACTCCAGGCACTGAAGACCTATCACTGAGGGGTGCGTGCGCTGGCAGATCTCGATGTGCTGATCGTCGACTGCCAGACCACCGGGGCGAGTCCGGCATTTGGCTGCGTGCTCGAGCTCGGCTGGGGGCTCGCGCGAGCCAACCAAAGCCAGCTGCTGACGGCAGAAGCTCACTGGATCGCATTGCCGGAAGGACAGCGCGTGCCGCGTCAGGTGCAAAAGATCACCGGCTACGAGCCCGCTCATGCCGAATTTGCCGTGCCGGACCACGAAGCGTGGACGCGCTTGCGCGCGGCCGTGCAGCGCTCGCTAGCCGCGCCGACCGCCATTCACTACGCGCGCTTCGAACTCGCGTTCCTACGCGATTGGTCCGCGCGCTTCGAGCCGGAGACGGCGTTTCCCTTCGACGCGGTGTGCGTGCACGCGATTGCCTCGCGACTGTATCCTGATTTGCCTCGCCAATCGCTGCGCGCACTGGCCGGCTATCTGGGCCACGGTTTGGACCTCGCGCGCCGCTCGCTCGGTCATGTCGAAGCGACTGCGTTCGTTTGGCGCAGCCTGTGCGCAGAGCTCGCCACGCGCGATATCGTTACTTGGGAGCAGCTGCAAGCCTGGCTCGGCGAGCGAGCTCCCCCGAAGCCCCGCGCTCCGAAGCCGCGTTATCCGATCGCTCCCGAGCGCTACAAGACTTTGCCCGATGCACCGGGCGTGTACCGCTTCTTGCGCAGCAATCACGATATCCTGTACGTGGGCAAAGCCGCCAGCCTGAAAAAACGCGTCACCAGTCATTTCATCGGTCGCGCGAGCAAGCAGCTGGCACCGGAGATGCTCACGCAAGTAAATCAAATCGACTTCGTGCTCGCCGAAAGTGCGCTGGAGGCCGCGCTGCTCGAAAACGAAACGATTAAATCACTCCGCCCGCCGTACAACGTGCAACTCACGACTTCTGAACAGCGGGTTTGGTACAGTAAGCCTGACTTCGGGGCAACGGCGTCCGCGCCAGACGCGGAGTACAGCATTGGCCCGTTGGCTTCGCCGCATTCACTCCGTCCGCTCTGTGCGCTGAGCGAGCTCTCGGCCGGCGCACTGCCGACGGTGCACTTGCGCTCGCAGGCGGTGGGCGTCTCCGATCTCTGGACACCGGACGAAGCCGTGTTCGCCGCGGGCTGGGCCGAACTCGTCGCGCGTTACCCCGCAGAGTGCTCGATTGCCGCACTGAGGCCGCGGCACGGTACGCTGCAACTAGCCCGGCGGTTGCTGTTGAGCGCGCCAACCAAGGCCGCCGAGGACAGCGAAAATCCCGACAAGCCCGAAGGTTGGGACCCTGCGCGCGTCGCGCGCCACATCGAGCGTGCGGTTGCCCAGGCGTATCAGGCGTATCGACGAGCACGCTGGCTGAACCTGCTGCACGATTGCGACATCGTGTACCGCGAGCCGGATCGCGAGCAGGCGCGCGTCTTGCTCATCCGGGGCGGCGCGCTGATCGAGGCCCGCGACGCGGCCCTGGATTGGACTCCGAGTGAGCGCGCGCGCCCTATCGCGGCGGAACGGGCGTCCGCTCGGTTCGACCGCGCCGGCTACGATCGCTTGCGCGTACTCAGCTCCGAGTTGAAGCGCATCGCTCGCGACGGCGGCCAAGTGGCAGTGCATTTTGGCCCCGGATGTGTGCTTCTGAAGCGGCGGCTATTGGCTGTGCTGCGCTTGGTCTAGCTTGCTACCGAAGCATCCGCAAGGCTCTGACAATTGGCTCTTCGTAGTCAGCGGCGTGGCAGGCCGCTACGACCGAGGCGGAGCGCGTCGCAGTCGGTGGTCCGAATTGGGGTTGGGTTAGCGGGCGTGGATCGCGTTTCATCGCCCAAAGCTCGAAAAAAAGCCACGCCAATGCTCGGCACTGTCGGCGGTGCGCGACGCACTCAGAGTTGGCATTGCGCGTGCTCTATCCCCGAGCAACTCGAACAAGAGAGAAGCTTGCCGTGTCAAACAGAAATGCTCACGTGTTCGCGATCGCGGGTGCCGCCGCACTCGCCGGTTTTGGTTATACTCTGGCCCGCCGCTCCGGCTCGCGCGCTGCGCGTGCGACACGCGCGTCGAGCAATTCGGCGCCGCGCGTGGTCACGGCTGAGCCGCGTCCAAATCGCGCCGAGACCCCGACAGGCGCTGCGGTCGTGGAGGATGCGAGCGACCCTGTGCCGTGGCAAGACGGCGCGCGCATTTCGTCCTCTCCCGATGCTCTGGATCTGGCTCTCAATCTAGACGACGTGTTCGACGGCAATTCAGGCACTGAGCCCGAGGTCACGGCCCGGCCGAACCAGCACGTGCCCGCGCTTCACACCGTTGACGACGACGACGCTCCGGCGCCGGAGGATCTGGGCGCCGCTTGGCTCAAGCAGGCCACCGAATCCGAACGCAGCCTCGGCTTTGCCGACACGCTGCCGGAACTCGAAAACTTGCGTCAAACCAACGTCGACCGGGGCGAAGATCTGGATTCAGACGGTGACGGCGAAGACGACGACGAAACCACGGCTGAATACGTGCGTCGCCATCGCATTTCATCTGTGGGTTGAGCGCGCGCGGGTCAGCCTGACGACGCGGCACGACGAAGCAATCGTTCTAGTCCAGGCGCAGGTTTCTAGCTCCGAGTCGAGTTCGGTCTCGCTGGACGGTTCGCGACTCAGAGCGTAAATTCCTGCCCATGATTTTCGGGTCGGAGCAGGGGGTTCGTAGGCTCTCGCGTGCATTCGTGGGCGCCGCGCTGTTGCTCGGTGCTTGCGCGGGCAAGGCGGAGAAAGAACGCCCGCAATCGCCCGCTGGCACCGCTGGTTCGAGCTTTGGCGCGGGCGGTGACCAGAGCGCAGGCGCTGGCGGTCCGACCGCGAGCGCTGGCTCAATGCCGGCATTGCATTGCGAGAAAGTGACCTGTGAGTCGATCCCCACGACCTGCAAGCGCATCGTTCAGGGCCCGAACGACTGCTGTCCGAGTTGCCCAGACACCGGCTGTGAAGCCTGCCCGGCGGTCGATTGTGAAGAGGGCACACACAGCGAAACCGCGCCGGGCGATTGTTGCGCGAGCTGCGTGGCTGATCCACCGGACGCCTGCCTGATAGGCCAAAAGGACTACGCCGCGTTCCGCGCGCAGCTCCTGGAAAAGTACGGCGGAAGCGGCTGCAAGAACAGCACCGAGTGCACGCTCCTGCTCGAAGACAATGTTTGCGGATACGCCTGCAACATCCCGCTGCCGACCTCCACTGCTCGCAATCTACTGCCCAATCTGGAGAGCAACGCGCAGCAGAGCTGTGCCACCTGCGAGCCGCCGCCGAGGAGCGAGTGCGAGCAAGCGACTGCTGCCTGCGTGAACGGGAAGTGCGTCGCGATCGAAAACAGCGTTGATTGAGCGGTCTTCGGGAACTTCTGCTGCTCGCTGCTGTCTGCGTCCCGGTATGAGATTTAGCGGGAGCCGGGCGGGGTCGTTCTTTCTGCTCACGTTTGCCATCAGCTTTGGACTGCAGCTCCCGGGGTGGCGAGGCTACGCGCTTCCGCGTTTGCAGGCTCGTTGGGGGGCGTTCGCTGCGTCGATCGCGATCGGCGTGCTCTGGTATCTGTGGCACATCCCGATGTTCCTCGGCCTGGGCGTGCCATTGAACCTCGTACTCGTAATGCTCCTTTACTTTATCGGAGCAAGTCTGTTTCTGACTTGGATTTACAACGGCACGAAAGGCAGCCTCTTGCTTGCGGTGTTGGCGCACCTGGGTGCTCACCTGAACAATTCACACCGCGCTTTGCCCGCCGAGGTCGTACCGCTGGTCGCGCACGCGATCATTTACGGAGCGCTCGGCTTGCTCGTGATGCGCGGTTCTCTGATTGCACCGCCAGCGAAACGTCCATCAAAAGGCTCACCCCGTGGGGTTTGAAGACTCTGGCGAAGAAGTTGCGGACAACGCTTGGCTGTCGCATTAGCGTGACTTGGGATGCGAAATTACCTGTATGCGGGGTTGGTGGCGCTGCAGCTCGGATGCAGCTCGGCACCAGAGAGCGAAGTGTCCGGGGACGTTGGGAGCGCCGGGGGGGCTGGTCGCTCCGGGGGCACTGGCCTAGATGTGAGCCAGAGCGGCAGTGGCGGCGGCGGCAACAAATGCACTCGGGTCGAGAGCATTTCGGCGCTGGCCATCGAGCGGCCTGAGCCCTTCGATGTCGTGATCGTGGCGGACCATTCGGGCAGCTTGAGTTGGTCACGGGATAGCTTGAGCGCGGGGCTCAAGAATCTGCTCGCCTACGCGCATGGCCAAGAGGTTCGCTTCTTCGTGCTGACGCCCACTCAATACGGTGCATCGAGCGAAGCGGCGCGCACGGTCGGCTATCTGCCGCTGGTCACGTGGAAAGATCCGGTGACGAACAAGGCGTATTCGCACGCGATCACCGAGTATCGGCAGGTGTGCACGGATTTGACGGGCGCCCCATTCGACTGCGCCAAGCGCGATGAAGCTCGAGGCAAAGGGATCACCATCAAAGGCACTTGGGATTTTCAAATGCCCCCGCCAATTGCCGCCATCAAGCCGGACATGAGCGCGGCGCAGATTGGCGAACAGCAAGACAAGATCGCGGCCGGAATTCTGGCGCTCGGTTCGGATGGTGCTCAGACCGAGCAGCCCATTTGCACGCTGAATCGATACATCGCGCAAATGCCGAGCTCGCTGCCGAAGCACGGGGTCTTCATTCTCTTGTCGGATGAAGACGATCAATCCACACCGGAGGAGTGCCTCGCGTCGTACGCCTACGAAGAGCACGAAGACGGCAAGAATGACGCGGCATGCACCCAAAATTGCGACGTGTACCGCTTCGAGGCGCTATACATGCACCCGAGCCAATCGGTCGACTACGACTGCGTTCCCGTCGACGACCAAGGCGTTCACCATCCGGAGAATGCCACCCAGCAATCGACCAGCTCGAGCGATAGCCCGATCTGCACCCCCGGCAGCGTCACCAGCTGCGGCGCACCGGAGCTGGCTCTGGCCAGCGTGTTCTGCAAGGACAATCACGTTCCGGAAAATTGCAAAGCGACCTGTACGGCGGGCAGTGGCTATTTTTGCACCCTGGACCGCCCCACGGCGAGTCCGGACATTTGCACCACTTCCTTCTCGGTGAACGGCACGAGCTACGCCAATTTCCCCGACTATTGCCAACGCATCTGGAACGATGGCCCATTCAAGGAATGCAAATCCGGCGGCTACAAGCTGGGCGTCAGCCCGCGCTACCTCGGCGAAGACAAGGTAACGCCACTCGTGGATGTGCCAACGCTCGCTGATATGGCGACCCACTTCCGGAGTAGCGCGGACGCGATCTTCGGTAAGAGCGAATACTTCGTGGAGAGCATCGTGCTCGATCCTGCGTTCGACTGCCCGGTGAAGGCGGGCCAGAGCTACGGCACGACGCTCAAAGCACTCGCGACGAGCAGCAGCGACGTATTTCCGCTGTGCAGCGACTACGCGCCCGCCTTGCAGCGCATTCAAAGCTTCGCCAAGCACCTCGTGAAGAACGCGTTTCCCCTGAAGCTCGCCAGCGATGAAGAAGTCGACGCGGTTACCGTGATCGACGTGCAAGGCAAACGGCGCATGCTCGCCGCTTCGGATTTTCAGTACGATCGTGAGCAGAACCTGCTGGTGATCAGCGCTGGCGTACTCGGACCGTCTGATTTGACGCTCGACCTCACGCTCGCCGACACCTGCATCGAGATCGTGCGTTAGCCTGGCATCAAAATCGTCGGATCGTGTACACTCCGCGCATGCTTGCGGGATTTTGGCGGCGGTCGGGGCTTTTTGGTGCGGTGTTCCTGTGCGCATGCGCATGCAGTAGCTCGAGCGACGACGGGCCGCCCGATTCCGGCTACGGGGCCGCGCAGGCGGTCCCATCGGCGATCAGCTGTGACGCGCTTTGCGCTCGCGACGGCGATTGCTTCGAACACCTGTGCAATGAAGACACCGCGAGCACCCGTTATACGGGCCTCGGATCGCTAATCGAAGGCCAATGCAAGGCGAGTTGCACGGACGCCTTGCTCATGTCTCGTATCGACACGGGGGCTTGGAACTGTTTCTTCCAATCCACGTGCCGCGCGGTATTTTCTCACGACGCTTGTAACGCCCAGGCAACCTACCAGTGTCAGTAGTGACGCTCGCCAAAGCGCGCCGCTCTTACGAGCATCCGGTTACGCCGTGCACAAAACGGCACTAGGCACCTCACGCTGAGGTGCCTAGTGCGGTTGCCGTGATCCGCCGCGGGTTGCGGCGCGAGCGACTTACTTGCTGGTCAGGGGCGGGGAGGCCCAACTGACGTCATCGGCCAAAGTCGGAGCCGTCCAAGTGATCCACTTGGTGAGATCGGCAGTCCCCGCCGTTTGCGGCGCGATTCGACCGTCTGGAGCGGCCTTCTTGGTCAAGAACGCACGGATGGCTCGCTTCAGCGGTTCACCCTGGGAGGCCGCATAGAACGTGCAATGGTTGTGCGGATCGCCGGGATTGCCGCCGTTGTACTCGATGTTCTTGCCCACTCCGAGTGCTTGGTACACGAGGGCAGCCGCCGCACTGCCGGCATGTTGGCAACTCGCACACAGTTCCCCAATGCGCGAATTGTCCAGCACGAGCAAGCCGCGTGGGGCGTACATGGCTTCGAGCGAATGCATGTCGCCCGGGATGGTGTTGACCTTCGAGCTGTAGCTGCCGAAGACCGTGCCGAACCAGCCCGCCGCTTCGCTCATGGCGCTGGGGATGGACTGCGCCCCTTTTCCGTTTGGCCCCATCGGGTTGGTGTTTACGATTCGCAAGGTGGAGACGCCGCCCGTTCCCGACTCTTGGGGAATGCCGAGCGCGATGCGCTCGTCGAACGCGCCGACGGTGAACGCGCCTTTGCCGTTCCTGGAACAACCGGTGACACCAACGGCGGTCGGATCGATGATGGTGTTCCGCCCCGCGTCACGCTCGGAAATCAACACGTCGATCACGCGACTGACACCCCACGCCCAACCAATTTGAGCGCTGGCGCCGTTGCTACCCGTAATGGTCGTAAACAGTCCGGTTCGACCCGTTTCGCTGGCCATCGCTTGGTGGTCGTAGGTGCCGGTGGCAACGCCCTCGGCACTGACGATGCTGGCATCCAGGCTCGAGCCGCCCAAGCCCAGGATGATCGGAACCGCGCCGCTCGCGCCGCTCGGCATCTTGACCGGCACGCTGAAGTCGATGCTCTTGCCCCCGTCTTCGACGTGCACCTTGATGGCGCTCGCCGTCACCGAGCCCGTCACCATCATGGTCGCGGTTTTGGCGGGCTTCGCCCCGTGAATGTATTTCTCGATGACCTTCTTGAGGTACGCGCGCTGGCAACGCCAATCCGACTTCTTCGAGATGCGTGTCGTGCCATCCGCCCCTAGGAACAGATCGTTGAGGGTGGTGACGCTCACGTCTTTCGGATCGGCAACCGTGCAATCCGCACCAGAGAACTCGACGAAGCCAGGATTGTAGGCGTTGCCAGTGGGGGCGCTGCCGCCCGCGCCGCTGCCAGCTGCGCCGCTGCCGGCTGCGCCGACGGGGCTGCCGCCACTGCCCGCCGTCGCGGGCGCGCCCCCGCTGGAGCTTCCCGCAATACCTGCGCCAGCAGCGCCGGGAGCACCACCGGTCGACGGTGCGGCGCCCGCGGCGGAGCTGCCCGCGGCCCCGGGCGTAGTGCCCGCGCCTGCAGTGCTCGAGCTCGGGTTGCCAGCCGATGCCGCCGGCGCGCCGGCCGACCCGGGCGCGGTGCCCGAATCAGTGCCGCAGCCGGCCCCAAGCGCCAACGCTGCGCACGAGCAGAGGAGTGAGGTCGTGGAACGAAAAATCGAAGTTCGGATCGTCATGGCACCTTGCTCCAGCGCATCGAGTACGCAAAGGGAGGACACTAACCTATCACGGCTCCATGTCTGAGGCGATGATTCGAACTCCCCAAGTGACAAAGTGTGCTGCTTAGTGACAACGCATCTAGCTCGTCAGCGCGTCTAGCTCCTCGGCGCATCCGGCGGGGCATCAACCTGAGCACCAACTTGCACCGGAGATAAAACCGCTGCGCGTCGTGCGTGCCGTCGCGCGCTTTTTTCCGTCATACAAAGTGCATTCATCTCGATCTCGCGCGGCGGTGGAGAGCGAAAATTCCCGCGCACGCTAAGCTCGACTCGATGAGCCAGTTCAGTTCGCGTCGTGAAGTGTTGCGCTCGGGCGCGCTATTGGGGCCCGCGGCCGCGCTTGCCGCGTTGGGCTGTCGCTCCGCCGAAAGCGCCGCACAAGCTGTTCCGAATCCGAATCCCGCGCGTGACGTGCGTGGAGTCTCGCTGCTACTCGACGCCATGCCCACGATGGAGGGCGCGGGCGTGCGCTTGCGCCGCAGCCTCGGCACGCGCGCGTTGTCGGAGCTCGATCCCTTCCTGCTCTTGGACGAGATCCATAGTGACCGCTCGGAGGACTACGAGCGCGGTTTTCCCACTCACCCGCATCGCGGCTTCGAAACCGTCACCTACATGATCAGTGGCGTCATGGAGCATCGGGACAGCCTGGGTCAAGGTGGGCAGTTGGTCGCCGGCAGCGCGCAGTGGATGACTGCGGGGCACGGCATCGTGCATTCGGAGATGCCCAATCCAGACCGCAATCTGTTTTGGGGCCTACAGTTGTGGGTCAATCTGCCTGCCGCGCAGAAGCTGATCAAACCGCGCTATCAGAACGTCGCACCCGACCGCATTCCCGAGCTGAGCGTCAAAGGCGCACCGGTGCGCTTGGTGGCGGGCACCCTCGGCAACGAACGCGGGCCCGTAGACGGTATCAGCGTCGCGCCCACGTTGCTCGATCTCCGTTTGCCTGCCGGTGGCACGTTCGAGCACGAGCTCCCGCCGGAGTACACGCTGTTTGCCTACGTGCTCGAGGGCAACGCCGAACTCGGTGGGACCCGCCGCGCCGCTCGCGCAGGGCAGATCGCCGTATTCGGCCCGGGAAAGGTGCTGACGACGCGCAGCGCTTCCGGCGCGCGGCTATTGCTCGTTGCGGGCCAAAAGATCGGTGAGAGCATCGCCCGGCGCGGGCCGCTCGTGATGAACACGCAGGCCGAGCTCGAGCAGGCGTACGAAGACTTTCGCAATGGGGTGCTGGTCAGCGGGTAGGGCGTTCAGGAAAGCGCCTCTCGCGAATGAAATCGCGCTTCGTGCACCAATGCGGTTCGCTTTGGAATTGGCCCCAGATCGTGCGCCAAGTGTGCCTTCACAGTTAGAAAATCGAGTTCGAATTCGAACTCGATTTTCTAGAATCAGTGGCTCGTGTTGGCCAGCTTTGGCGCGACCTGCGCGACGCGCTCGATGCGAGTGAAAGACTCCCAGCTTCCGACAAAGAGCGCCCGGCTTTCCTCGCCTTCGAGATCGGGCGATCGTGGTCCAGCAACGCACCTCGTGGCGCGCTGGGTTCCCGAAACTCGACGCCGAAGGCTGAGCCGGGTGCGACGTGATCGGTGACCATCAAAAAAAAGTACGCCAGCGACCCGGAGCGAGGGGGGGGCACTCCGGGCCGCTGCGTAGAAGTAGGACAGCGGCTCGGAGCGAGGGGGAGGCACTCCGAGCCGCTGGTTAGTAGGAGCCGGCGACGCGATCTTCAGGCGGAGGGGGGCGCCCGGGCGTCGCCAGGCAACCACCTCTATTGCAGGGCATGTGCCAACCCATGAGCGCGCAGATCTGCCGGGAAATTTCGGCAAATGCCGGCCTTTATGAGGGGCCCGTGTCTCGACTTGGAGCAGCTGAGACGGTGCCGCGTTTCGTTGTTGGAATCGCGGCTTTCGAGTCTGCGAGATTGAACGGCGCTGAGAAGAAGCTTACGCGCCCGCTTCGCGCACGACGCGGCCCAAGCGCGCGATGGCGTCGTCGATCGTGGCTTCGCTCGGGCCGAAGGAGAAGCGCGCATGGTGTAGGAAGCGCGAAGCGCGACTGCCGCGGCGTTGCCCAGGGTCGACGTCGAAGAAGTGGCCGGGGACGGTGATCACCTTGTGCTTCAAGGCAGCGCGGAACAGCGCATCACCGGTGTTGATCGAGGCGGGCAGGTTGGACAGGTTTCCCCAGCAGTAGAAGGTGCCCTCTGGTTCGCGCTCGAAGCGCACACCCAACGCGCGCAGGCCATCTAGCATGCGGTTGCGCTTGCGGCGAAATGTCGTTCGGATGGCTTCGGCTTCGGCGCGCGCGTGTTCGGCAGTGAGCACGGAGAGCGCGGCGGTTTGCATGGGCCGCGAGCCGCCGCCGTCCAAGAACGAGCCGGCGCTGGAGAGCGATTCGATCACCTTGCTCGGCCCGACCGTCCAGCTCACACGCCAACCGGGGTAGCGCCAATTCTTGGTCAAACCGTCGAAGATCACGACTGGATCTTTCTCGACGTCTTCCACGTATTGCGCCGCACTGAACAGGGACGGCCCTTCTTTCCATAGGTAATGCGAATAGAACTCGTCCAAGAGCAACGTGCAGTCGAGCTCGCGCGCGGTGGAGACCCACGATGCGAGCTCGGCGCCGGTGATGGCTTTGCCGGTTGGGTTACACGGATTCGACAGCAGCAGCGCGCCGAGACCGCGCCCGGAAATCTCGCGACGCAGCGCATCGAGCGAGAAATCGTAACCGTGCTCGGGATCGAGCAAGATGGGGATCGGGGTGAAGCGACGGAAGATGTCCAGCAGCTCCTCGTACGCGGTGTAGTCCGGCAAGAAGTGACCCAGATGGATCTGCCCGATCGCGGCGCAGGCACGCATGATCGAGACGCGACCGCCGCCGCACACCGCGACGTTCTCGGCGCTGTATTGCGAGGGCATGCCGCGCCGGAACAAGTTGTTGTACATGCTGGCGACGGCCTCGCGAACTTCCCACAAGCCGGCCACGGGCGCGTACTCTTGGTCGTTCAGCGTGATGTCGAGCTGGGTGACGCGGGGGGGCGCTCCGGGTAGCGGGCCCGTTTCCGGTTGCCCTTGCCCGAGGTTGCACCACTCCGGATCTTCCGAACGGAAGCCGGCGCGAGTGGCCTCCGACGTGACGTAGATGACTCCAGTTCGCGGAACGGGACGAAACGCACTCGGTGCGCGGTCAGCAGAGTTTTCAGACATAGCCGTAGCGCACGCTAGCACAAAAGGCGGCGCGCCCTCTCGCGCTCGTCTGGTCTTTCTCGCTGGCCTCGCTCTGCGGCTCGACAGACACCTCGAAAGCTATTTCGCCTTGCACTCGCCGGCGGCGGCAACGCTCGCGCCGGCGTGAGCGGCTTCGCACTTGTTCGGATAGGTGCGGTTATCGCAGCCGCACACGGGCATGTACTCGCGCGTACAGATTTGCGGCTTCTTGACGCAAGTTCCGCCGCTATCCGTCGCGCCGCACTGAGAGCGGTAGGAGCAGTACAACCCTTCCGCGCAGTCACCGCGCACGCCGCGCGTGCCGCAAAGCTTGCCCTCCGCGATCACCGAGCCGCCGGCTCCCTCGCACGCGCCTGCTTTCGCGACCGAGACACCGCTGCGATTAGCGGCACAGGTCGTCGAGTAGGTGTGGTCGTCGCAGCCGCACACGGGGGCAAACTCCATCGTGCATAGTTCCGGGATGGGCTGGCACGTGCCGGCCATGTCGCCGCTGCCGCACTTGGCCGAGAGTGGGTACGAGCAAAATTGCTTCTCCGGACAGCGAAAGCCCGCGAAGCCGCCGCACATCTTGGCCGCGGGCGGCGTCGCCGAACCCGCTGCCGCTGGCGTTGACGGAGCAGTCGCTGGCGGTGGCGCAGAACTGACGACGCCGGTTGGGGTGAGTATTGGCAGCGCGCTCGCCGTCGGCGTCGCCGTGGCTGCGGTCGGTGTTGCGGTTGCGGTCGGTGCTTGTGCGCCCGCCGCCGGCGCGGATTGCGAGGAGCAGCCCGCGAGCGCGCTCAACGACACAATCGCCACGCACACCAGCACTCGCTTCGGCTTTGTCATGCGGCAGCATTAGCAAGTCGAGCGACGTAGGTCGAGCGAGTCGAGCGCTTGCTGCTCAGAAAAAAACTGGCTCTAATCGAATAATGGCAAAAGCATTCGGGGACTGGAAAGTGCTCGCGCATGGTCCGCTGCTGACGCTCGCGGACAACTTGCTCTGGGTGCAGGGCTCGCTACCGGGCATGTCACTGAAGCGATGCATGGTCGTCGTGCGCTTGAACGACGGAAGGCTGGTGATCCACAACGGGATCGCGCTCGACCCTGCGCAAATGGCCGAGCTCGAACGCTTCGGAACGCCCGCGTTCCTGATCGTGCCCAGTGGCATCCACCGCTTGGACGCGCCCGCTTACAAGAAGCGCTATCCGGCGCTGCGTGTATTTACGCCCAAGGGCTCGCGTGAGCGCGTCGAACAGGTGATGCCGGTCGACGGCGTGTACGAAGATTTTCCGCACACCGAGGAGCTGCGGCTGGAAACGCTGCACGGCGTGGGCTGGGCCGAGGGCGCGCTGCTCGCGCAATCCAGCGACGGCACGAGCGTGATCTTGAACGATTGCATGTTCAACATGGACCGAAAGCGCGATCCGCTCGGCTACTTGTTCACGACCGTGATGGGCTCCGCGCCCGGACCGCGCGTGTCGCGGCTGGCGAAAATGATGCTCATCAAAGACAAGCCGGCCCTCCGCGCCGATTTCGAGCGCTACGCCGCGTTGCCCAATCTCGTGCGCGTGATCGTCGCGCACGAGAAGGTTGCGAGCGGGGCCGACGCGCGGGCCGCGTTGCGGCAAGCCGCGACGTATCTGTAGCGCTCACAGGCCCGTGATCGAATAGACGAAGCTCGCCTTTGCCGAGCGCAGCCAGCGGCTGCCGATCAGGGCGCGTTGTTCTTTGAAGGCGCCTTCGTCGTCGACCCAGCGCTTCTTCAGCGCTTCGGCATTGGCCTTGTCGCCGCGGCCTTTGATGTGCAGGACTTGCCGCGCGAGATCGGTTGCGCCTGCGTTCCATTTGTCGAGGTGCACCTCGTAGCAGCCCTTGTCGCTACCGTTGGCCGCGAGCTCGTTGGGCTTCCATTCCACGGCACCACTCGTGGTCAGGCTGCCCAGCTGAATCGCCGCGAGCTGACTGTAGTTCTTGGGCTTGCCTTGCGGGTCGTACATCCCTTGTGCCACTTGGCCGAAGGCCCATGCCACCTCTTGCAAGTGCGAAGTGTCCGCCTCTGCTTGCGTGATCAGGTGGCGGTCGACCAGGGTCGCGGTGAGGTAGAGCGCAGCCGTCTGAGCCTTGAGCTCTTCCAACGTGGCCGCGAGCGGGCCGCCGAAGATGGCAGTATCGACTTTGCCGTTCACCTTGTAGTCGTGCGCAGGGCCGAGATTGTGCGCCGCCTCATGCAGCACGATGCCCATCAGCGAGGGCCGCGGATCGGCCGATTTCATGGTCGTCGCGCAGTACAGCGAGCTCATCTGCTCGCTCATTGCCTTTTGGCTGTCGTCGTCGGTGTACAGGTTGGTCATGGTGACCGTGCGCCCGCCGCTTTCCGCGACGGCCCCCCAGTTCGGTAGGGATTGCCCCACCGTCGCGCCGATCGGCGCGCGGTTGTCGCCTGCGTTGAGCACGATATCGATGAAGTCCGGCAGTTTGAAACCCACCGCGTGCGATTGGTAGGGCTTGCCTGCAAGCCGAGCGAGCTCGTTCTCGAGCTCTTGCTTGATCGGTTCGAGTCGTTTGCGCCACTCGACCGAGTCCGGGTTGATGCGCGCGAACGCCAGCGCGAAGCCGGCCTTCCACGCGCAAGGCTCGAAGTACGTCTCGTCTGGCCCGACGCGGAGGTAGTACTTCGAGTTATCCGTGCCCATTTTGACCCAAGCCTGATTGGCGCGCTCCCAATCGTCGTCGCGGAAGGCCTGCGCAGCGGCACGCAGGTAAGCCTTCAGCGCGGCCTCCTCGGCGCCGAGATCCTGCGCGGCCGCGTCGAGCTCGCTGGCGATTGCCGCCATTTCGCCCGGGTAGGCCTTGGAGTACTTGAGCCCTTTGAATGAGTTCGGCGTGTCGCCCTTTACGACCACCGCGAAGTGGTCGAGCAGCTCCGATTTGTTCTTTTGCTTGGCGAGAGTCTCGCAAAACTTTGGATCGGCCTGAATTTCAGCGGGATACAGGCCAGACGCGGGCTTGCTTGCATGCGCGAGCGCGTGGCACCTTGGCTCGCGTTCGGTTTTGGGCGCTTCGCACAGCGGCCCTTGGTTGCGAAAGAATAGCGCCGCGCTGGCCGTGTCATCGGGCTCGAGCTCTGCTTCCAACCCCGCGCTGCCCTTTTGTTTGGCGTAGATTTGCTCCAGCGAGACGGCCGCGCGCAGCAGGTGCAAGACCAGCTTCTTGTCGCTCTCCGGTTGCTTCGCGAAATCGCTCTCGACCAACGTGGGACGACCCTGAGCGAGCTCGAGCCGCACCAGGGCGCGGCGTTCGAGTTCCTGCGTGGAAAGCCCTTTCGCCACGTCGGCCTTCGACAATTGCTCGTAGGCCGCGCCGAAGCCGTTCGTGAAGCGGCCCTGTCCGTCGACGAACTCCGCACGCAGGTGCGCCACGTGGCTCCAGGTGATCACGAGCTCGTTCGGCTGCAACGTGCCATCCGAGTTCGTGTCCATGCGCCAGAAGAAGGGCAAGTTGTGCTCGACCGCGAGCCGATTGAAATCGAGCCGCGAGATGCGATTGAAGCCGGACCGCTCACTCGTCGCAGGGAGCGCGGGTTGGCTCTCGACGGGCTGCTTCGCGGTCGGCGCGGCCGACGGAGCGCTCTGGCCCGTCGCTTTGGGCTCGCAGCCGGCGAGCATGACCAGAAACGCCCATCCCCAAGCCACGCGCAGGTTCGACACTGACATGCGCGTCAGCATAATCTGCGGCTCGATTGACGTCGCTCCGAAACGCGGGCTCGCTTCCAGGCCCGAGGGTCATGAAAGCATCGCAGAGTTTGATTGGTGTCGCGCTGGCTTTGGTTTTAACTGCCTGCGTGAGCTCCCCGCAAAAGCCAGAGGCTAAAGTCCCGCCCGCCGCCACCCCCGTGCCGGCTCCACCGCCCGCCGCCAACCCCTTCTTGCTGCCGAGCTCTTTGCCCTATGAAATGCCGCCCTTCGACAAGATCACGGATGCCAGCTATCGGCCCGCGTTCGAAGCCGGCATGGCCGAGCAGCGCGCTCAAATCGCGTCGATCGCCAACGACGCTGCTGCGCCGAGCTTCGAGAACACGATCGTCGCGCTAGAGCGCTCGGGTCGGATTCTGTATCGAGTCTCGAGCGTCTTTTTCAACCTCCAGGGCGCCAACACCAACGACGAACTGGACGCCATCGCGCGAGACATGGCGCCCAAGCTGTCCGAGCATCAAGACGCCATCTATCTCGACGCCAAGCTGTTCGCGCGCGTGAAGGCGCTCTACGACGGCCGTGCGACGCTGCACCTCGATTCGGAGTCCGCGCAGCTCTTGGCGCGCACGCATTTGCAATTCGTGCGCGCGGGCGCGAACGCCTCGGACGCAGACAAGGCACGCCTACGGCAAATCAACGGCCAACTGTCGTCGCTCACCACGCAGTTCCAACAGAACGTGAGGCAATCGACGCAGAGCGGCGCGGTCGTGGTCGATAGCGCGGCAGAACTCGACGGCTTCTCTGCGGAACAGATTGGCGCCGCGGCCGCCGCCGCGCAGGCTCGCAAGCTGACCGGAAAATGGCTAATCCCCCTGCAAAATACCACGATTCAGCCGCCGCTCGCTCAGCTCAAAAACCGCGCCTTGCGCGAGCGGATCTACCGCGCGTCGATCGCGCGCTCGAACGGCGGCGCCGCAGACAATAATCCGCTCATCCTGCAGATCGTGCGCTTACGCGCCGAGCGCGCCAAGGTGCTCGGCTACCCCGACTACGCCGCGTACGTCTTGGAAGACGAGACCGCCAGTACTCCGAGCGCCGTAAACAAGCTGCTCGGCGATCTCGCGCCGCCCGCGATCGCCAAAGCCAAGCGTGAAGCCGCCGATCTGCAAGCGCTGATCGACCAACAAGCGAAGGCCCAGCACACCCCGCCCTTCAAGTTGGAAGCTTGGGATTGGGCGTTTTACGCCGAACAGCTGCGCCAGGCGCGCTACGCCTACGACGAAGCGCAGGTGAAGCCCTACTTCGAATTGAACCGCGTGTTGATCGACGGCGTGTTCTACGCCGCCACGCAATTTTACGGCATCACCTTCAAAGAGCGCCACGATCTGCCGCATTATCACCCGGACGTGCGCGCGTTCGAGGTCTTCGACCACGACGGCTCGCCGCTGGCCCTGTTCTTCTGTGATTATTACGCCCGCGACAACAAGCAGGGCGGCGCGTGGATGAACGCATACCTCGATCAATCCACGCTTTTGGGCACGAAACCGGTGATCGCGAATCACCTCAATATCCCGAAGCCGGCGGAAGGGCAGCCTACGCTGCTCACCTTCGACGAAGTCACGACGCTATTTCACGAGTTCGGCCACGCGCTGCACGGCTTATTCTCCAACGTGAAGTATCAGTCCTTGGCGGGCACCAATACTCCGCCGGATTTCGTGGAGTATCCGTCGCAGTACAACGAGATGTGGGCGGATGAGCCGGTGGTGATCGAAAACTACGCCAAGCATCATCAAACCGGCGCCGCGATCCCGCCCGCGCTCTTGAAGCAGGTGCTGGCCGCGCGCAAGTTCAATCAAGGCTTCGCCACCAGCGAATACATCGCGGCGGCGATCTTGGATCAATCCTGGCATCAAGTGCCCGCCGCACACTTGGAAAAGCTCCCCCAAAGCCCGGAGCAAGTGATGCCCTTCGAGGCTACCGCGCTCAAAGCCGCCGGCGTGGATTTCTCGCCGGTGCCGCCGCGCTACCACAGCCCCTACTTCCTCCACGTCTTCTCGAGCGGCTACGCAGCGGGCTACTACGCCTACCTGTGGAGTGATGTGCTCGCGCGAGACACCGAGAGCTGGGTTCATGCCCACGGCGGTCTCAAACGCGAAAATGGCGATCTTTTGCGCGCTAAAGTGCTCTCGCGCGGCCGCACCGAGGAGCCCTCCAAGCTCTTCCAAGACTTTTATGGCGGCCCGCCGAACATCGAACCGCTGCTCGAAAGCCGCGGGCTGACGCTTGCTCCCGCCAAGACTCCAGCTGGCAAACACTGAGCACGAGGAGGTCGGACATGCCGAAGGTCGATCTGACTGAAATCCCGGTGCGCAAGGGCTCTCGCTATCCGAAGCGGTTCGAACGATACGAGGGCGACGTCACGCTGCGCGAGTCGCAACCAGTCGCTGCGGGCCTGACCGCGTTCGGTGCCAATCGAACGCTACTGCCGCCCGGCGCCGCGTCGTCACTCAGGCACTATCACACGAGCGAAGACGAACTGGTGATCGTGCTCTCGGGTGAACTCGTGATGCTCACCGATGCCGGCGAAACTCCGATGCGCGCCGGTGACATTGCCAGCTTCCCCAAAGGCGTCCGTGACGCTCACTGCTTCGTGAATCGCTCGTCGGCACCCGCCGTGTTGATCTCGATCGGCGACAACCGCGACGAAGACACCTGCTTCTACCCAGACATCGGCATGCGCACAGAGCTCAGCGGCTATGTCTCGACCGAGACTGGCGAGCCCTTTGCCGAGTAGTCACGGCCCAGATTTGGGGGGCGATCGCGGTCCCGCTGCGCACCCCTCAGCGCGTTCGGTTCACGCTCTGGGCACCGCCCTTTGCCGCCGAAGGCTACGCCGCTCTACGGCGTAGCCCGTGACCATCAATCCAACTCTCGGAGTAGGTACGGCGTGAGCCCGTCACCAAACCGAACACGTGTTCTGCGGACGCATGGGCGAGCCCACCTTGCACGAAAATGCTTCGCCGAACTCTGGCATGTTCGTGAGCGGGCCGCGCACACGAAAGCGTGGCGGGGAGTGCGGGTTGGTTTGCACGATCATGCGCTCGAAGTCAGGGCGATACACCGAGCACCAGCCCTGAGCGAAGCCCAAGAAGAACTGCTGATCTTCGCTCATGCCATCGGCCACGACCGCTTCTTTTGCGCTGCTGCGCAGCGCGCGGTAGGCCTCGAACGCGAGCTTGAGGCCGCCGTTGTCGGCGATGTTTTCGCCCAGCGTGAGCGCGCCGTTCACGTGCAGACCCGGTAGCGCCTCGTAAGCGCTGTATTGCTTCTCGACGCACGAGATTTTGGCTTTGAACTTATCGCTCGCGCTGGATGTCCACCAGCTGGCCAGGTTGCCCTTGGCGTCGAATTGCGAGCCTTCGTCGTCGAAGCCGTGAGTGAGCTCGTGGCCGACGACCATGCCGATTGCGCCCGCGTTGACGGGCAGGGCTTGATTGATGCCGTAAAAGGGCGGCTGCATGATGCCCGCGGGGAACACCATCTGGTTGCGTTGCGGATCGTAGTAAGCGTTCACCGTGGGCGCGGTCATCTGCCACTCGGTGCGATCGACGGGTTTGCCGACTTTGGTCAGCGCGCGCTTGAGCTCGTAATTGCGCGAGCGCAGCGCATTTTGCGCGTAGCTCTTGGCATCTACCGGGAAATCATAAGCCTTCCACTTTTCGGGATAGCCGACCAGGTAGGCGAGGGAGGCGAGCTTCTGATGAGCGCGCGTGCGCGTCTCGGTGTCCATCCAATCCAACGCATCCAGATCCGAGCCCATCGCTGCGCTGATCGCGGCAACCATGGTTTGCGCGGATTGCTTGCTGTCACCCGGGAAGTGATCTTTGACGTAGGGCTGAGCCAGCAGATCACCGAGTGCGCCGTCGGTTGCGTGCACGCAACGCCGCCAGCGCGGGGGCAACTCAGGTTGGCCCGTCAACGCTTGCTGCATGCGAAAGCGCTCGTCGACGAACGGTTTCGACAAAAGCGACGAGGTGTCGTGCACGATCTGCCACTGTAGGTAGCTTTGCCAAACCGCGGGCTTGGTCTTCGTGATCAACGCCTGCAGGCCTTCGAAATACTTCGGCGCGGTGACAGCGATGCTCTGGATCGCCGGAAAACCGACGCCCTTCCAATAGCCGTCCCAATCGAACGCGGGCAACGCCTTGGCGACGCCGGCGCGATCGAGGCGATTGAACATGGCCTTCGGGTCGCGCCGCTCGACCTTGGTCTTCGAGATTTTCGCGAGCTCGGTCTCCAGCGCGACTACATCTGTCGCCGCCGCCGCCGCGCGCTTTTCCGGCATCCCCGTGAGCACCAACATGCGCGCGACGTGCTCGCGATAGGTGGTGAGCAGCTTCTTCGAGGCTTCGTCGTCGCGTAGGTAATAGTCGCGGTCCGGCAAACCCAGGCCATTCTGATCGAGATTGGCCATCCAGCGCGTCGCGTCGTCCGCATCTTGCGTGGGCGACGTATCGAACAACGGGGTGATGTTCACGGCGTGAAGCTCGGTCACCACCGCGGACAGACTCTTCGCGTCTTTGACGCTGGCCGCGCGATTGAGCAAGGCGCGGATCGGTTGCACGCCGGCTTTGTCGGCGCCCGCTTCGTCCATACAAGCGCCGTAGAACGCGCCCAGCTTCTGCGTCACGGGGTCGGCCGAGCCCGGCTTCGTGGCCTCCTCCAAGATGCGCTTGAGCTCGAGCTCGTTGCGCTTTTGGATCTCGTTGAACGAGCGCGACCAGCCTGGCTCGTCCGCGGGGATTTGTACCGTTTTTAGCCAGTTTCCGCAGGCATACTGATAGAAATCGGTGCACGGGTCTTGGCTGCGGTCGAGCGCCAACGGGTCGAGCCCCACGCTCGCCAATGTGACATTGACGAGCGGCTTACCGGGAGGCGCTGCGCTGGCCGGCGCTGCGGGCGTTGTTGCCGGTTGCGCGACGGCAGGCGAAGGCGCCGTACCACCGCAGCCCGTGAGCAGCGCGATGCCGAGCGGCCATGCCGCGATCCCGGGCAACTCGAGCAAGGGACGAAACGGGCGCGCGCTGGAACGAGGGGTCGGCATTGCTCGGCGCAGGGTAGGCCGAAGCGCAGTGCATTTCCAGGCCCTCAGCTAGCCCTGTGACGGATTTGCGGTGCGTTCGGGTTTGAGCCACAGCTCGCGTCCGACGGCCCAGAGCAAGAGGGCGATGATCAGGAACGGAATCATCGACAGCAGATCCGAGTGCTCGCCCTCGAAGAACGGATTGTGCGCGGCGGCCCAATGCTCGAGGTCGCGATTGGTATTGCTCAGGACACCGGCCACGAACGCAATCACGATGCCGGCGATCGCGCCCCCCGCGATGTAACCGGAGGCCAGGAGCACGCCCGGGCTCTTGTCGCCCTCGGCGGTGAGCTGCTCTTCGGTCAGGTTTTGGCTGGCATTTTTACGGCGCAGATACCAATCCACCAGACCCCGCAAGATCCCGCCGACGAAGATGGGCGTGGTCGAAGACAGCGGTAAGTAGACCCCGACCGCGAATGCCAAGGACGGGATGCCACTCAGCTCGAGCACGACCGCGATCATCACGCCGAGCAGCACCAGCGCCCAGGGCAGCTGCTGATTGAGGATGCCCTTGATGATGTACGAGATCAGGGTCGCCTTGGGCGCGTTGAACTTGGTCACGCGCGAGCCGTCCGGGCGCTCTTTGTGTGTGCCGTTGATGCCGGGATCGATCAGGTACGCAACCTGACCATCGGCGGCGACCAAGTATCGGCCCGGCTCGCCTTTGGCGTTGTCGGTCTTCTGCCAGACGAAAAATTCGCGGGGGTCGCTGCTCGCTTGGGGGCCGTCTAGTTTCTCTTTTTGGGTCAGTGCGGACACGTCCGCGCGCAGATCGGCATCGAACGTGCGACGAATCGTCAGCACGGGGGTGCGCGTTTTGGGCTCGACCAAGTATTCACCCGGCAATAGCCCGCCCTCCGCGGCTTTGAGGGTAAGCAAGCGATACTCGGCCTTTTCTTGGGGCTGCTCGGCTTCGTATTTGGGTAGCGCGCTGAAGCGCTGCTCCGACAACGGCGTGGGTTGCGAAACGTGTTCGAAGCTGACCGGCGTGACGTAAACCGTCGCGGCGTCGTTCAGCTTGAGCAAGATCGGTCCCAAGAGCAATGCTGACGCCAGCGCGCCGATCAGGATCGCGATCTGCTGCGAGCGCGGCGTCGCGCCGATCAAAAAGCCCGTTTTCAGATCTTGTGAAGTCGTACCGCCGTTGGACGCCGCGATGCAAACGATCGCGCCGACGGACAGCGCCGTCACGTAATAGTGCGGCCCGGTCCAACCCACGAGCAGGAACATGGCGCACGTGAGCAACAACGTGGCGACCGTCATGCCGGAGATCGGATTGGAAGAAGAACCGATTTCGCCGGTCAAGCGCGAGGAAACGGTCACGAAGATGAAGCCAAACAGCACGATCAACAGCGCGCCCGCGAAGTTCATGTGCAACCGCGGTGCGATCATGATCAGGGCCAGCAGTACGATCAGTCCCACGCCCACGAACTTGATCGACAAATCACGATCCGTGCGCAGACCCGCGTGCGCGTTGGGAACCGCGCTCTTCTTGCCCATGAGATCGCCCAAGCCGCCGCGCAAGCCTTGGATGATCGTCGGCAGCGCGCGAACCAAGCTGACCACGCCGCCCGTGGCGACCGCGCCCGCGCCGATGTACAGCACGTAGGCGGCTCGGATTTGATCGGGCGCCATCTGACTGATCGGGACGTGGCCAGGGGCCAGCGCGTTCGGATTTGCACCACCGAAAAAGGCGATCATCGGGATCAAAACCAAATAGGCGAGCACACCGCCCGCGCACATCACCGCCGCGATTCGCGGTCCGATGATGTAGCCTACGCCGAGCAGCTCGGGCGAGATCTCCGCCGCGATCGAGCCGGTTTTCAGCGGCGCGGAGAAGATTTTCTCCGGCACTTCTTTCCACAGCTTGAGCGCGGACATGGCCACTTTGTACAGAAGGCCGATCGCGAAGCCCGCGGAGATGGTTTTGCCGCCGCTGACTTCGACCGCGCCCGCGTCAGCCGTCGCAGCCGCGGCGCGAGATTCTGCGGAGGCGCCTGCCTTCAAGACTTCGGCGCACGCCGTACCTTCTGGATACTTCAAGATCCCGTGCTGCTCCACGATCAGCGCCCGGCGGAGCGGGATCATCATCAAGATCCCGAGCAAGCCGCCCAGCACCGCGACCAGCCCAACACGCGTGATCTCGAGATCGAAGCCCAAGATCATGATCGCGGGCATGGTCACGCCTACGCCGAATGCGATCGACTCACCCGCCGAGCCGGCGGTCTGCACGATGTTGTCTTCCAAAATCGTGCGACTGCGCAGCCCGAATTTGGAGAGCACCCGAAACAGCGCGATCGAAATCACCGCGACCGGAATCGAAGCGCTCACCGTGAGCCCCACCTTCAACACCAAGTACAGCGAAGACGCGCCGAACACGACGCCCAGCACCGTGCCCGCGATGAGCGGCAAGATCGTCAGCTCCGGCAAATTCGCGGAGGCGGGGATGTAAGGCTTGAACGCGTGTCCCGGGTGGGGCACTTCCGGCGGAGTCGGGGCGCGCGGCGTCTCGGACGACATTCCTGTTGCTTTATCGCGTTTCGGCTCCGCGCGCGCGCTCGATCTCGGGTACCCTCCGGGCGTGGCTCAGGCTGACCTGCCGCTCGCGGCCTCCTACGCGGAATGGGCCGTCGCGCCCGCTGCACGCGAGCAATTGGCCTGCGTGTGGGCTGCGCAACTCGATGCTCGGGGTGAAGGCCACGTGCAGCGGATCATCCCCGATGGTTGCATCGATCTGCTGTTCAGCGAAGGCCAGCTGAGCATCGCCGGGCCGGACACGGAAAGCGTCGAGCTGGAGGTCGTGCCGAATCGCGCGATCGTCGGCGTGCGCTTTCGCGCGGGCCAAGCTCCCGCGGTGCTCGGAGTGCCTGCCAGCGAGCTTCTGGATCAGCGCCTCGACGCGCGCGAAGTGCTCGGCTCGCGCATCTCGGCGCTGAGCGACGCGCTTTCGTCTGCGGCCTCTCAACGCGCGGCGGCCGCGCTGCTGGAGCAAGCCGTCGCCGGATGGCTCCGCGAGGCCGCCCCGGCAGATCCACTCGTGGCTCGCGCCATCGTCGGGCTCGAGGCGCCGCGCGCGGACTGGTCCGTGACCACATTGGCGGAAGAGCTCGGCGTCAGCGAGCGACAATTGCGGCGCCGCTTTTTGCACGCCGTCGGCTACGGCCCCAAGCTGCTCGAACGGGTGTTGCGCCTGCGCCGCTTCATTCGAGCCGCGTCCTCGTCGCAAGCGGGCGGTTTAGCGGCATTGGCAGCCGAAGCAGGCTACGCCGATCAGCCGCACCTGACCCGTGAATGCCGCGATCTGACCGCGCTCACCCCCGCACAGTTGCTCGGCTATCCGGTCACCGCGGGCTGAGCGGCCCCGCGCTCGACGTCCGAAACGTTCAAGAGGCTGCCTGCGATCTGGTCTAGACAGGGCGTATGGACATCCTCTTCATCTCCGGTGTTTCGCTGATCTCCGGCCCAGGCACGCAAACCAAGGACCTTCTAATCAAGGCACTCGGACTACCGCTGGAACCCAGCCAGCCCGACCCGAACTACGTGTTCAGCGAGAAGATCGAGGGGAGCAAACACTTCGGCGTCTGGCCGCTCGCACAGGCGGCCGACGCCTGCTTCGGTCAAAGCACCTGGCCCAAGGAGCACCCGGTGCCACAGATTTGCATCGAGTTCGAGGTCGCAAACGCAGCGGCAGTTGCCGCCGCCGAAGCCGAACTTCGCGCACTCGGCCACGAGCTACTGCACACCACGCGTACCGAACCTTGGGGCCAAACCGTGTGCCGTCTCCTGAACGCCGAAGGCGCAATCTTGGGCATCTCTTTCGCCCCCTGGTTGCACGCCGCGCCCGTCGGCTGAATTCTCAGCCCTTCCGCGGGCGAACGCCTGCTAAGAATTTAGCACCTAGTGCTTGCTAAAATTTTAGCACCTAGAGTAGGCTGCTCGGTATGGCCAAGCCGCCACTGACGCGCCGTGAGCGCGAAATCATGGATATCGTGTACCGCTTGGGGCGGGCCAGTGCGCAAGAAGTGCTGGATAATTTGGCAGATCCGCCCAGTTACTCCGCAGTGCGGGCGCTGCTCCGCTTGCTCGAAGAGCGCGGCCACGTGCGGCACATCGAGGAAGGCGGGCGGTACGTGTTTTTGCCCGCCGTGCCCCGCGGGGAGGCCCGCCGCAAGGCGCTGGCCCACGTGGTCTCCACGTTCTTCGACGGTTCGGTCGAGCAGGCCATGCTCAGCCTGGTCGAGTCATCCCGCAACAAACTGAGTACGGACGAGCTGGATCGCTTGGCTGATCTGGTCGAACGAGCACGTCAGGAAGGAAAGTAGCCATGACCTCGATTTCGGCGTTAGGCATCGTGCTCCGGGTCTCGTTCTTGCTCGCGTTCCCGCTGGCTTTGGTGCCGTTGCTGCGCGGCAGCTCCGCTTCATTGCGTCGCTGGTTGATCTTGCTCGGCATCAGCGCGGCGCTCGCGGTTCCTTTGCTCGCGTTGGCATTCCCGGGTCGACCGGTGGTGCACGTCGCGTCACCCGCGCTCGTCGGCCACGTCGTGGCCGAGGCTCTGTCCCCCAACGTTGCTCCGGTTCCGGTGCAGGTCGCGTCACAGGCGACCGCTCGGGCGGCGTCGCCACGGCTGAGCTTGAACGCGTCTCTATTCTCGATTTGGGCATTGGGCGCGCTCTTCGTCGCCGCACGCGTGCTGCGCGGTGGGGCGTGGGCTCGGCGGTTGAGCGCGGCAGCGCGACCCGTGCAAGCCGGTGTACGGGTCAGCGCTGGTATCGAATCGCCCGTGGTGGTCGGAGTACTCCGTCCAATCGTGCTCTTGCCGACAGAATCAGCGAGCTGGAGCGAAGAGCGCATGCAGGCCGTGCTGCTGCACGAGTTCTCGCACGTACAACGCTATGACGGCCTCGCGCTCTCGATCGCGCAGCTTGCGTGCATGCTGTATTGGTTTCACCCCCTCGCCTGGTTCGCCCGCAACCGTCTACGCCGCGAATGCGAACTCGCCGCCGATGAAGCCGTGATCGCGGCAGGCCTACGCCCGTCCAGCTACGCGCAGCACCTCCTGGAGATCGCGCGCGGCCTAGTGCCGGCCGGCGGCATCGCGATGGCGGCGCGCCCGTCCGAGTTGGCCCGTCGCATCCACGTACTGATCTCGCGCGATCGTCTGCCTACACCCTTCACGCGCGCTCGCGCTGCGCAACTCGGCAGCGCTGCACTGATCGTGCTGGGCGGTGTGGCCTGTATGGACGCCAGCGCGAAGCCCGCTCTGTCGCCAACCAGCGTCGCCGCGCCCTTGAAAGCCAGCGATGCTCGTCTACAAGCCATCGCCGAGGACGAAGCCCGGCGCGTACACCGCGAATGGGGCGCAGAGCGCGTCGCGATCCTCGTGCTCGATCCGCGGACCGGCGCGCTACTCGCCAGCTCCGACGATGCGCCCGGAAAGCCCATCGTCCCGGCGTCGACATTGAAGCCGCTCGCGGTGGCCATGGCCCTCGATGCGGAGCTGATCACGCCCGAACAACGCTTCGATTGCGGAAACGGCTCGCGCAACTACGACTCACTCGTGCTGCGCGACGCCGGCTCGTACGGCTCGCTGAATAGCGCGGAAATCCTGGCCGTCTCCTCGAACGTCGGCACATCCCGAATCTTCGACGTGCTCGGCGGAGAACGATTGGGCGACGGCCTGCGACGCTTCCACGTCGCTGCGCCAGCCGATATTCCCAGCGGTACGATGCGAGGTGCGCTCGTCGCCATGGGTGAAGGCAGCACCACGACCCCCTTCGCCATGGCCGCCGCCTACGGCGTGTTCGCCAACGACGGCCTGTTCGCGACTTCCCAAAACACATCACCCGAACGTGTGATTAAAGCTTCTACCGCGAAAACAATGCGCGAGATGCTCGAAGGCGTGGTCAGCGGTGAACGCGCCACCGGCAAGGCGGCCGCGGTTGCCGGCGTGCGCGTGGGCGGAAAAACCGGCACGAGCGATCCGGATTGCTGCGTGGAGGGCAGCCACGGCACGTTCGCGAGCTTCGTGGGTATCGTGCCCATCGATGCACCCCGTTGGGTGATCTACGTCGGCGTGGGCGAACCAAACAAAGACGGCTCCGGCGGCACCATCGCGGCTCCCGCCTTCAGCCGCGTCGCGACACGCGCACTTTCGCTTTGAGCCGGCGCGCGCGATACTCGCGATCGAGCAGCGCGTACACCACGGTGTCCGTCCATTCGCCCTTGGTCCACGTGGTCTCGACGAAATGCCCTTCGCGTCGCAGTCCGAGCTTCTCTGCGACGCGCAAAGATGCAGTATTTCGCGGGTCGATATCGACGAAAATGCGGTGCAAGCGCAACTCTTCGAAGCCGAAAGCGAGCACGGCCTGGGCGGCTTCGACGGCGTAGCCTTGGCCCCACGCGTCGCGTGCCAGCACGTACCAAAGCGCAGCCTCGCTCTGCTCGGCGTCGTTCAACTTGAGACCACAACGCCCGATCAGCCAGGAATCGTCATTCCGTACGAGGGCGAACTCGAAGATTCGGCGCTTCGATGTCTGTGCCTCGGCGCGTACGCCTTGGATATAGGCGAGGCTCTCCGCGGGTGAGCGCGGGCCGTGAGTTGCATAGCGAACGACTTCGGGATCCGCTTCGTACAAATTCGCATCCGCCGCGTCGCTTTCGACGAATTCGCGCATGAGTAGGCGGGGCGTATGCAGAGCCATCCGAACGCGAGTTTCGAGCCATCACGTTTTCAGGATGATGTCGGCACTGGCTGTTTTGGTCGCCCAAGCTTTTACCGGGGGCGGTGAAGCGACGCCGCCTCTTGGTCGCACTCATGCGCTTTGCAGATTTGCGGTGCGGTGCCGATCGACTCGTCCGCCCCTTCGCAAAATCTTCGAAAGTTGCGCAAGACTCCCACAGTTTGGCACATGCCGGTATCGGTCAGAGTGACGTGTTGCCGGTTCCGGGTGAATTTCAGCGTCGTCGTAGGAGCGTCGAAAACGTCATCTCTACATGCACTATCGAGCTGTGCCTGCGTCAGGTCGAGGATTCGTCGGTCCTCGATGTCCCGTGAGATGGCAGCAATCGCCGTAGGCGGGATCTGCCACTGTTGATGCCCTCTCAGATGGATGAATGCCAACCCTTCGAATGAAACACCCCCTTTGCTGTCGACTTGGACGGCGTAGACCGGGCACGTTCCTAAACAGCGCGTCCTCTGCAATTCTAGGCTGAAGTAGCTGTCGCCGGGCGAGGGCTTGGAGCAGTTGCCCGTGAGCATCGCAACGCCCGCGCAGAATAGCCGCGATAGGTGAGCGAGTGAACCCGACCCGAGACTGAGACCGGACCCCGGATGTGCTCGAGATCGCATTTGCAGAAACTGCGCGGCCAATCGGCTGTTCGGAGGTCTCCAACCATACTCCTAAAGTGAATCGCCGAGACAGCACATTCGCGCCGTCCTGACGCGTCCACGCCTTGCAGCCTCCGCGGCCGGAGAGCATAGTCCCGCCCGCAGATGGGCACGAAATGGCTGCTGATTGCTCTGCCTCTGATCGTGTTCGGAGTGCTGCTTCAGTCGGCCTTGTGGGTACCCACCTACGAGAGCCAAGCGGGCAACCCAGAGCGCCTGCGGACGTTCGTGCGCACGTCGATCGGGGACGCCAAGATTTTGAATCCGATCATCTCGTCGAACGCGTCGGCCTCCGAGGTGTACGAGAACAAGATCTTCGAAGGCTTGGTGGTTGCTGACCGGAATCTGAAGCTGGTTGGCTTGCTTGCCGAGCGTTGGCAGATCACCGAGGAGGCCTACGTGGCTGCCTTGCCCGACCGCACGCTGCCCGATGGGCGGCCGGCGACCGCGGCTCACTTGGCTTCGCTGATCGAGGCCGCTTGGAAGAGCGCGCAGCTGGGTGGCATCGAGGCCAGCATCCAAGGGGTGGAACAGGTACCCGCGGAGACGCGCGCGCTGACCGAGACCGCAATGGTGGACGACGCCAAAGGTAAGAAGGCGCCCATCGACATCGAACTCAGCATCGAGGTGCCGGAGCGAGTGAAGATTCGGTTGTCCAAGGTCGAATCTCAACTGTTCAAAAAGCTCGAATCCGTCCTGGGCGCAGGCTACTTCGAGGGGTTCCCGTTTGCTGACCGGATCAAGGCCAAAAATCCTCGGCTGCTCCATCACCTCACGGAGAAGCTGCCGGAATTGCTGGGCATCGGTGAGCACAATCCCATCGTCACGTTCTATCTGCATCCGGGCGTGCGTTGGCATGATGGTCTGCCGTTCAGCGCGGAGGACGTGAAGTTCACCTACGACGCGCTGGTGAACCCGCGCAACACCTCACCGCGTGCTTCTTCGTTCGAGGGAGTCAAGTCGGTCGAAGTGGTGAACGAGCTCACCGTGCGCATGATCTACAAGCGCCTGTACTCGCCGGCGATCATCGACTGGCAGATGGGTATCATTCCGAAGCATTTGTTAGACGACGCGGCGCTTCAACGCGAGGTGGCCAAGGCTAGGCTTTCGAAAGAAGCGCGGGACAGCTTCTCGGTTCGAAGTTCGGGGTTCAACCGCGCGCCAGTGGGGACCGGGCCGTGGCGCTTTGCCGAGTGGCGCCAGGACCAGTTCATTCGCCTGCAGCGCAACGACGACTATTGGGGCAAAAAGCCCGAATATCGCGACGTCTTCTTCCGAGTCATTCCCGACTACCTGACGCAAGAGCTCGAGCTTCGGGCGGGCGCCTCGGATCGGTACGAGGCGTTGCCCCATCAGGCGGCACGCTACCGCAAAGATCCTGCCTATCACGTGCTCGATCGCCGACGCGGCTACTACCAGTACATCGCCTACAACACGCGGCGACCGCTGTTTCAGGACGTGCGCGTGCGGCGCGCGTTGGGCATGGCGATCGACGTCGAGAGCATCATCAAGTATGCGCTCTCCGGTGAAGGCAAGCGCTCCACCGGTCCGTTTTACTCGAACACGCCCTTCAACGACCCCAAGATCCAGCCGTTGCCCTTCGACCCCGCGGGTGCGCTCGCGTTGCTTGCCGAAGCCGGCTGGCACAAGAACGCGCAGGGCATGCTGGAGAAGGATGGCAAGCCCTTCCAATTTACATTGGTCACCAACAACGGGAATCCGCAGCGAAAAGCAGTGATGACCATCGCGCAAGAGGCGTGGCGGAAGCTCGGCATCGATTGCAAGATTCAAACCTTCGAATGGACGGTCTTTCTCGAAGATTTTGCGCACAAGCTCAACTTCGACGCGCTCGTGCTGGCTTGGGTCGGAGGCGATATCAGCCCCGACAAGTATCAGCTCTGGCACTCCAGCCAAACGGGTCCGTATCAGCTCAACTTCTCCGGTTTCAAGAACCCCCGCGTCGACGAGCTGATCGTACGAATTCGCGAGGAGTACGACTTCGACAAGCAAGTCGCTCTGACGCACGAGGTGCACCGTTTGATTGCAGACGAGCAACCTTTTACGTTCCTGTACGAACCCACCGAACCGGTAGTGCTCGACAAGCGGATCGTGGAGGTGGAACACGAGCCGGATGGCAGTGAGGCCTACCGAAAAATCGTGCCGACGCCTTCGGGCGCAATCGACTTCTACTTCGAGCAATGGCGTAAGCTGCCTCAGGAGCCGAACTATGCTCCGTGAACGCAGCCAGCTCCGAGGTAGCGGCTGATGTGGCGCTTTCTCGTCCGGACGATCGCGCAGCGCCTGCTGCTCTTGGTCGTGATTTCGATCGTGTCCCACACGGTGATTCATCTCGCCCCCGGTCAGCCCTCGGAAGTGGATGCGCTGAACCCGATGATGAAGGCGGAGGACGTTGCGCGCATCCGCAAGTCATTCCACCTGGATGACCCGATTTACCTGCAATACGTGCACTGGATGAAAGATCTGTGCACGGGCCAGCTCAAATCGTTCCGGGATGGAATGCCGGTGGTGCCGACGATTTGGGAGCGTTTCCTGAACTCGCTCCCGCTCTTCGTGTGCACCACGCTGATCGTGTGGACGGCATCTTTCCCGATCGGCATTCGTGCCGCCTTGAAGCGGGGTTCTCGCTACGATCGCTCGACGACCTTCGTCGCTTACACGTTGATTTCGGTCCCCGGCTTCTTTCTGTCCTACCTTTTGATTCTCTGGGTCGTGCGCACTTTTCATCTGCCCGTCATCGGTCTCGCCACGTTCGGCACGGAGAGCGAAAGTGGTGCGGTGCGCCTGATGGATCGCATCTGGCACTTGGCGATCCCTTCGCTGATGGCCGCGCTGACGGGCATCGCGGTGCTCTCGCGTTACGTGCGTGCACAAATGCTGGAGGTGTTGGGTCAAGACTACGTGCGCACGGCGCGTGCCAAGGGCCTGGATGAAGACCATGTGGTCTACGGTCATGCGCTGCGCAACGCGCTCTTGCCGTTCGTGACCATGTTCGGCCTGCTCTTGCCGGGTTTGATCAGCGGGTCGGTGATTTTCGAGCAAATCTTTGCCTGGCCGGGGCTGGGCTTGCTCGGCTACGAGGCGATTTTAGCCCGTGATTTCCCGATGATTCTCACGCTCAACTTCATGGCCGCGGCACTCACGCTGCTCGGCATTCTGCTCTCGGACATCCTGTACGCGCTGGTCGATCCGCGCATCCGGTTGGAATGAGCACTCCGCTGGCCCCCACTCCTGGCGAGCTCGCGTTGGGTCCGTCGCGGCCGGACGCGGAGGCGCTCGGCATCGCCGAGACGCCCGCGCAGCAGCTGTGGCGTACGTTTCGCAAAGACCGGCTGGCTATGGTCGGTCTGTACACGCTGCTCACGCTGCTCGTCGTGGCATTGCTCGGCAATCTGCTGACGGGCTGGTGGGTGGTGTTCGACCCGACGACCGTGCGCTTACCGGACAAGCTCCTCCCGCCCTTGAGCGCAGCCTCGAGCGCACTCGGCAAGGACTTGCTGCCGCCCTTTCACGTTTACCCGTTCGGTACGGACGAACTCGGCCGCAACGTGTTCGCGCGCATGCTGCAAGGTTCGTTCGTGTCGCTTTCGGTGGGTATCGTCGCCGTCAGCATTTCGCTCGGCATTGGAGTGACGGTGGGCGGTTTGGCGGGCTTCTACGGACAGCGAAAGTTCGGACCGCTCAGCGTGGATTCGTGGCTCATGCGCTTTACCGACGTGGTGCTGTGTTTCCCGACCTTTTTCTTGATTTTGACGGTCGTGGCCCTGCTCCCGCCCAGCATCTACAACATCATGATCGTGATCGGTATCACCAGTTGGATGAGCACCGCGCGCTTCGTCCGCGCCGAGTTCCTCGCCTTGCGTGAGCAGGATTTCGTCACTGCGGCCAAAGCGCTCGGCCTGCCCGAGTGGCGGATCATCTTCCGGCACATGATCCCGAATGCATTGGCTCCCGTGCTCGTCTCGGCCACGATCAACGTCGCGCACGCGATCCTGACCGAGTCCGCGCTGTCCTTTCTCGGTTTTGGTGTGCGGCCGCCCTACGCGACGTGGGGCAACATATTGGCTGATGGGCGCTCGTACATCTTCGATGCCCCGTGGTTGTTCTTGATTCCGGGTGCCGCGATCTTGCTGGTGGTGCTCGCTTTCAATTTGGTCGGTGAGGGCTTGCGCGACGCGATGAATCCGAAATTGCGAAAGCGTGCCGGCTGATGACCGCCCCCACCGAACCATTGCTGGCAATTGCCGATCTTCGAGTGGAGTTTGCAACCGACGCTGGCCCGGTGCCCGCCGTGCGCGGCATCGATCTGAGCATTTCAGCCGGTGAAACCGTGGCTTTGGTCGGTGAATCGGGCTCGGGCAAATCCGTGACGGCGATGTCGGTCATGCGCTTGACCGAGGGCCGCATCGCGGCCGGCAGCATTCATTTCCTAGGCCGTGATCTGGCGAACCTGTCGGATGCCGAGATGCGCGACGTTCGCGGCGGTCAAATCGGCATGATCTTTCAAGAGCCGATGACCTCGCTCAACCCCGTGTTCACGATTGGCCGCCAAATCGAGGAGGTGTTGCTGCTCCACCAGCGGCTGAGCCCGCGCGCGGCTCGCGCCCAAGCGATCGAGTTACTGCAGCGCGTTGGCATCCCAGCGCCCGAGCGCCGCCTCGCGCAGTACCCGCATGAGCTCTCCGGCGGCATGAAGCAGCGCGTGATGCTGGCCATGGCCATCGCATGTCGTCCGCGACTACTGATCGCGGATGAGCCGACGACCGCTCTCGACGTCACGATTCAGGCGCAAATCATGGAACTCTTGCGTTCGCTCAAGCAAGAGTTCGGGATGGCGGTGCTGCTCATCACGCACGACCTTGGCGTGGTGGCCCACTTCGCCGAGCGCGTGCTGGTGATGTACGCCGGAAAGATCGTCGAGCAAGGTTCGGTGCGTGACGTGTTCAAACGCGCCTCACATCCGTACACCCAGGCCTTGCTCGCCGCGTTGCCGGATCCGCTGAAACCCGCGGAGCGCTTGGAAGCGATCCCGGGCCGCGTCCCGTCGCCGTCGATGTTGCCCGCGGGTTGCGCGTTTTGCGCCCGCTGCGCGCACGCGTTCGAGCCCTGCGCAGGGCGACAGCCGCCGCTGTTCGAGGTCGGGCAGGCCCACTCCGCAGCGTGCTTTTTGCGCCAGGCCTAACCGCGTCGCGGAGGCGCCGGGCTGGGCAACGGCGACTGCGCCCAGGTAGCGGTCTTCTGGGAGGGGGCGCTCGCGATCCAGCAGCGCAGCTCACCGCGCGCTGGGTTCCCCCCCGTCGGGGATCACGAAGCGCGTCGCACTCGGACGCCGAAGGCTGAGCCGGCCCACGACGGCGTGGGCGACCATCAAAAACCCAGCTCTGGTCGAGGAGCGAGGATCCGGGCTGTGCTAGCGTGGCGTTCGACCGTTCCCCATGTCGTTAGCGGCTTCAGCATTGGTTTCTGCGGAGTCTGAGCCTGCCGCGGCGCTCGTGCAGGTGACGGGGCTGCGTAAGTATTTCCCGGTGAGGGGCGGCCTGTTTGGCGGCGTCGTCAATCAAGTGCGCGCGGTGGAAGACGTCGCGTTCCAGATCGAGCGCGGAGAGACGCTTGGCTTGGTGGGGGAGTCGGGCTGCGGAAAGACGACGGTCGGGCGCATGGTGCTGCGCCTGTTGGAGCCCACGGCCGGCAGCGTGCATTTCGATGGTCGGGACTTGTCGACGCTGGGTCGCGCCGAGCTTCGCCAGATGCGTCGGCGAATGCAGATCGTGTTTCAGGATCCGTACTCGTCGCTCAATCCACGGCGTACGGTGGGCGATGCCATCGGCGAGCCGCTCTTCGTGCACGGGCTGGCCAAGGGTGCAGAGATCGATCGGCGTGTGGGCCAGTTGCTGGAGCGCGTCGGTTTGCCGGGTAGCTATCGCAGCCGCTATCCGCATGAGTTCTCCGGTGGCCAACGGCAGCGCGTGTGTATCGCGCGGGCGCTCGCCCTTTCGCCGGAGTTCATCGTCTGTGACGAGGCAGTGTCCGCGCTCGATATCTCGATTCAAGCGCAAATCCTCAATTTACTGAGTGATTTGCGGGATGAATTGGGGCTCACCTACCTGTTCATCAGCCACAACCTCAATGTCGTGCGGCACATCGCCGATCGCATCGCGGTGATGTACTTGGGCAAGCTGGTCGAGATCGCGCCGGCCGCCGAGCTGTTCGATGCGCCCCAGCATCCGTACACACGTGCGCTCATTTCTGCCAATCCGGTGCCCGATCCGGACGTGCCGCTTCAGCCAATCATCCTGAAGGGTGAATTGCCTTCGCCGCTCGAGCCTCCCGCGGGCTGCCGCTTTCACACTCGTTGCCCCGAAGCATTCGAGCCGTGCAGCCACGTGGTTCCCCAAGCGCGGCTGGTTCGCGCTCGCGGAACCGACAACCAGAACGAGCACCGTGTGTGGTGCCACCTGTATGACGATGCTCAGAAGCCTGCTTAGCGCGTTCTTGGTCTTCGCCGCGGCGCTCTTGGTCGTGGGCTTCACCTTGTCTACGTCCACCGGGCGGCGCGCGGATTTTCGCATCAGTAACGGCGCTGAACCGAAGACTCTGGACCCGCAACTGGCAACCGGGCAGCCCGAGCACCTGATTTTGAGCTCGATCTTCGAAGGCCTCGCGCGCCTCGATGCGCAGTCGCTCGAGCCGGTGCCCGGAGTGGCTGAGTCTTGGGAGATTTCCGGGGACGGTAAGACGTACACCTTTCACATCCGCCCCGGCGCGCGCTGGAGTGACGGTCAGCCGATCACCGCGCACGACTTTTGTTACGCTTGGCGCCGCTTGCAGGAGCCGAGCTTGGGCGCCGAGTACGCGTACATCATGCACATGGTGCGCTACGCGCAGGCGTACAACACGCATGCCGAACAAGCCTCGGCGCTGCACGGCTCGATACGAGCGGCTGCGGCTGAGCTCTTGCAAAAGTATCCCGGGCCGATCCCGGCCGCCGCGGTGCTCGCGTTTTCGTCCAAACAGAGTCTGGATGCGACGCTCAAGGGCACGCCAAACGAGGTGTTGCGCAATTTCCTGCTGCGCGCGCCGGGCGATTTGCCGCGCGCCGAGCTGAGTGCCCTGCCCGCGCAGTTCGAACTCGAGAGCCAGCGGCGCGCGGCGCTTTACGAAGAAGCCAAACGGCATTTCGGCGTCGACGGCGGCGTCTACGCGAAAGACGATCACACCCTGGTCGTGGAGTTGCAGGCGCCAACGCCGTATTTCCTGGAGCTGACCAGCTTTTACCCGCTGTTTCCCGTGCCGCGTAGGGCGGTCGAGCAGGGCGGGGGACGCAACTGGTTCTTGCCGGATCGAATCGTCTCGAACGGTCCGTTCCGACTCCGTGACTGGCGCGTGGGCGATCACATTCGGCTCGAGCGCAACGAGCGCTACTGGGGCCAGAACGAAGTCAAGCTGCGCGAGATCGACGTCCTGCCCATCGAAAACACGACCACCGCTTTGAACCTGTACCTGACCGGTGAGGTGGATTGGTTGACCTATCAGAGCATCCCGCAAGACTTACTGCCGGATCTGCGACATCGCCCCGATTCCTTCAACGGCCCGGCTTTCATCACCTACTATTACAGGATCAATTGCACGCGAAAGCCGTTCGACGACGTGCGCGTGCGCAAGGCGTTGAACCTCGCCATCGATCGGGAGCAAATCACGCGCGACGTGCTGCGCCTTGGCCAACTGCCGACCAAGTACCTCGTGCCGCCCGGAATTAGGGGCTACAAACCGCCAGAAAGCGGGATCAGTTACGACGTCGAACAGGCACGCAAGCTGCTCGCCGAGGCCGGCTTCCCCGAAGGCCGCGGCTTCCCCAAGTTCGGGATCTTGTACAACACGCTCGAGTCCCACAAAAAGGTGGCCGAGGTCTTGGCCGATCAGCTGCGCCGGAACCTGCACATAGAGGTGACCGCGTACAACCAAGAGTGGCAATCCTACCAACAGAGCACGCGCTCGCTGGACTACGATCTAGCGCGCGCCGGCTGGGTCGGCGACTACGAGGATCCGAACACCTTCCTCGACTTGTGGCAGACCAACGGCGGCAACAATCAAACCGGCTTTAGTAGCGTCGTCTACGATCGTCTGCTGGCCGCCTCCGCAGACGTCGAACGATTCGTAAATCAGCCCGAGTTCGTGCTCGAGCACGCGCATGATGCCACGACGTTGAAGCAGCTGGTCGACGCCGTGCGCGAAACCGAGGATGCCGCGCAGCGGCTGAAGAGCATGGCCGAGCTACGCATGGCGTTGCTCGCGGAAGCCGAACGCATCTTGGTCCACGACGAATTCCCGATTGTGCCGGTGTATGTCTACGTGGTGTCGAACATGGTGAAGCCCGCCGTAAAAGGCTTTTACAGCGAGCTCGTCGGCCGTGACGGCACGAAGCGGCCCAATTTGCGCGATCTGCACCCGCTCCGTAGCGTCTCGATCGAGCGGGCCGCCGAGAGTGAAGGCGGGGCACGGTGATAGAGGTCTCGATCCTCGTTTTCGGCGTTGTACTGCTGGGCGCAATGGCTTGGTGCCCGCCCCGCGCGACGCGCGCCCTCGGTGCGTTGTTGTTCGGCGCGGCCTTCGCCACGGTGCTTCGCTTTGCGCTCGGAGTTCCGGTGGCGGTGGGCGGCGGGCTGCTCGCGGCCGCACTGACGTTTCGCTTTTTTCCGCTCTTGGTCCTGCGGCGCGTGCTGTTCCTGGTGCCGGCGTTGGTCCTGCTGATCTACGCGACCACGCTGCTCATGTACCGCGCGCCCGGCAATCCGTTCGCAAACGAGCGCGCCACGACGCCGCAAGTCGAGGCCGCGCTGCGAGCCCAGTACGGCGTGCCCAAGAGCGCCTCTGCGTTCTTCGGCATTTACATGCACCGGCTATTGGTCGAGGGCACGCTCGGTCCGTCGATCAAAGTGCAAGGTCGCACCGTGGAAGAGCTGATCGGCCCTGCATTTCCGGTCAGCGTTGCGCTCGGCTCACTGTCGCTCTTGTTGTCCGTCGCGCTCGGCTTGGGGCTCGGGATTTTGGCCGGTTTGCGGCGCAACACCGCGATCGATCATTTGAGCATGCTGCTGGCCTTGATCGGCGTTTCACTGCCCAATTTCGTGCTCGGCTCAGCGGCGATGATCGTCTTCTCGCTGTGGTTTCGCTGGTTGCCCGTGGCCGGTTGGGGCACTTTGCGGCACGTGCTGATGCCGGCCATTGCGCTCGCGCTGCCGAATGCCGCGATCATCGCGCGCCTGGCGCGCAGCGGAATGATCGAAGTGCTGCAGCAAGATTACATTCGCACCGCGCGTGCCAAGGGCTTGCCCGAGAGCTGGGTCGTGGTGCGACACGCTCTGCGCGGCACGCTCATGCCCGTGGTCTCGTTCTTGGGTCCGGCGGCGGCTGCGACCATGACCGGTTCGTTCGTGGTGGAGGTGCTTTTCGCGGTGCCGGGCATGGGGCAGTGGTTCGTCAAGGGCGCGATCAACCGTGACTATTCGGTCGTGCTCGGTACCGCCATCGTCTATTTCGGCTTGGTCATCCTGTTCAATCTGATCGTCGACTTGGCTTATGCCTGGCTCGATCCGCGCCTGCGGAGCACAGCGGCTCATGACTAGAAGCCCGTTTCAATTGGCCATGCAGCGCCTGCTGCAGAACCGCGTGGCGATTTTGGGCGGGGTGCTGCTCGCGCTGATCGCGTTCGGTTGCGTGTTCTTGCCGATGCTGCTCGGGTTGGATCCGAACCGGACTCAGCCCGCGTTGCGCAATCTGCCGCCTTCGGCGCGCTTTCTGTTTGGTACCGACAATCTCGGCCGCGATCTCGTTGCGCGCGTGTTGGTAGGCGGGCGCACCTCGCTCTTGGTCGGCCTGGCGGCGACCGCGGTTTCAGTGCTCGTGGGCGTAGGCTACGGCGCAGTCGCCGGCTTCTACGGCGGCAAGATCGATGAAGCCATGATGCGCTTGGTCGATTTCATGTACGGCTTGCCCTACATGTTCTTGGTCATCCTGATCATGCTCATGTTCTCGGAGACCGCGCGTGGCGACATGCTGCCGGTGTTCTTGGCCCTGGGTTTGGTGCAATGGCTGACCATGGCGCGCATCGTGCGCGGTCAGGTGCTCGCCCTGCGCCGTCAAGAGTTCGTGCTCGCTGCCGAGCTCTTGGGCGTCAGTGACGCGCGGCTCTTGATTCGCCACGTGCTGCCCAACGTACTCGGCGTGATCATGGTTTACGCCACGCTGATGGTACCGTCCGTGATCATCTTGGAGTCGTTCTTGTCGTTCCTCGGTCTGGGCGTCGCTCTCTCTTGGGGGCAATTGGTCTCGGACGGCATCGCGGTGATCAACCCGATTCGTTCGTATTGGTGGATCTTGCTCTGGCCGAGTTTGTTCCTCGGCGTCACCCTGATCAGCCTGAATTTTCTGGGTGACGGCCTGCGTGATGCCCTCGATCCAAAGGGTAGAACGTGACGCAAAGCGCACAAGAGTTGCTCCGCGTTCGCGATCTTTCCGTCACCTTCGCGACGCGAGAGCGCACCGTGCGCGCGGTCGACAGCGTGAGCTTCGATGTGCGTCCTGGTGAAGTAGTCGGCTTGGTCGGTGAATCCGGCTGCGGCAAGAGCGTCACCAGTCTGTCGATCTTGGGTCTGCACGAGAAGTCGACCAGCCGGGTGACGGGCAGCATTTGTTTGGGCGAGCGCGAACTGGTGGGCGCATCGCCCTCGGAACTGCGCGAGGTCCGCGGCAACCGCGTGAGCATGATCTTCCAGGATCCGCTCACCAGTCTAAACCCTTATCTGCGCGTAGAAGAGCAGCTCGCCGAGGTGCTCGATCTACACCTTCATTTGCGTGGGCCCGCGGCGCGCGCGCGAATGCTCGAGATCTTGGGCCAAGTGGGTATTCCCGGTGAAGAGCGGCTGCGCGCCTACCCGCATCAACTCTCGGGCGGCATGCGCCAACGCATTTGCATCGCCATGGCGCTCTTGTGCAACCCCGAACTTTTGATCGCGGACGAACCGACGACCATGCTGGATGTCACGATCCAGGCCCAAATCTTGGAGCTGTTGCGATCGTTGCGAAAGCAGCGAAAGATGTCGATTCTGTTCATCACGCACGATTTGGGCGTCGTGTCCGAGATCTGCGACCGTGTGATCGTGATGTACGCCGGTCGCATCGTGGAGCAAGCGCGCACCGCGGATCTCTTGCACGCACCCTTGCACCCATACACCGAGGCGTTGCTGCGCAGCACACCGCGTGTGGATCTGCCCGGCGGTGGTTCGCTGCACCCGATCGGTGGCTTGCCGCCGCGCTTGTCCGACGAAAAGCTCGAGGCGTGCGCGTTCGCGCCGCGTTGTCCGCGCGTGCGTGAAGGCTGCCGGCAAGGCGAGCCCGCGCTGACCAACGCGGGCGGCGAGCGCTTGCGTCGTTGCATCGTGCCCGTGGCCGAGATGGTGGAGGTGCGCTCATGAGCGAGCCGGCGCCGCTACTCAAAGTCCGCGACCTGCGCGTGCACTTCGCGACCGAAGGCACCGTAGTGCGCGCGGTGGATGGGGTTGATCTCGAGCTCCGTGCGGGTGAAACACTGGCTTTGGTCGGGGAATCGGGCTGCGGTAAGTCCACCTTGGCGCGCGCCCTGGTTGGCCTCAATCCGATCACCTCCGGCTCTGCAGAGCTCAAAGGGCGCACCATTACCGGTCTCTCGCGTGCCGCCGCGCGCCCATTTCGGCGCGAACTGCAGCTGGTGTTTCAAGATCCGTACGCCAGCCTCAACCCGCGCTTCACGATCGCTCAAACGTTGGCCGAGCCGCTCCTTCTGCACGACAAGGCGACCCGTAGCAACGTCGATGGTCAGGTGTGCGAGCTCTTGGCGCAGGTCGGCCTCGATCCGGAACTGCGCGCCCGCTACCCGCACGAATTCTCGGGCGGCCAACGGCAACGCATCAGCATCGCGCGCGCGCTCGCGGTCGAACCGAGTCTGTTGCTGTGCGACGAAGTGACGTCCGCGCTCGACGTCTCGATTCAAGCTCAGATCTTGGATTTGCTGCGCTCGGTACAACAGAAGCGCAATCTGAGCTACCTATTCATCACTCATGACCTGGGCGTCGTGCGTTACATCGCGCACCGAGTGGCAGTAATGTACGTCGGCCAAATCGTGGAGCTGCGTGATACCGAGAGCTTGTTCGAATCGCCCGCGCATCCCTACACTCAGGCGCTTTTGGCCTCGATCCCGCGCGTTTCTCAGGGTGAGCGTGTGCGCGCACCGTTGGCTGGGGAAGTGCCATCTCCCGCCCGCCCTCCGAGTGGCTGTCGTTTCCATCCACGCTGCTCACACGCGTTCGATCGTTGCTCGAAGGAGCACCCCGCGCTCTATCCCGTGCTCGGCGGCGCGAGTCGTTGCTTTTTGAACCAGTGACTGCCAAGCGCCTTCTCGCTTGTCGCGAGTAAGTTTGCGCGCTGACACGAGCTCGTGACAATGCCCCTCTATCCTGCTGTACCGTGGCAAGCCTTAAAGGCCGCGGACTGCTCGCGGTCAGAGTCGCGAGTGGTGCGTGTGCGCTGTCCCTGCTGGCATGGACGTTTCACGGTGTCGACTTCGGACGCGTGAGCGAGAGCATCACCAGCATTAGCACGCTGGGCCTGGCGCTGATCGCTTTGCCGGCGCTGAGTGCGCTGGTGCTGGAGTGCCTGGGCTGGAGTCGCGTGTTCAAGAGCCTGGGCCAAAGCGTCGCGTTCCGGCCACTCTTGCGGGTCCGGCTGATGACCGAAGCGGTCGCCCAGACCCTGCCTTTGGGCGTGATTTGGGCTGAATCCTTGAAGCCGATGTTGCTCGCACGCCACGCCGCCGTGCCCGCCAGTCGCGCCGTCGCCGGGCTCTTCGCTCGCAAATATTTGTTGGTTGGCTCGCAAGCAACGTACGTGGCGCTGCTCTCGGCCTTCGGTTTTGCGACGCTGTGTCAGCTCTCGCTCTCGCTCACGGGGCACGCCGGCTTCGCCTGGGGCGCGTTCGCGGTCAGTGGCGTGCTGGGCCTGCTCGCACTCGGCTTGTGTGGCACATTCGCGTGCGGCCAGGCCGCAGAACGCCTACTCGCACTACTCCGGCGCATCCCGAGTACGCGGCTACAGCGAGCTTTGTTGCGCCGCGAAACGAGCTTCTCCAATACCGACCAATTGACCGCGCGCTACTTCCATCTCGGTTTCGTGCGCGCGACCGTAGCGCCCGGGGTGTTCTTCTTGTGCGGTTGGCTGTGCGAAGCGCTGGAGAGCTTTTTGATCTTGAAGCTGTTGGGCGTCGAGCTCGACTTCTTTGCGCTGGCGAGCATCGAGGTCTTGTTGTCGTTCTTGAAGAACGTGCTGTTCGTCTTGCCCGCCGGCATTGGCGTGCAAGACGTGGGTTACGTGTCCTGCCTGACCGCGCTGGGTGTCCCCGACGCGCTCAACGTCGGCGCCGCTTTTTCTGCCCTGAAGCGCGGAAAAGAGGTGTTCTGGGCCGCGGTCGGCTACGCCCTGCTGGCTTCCGACCTGCGCCCAGCGCTCGCCACGCGCACTCAGAACGAAGTGTTGACCGCGTAGTTTGCGCGCGCGGTATCCATGCTGAGGAAGCTGAACTGACCCTCACTGCACGAGCCGCTATTCAAGAACAGGCGGTCACCGTGCAGTGCACTGGCGGCCAAGTGCGTGTGCCCCGTGACCATCACATCGAACTCTCGCTCGGTAGCCAGCGCCATGGCCCACTTTTGAAACGAACAGCGGGTGCCGTCGAGCGATAGGCCGCCGCGCTTTTCATCCAATTCATTCAGCAGCCGATACAGCGCGCTGAGCCCGAGCCGGCGGATCCAACCGCCCAACCAAACGCCAAGCTCCGACAGCCAACGGCGCCGTTGCACTAGCTCGTCATTCTGATGCCCGTGGGTGAACAGAATGCGTGTATCGCCGGTTTTGATCACGAGCTCATCCGGCGTACCTTGCACGCCTGCGATCAAGTCGTGGTTGCCGTGCACGTACAGGTAATTGCTGCGCTCGAAGCGCGCGGCAATCTCGGGATGAGACTCGCGTGCGAGGCGAAGTTCTTGTGCCGGATCACCTGGAAGCTTGCCGGTGAGCGTTTCCCAGATGTCGCCCAAGAGCACGACTTTCTCGAAGTTTTTCTCGAGAAAAGTAAGAAACTGGAGAAACTCTCCGTCTTCGTGCCCGAAGCCGTCTGCGGCTCCGCCGGTTCCCAGATGAAGATCCGAGATAACTGCGATCTCCATGATGCTCCTTCGTTCAACCCGAATTGGGTGAACCTGGGACCTCTGGATATCGGGACCGTGTGTCGGAAGCGTGCCGCTCCGGCAAGGCCTGGGAAACTTTGAACAAGTTATACACAGACAAGCTCTTCCTCCTTTACCTGGGGGCGGTGAGCTTGATTGGCAAGGATCGAGCTGAATTTAAGCCGATTTGAATCGATCTGGTCTGACCACTTTGCGCCTCCGCCGGCGGGTGTGATGCGGCGAGCACCTGCGCCGGCGGGTGCGATGAAGCGACTACCTCCACCGGCGGGTGTGATGAAGCGAGCACCTCCGCCGGCGGGTGTGATGAGGCGAGTACCTCCGCCGGCGGGTGTGATGGAGCGAGCACCTCCGCCGGCGGGTGCGATGGAGCGAATACTTCCGCCGGCGGGTGTGATGGCGCGACTACCTCCGCCGGCGGGTGCGATGGAGCGATTACCTCCGCCGGCGGGTGCGAAGGAGCGAGCCGCCCGCGCGTGCGCTCTGACTCCGAATCACCTCCGCCGGCGGGTGCGACGCTCCTCGGTTGTCGCCCCGCACGACGCCGCCTAGCATCGCGTCGATGCTCTTGCCGCGCTGGTTCTCGGTCCCGGCGACCGTACTCTGCCTGAATTGCGCTGCGCCAACGCCGGTGACTCCGAGTACACCCCCGCGCCCCGTCGCTCTGGCACCCCCTGCCGCGGCGCCGGTGAAGGACTATTCGACTGACGCCGCGGCGGGGGGAGTGATCGGTGGCGCGGCAGCTCGAGGCCTCGAGGCCGAGCTCGTTACAGCGCTCGAGAGCCGGGGGAACTCGGCGGTGGCGGATGGCGCGCTGGCAGCTACCGCCGCTTGGATCCTGGATGAGCTGATTGTCGGTCGTCCGCTCGATCAGTCGTCGACCGAAGCGACCACCCGACGCCACGGCTTTGCCGGCGTCGTGCTGGCGATGGCGGGCTTCGAATTGAGTTCCAGCCAGGGGAGCCTCTGGCGCGACGCGATCGGGCGCGTGCCCGCCAACATGCCCATCACTCGCTACGGGATCAGTGTCTCGTCGGATGGTCGCGCGGCGGCGGTCGTGTTCGGCAATGTTGAGCTATCCCTGGCGCCGTTCCCGAGCCGTTTTGCTCGGAACGAGAGCGTGGAGCTGCAGGGTGAAGTCGGGCCGCGCTTCGCGTTTGCCCGCGTATTCTTGACCAAACCCGACGGTAGTGTGGAGCAGCAGGTGATGCCTTCGCGCGCGGTGCAGGCCAAATTTTCCTTCGCGACCGACGGTGTCTACAAACTCGAGGTAATGGGTGACGGCGAAACTGGCCCTGTGATTGTCGCCAATGTCCCGCTCTCGGTTGGCGCAGCTGCACCGGAACGCGCGCGCGTCATCGGTCGCGCCACGACGCCTGCCGAGAGCGAATTGCGCGTGTTCGAGCTGCTCAATCAATCGCGCGCTGCCGCTCACTTGCCCGCGCTTACGGAGGATGAAGCGCTGCGTGACGTCGCTTTTCTGCATTCGACGGACATGGCCGAGCATGATTTCTTCGGTCACGTCTCGGCCACCACCGGTGATCCCGAGGCTCGGCTACGACGCGCGGGTGTCGTCGTGTCGGCCTACGGCGAAAACATCGCCCAAGCCGACAGCCCGGAGAATGCGCATGAGTCCCTGATGAGCAGCCCTGGTCACCGCGCCGTGATGCTGGGCGCGCAATTCACGCACGTTGGTATCGCGGCGGTGCGCGCGCACAGCGCTTTGGTCTACACACTGGTATTTGCGCGTCGTGCCGCTCCCGAAACGATGCTTCACGACGCGAGCCAATTGCAAACTGCGTTTCTGGCTCTGCGTGCCAAAAACGGCCTGAGCCAACCAATTCCCGACGAAATTTACCGAGTCGCCGCCGAGGCCGGCCTCGCCGCATACCTGGCCGCGCCCGTTCAAACGTCCGAAATCGCCGTGACCGCGATGCACGCTGCGCTCGTCCAGGAAGTGCAACGCAGGCATGTGTCGCGTGCGGGGAGTTGCTCGTTCGTGGGTGAATTGATCGATCCCGAACAGCTTGCGCAGAACTCGGTGCTGCTCGCGCCCGGTGTGCGACGCTTCGGCCTTGCCGCGCAGCCCCGCACCGACGGCAAGGCACTGTCGATCATGATTGTGTTGGAGGGCGCGCCCTGCGGTTAGGGATCAACGAACCTTGTACAGCAGCGCAACCTGCGCGGCCGACAAGACTCGGTCATAGATCCGCAAGTCATCGACTTCCCCGAACAAGGCGAGGCGAGTGTCGTCGGGCAAGCGCCCGAGATAGTTCGGTGAGGTGGCGCCCAGTTGCGAGGGTAGCACCTTCGGATTCGCGGTGCTTCCGACCGATTTGCCATCGATGTACAGATCGATGCTCGCCGAATTCCAGGAGAAGGCCAGGTGATGCCAGACCTTGTCGGTCAGGATCGGCGTTGCGCTCCAGAGATCGACGAATGAGGTGCCCGTATGCACTCCGCGCAAATGCGCTCCGGTGGCGGAGCCATTCTTGTCGTCGGGAATGAGGAAGATCGCTTCCGACTCGCCCAAGCTGAAGTGAAAGAGCGGGGCTTCGTTGCGGGTCGTGGAAAGATCGCGGAGCCAAACGGAGAGCGTGACGGCCGAGCGACCACTGAAGACACCCGCCGGAAGCTCGACCCAATCAGTTGGGCTCACGTTGTTTCGAATCGCGAACGCGAGACCAAGTTGTCCCGCGGGTCGTGTGCAAGTTCCGACGCATTTCGCGTTCTTGTTCGAATCCTTGGCATTCGCGGCAACCGCACCGCTCGGATCGTCGAAGGTGAAATAAGAGATCAGGCCCGCCGCAGGGTCGAACCCGGTGGTACCGCTCGCGCCTGCTGCGCCGCTCGCGCCGGTGGCACCGCTCGACCCCGTGGTACCGCTCGACCCCGTGGTACCGCCCGTACCGGTGGCGCCACCCTTGCCCGCCGAACCACTCGCGCCCGTGGTTACGATACCGCCAGCGCCCGCAGGTGACTCCGCGCCGCCATTCTCTTCGCTGCCGCTGTCCCCAAGCGGGCCGGCTCCCGCCGATGTTCCGCCACTCGCTTCGGAGGCGCTGCCCGCTGATCCGAATACGTCGCTTTCGCTCGGCATTTGCAGGGAGCACGCGGCCAGACAACCCGACAGGCAGAACCAGGTTCTGAGCGCAAATTGCCTTCCGGGCACAGCTAGAAACATTCGGGCTTGTAAGTCTTAACGCCGTCCGCGGCGAACACGTAAGGCGGGTTGCACTTTGCGGAGCGATTGCCCGCTACGGCCGCAGGCTTGTTCGTTGCTCGAGCGGTACCCGGCGTGTGCAGCCGCGAATTCGCTGCGCTCGAATCCACCGCGGCTGCAGCGGAAGGGCTCGCGGCTGTGGGCGCAGGATCTGGCGCGAGCACGATTTGCAACGACATGTCCCGCGTCAGCACGACCTCTTTGCGCTCGCTCAAATGCCCGCTGGCACGAACCTCGAGCGAAACTTTGCGGTCGACCAGTGGCTGCGGCCCCGAGAAATGATCCGTGCCCAGTAGCTTGCCATCCAATAGAATTTCCGCGCCCTTCGGCAACGCCTGAACCTCGAACATGATGGCCTTCGGCGGACTCGGCTCGGCTACGCTTGCGGCAGGCGGAGGCGGGCCGCGAAGCGCCCAGGCGCCGACGAGTGTCAGCGCGGCCATCACCGCTACACCCACCGCCAGACCCCAGCCACGCCGTTGAACGCGGAACGTGCGTGAGTTCTGCAGCTCCTGCAGCTCCATCGGTTCGGCGGTTACGCGAGCGGGCTCACCGGACGGATTGGCTGGGAAAAAGCGCTGCCGCGCGCCGGTTGGCTCGAGCGCGCCCGAATCCAATTCGCCGCGCAGGGCGGCTTTGATCTGGAGTTGCTCTTCCTGGCGCGCTTCACCGAAGTGCTCCGCCATGAAAGCCGCCAGCTCGTGCGAGCGAGTGAGTAAGCCCTCCTTCGCGCTCGCATCCTCGATCGCGGCGAGCATCTCGAGCGCATTGTCGAAGCGATTCTCGGGCTCGATAGCCACCGAACGCTCCACGATCCGCAGGATCGACTCCGGCGCCGAGGGCGCCGCCACACGCAGGTTCGGCAGGACGCCGGTTGCGAGGCTGCGGAATAGCTCGACCTCGCTCTTGCCCTCCCACATTCGCCGCCCAGCCACCGCTTCCCAGAGAATGACTCCCAGGGCGAATAGATCTGCGCGGCGATCGATGCTGGACGCGCCCATGATTTGCTCGGGCGGCATGTACTGAATTCGACCCTTGATGATGCCCGAGCGAGTGGCTTGCACGTCCGTCGCGCTGATCTTGGCGATGCCGAAATCGAGCACTTTGACCGGCCCATCGTGCAAGACCATGATGTTTTGCGGCGAGACATCGCGATGCACGCCATTCAGCGGAGATCCGTCCAGGTCTCGCAGCTCGTGGAAGTGATGCAGGCCACGAAGCACCTGGCACAAGATCTGGAGGAACAGCGCGAGCGAGAGCTCCTTGCCGGCGCGCCTGATGATCGTCGAAAGCGGTGCGCCGTCCAGGTACTCCATGACGATGAAGGGGGATTCGCGGTATTCCACGACCTCCATCACTTGCACCACGTTGGGGTGGTTCATCTGCGCGGCGAGCTCGGCCTCACGTCGAAATAGCGCGCGCATCTCGGCATTTGCGCTGAGCTCTGGGTTCAATACCTTCAGTACTACGAGCTTGCGGATGCCGGAGGCTAGGCTCTCTGCCAGATAGACCTTCGCCATGCCGCCGCGACCCAGCTCGAACAGCTGCCGGTACGCGCGACGTGGGTCTGTCTGATCGATGGCCACCACGCTCATTCTTGGTTTGAAGTTATCATGGAGAGTCTGACTCCGGCAGACTCCCTGCTGCTGTTTTGCTAGCAGCGGTTTTCGCCAGAAGCGTTTAAGTAACTCGTCAGTGGACTGTGTACGTCCGACACGCACCGTAGGATTTCCAATATCAGCGGTGCGAATCGCAACGACAATTCTGCAATCTCGGTTATGGCGCGGTTGAATCGAGCGTAGGATTTCGACTCGTGAGTACCGATTTGAAGCAGATAGCGGCGCGCCTAATCGTCTCGAGTTGGTTACTCCTTGGTGTTCCTCGCTTGGCCTTGGCTGATGTGGCGGCTTGTGTGCAAGCGCACGCCTCCGGACAGCGTGAGGCCAAAGCCGGTCGAATCAAGGCTGCGTCGGAGCTGTTCGCGTCTTGTGTTTCGCAAGACGGCTGCCCCGACGCGATTCGCGCCGAGTGCGCCGAGTTCTACAAGGACGCCGAGCGCGCTTTGCCAACGCTGATCTTTGCGGCACTCGACGAGCAGGGCAGCGATCTGATTCAAGTCCGCGTCTACTCGGACGATCAGGTCCTGGCCGAGACCTTGGATGGGCGTCCGATTGCCGTCGACCCTGGTCAACATCACTTCAAGTTCGAGCTTCCTTCGAGTCAAGTGCTCGAAAGTGACGTGCTGGTGCGCGAGGGAGAAAAGAATCGCATCGTGAGCATGCGCGCCAAACCCGCGCCGAAAGCCGCTGACGAAGCGCCCGCGTCGAGCCCGGTTGCCAGCGGGGGCCGCAAGCTGCCGACCAGCTTCTGGGTCGCTTCGAGTGTCGGCGCAGCGGCTCTTGTTTCCTTTGGCACGTTCGCTGCGATCGGACACGGCAAGCAGTCGACGTTGGACGCGTGCTCACCGAATTGCACACCGAGCAGTCGCGCGGACTTCGACGCCATGCGCCGCGACTACCTGATTGCAGATATTTCTCTGGGTGTTGCAGTCGTGTCGGCAGGCGTTGCGACTTGGCTCTTTCTGACCAGCGCTCGTTCGAGCGCCGCTGATCAGCGCGCCGCCACAAGCCCACCCCGCGTGACGGTGACCCCCCTCGTTTCGACTCGCGGAGCCGGGCTCATGCTCAACGCCAGCGCCTTCTGAAACTGCACGCCGCCGAGTGGTTTCGAGCAACTGACCGCCAGCCGTTGCCGATGACGATTCGTGGTAAGTTGCCATGGTCGTGGTCGATTCCAAGCTCGCCTCGGATACACCCCAACGTCGCTACTTGCGCGCTCCAGTGCCGGTGCATTTCCCGGAGCACGAAAGCGTGCCTGAGAGCGGTGTGCACCTCCGGCTGCGCACCGCGCTCTGGTCGATGATTCGACTGGCCATGGGTGATCGGCTGATGGTGGGCTCCGATCAATTCTTGTACTGGGATCCCACCGATCCCAAGCAATGCCTCGCGCCGGATGTTCTGGTTTGGGTCGGCGCTCCCGATCGCCCCTTTCCGTCGTGGAAGGTCTGGGAGCGCGGCGCCCCGCATTTGGCGGTGGAGGTCATCAGCCCCATCGATGCACGTGATCGTCCCTGGGCACGCAAGCTCGCAGCCTATCAACGCTCCGGCGTCCTCGAGCTAGTTCGTTTCGATCCCGACGACGCGCAACGGCCGCTCAGACTCTGGGATCGGCTAGAGGGTGATCTCGTTGAGCGAGAAGTCTCGCGGCAAGTGCTGGAGCGGTCCGACGTCCTCGGCTTGTACTGGCTGGTCGAGCCCGCGCCGGACCTCGGTCGGCTACTCCGCCTCAGTCGTGATTCGGCAGGCCGCGACCGACTCCTCTCTGACGACGAGGCGCGCGTCGCCGAAGCCGAGGGGCGCGCCGCCGAAGCCAAGGCCCGCGCCGCCGAAGCCGAGGCCCGCGCCGCCGAAGCCAAGGCCCGCGCCGTCGAAGCCGAAGCTCGTGCCGTCGAAGCTGAGGGCCGTCGCATCGCCGAAGCACGCGTCCGTGAGCTCGAGGCCGAGCTGGCACGTCGCTCGAAAGGTTGAGTATGTGGGCGCTCACAGGCCCCGCCGCGCACCTCGGTAGCCGGCTGACCGCCTCAGAGTGCGTACAGCGACGGCAATAGTCCGCGCTTCACGAGCACCGCGATGATGCGCTGCGCGACCTCTTCCGCGTCCGTGCCGTCGAGGGAGACCACGATGTCGGCCGAGGTCGGGGCTTCTTCGCTGGGTTTCTGGTGACCCGGGCCGTACACGCCGCGCAGGTCGCGGCGCTTGCGTAGCTCGAGCGAGGTGGCGACGTGGATCTCGACGAAGCGGTCGGCGCCCACCGCGTCGCGGATGGTTTCCCGATCCGCGCGCAGCGGCGAGGCGTAGGCGAAGATTGCGAGCAATCCGGCGTCCGTGGCACGCCGTGCGAGCTCCGGGGTCTGCGCGGGGCTCGAGCCGTCGGGCAAGACGCCGCGCGATAGGCCGTCGTCGGGGTCGATCACGAAGGCCAAGCGCTTCTGATCGAAGAGCCGGCGCTCGAGCGCGAAGGCGATCGCGGTTTTGCCCGAAGCCGGCAAGCCAGTGAGCCACAGCGTGGCGCCCTTTTGGCCGAGGCGCTCGCTGCGTTCATCGGGGCTGATTTGGCTGCGCGGGCGATCGAGAGAAGTGGGGCTACCTTCTTCGTACTCGGGCGCGCCGGGATCGACCTCCAGGATCATGCCCGCAGCCACCGTGTTGTTGGTCAGCGAGTCGATCAGGATGAACGCGCCGGTACCGCGGTTCTTCTTGTAGTCGTCGAAGAAGATCGGGCGATGGCAGGTCAGCGTGACGCGGCCGATGTCGTTCAGCTCCAAGCGCGTCGCGGGCGTCTGCTTCAGGGTCTCGAGATCGGTGGTGTAGGCGACGTTCTCGACGTTGGCGCGCACCATTTGCGTGGTGTGCTTGAGCAGGTAGCTCTTTTGGCGATCGAGCGCGCGCTCGCTGAGCCAGACCAACATCGTCTCGAAGCGTTGGGCGACGTGCGGCAGATTGTCGGGGTGGACCAGCATGTCCCCGCGGCTGATGTCGATCTCGTCCGCCAAGCGCAAGGTCACGCTCATCGGCGCGAAGGCTTGCTCTTTCTCGCCGTCGAAGGTGTCGATGGCGACCACCGTGCTGGTGCGGCGCGAGGGCAACACCATGACCTTGTCGCCCTTTTTCACCACGCCTGACGCGAGCGCGCCGGAGAAGCCGCGGTAATTCAGATCCGGGCGCAGCACGTACTGCACCGGGTAGCGGAAGTCTTTGTGGTTCCAATCGCTGGCGATGGGCACGCTCTCCAAGTGCTCGAGCAGCGTGTTGCCGTCGTACCAGGGCATCGAATCGCTGCGGTGGACGACGTTGTCGCCCTTGAGCGCGCTCATCGGGATGAAGCGCACACCCTTGAACCCGAGCGGAGCGAGAAACGCAGCAAACTCTTCGCGGATGCGATTGAAGACGTCTTGGCTGTAGCTTTCCAAGTCCATCTTGTTGATGCCCACGAAGAGATGCGGAATGCCCAAGAGCGACGCGATGTACGCGTGACGGCGCGATTGCTGCAGTACGCCGAGGCGCGCGTCGATCAGGATGATCGCGACGTTGGCCGTCGAGGCGCCGGTCGCCATGTTGCGCGTGTACTGCACGTGCCCGGGCGTATCCGCGATGATGAATTTGCGCTTGGCGGTCGAGAAATAACGGTACGCGACGTCGATCGTGATGCCCTGTTCGCGCTCGGCTTTGAGGCCATCGGTGAACAGTGAAAAGTCGATCTCCATGCCCGCGCGGCCCGAAGCGCGCTTCACCGCGGACAGCTGATCCTCGTAGATGCCGTGCGTATCGTGCAGCAGCCGCCCGATCAGCGTCGATTTGCCGTCATCTACCGAGCCCACGGAGACGAAGCGGAGCAGCTCCTTCTGCTGATGCTGCTCCAAGTAGCCGAGGATATCGTTGCTGATCTGATCTTGTTCGGTAGTCATCGGGATCGGGTGCCGGTCGTAGGGTTTTGCGGGTTGGGGCCCCAAAACTCAGGGGTGGGGCCCCGCTGAATTTACTTCAGCGGGCGCGGGGGCGAAGCCCCCGACGACAGAGGCCGAGGATATCGTTGGAGATCTGGTCTTGTTCAGTCGTCATCGCGAACCATCTCAATCAAAGCAAGCTCGAGTGCGCCCAGAAATGCCCAACCAAAAATCTCAGAAGTAGCCTTCGCGCTTCTTCGTTTCCATCGAGCCTTCTTCATCGTGATCGATGAGGCGGCCCGAGCGCTCGGAGTACTTGGTGAGCAGCATTTCGCGGATGATGTCGGGCAGCGTGGTGGCGCTCGAAGGCAGCGCGCCGGTCAGCGGGTAGCAGCCGAGGGTGCGGAAGCGCACCTTCTCCATGCGCGGTTTTTCGCCAGGATTGAGCGGCAAGCGGTCGTCATCGACCATCAAGAGCGTGCCGTTGCGTTCGACTACGGGCCGCTCTGCTGCGAAGTACAACGGGACGATCGGGATGCTCTCTAGATAGATGTAGAGCCAGATGTCGAGCTCGGTCCAGTTGGACAGCGGGAACGCGCGGATGCTCTCGCCCTTGGTCAGCTTGCCGTTGTACAGGTTCCACAGCTCGGGGCGCTGGTTCTTGGGATCCCATTGCCCGTAGCGATCGCGAAACGAGTAGATGCGCTCTTTGGCGCGGGAGCGCTCTTCGTCGCGGCGCGCGCCACCGAAAGCGGCGTCGTAGTTGCCCTTGCTCAACGCCTGCAAGAGCGCATGCGTCTTCATGATCGTGGTGTACTTGGAGCTACCGTGATCGAAAGGGTTGATGCCCTCTTCCAGGCCCTCCTTGTTCGTGTGCACGAGCAAGTTCAGCCCGTTGTCTTTCACGAACTTGTCCCGGAACCGAATCATCTCCTTGAACTTCCACGTCGTGTCGATGTGGAGCAGAGGGAAGGGGATTTTCCCGGGGTGGAAGGCTTTGCGCGCAAGCTGCACCATCACCGACGAGTCTTTGCCGATGGAGTACATCATCACCGGGTTATCGAACTCGGCGGCGACTTCACGGATGATGTGAATGCTTTCGGCCTCGAGTTGGCGAAGGTGGCTTAGCCGGAACTCGAGCGCGCGGTCGGGAGAGGTGTCCACGGCGGTCATCGGGACGGCCGATCTAGCACCAATTCGGTCGGAATTCGCGTATTAGTCTAAGTGCTCGTAACTATTGTAAAATACCTACTTGACGATGGTCCCGCAGCCGAGCGCGATGCCGACCGAGGCGCCACTCGGGGCGGCCTGAAAGGTGCTGCAAGTCGTGGGGCAGGCGACGATTTTGGTCGGCGTTCCGGCGCTCGGCTCCACATCGTAGTACCAGCCGCCGGTGCTGGCGTCGCACGCGGCCGCGTTCTTCACGTAGTAGACGACGCTCTTCTGCGTGCCGTTGGTGAGCGCGACGTTGACCTGCCCGTAGTCGAGCGTGCCGCCGCCGGTGGGTTCGGGGATTTGGAACTGGCAGGCGAGGCGCGCGCCGCGAATGGTGTCGAGCGCGGCTTGGAATTGCGTGGTCACGTCTTTCTGAGTGTCCACGATGAATGCTTTGTTCGTGCCGCCCTGTTGCGCGATCTTGTCCAGGTTGGTGGGAGCGTTGTCGGCTACGTCGTCCGGCCCGAACACGCCGATCACGAAGGTGCTGATGCTAGGAGTGCCGCTCACGCCATTCTTGGCCAGCAACGCCACGGCGTTGATCGTGTCTGGCGTGCACTCGGTGGGCACGCCGTCGGTAGCGAGCACGGTGACCACGCGATGATCGGGATGCGCGGTGGCCCAAGCGCTGGCTTGCGCGATCGCGCCACTCAAGGCAGGCCCGGTGGGCGTATCGCCGGCCGGCGTCTGGGCGTCGATCGATGCGATCAGCGCGGCGGCAGCGCCCGGCAGTGGCGCGATGGCCGACGCGGGTGCGGTGTATTGCGCAACATCACAGCTGGTCGTGTGTTCGCAGATGCTTTCGGTGACCGTTTCACACGTGCCGAGGTCTTCGGTGGTGTCGGCGGCTTGGCAGGCCGCGCCCGGGTTCGGACAAAAGTAGTCTGGGTTCTTCGAACAAAGTGAGATCGGCAAGCACGGCCCGGCGTCGTCACCGGTGTTCGTGAGGCAATCGGAATTGGCTTGGCAGGGGAACAGATTGCTGGAGTTGAAACAGAACTTGAGAAAGCAGGGCCCGCTATCGCCACACTGCGCGTTGCTGGTGCAAGTGGCGGGCACGTTCGGCTTGGGCAGCGGAAAATATTGCAAGCCGACGCCGAGCCCCGCAGAGTCGCTGTCTTTCAGGAACGACTCGAGCGCGAGCTTCACGGCGTCCCACTTGCTCACCTGCGTGGCGGTCTCGGCGAGCATCGAGCCCGAGGTGTCGAGCATGATGTACATGTCGAGGGGGATTGCCTGCGCGGTCGAGATTTTCGCTGCACAGGCGTCGCTCAGGTCCGGGCCGGTACCGCTGCCATTGCCGGTTCCGTTGCCGCTGCTGCCGAGGTTGAGCTCGTTGCCTCCGCCTCCGCTGCCGGACATTGCCGAAGCACCGGCAGTCGCCAGGGCCGGACCCGGACGTGAATCCGCACTACCGCAGGCAACGCAATTCCAGCCAGCGAGGAACAGCGCGCCGATCCCAACCGCCACTCGAATACTGCGGGGCATGTACGCAAATAGAGCACTGAAAGAGGCCCAAGAGAAGCGCGCTGCCTTCGCTGCAACATGCCGAGAATATTGTGCTTTGGCGGACCGGCAGGAAACGCGTGTTCCGCTGCGTTAATCAGCAGTTACCGAATTCGTTACTTCGGCTCAGAAACTTCGACGCTCAGGGTGACAAGCGGGTTCGAGCGGCCGTCGCGAGCCTAGCCACGCAAACGTCACCGGTTGCTACCCGCTTCGCCATCCGCGGGGGGCAGGCTTTGGAGCATTCAATGACCGATTGGTTGGCTCTCGTGTTGCTGCTTGCAACCTACGCCCTGGCGCTCTTCGCGTCCGGAAGCGCGCCGCCCCCGCGCCTGCGGCGGCCGCAGTTCGACCCCATCTTGCCCACGCCGCGGCGTGCGAATCTTCGACTCTTGCACGGCGCCCTCGGTGAGCGAGACCAGCAAGAGGGGGCGCTCGCGATCCAGCAGCGCACCTCACAGCAGGCGTGCTAGCCGCAAGTTGACGACTTGCTTGGCGGCAGCTTTCGCCACGAGCTCCAAGTAGCGGGTGCGGGGGATTTCGTAAGCCCCGAGTGACTCCAAGTGGGGAGTCAGAAATTGCACGTCGAATAGCTCGATGCCTGCAACGAACATGGTTTCGATTGCCGTGATCAAGGCGACCTTCGACGCGTCGCGCTCGCGGTGGAACATGCTCTCCGCGGCGAACAGCGCGCCACGTTGCACGCCGTACAAGCCCCCGACCAGGCGCTCTTCTTGCCAGACCTCCACGCTGTGCGCATGTCCGAGTTCGTGCAAGTGGCAATACGCGTCCACCATCTCCGGCAAAATCCACGTTCCCTGATCGCGTTCGCGCCCGCACTCCAACATCACGTCGCGAAAGGCACGATCGAGAGTGACCGAGAAGCGGCCCGAGCGCAGCACGCGCTTCATGCTGCGAGAGACGTGCAGGTGCTCGGGGTCGAGCAGCGTGCGTGGATTGGGCGACCACCACATGGGCGGCAAGCCCTCGTCGTACCAAGGGAAGATGCCGTGCTCGTAGGCGAAGAGCAGCCGCTCCGGCGAGAGATCACCGCCGATGGCCAGCATGCCTTCGTCGTCCGCTAGGTTCGGGTCGGGAAAGGCGAGTGGCGCACCCGGCAGCAGGAATTGCGGTTTCTTGCGCGCACGCATGGCGTGACACTAATGCTTGTTCGGAGCGCCGTAAACGCCCTCAGCGTTCGCGCGAGTGAGCCTTCGAGACGGGCGGCGTGATCATCGAGTGAAGATCACGCTCTGCGCCTAGCGGTGAAGCTCGAATAATCCGCGGAGCGCGATCATCAGCACGGCGCCACCGGGGTAGTCATTCTGGATCCCGGCATTGTTCGAGTTGGAGGCGCCTAGAAAGGCGAGGTTCGCGCTGAGGTCGAGCCCGAACTTGGGCACGAGCATCAAGCTGGTGCCCGCAGCCAGGCCGAAAGCGAGCGAACTGGTTTGATAGCCCGCGCCACCCAGGCCAACCGCGCCCCACAACCTATTGCGAGGCGAGAGCATGTGACCGAAGCGAGCGCGCAACAAGAGCGCGGTGTACGTACCGCGATCCGCTTGGGCCGCGAGCTCGAGATCGCCATCGAGCTCGAAACCAAGGCCATTCGCACGGCCCAGCGGGATTTCGACGCCGAACGTGCCCGTGAGCGCGGGGTTCGTGCGCTCGAAATCCTGGCCTCCGCTGAGGCCCGATAGAGCACCGGCACCGGCAGCGACATAGACAAAGGTTCGGTTCCTACCGCCGTCACCGGCTTGGGTCGCGCCGCGCGCGCTGCTGCCCTGGCGAGAGCCGCTGGACACTTCGCGCTGACCCGAAGTGTGCGCGGGAGCAGGGGAACTGTCCGTGCGGCTCGGATCGGGTTGCGGTAGCGCAGGCCTATCGACGGCAGGCCTTTCGACGGGTGCGTCGTCTGCGAAGGCACAGGGCGCGGTGAGCACGGCGGCCGCGGCCAACATCGACTGAGCGATCACCCTTCTCAAAGCCATGTTACGGTCGGTACATGATGCGTACGGCGTACGTCAAGGGCATCGCCAATGCGCAGCGTGTGGCGCGCGCAGCCGTGCTGCACGTCGCTGAATCCGTGAAACCGGGCGATCGCGAACGCCAAGTGTGCGCGCGCTTGGAGCGCGAATTCGCAAAAGCGCGAGTAAAACATTGGCTGCACACACCGTACGCTTGGTGGGGCGAGCGCACGCGCTTCGATTGGCGCGGCACCTGGGAGACCAACGCGCTACCGACGGATCGCGTGCTCGCAGAGGGTGAAGCGTTCGTGCTCGACGCCGCGCCCATCGTGGCCGGCTTTCCTGCTGATTTCGCCTACTCTGGCTGCGCGGGCGACGACCCCGAGGCCGCCCGCGCGCACCGCGAGCTGCTCGCGCAGTTGGCACGGCTCAAGCACGCGATCTTGAAATGGTCAGCGAGCGATGCGGGCAGCGCTGGCCTGTGTCGAGCAGTGGCGCAGGACATCGAAGCCTCCGGCTCGGACGTGATTCACACGCGCTATCCGGCACAAGTCCTCGGTCACACGCTGGAGGGCTTTCCGAATTGGTGCTCGTCCGCGCCGCGCATCGGCACGGGTTTTCAGCTGCCGCTGCTCTTGACGTACGCGACTGGCCTCGTGCTCCACCACTTGGCCGGCACGCGCTACCCATTTCTGAACGCAGGCGCACCTGGGCGACCGCAGGGCTTGTACGCGGTGGAGCCTCATCTCGGCAAGGGCACCCTGGGCGCCAAGTTCGAATCCGTGCTCTTGGTCGACGAAAGCGAGACCCGCTGGCTCGACCCGGAGTTGTTTGGCGAGGTAGCGGGCTAATGGAATCGCCGAAACCAATCCTTCTGCGTCGCTCTTCCCTGCTCGCGGATGTGCGTATCATCCTGCTCGGCAGCTGGGCATTTTTACTGCAGATCTTTTGCTCGTGGCGGCTCAATGACGACGAACACTCGCCCTGAATTGCCGCGTGGCGCCCACTTCATCTTGGGCGTGATCAGCTTCGGCGTGTTGGCGACGCTCGCCTATTGGGGCGTCTGGTTCGGCGTCGATCGAGAGATCTTGGCGTCCGCCCATACCGAGAGTTACTACGCCTTCGAAAATTCGTTTCCGGTGGCCGACGCGTGGATGGTTGCGTGCGGCGTCGCGGCCGCGGTGGCGTTGGTACGCCGGCGCGCGAGCTCGCTGCTCTGGATCATCGCGGCCGGCGCGATCAGCATTTACCTCGGATTGCTGGATGTGTTGTTCGATCTCGAAAATGGCATTTACCGATCGCCCGACAGCGGCGGAGTGTTGCTCGAGATCGCGATCAATGTGCTCACTTTGGCGTTCGGCGCGGTGATCATCGTCTGGGCCTGGCGCGCGCGGCGTGAACTTTCGCGCCTGCCCGGATGGTGAAGACACGCCTGAGCCGCGTCGGCGTACACGCGCGCCTAGCGCAGCGCGGCTTCGACGATGGCGATGTCCTGCTCGGTGGTTCCACCGCTCACGCCTACGCCGCCGATGACCTCGCCCTCGTGGCTCAGGGGCACGCCGCCGCCCATTGCGGAGTACCTCCCGCCGGAGACGCTCAGCAGTGCGAAGAGCGGCGCGCCGGGTTGAACTAGCGGAACTAGATCGGCCGTCCGCACCCGGATCAGCGCCGAGGTATAGGCCTTTCGCTCCGATAGCTCGAGGGAGAACAGAGGGGCTCCCGTCATGCGCTGTTGCAGCACGATGTTGCCGTGAATGTCGATGACGGTGACCGCGACCGGCAGCTTGTTTTTGACCGATTCGGCTTCGACGCGGTCGGCAATCTTCTTGGCGATGGCTAGCAGATCCATGAATTTTTCCTTCCTTCAGCGTTCGTTTCGCGCACCCAGTCGTCCCACGTAGACCCCCAAACGATTCTCGGCATCACCCGGCTCGTGAAAGCCTTGGTCCAGCAGTGCCTTGATGCTCGCTTGTGCCCGTGGGCGTTTGATCGAGTCCATGCAGGCGTTCCAGCCGGCCGCGATCTCGACGTCCGGCGGCAAGCTAGCTTCGTTGACGAGCCGTTTGGTATTCGCGATCGCCCATTTGTCGAACCCGGCGATGCGAGCGGCGAGTGAATCGACGAAGGCGTCCAGCTCTGTATCCGGAAGCGAACGGTTCACATAGCCGAGACGTTCGGCCTGGTCTCCCGGGATGTCGTCGGCGCTGAGCAACACTTCCAGAGCTCGCGCGCGACCCATGACACGCGGTAGCCGTGCCATCGGACCCCCGCCGGCGACGAGCCCGACCCCCACCTCCCACTGCGAAAAGATCGATTTCTCGCGACTGGCGAAGGTCATGTCACAAGCCAACGAGAGCTCGCTGCCGTTTCCGGTGGCGCGTCCACGGACCACCGCGATCGAAACGACCGGCGCCCGCGTGAGCCGCACCAGAATGTCTGGCCAGGCTTCGAGTCCGGTTGGTCCCTGCGGAATACTCGTCAAATCCTCCAGCTTGGCGAGGAAGTCGGAGTGATTCAAAAAGAAACCGTCGACCGCGCTCTCGAAGGTGACGACCCGCACTTGGTCGTCGTTCTCGAGCGCTTCGATGATGGCTCTGAACTGCAAAACGAATTCTGGACCCATCAGATTGAGCGGCGGATTGTCGAGTGTTACTCGCCACCGGCCGGGCGAAGCTCGATCGAGGCGGAGTTGCGGTGGTTTCTTCGACGTGTTCATGGCATGCCCTTCTTTGCGCAGCTGCGTGCGGACAGACTTGCTCGCTTCGTGGCGCCGCAAACCCGGGTTTCGCAGTGAACGATGGTATCGATTCGCGTCAATCGATACGGAAGTACCAAGGGAGACCGAGCCCCGAGTTACGCCGCGCTCCGGCTTCGAACCGTCCTCATACCTTGGTCCAATCGCGGCAGCTCGAGCGCGCCGCCACGTTGCAGTGACCAGGGCACGATATGAGTGCGATCCGAAAAAACGCGATCGCAACGGGCGCAGCTCGAGGCATTGGCGCGGCGATCACGAGCGCGTTTCTCGCGCGGGATTACACCGTCGTTGCGAATGCGCGATCCATCAGCGACTCCGCGGAATTGACGGCCAACGAGCCGCTCGGCTCGAAGAGTCGGCCGTGACACGCCCACGAGCACGCACAACGTGCATTTTCAGAAGCAAGCTACACGCTGAGCCTCTGCTCACTTACTCTCGGACAGCTCTAGCGTGGCAGCTAGCAAGCGCTTGAGCTCTGCCAGCGAAAGCCGCGCGACTTCACCGATCGAGTGGCCGTAGTCGGTGAGGTCCTTGAGCGTCTTGAGACGATCGATTTGCGCGGCATCGTACAAGCGGCTGCCGCCCGGGGTACGGTGGGGTTCGACCGTACCGTAGCGGCGTTCCCAGGCGCGGAGCGCGTGCGTCGAAACGCCCACGTAACGCGCGACATCCCCGATGCGGTAGGAACGAGAATTCATGAGCTCGCTGTCTGCGGTTAAATCGACACGTGTCATGACATGACTCCAAGTGCGGCGAGGGTTTGGGGCACACCGCCGTAGCCCTGAAAGAACCAGACCCACCACGCGGTCATCATCGTGGAGTGACCGGCGAGGATGCCGACGTGACTCCACATCTCGACGCGGTCCGAGTATTTGCGCACATAGCGGCGCCAATGGAACGCTTCGTCGACCAAGCTGTAGAGCAGAGAAAGCAGCGTCAAAACGAGCGCGGGGATCCAGACGTCGTGGCGCTGATAGGCCAAGCACAGCAGCACACAGCTGGCGATGCCGCACAAAATGGTGATGCCGTGCACGAGCCCTTCGGCGCCCGAGATCTCCGCTTTGTACACGGTGCGATGCCCGATCGTATCGATGGCGATGCTGACCGTGAACACCACCGCGCCAATTGGTACCCACCAAGCAATTGCCGGGAACACGACGCCGTGCGCATTGCCGGTCAGCAAGAAGCCACCGGTGGCGAAGACCAGGCCGAGCATCAAGCCGACCCAGGCCACGTAGACGGCCCAATCGATGCGCTCGAATTGCCGGACGCGACCGACGTATTGCGCGAGTTCAGAGGGGAAGGATGTCATCGGGAAACCTGAATACGAGAGCGAGGGGAGCCGGGTGACGCGCACTCAGCAAGCGACGCGGCAAGCCCCAGGTGGTGTGCAGCGCGGCCCGGAGTAGCAATCGCAGCTTCTGTGAACGGGGAACGACGGCGCGCGGCGCTTCTGCATCGCAGTCTTGACGCAAGACGTGCTCGCCGATCGCGGAGTAGATCAAACGCGCAGCGTAGACGGAGAACGCCGCGCGCCAGGGCAATGCGGGGATCCCTGCGTCGCCCGAGCGATAAAAGCGCTCGGCTTCCCGTAGCAGTTGTCGCGTGACGACGGCTACTGGCTCTCGCGCGCTGCGCGGCCATTCGCCCACGTACTTGCTGGTCAGGGCGTTCGGACCCCACGCGCGCAGCATACGTCGCGGAAGGTACAGGCGCCCGCGCTGCCAATCCTCCCTCACGTCACGGCAAATATTCGTCAGCTGCATGGCGATGCCCAAGTGCGCCGCATTTCTGAGCGCGCGGGCATCGCTCGGCCCGAGCACGTGGCACATCATCAAACCGACGACGCCTGCTACGCGGTGGCAATAGAGTAGAAGGTCATCCAGGGTCTCGTATTCGGCTCCCTCGGTATCCATGCGCATGCCCTCGAGCAGCTGCTCCGGGTATTCGCGCGGTAGCCCGCGACGCTGCACGAGCTCTTGGAACGCACGCAAGCGGACGTCATGCTGTGCTTCACCACGGTACACGGATTCGAGCCCGCGCCGGAGCTCTGCCAGCGCCGCGGGCTGCGCTTCGGGCGGGGCCAGATCGATGCTGTCGTCGGCGAGGCGGCAATAGGTGTACAGCACCGCGGCGTCACGGCGCTGTTGCTCGGGTAACGTCCTGCCCGCAAGGGCGAAGCTCTTGGAATGATGCGCTAAGGTGCGCGCGCAAATATCCGCAGCACTGCCTGACATTTCGAGCATGTCCGGAGCGGCGAGGGCGGGCGCGTTCACGCTGCGATCTCCTTGCCTAACTGCTGCGCGATCAAGCTCACGGTGGCCTTGGCCGAGTTGATCACACCCGGCAGGCCTGCCCCCGGATGCGTGCCCGCCCCGACGATGAACAAGCCGGGGATCTTCGGGTCCTGGTTGTGTGGTCGAAAGTACGCGCTCTGTCTGAGAGTGGGAGCGATCGAAAAGGCGGATCCATTGAATGCATTCAGCGTGCTTTGAAAATCCAACGGAGTGAACCAGCGCTGGGTCACGATGTGCTGGCTCAGGTTCGGCATGTGGCGCTCGAGTGCGCGCACGATCTTGTGCGCGTAGCGCGGCGCTTCCTCCGCCCAATCGATGTTCGCCTTGCCGAGGTGTGGAACGGGGCTCAAAACGTAGTGAGTGCCGCAGCCCGGTGGGGCGAGCGAAGCATCCGTGACGGTCGGCGCGTGCAAATACAGGCTGAAGTCCTTCGGTAGCTCCGGGCCGTCGAAAATCTCTCGCAGCAGGGCTTCGTAGCGCGGGCCAAAGATTACCGTGTGGTGCGCTAGGTCGTACGGGATGTCCGTGCCGAAATAGAGCACGAAGAGTGACATGGACCAGTCCGCGCGCTCCAGTTTCGAGGTGGTTTTGGCGGCAGATTCGACGCCCTGGTACAGCTTGGCGTAGGTGTGATGCAGGTCGGCATTGGAGACGACGAGGTCGAAGGCTTCTTCGCCGTGCGCGTCCGTACGCAGGCGATGAATGGTCTGCTCGCCGCGCTGCTCGAGACGAATCGAGCGCACGGGGCAGGAGAGGCGAAGCTCCCCTCCGAGCTCGCGGAACAGTGCGATCAGCGCATTGACCAGCGCGCCCGTTCCACCGCGTGGGAACCACACCCCATAGCGCCGCTCGAGATAGTGGATGAGCGTGTAGATCGCGCTCGTATCGAATGGGTTGCCGCCCACGAGCAGTGAGTGAAAGCTGAGCGCTTCGCGCACGTGTGGGTCATGCACGAAACGCGCAACCGTGTCGTACACCGAGCGGTCAGCGCGTAAGCGCGCGAGCTCGGGCGCTACCCGCACCATGTCGAAGAAGCGCAGGAAGGGCGTGGCCGCGAGCTCCGTGTAGCCCTTTTTGAAGACGCGCTTGGTGTATTCGACGAACGCGCTGTAGCCTTCGGCGTCGCGCGGGTCACGCGCTGCGATCTGCGCGCGCATCTGCTCGCCGTCTGCCACGTAGTCGAATCGATCGCCGTCGTCCCAAAGCAGCCGATAAAACGGCGTGATTGGCAATAGCTCGACGTAGTCCGACATTTTGCGGCCCGCGAGCGTGAACAGCTCCTCCAAGCACTCGGGCGCGGTGATCACCGTCGGGCCTGCGTCGAAGGTGAAGCCCTGGTCTCGATAGACGTACGCGCGGCCGCCCGGTTGATCACGGGCCTCGAAGAGCGTGGTCTGCACGCCCAACGCTTGCAGGCGAATGGCGGCGGCAATGCCGCCAAAACCGCTGCCGATCACCGCGGCGCGTCTCTGCCCTCGTTCGGCCGAAGTCGGATCAGTCATAACTTTTCTCCAGGCGAGCCAGCTCTTGCTCGAGTTCGAGCAGCACGCGCGGCTCGTGTATGGCTTCGGACAAGCGCGCGTGCGCCGCTGTCAAGCGCGCGTGCGCTTCAGCGCGACCGTGGTTGCCGATCGCACTGCGCAGCTGCCCCGCCACGTGCTTCGGTTGCTCGGTATTGTTGGATACGGCCCGTCCAAGCTCTTGAAGTTTGGCGTAGGCGCGCGGCTCCACCGTTTCTGCTGCCCACGCCCAGGGCCAAGTCGGGCGGCCATGGCGCAGGTCCTCATGACCCTTGTGTACGCGGCATTCGCTGTTGATTCCGCCCAGATCGTCCAGCATTTGCAGCCCAATGCCGAGCTCTCGACCAAAGTGCGCAATCGCCTGGGCTTTGTTCTGCGAAGCACCCGCGCTGAGCGCGCCCATGTAAGCCGCGAGCTCGCACAGCATCCCGGTCTTCAGCTGGGTCACCGCGGACACCGCGGGCAGCACTTCTCGCTGCTCGAGCTGCGTCACGTCGATCGAGAGATCGAGGGCTTGCCCTTGGTGGCAGGCGAGCAAAGTGCGACTGAACGCGCGGTGCAGTGCGAGTTCGGTGATCGGTGGTAAGCCCAAGCGTGATAGCAACTCGAGCGCCCAGAAGTATAGGAAATTACCGGCATTGAGCGCGCGCGGCAGGCCGTAGCGGCAGTGCAGCGCGGGGCCTCCGCGGCGCTCGCTCGATTCGTCCTCGATGTCGTCGACGATCAGCGAGCCTGAATGCAAGGCCTCGATGATCAGCGGCAATTCGGCGGGCGGCGCGTGGTTTCGCCCGCTCAATTGCCAGCCCAGGCGTACCAGCCGCGCGCGGAATTCCTTTCCCGGACGTCCCAGAAAGTCCATCAGCGGGCCGAGCAGCGCCGCATCCCACAAGTGTGCGGGAACGCCATGCTCGGGCCCGAGCAACTTGGCCAGATGTCGATCGTCGAACTCTTCGGACAGCAGCGTGATCAGGGTGCACGGCTGTTCTACGGCGAACGCGCGGTTCGTCATTGCAGCAGTCCCTTCGTAAAGGCGCGCGTCAGTGAGAGCCCACGCGGGGGTCGCCCGCACAAGATCCGCGCGCGATCCAGCGCAGTAGTGGACAGCGCGTAGAAGCGCGCGATGCTCGGTTCCGGTAGCTTGTAGAACCGCTCGAGCACGTTGCGCCGCGCCTCGGGCGGTACTGCTTGAAACAGCAACCGGTTGAGTAGGCATGCGTAGCGTTGCTGACGCGCGTGCTCCCGGGCGAGCGAGTCGTAGCTGTCTCCGAAAAGCGTCTCGGGGGTGGTGCTCGCGACATGCAAGGCAAGCCGGGCGGCGATCGGGAAGGAGTAGCCCGTCGTGGGGTGGAACCACCCGCCGGCATAGCCCGCGAGCCAAGGCGACCCAGGGCGCGTCGCCACGGCCACCGCGGGAAGCGGCAAAACGCCGGTTTCCTCGCGAGAAATGCCGGCAACTGCCAGCCCCAGGCGATGCGCATAGGCCAGTGCCCGCGTGCGCAGCAAACCCAGATCCAGCTCCGGGCCATCGGCGAAGTAGGTATCTTCTACCAGCACGCGATACCGAGCGAGCGGCAACGTATAGACGAAGCGGAAGCCGTCTTCCTGGGCCACGCTCGCGTCCATCACGATCGGGTCGACGAGATCGATTGGCCGTTCGAGCTCGAGCTCCAATCCGACGAACTTCTGGTAGCCGATGATGTGCTCACCCGCATGCGCTTCGGGACCACGAGCGTCGACCACCACCCGTGCATGTAGAGTTTCGCCGTCGCTCAGGGTGGCGCTCGTCGCTTCCACACGCAGGGCCGAGCGACCGAGGAGCAGCCGCGAGCGCGGTCTACGCGCGAACACTTCCGCGACGTACTCGGCGAGCCGCGCGCTACTGACCGCTGCATACGGCGTGTCCACCCGGCGCTCGAAGCCTGGAAATCGGACCGAGTAGCCGTCCCAACGTCGGACGACGAGCGGCGCGACCAACGCCTGCCCGCGCTCACTGAGGTCGAAGCCGTGAAAGCACCATAGGTGATTGCCGCCCACCTTCGCGCCGCGCTCGACCATACAAACCCGCGCGTCCGGATCGCGCTTCAGCACCGCCAGAGCGATCAGGGCGTTCTGTAGGCCGCCGCCAATCAGCAGGTAGTCGAAGGCTTCGGGGGGCATTGTGGCGTTCTTGTCTAAGATTTGAACAGCTTGTGTCTAGCATCTGTAGGCCAAATTCTGGCGTGGTCAACCCAACTGTCGAACATTTGTCCAACTTTGTCTTGGACAAGCTTGCATCACCAAACATTTGTCCAGGTGACTAGATGGCTGTGAGCAGTGATCGATTCGCGCCCGCCGTTCATTACGGCGCATGAGATTGCATCGAACGCTGCTGTTGGCTGTCGTCGGACTATCGTTCTTGAGTCAAAGTTGCGGTGACTCCTCGAGCGTTGACGCGGGCACCGAAAGCGGCGGTGGCGGCACGACCGGCGGCGCAAAAGCCGGCGCGAGTGCAGGCGGGCTGAGCTCAGCTGGTGGTGCGGCCGGCTCTGGAGGCTCGGCAGCTCGCGCAGGAGGCGGCGGCGCCTCGAGTGCAGGTGCAGCTGGACTCGGTGCCGGCGGGACCGCTACGGGCGGCAGTGCTGCCGGCGGCACGGCCGCGGGCGGCACCGCTGGGAGCGGCACTGCTGGACGTGGGACTGCAGCGGGCGGTAGCGCTGGGCGTGGAGGTGCGGCGGGCGGCACGGCGTCCGGTGGAATGACTGGAGTCAGCGGCGGCGCATCCGGCGGTTCGTCGCAGGGAGGCAGTGCTGGTGCGCTGAACAACGATGGACCATGCCCGGTACCCAGCTACATCGCGAGCGACCCAAAACCGATTGGTTGGGCGAGCCAGGGCACGGCCACGACGGGAGGAGGAACCGCTACGCCGATCTTGGTCACCACCCTCGCCCAATTCAAGACCGAGGTGACGGGGACCGCGGCGAAGGTGATCTACGTCAAAGGTGAATTTGCCGCCGATAGCATCAATCTAGGCTCGAACAAGACGATCATCGGTTGTTCGTCGGGCGCCAAGATTCAAGGGCACCTGGGCATCGGCTCCGGTAGCTCGAACGTCATCATTCGCAATCTCAAAATCTCGGGCTACGGCGTCGGAGATTGCACGAAAGATCCGTCGTTCGACTCTGGCACGGGTTGCTCCTCGGGCGCCGACGCGATCAGCGTGAACGGCTCGGCCCATCACGTGTGGTTCGATCACTGCTTGGTCATGGACGGAACGGACGGCAACCTCGACATCACCAATGATGCAGACTTCGTGACCGTGTCTTGGACCAAATTCTCCTATACGCCGCGCACCGACAACGTCGGCGACGATTCGACCGGCGCCGCGGGGCATCGCTTCAGCAACCTCGTGGGCGGAACGGACTCCAAACCCACGGGTTGGCCGAGCACGAGACCACTGAACGTGACGTGGCACCACAATTGGTGGGCAGACGGTGTAGTCGAACGCCAGCCGCGCGTGCGCTTCGGACGCAACCACCTGTTCAACAACTATTACAATTCGACGGCGTCGAACTACTGTGTGCGCGCAGGAATCGAAGCCTCGATTCTGCTCGAAGGAAACGCCTTCGAAGGCGTCAAATCTCCGCATCAATTCAACAGCACGGAAAACGAAGGTACCGCGTACATCGCGCTCGGCAGCAATGACCGCACGAACAGCTACACTTCGACCTCTGGCGACCAAGCCAAGGAAGGCGGCGGAAGCCCCTTCACTCCGCCTTACACCTACCAAGTCACCACCGCGAGCGGCGTGGCCGCTGCCGTAAAAGCAGGAGCCGGCCCGCACTGAGCGCGCGATCGCGTGCTAGTACCCGGGATGCTTCGTCACGTTCGCTATGCGGCGTTCGCTCTCGCGACGTTCGTCCTGTCTGCCGCCTGCGATGCCGGAAATACCTCCGCAGGCGGGGGTGACGCGGGTGCCTCCGCCTTGGCTGGCAGCACGAGCTCGGCCGGCAGTGTGGGTCATGCGGGCTCTGATGGGGGCGGCGGCGACGCGTTGCCCGGCGGCGGCGACTCGGGCAACCCGCCCAATGGCGGCACGGCAGGTTTGCCAGGGAGCACAGCCGTCACCGCGAAAGCTGCGGCGGCGGCCATGGGCAAGGGTTTCAATCTCGGGCAGATGTTCGAGAGCACGCAGCACCCGCCCACGTTTGCGGCAGCCAGCGCGAAGATAGACGCCTACTACGCCAAAGGTTTTCGGCTGCTGCGCATCCCAGTGACGTGGACCGAGGTGACGAACGGCGACACGCTCGTCGGTGATCCAATGGTCGGCGACGTCAATCGCTCTCATCCGCGGCTCCTGGTAATCGAGCAAGTCGTCGACTACGCGCTCTCGAAGCCGGGGTTGTACGTGGTGCTGAACGCGCACCACGAAACCGCGCTGAAGACGCAAAGCCGCGGTGCCGTGCTGGAGCGGCTTTGGGCAGACATCGCCGACATCTGCGCCGCGCGCGAGCACCGTTTGATCTTCGAAATCTTGAACGAGCCCCACCGCGAAGACAGCTCGGCCATGCCTGCGGCCGAGCTACGCAACATGACGGCCAAGGCCTATGCCAAAATTCGCGCGGTCGATCCTGCACGCATCGTCGTGATCGGTGGCAATCAGTGGTTCGGAGCCGCCGAAATCCCTGCAGTCTGGAAGGATCTGAACGGCGTCGGCAATGGTGACGACCCGTACCTGATGGCCACGTTCCACCACTACAATCCTTGGACGTTCTGCGGAGACAACCAGGGCAGCTACGACGACCCTTGGACGGATACGGACATCTCAGGCCCCATGGCCACGATGAGCGCCTGGGCGGCCTCGGTCGGCAAAGGCATGCCCGTGTTCATTGGCGAGTGGGGCGTCGCTTGGGGCAGCCGCTACGACCAATTCGGCTGCAACAACGCTCGTCAGTGGTACCAAAAGCTGCACAGCCAATTCGCATCCGCGAATGGCATGCCAACGGCCGTGTGGGATGACGGTGGTTGGTTCAAAATTTACGATCACGCGAGCAACGCGTTCGACAACAACCTAGTCGACTGCATCTCCGGCACGTGCGATTGGGACGGCACGGAACGCTTCAACGCGGCGTGTCTCTGACGCGCGTCAACGCGCCGCGCTAATATCGTCCGCGCTGTTTGGCTTGCCGTCAGGGCCGGCAGAGCTCACCGAGAGTTCGCCGTCTTGGCAACTGATCCGGAAGCGATTGCCCCAAGCATCGTCAGTGCGTGCGCTACGGCCCAAGAGCTGCTCTTCCTTCAAGCTGCTCAGCGTGGGACAACCGTCCGCGTGCTGAGCACGGAACGCCTTGGCGGCAGTTTGAATCTGAGCCGCATCCGCGCGCGATGATTCTTGCCCATCATGCGAGACGTCCAGACTTCGCAGCCACCACATACACGATGCGCTGGCCCCAACAGCCAGCACGGCCAGCGCAGCTGCGATTGGAGTAACGCCTCGGGAACGGGAACGGGAGCGCGCGGGAGTCATGATGGACAGCCTCCGAGTTAGCAAGCGATGTGCCAGCTCGTAGTACGCGCGAATCAGCGGAAAATGCCTGCGATCCAAGCGCGAAGCCGCGCCCCGCCGCGGTCAAATTGACGCGCCGGCGTGTGGCCTACATTCGTCTGCTGTCAATTTGGCAAATCAGCAGGCGCGGTGACTGCCCGCAGGGAAAATCTTCCCGGGGTTCAGCAGATTCTGCGGATCGAACACGCGCTTCAAATCGCGCTGCAGCGTAATCAGCTCCGGCGATTGCTCGAGCGGCAAATACGGCGCCTTCAGCACGCCGATGCCGTGCTCACCGCTGAGCGTACCGCGCAGCTCGATTACATCGCGAAACAGCTGCTCGATCGCGCGCTCCACCGCGGGCAACTCGTGGTCCTCGTTCCACAAATAGTTGCAGTGCAGATTGCCGTCACCCGCGTGCCCGTAGGTCAGTGAACGTACGCCGGTCTGCTCGCTGGTGCGTGCCACGCGATCCAAGAGCTCGCCAATTTGCATGCGCGGCACCACGACGTCTTCACTCAGCTTCTTCTTCGTCAGCTTGCGCACCGCGTGACTCATCTGGCGCCGCGCTGACCACAGCTTCTCGCGCTGCGCCGCGTCTTGCGCCACCAGCACATCGAGCACCTGTGCGGTCTCGCACGCATCCGAAATGCGCTCCGCCTGTCGCTCACACGCGGGCTCGTCTCCGTCTACCTCCATGATCAGCATGGCGCCCGCGCGCGCGTCAATCGCGTTGCCCGCGCTGCGCATGGCCTCCAGCGTGGTCGCGTCCAAAAGCTCGATACAACGGGGAACCAGCCCGCGCCCGATGATCTCCTGCACCGCCGCGCTCGCCTGCTTCACGTTCGAAAACAGCGTCAGCAGCGTCATCACGCTCTCCGGCTTCGGAATCAGCTGCAGCGTAATATCGCCAAAAACCGAAAGCGTGCCCTCACTGCCCACGAGCAAGCCGGTCACGTCGTAACCCGTCACGCCCTTCATCGTGCGCCGTCCCACGCGAATGCGCTGACCGCCGATCAAGAACGCATCCATGCCGAGCACATAGTCGCGCGTCACGCCGTACTTGAACGCGCGCGGCCCGCCCGCGTTCTCGGCCACGTTGCCGCCGAGCGCACACGAAGCTTGCGAATTCGGATCTGGCGGATAGAACCAGCCCTCCGCTTCGACCGCGTTTTGCAAATCCTGAAGGATGACCCCGGGCTGCACCACCGCGAGCCCCTCTCGCCGATTGATCTCGACGATCGAATTCATGCCCAGCGTCGAAAGCACGATGCCGCCCGCAACCGGCACCGAGCCACCCGTACGCCCAGTGCCCCCCGCGCGCGGCGTGATCGGCACCTCGGCCTCACGCGCCGCGCGCAACGCCGCCAAAATATCGTCCGCGTTCTCCGCGAGCACGACCGCATCCGGCACCACGCCCACCGCCTCCGACTCATCCCGCACGAACCGCTCACACGCTTCGTGATCGGTGAGCACTTTCGAAGGCCCGAGTGCGCGTTCGAGGAGCGAGCGCGCCTTGTCACAGGCGGCAGCAGACGGCCGCGGAACATCGGGACGGCTCAAGATCATGCCGCCGAGCCTAGCGCCTCCCACCCAAACGTCCCCCCGCGATCCCCGAACCCCCACAAAACCCCAGCAAAATTCACCAAATTAGCCAGCCTACCGATCCCACTTGACCCCAAACCGCTTGCGGCTACGTTCTCGGCCTCCCTGGCTTCCGAAAATCTTTTGGAGAGATGACCGAGTGGCCGAAGGTACCCGCTTGCTAAGCGGACGCAGGTCAAAAGCCTGCCGAGGGTTCGAATCCCTCTCTCTCCGCAAATAAAATCTCAGCCCGCCGCGCCCCTCGCAACCGAGTGAAGCTCGGCGGAGGGATTCGAACCACAGCGACCGATCGGATCCAATCGTCGCCCAACGAGCCCGCATCACGGAGGGTTCGCACCGAGCCGCCACGCGACTCAAATGCACGAAGCGAGGCCGCAGTCCGAAGCGGCGCGCGTGAACTCGAGGTTTCGAGGAGCGCAGCCGGCGGAGCCGGCGAGCACCGCAGAGAATCCCTCTCTCTCCGCTCCTGCCCCCTCGCTGTTCGACGAAGCGAGGCGTAGGCACCCGTCGGTGCTCGCCGGCTCCGCCGGCTGCGCGCCGCCGACCTCCCCCTCTGTCTTGTCAGAGCGTGCTCGCCCTTCGGGCTGCGCGCGGCAGGGGGAGGTAGTCGCATCGCGACGCATGACGTTCTGAGCTGAGCGAGCGCTGCACGCTCTGTAACGTCCCCACGCCCGCCGGCGGGCGTGCACTGCGAAGGACGACATCGCTCCACCTGGCGGAGTTAGCGATTGCGGCGCTTAGAGCGCGGCGCGCACGAGCGCGACGGCCGCCGCGAGATCACTGAGCACGAGCTGCGCGCTGACACGGACGATGCGGAAGCCAGCACGCCGCAGCTTGAGATCGCGGCGCGCATCCGGGCCCTGCTTGCGCGCGTGAATGGCGCCGTCGACCTCGACGATGAGCTTGATGCTTGGCGCTAGGAAATCAGCGATGTAGAGCCCCGCGACGGGCACCTGACGACGAAAGGAAACACCCAGCTGGCGAGCATTGAGAACGGACCAGAGCCGGGCCTCGGACTGGGTGAGATGCGAGCGATGCTGCCGAGCAAAGAGCTCGAGCCGAGCTGCGGATTTCGAATTGAGAGGTGGGGGAACACGCACTTGAGCCTCCATTGCCGGCAGCGTGCCGGGCGCAGCCACCCCAGGCGCAGGCTGCGTGCCGCGCCCCCGCCGTGTAGCGCGTGCCTCGACTGGCGCGGCGCGGAGCGTGCGCCTCTCGCGAAGCCCGGCACGCTGCTGGCGATGGAGGCGAGCGTAATGAGCAAGTCGATTCGAACGCCACTGCGTCGAGTGCCTCGCGTGACTCAAAAATCGAGTTCGAATTCGAACTCGACACTGCGAGTCGCGACGGCCTCCCTCCATTCCGCGCGCAGGCCGGAGGCCGAGCACGGAATTTGGGGGAGGCAGGAAGCGCGGAGCTCGCGCAGCGAGCGAGCACTGGACGGTGGGGGCAGCCCCAAGCGGACGCAGGTCAAAAGCCTGCCGAGGGTTCGAATCCCTCTCTCTCCGCAGCTGCCCCCTCGCTCAGAGTCGCTGAGCGACGGTGGCACCCGTCGGTGCTCGCCGGCTCCGCCGGCTGCGCGCCGCCGACCTCCCCCTTAGCCGTGCTCGCTTCGCTGCGCGCGGCTGGGGGAGGTAGTCGTTGTGCGTCTTCAGCAGTGTGGACGCTGCACGCTGCTCTGTAACGTCCCCACGCCCGCCGGCGGGCGTGCACTGCGTTGTCCTTCTGTTCACGCTCGCCTCCTGCGTCGGCGTCGGGCCGAGCTTCGCGAGAGGGCGCACGCTTCCTGCCTCGCCAGTCACTGTGCGGACTCAATACCTCGGGGGCGTGGCATGAAGCCTGCGCCTGGGTGGCTGCGCTCGGCCCGATGCCGACGCGGGAGGCTCAGTCCATGCGTGATCGGAAAACGGAGAATCTCATTCGCAAGCAGCTACGGCTCGAGCAGCGCGCTTGGGCAAATCGGCAAGAGCTCACGGCATCGGAGGCGCGGCTTTGGTCGGCGCTCAAGGCGCGGCAGCTGGGCGTGCAGTTTCGGCGTGAGGTACCGCTCGCCGGGCGCTACATCGTTGATTTCTGCGCAACTTCGGTGCGCCTCGTGGTTGAGGTGGATGGGCGCTGTCACGAGTCGCGGCCGCGTGCGGATGCGCGCCGGGATGCGGAGCTTCGCGGGCTTGGGTATCGCGTGCTGCGCGTTGAGGCAGCGCTCGTCATGCGCGATTTGGCGGCGGTGGTGGCACTCGTTCGCGCGGCCCTGACGCAGTAATTGCGCCTGATTGTTGGCTTATACAGATCTGTGTAAACGGGCGAGGTCGGCCTTCTTCACCGCAATATTCTACGTCCGGCCTCGCTTACATTGCGTTCCGCAGGCCGCTCAAATACAAGTTGGCCAGACGGGAGCGCGAGCTTCTCCGCCTCGCGATGGCTTGGGAAGCAGAGTTGTTTTGCGGCGACTTTCACATAGTAACGCCTCGCGTTACTATGCCTCAGTGATCCGCAGCTTTCGCGACGCCGACGCTGAGCGCCTTTTCAAACGGCAGCGGATTCGCAGAGTGCCTCCTGACCTTCAACGAATTGCCCTTCGCAAACTGGTCATGCTGGATGCCGCGACCAGCCTCCTCGACCTCCGCGTCCCTCCCGCGAATCGCCTTGAGAAACTCGCCGGGGACAGGGCTGGGCAGCACAGCATCCGAACCAACGATCAGTGGCGCATCTGCTTCCGCTGGCTCGGAACCGACGCACACGACGTCGAGATCGTCGACTATCGCTAGAAAGGTCCGCCATGCCGCGTAAGAAGCTTGCTCCCGTCCATCCTGGTGAAATCCTCGTGGAGGAATTTTTGAAACCACTCGCCCTAACCGAATACCGGCTGGCGAAGGGCCTGCGCGTGCCCGCTCGACGTATCAATGAGATCGTTCACGGCAAACGCGCAATTACTGCCGACACCGCGCTTCGATTGGGTTGCTTCTTTCGCAACTCCCCGCGCTTTTGGCTTAATCTTCAGACTGGATTCGATCTCGAGAACGAGGCGGACCGACTCGGAGCGAAGCTCACACGCGATGTTGAGATTCTGCGAAGGGCCGGCTAGCCATTGGGCGGCCGCTGGCCAACAAGGTGTTGCAACGGACGAAGGCCGCCGCTCGCGCTTCGCGCCCCCTCTGGCCTTCGCCGCTGAACGCCGGTACGTTGGGCAGACCGAGAGAGTGACGCCCATTCGTGTCACCGCGCCATGAGTACCCATCGAGAGCGCAACGCAGAAGTCGTCTCATCGAACGCATCGAGCCGTGTCGTACGCGTCACGGTCCGTCTGTCCGGAAGGCTCGTTCCGCCGCTGTCGCCAGCGTCTCTTTTCAACCCGGATTCGGATTCCGATTCGGCGACCATCGAACTGCATCGCCTGATCGAGCTTGACGGGGATGTAGCGACGTTCGAGTCGTTCGGCATGCGAGAACCGTTACCCAATGTCGGGGAGAGATTGATCTTTCAGTCCTGGTGGACTCCTGACCAACTTGAACTTGCTCGCGATGCCGACCGCATGTGGACCGAGAGGCGTTTCGAAGCCGGCCCCGCACTTGTTGTACATACGGAGTATGGCCACAGCGTCCGCGCTCGGGCGACGGAACAAACTTCGCCAGGTGACGCGACTCTTCTTCCTCACGGCTGGGATCACGAACATTGCGCGTTATGCTGGGTCAAAATCTCAGAGACCTCAGGTCAAGCCTCGGCGTACTACAGCGACGGCGATTGGCTGTGCGTCAAGTGCTATTGCTCCTACGTAATGGGAGGGATCGGACAGCGGCTTGGCGACGCGACGAGCTGCCCAACTCCGGCTTGAAGCACACGCGGATCTCGCTGCGCTCGACCCGCGCTGCTTAAGCCTGATACGTTGGGCAGACGCAAACGTCGTGCCACGGCGTTAGGGACGATCCATGAGAGACGTCAGCTCGACATTTGAAGCGTATCGCGAGGGCGTACGCCATCTCTGGAACACGCAGTTCCTCGGCGTGCTCCAGAGCACAGGTGACACCTGGGCGCTTCGCGACACCTTCGACGATGTTTGCGCGTCGCTGTTCGCCGCTCTGGTTCTGGGGCCGCTCGGAATCCCCATCAGTGAAGCGTCTCACCAGGCCCTGCCGGGTGGCGGCACGTTGGCGCCCAGGCCGATGCTTCAGTTCCACGTCGTACCGAGGGGGCCTCGCGCGCCGATTCACATCAACCGAACTCTGCCGCGTGGTGGCTATTGGGACCACCCGACAACCATGCTGCTGCCTGGCGACGCGGATCTGCGCTTCGTTAGGTGGTACGACTTCGACGAACTGGGCCGACGCGACCTCAAGTATTATGAGGTTCTCATCGTTGCTTCGTCGACCCACCCGCAGATCTCGGGACGCGCCGCCCTGATCGAATGCGAGTATTGCACCGTCCATGTCGACTCGGCCGATGCCACATCCTTCGCAACGGTGGGTGGAGGAGACACCGACCGGTGACGGCGCTGCCCAACAACGGCTTGAACCAGACGCGGATCTCGCTACGCTCGACCCGCGCTGCTTAAGCCTGGTACGTTGGGCGGGCGAGGACATGGCTAAGACCAAGCATTGGGACGACACGACTCGTTATGCGCTCCGCCGCTCGGGTGATGGCTACGCCGTGCTCACTCTCACAGGCGGACCGGGTTACGTCGTCATCGACGGGCCGGAGGAGGATTCAGCCGCCGCCATTGCCGAGCTCGTCGATGCGGGCTGTCCGATTTTCGACTCCGACGCCGATGTTCTCGAACGAATTCGCCAGTCGAGAGGGCGACCGCGCTGGGACGTCGTCGGGTCCACAGACATCGGCCTCTGGCAAGATCAGTGGGGCACAATCTGGTTGCGCGCCGTCGGGCATGATCGCCTCGCAGGGGCTGCTCACCTTTCGAAGTACGAAGCGTTGGGCTTGGCTGAGCAACTTCTCGCGCTCGCCAATGCAGCGCCCAAATAGTTTCCAACAGGCTGTTGAAGCTGTCGACCGCGCCTCATGGTGGCCGGCGACTTCCTCCCTCGCGCCCGCGGTGATGTACCACGGGCTCGGTCGTAGCTACCTGATACCCTCTCGGTTTCCTGATGCGGCCGCAGCTCAACAGCGGTACTTTGGGCGGACGCGGAAATGGACCGATCGCCTGAGTCGTACTGGGAAAGATTCGATACCCTCGTCGCGCGGTTCTACCCGGCGGTCGGTGCGAACGAAGGCTTCCCGCGCGAGGTGATCGCATCATCGGAGCGGCGTTCGGCTTGAGGCTTCCTCCTCTCCTCGTCGAACTCTAGGCTCGCTGCGGGCTCCGAGCTCTGTCTGAGCTCAATCACGGTTGGGGAGTTGCGTTTTGGCGCCTGCAAACGCGAGTCGAAGAAGATTCATCGCGCCATCGATGAGTTTCTGAGCGGCGTCGACGTGTTGCCGTTCGACGTCGCTGCCGCCGACCGCTTCGGCACCATAGCGGCAGGCTTGTCCGCGTCCGGGGAACCCATTGGTCAGATGGACACTCTGATTGCCGCGCATGCTCTGTCTCTCGCAGCGGTCCTCTTTACCAACAACGCGAAGCCCTTCTCGAAAGTTCGCGGACTCAAGCTGGAGAACTGGGCAGAAGCCCGAAAGTAACGCGGCGACCCGACAGATGTTGAAGCTCGCCTCTGAAGCCGTGGTACGTTAGCCAGACCGGTGGACGGCCCGAAATTTCCTGCAATTGCTGTCTGCCGACGCGATTCGTTTTCGGTGGTCCAAGCGATGGCACAGCTGGAGGCTGCCTCGCCCCGTGGGCTCGAGTCCGGCTACTTCGAACGGCTCTACATCGTCGATTCGAATGGTGACCGCTGGCGGGTTGCGCGGGTCGAGCTGACGTCGGCGCGCCCGAAAGGGCCCTTCGGCAAGCTCATCGGTGTCCGGCTATTTCTGAGTCCGCTGGACAGACCACCCCTTGCCGAGGTTGCGGAGGATCTCTGCCAACTTGTCGATGCTGACCCCGACGATTTATACGACCAGTTCGTGACGCACGAAGAGCTCAAACTACTCTTTCGCTCTGCACCGACCATCGAGCGTCTCATCGCTGTCGCTGCCAATCTTGGTGAGGACCGCTGAGCGAGGCCGTAGAACCTCGCTTGAAGTTCCGGACATGTTGGTATTCTGGTTCACCGTGGGGCTGTGGAATGCTTGCGCACTGGCGCTCGGTTTGATCGGGCTGTACAAGCCCGCGGCCCGTGATCGGCTGGCGCGGATGGCCAATCGCCAAGCAACCGCCGCAGCCGGAGTGTCTGTAGTGTGCTTCGTGCTCGGTACCCTCGGCAGTGCACTGGGGCCAGTTGGTGGAGCGATACTTGTCGGCGCTTGGGCCGTTTGGGCGCTGGGCGGTCTTTTTCCGTTTACGATCGTGATCTTTCTTCGTGCGCGCAAACGCGGGGAAGCAGAGACAATCTCGGCGAGCGAACCCAAAGGCGCGCCGGCACCTCGATGAGTCGTCCGGCCACGTCGCTCGCAGGTCTGATAACTCCAGCGACCCAATTCCTGATCCCATACTCGTCGAGCGGTGAGCGGTGAAGCAGCTCGCCGTCCAACCGTCCAACTACGGCTTGCAGCGGACGAAACCTCGCTGGCGCTCGGCTTCGCCACTGAAGCCTGCTGCGTTGGGCGAGCGGAGACCGTTAGCCCGATGCCGCATTTCAGTGCCTCCATGCGAGACCTTCCCCTTGATCCTAGCGAGTTCGAATCACGCAGTTCCGAGGAGTACGTAAGACTCGTCCAGGCGGACTGCGTCCAGTTCCCGGCGCGAGAGCAGTTCCTTCGAGCAGTGAACGTCGACTTTGGGGGAGCGGCCCTCGTTGTCGCGGTCCCAGCCGCCGCCCATTCCCGGTTCGAGCACCTCGCCGCGCTGGTTGAAGAGAGGCGCCCCGTTGTTCGTGCCGATGTCTCCCGCCGCGACGCTTGTTCCCGTCAGGGACGAATGGGATCACTGGGAAGGACTTATCGAGGACTCAAAATCCTTCACGTGGATCAGTTGGAACACGACCGCGTAAGCCGCAGCTCGCAGCCTCGGTGCTTCGGTCCTCGATGCCCGATTGGTCGATGCAACACTACACCTCGATGGACGTTTCGCGATCTCCGCGCTCCTTACGGGTAAGCCGAGGCTAGTAGACGTACACACTGTTGGGCACAAACGGCAAAGTTGCCTCGAGCCCGTTGATGCCAAAACCGTGGCCCGTGCAGTCGGCGTTTGGGAATATCGTCGCGGTACGCGAATTGGCGTTCGCCGCCGAGCGCGCCTGCACGCCGTGGTCGGAAAGGTCTGCACACGTGCCCTTTTCCGGATAGATTGCCCGCACGTTGAACTCTGCGCCTCCGAAGTTCGCTTTCTCGAACATGCACAGTGTGGGCGCGGTGTACGGACACAAATCGTTGGGCGTGACGATTAGCAGAGTAAACGTTTCCCAATCGCGGGCCACCGAGCGGTTCACGGTCACTGCACCATCACCCTCGAGGCCGCCGCCTCGCTCTGCGCTGACGTAGGCGGGGCGCGTCGCAGCTCGCAGGGTGATGCGGCTGCCGGAAGTCACTTTGCCGCCGGCGGACCGTGAAATGACAAAGGTCTCCCAACCCTTCGGTACCGAGCGATTAGCTCGCAAAATGCTGCCCGCCCCACCGCCGTTGACGTCCGCCGTGAGCCAGAAGCTTTCGCCGTTGGCGCTGACATGGCGGATCTGGATCCGATCCCCACTCAGCAACGAGCCGCCGTCGAGGTCCGAGATGATGAAGTACTCCCACGCCTTCATGGCCGTACGATCGGCGGAGATCGTATCGCCACCGTCATGCTCGGCGGTCAGGAAGTGCGAGCCGTCGACCGTGCGAAAGGCGACCAGAGTTTCGCTGTTGGTCAGAGCCTGACTGGTCTGGTCAAGGTCCGAGGAATCGAGTTCCTCGGGCGCGGCGGAGCAACCCGCGATCAGCCCGAGGTGACAGAGCGCGGCCCACAGCACCGTTCCGTTGGAGCTCATGCACTTTCGGTATCTCGCCCGTTTGCGCGTCGCAAGCAGCATTAGTGACGCACTTACGAGCTCGATTCATTGATGGCGCACTTGTTAGCTTCGATTATCGAGCACTGCTGCCCTCAGCTCGCGGAAGGCGCGACGGAGTAAGGCCGGCCCCCCCGTCGTGTTCAGCTCTCGGCTCAGCTGCGAGAGCAATCGCGCTTCCTCCGGGCGGGTCGAAGCGGAAACAATGCAGCCTGCTGCGCCGACGGCCTCCCTCCGCGCGCCCACTTTGGGCGTGAGGTGCCGCGCGCGGTGCGAGCACAGATTTCCTTCGTGATCCACGGGTCTTGCTGTTGCGGCACGGGGGTGAACGCCGCTAGGTTTGGGGGGCGGAGAACATGGAGAGAATCGCGAAGCCTCGGATCGTGGGTCGCTCGAGCTCCCACTTCACTCGCGTCACACGGATTTTTGCGTCGGAGTTGGCGGTCGAATGCGAGTTCGGCGTGGTGTACGACCTCAATTCGTTGCGCACCGAGGATTACGCCGGTAACCCGGCGCTCAAGGTGCCAATCCTGCAGACCGGGGCTGGCGTTTGGTTCGGTGCGCTCAATTGCTGCCGAGAGCTCGTGCGTCTGTCCAAGCGTGAGCTGCGCGTGGTCTGGCCCGAGGCTTTGCTTCAGCCGCTGCTTGCCAATGCGCAGGAGCTGACCGTCCACGCGATGGCGACCGAAGTGGCCTTGATCATGTCTGGGGTGGGCGGGTCGGAGGCCGCTACCTCGGCCCAAATCAAGGCGCGCACGAGCCTGATTAACGCGATGACTTGGCTCGACGCGAATGTTCAGGAGACTCTGGCTGCATTGCCGGTGGAGCGCGACCTCAGCTACCTGGAGGTTGCGCTCTTTTGCTTGGTCACTCACCTCGACTTCAGGAATGTGCTGCCGACGGCGGTCTATCCCGAGCTGCTCGCCTTCTGTGAGCGCTTCGGTGAGCGAGAGTCCGCTCAGGAAACGATCTACCGCTTCGACGCGCGCGGCGGATGATGGGACAGCGCGGTCACGGCGGCGAGGGCTGCGCTGGGCCGCTCAGCACCACTGGCGCAAGCTCCCGCCCTGCAAACTCAGAGTAAATGATGAACCGAAAGGGGTTCGTCTGCGCAGACATCTGCCGCAAGCTGGTCAGCGCTCGCCCGCGCGCCTCTCGCAAGGCCTGACTCGCCGGATAGCGCGCCAGCCCGAGGTCGGCGACGTGCAGCGCCAGCGTCGCGTCACCACGCGCTTCTAGGTCGACCGCGGCGCGCGCGTAGGCGGCGTCGCTGCTGACACCGAGCGCATCGAGCGCAGCGGCCCACTCTGCTCGCGTGAAGTGGTCCATGCCATCGCCGTTGGTTTGCCAATAGCCGGCATGCTCGGCATAGACCCGCTGCACGAACGTGTCGCGCAGCACCAGGTAGGGCTGTACCGCGGCGGGTGCCGTACGCAGCGCAGGGGGGAGTAAGTTGTCGTGCAGCACGTCGGCGAGCGGTCGTGCGTTGCGCGCGGCCGAAAGCGTGCGCCTGTAGAGCTCCCCCACTGCGTCGCGCAGGCCCGGCATGGCTTCGATCGTGAACAGGGCGGTGAGCGGGGGATGCCCGTGGATCAGGCGACGCGGGTGCAGCTCGAGCACTTGGCTGATGGCTCCCAGATAGCCCTCGGGCGAGCCTTCAGCGACGAATGGGGCACCCACATAGGGCATGAATGCGTCCCCGACGAATAGTAGGTCGTGTTTTCGGTCTCGGATGAACAGCGCGTCTGCCGTTTCGCCGCTTTCCGCGGGGATCAGTTGCAAATCCAGATCGCCGTCGGTCAGCGCTTCCGGAGCCGAGATCAGGCGATCGGGCCTGGCATCGAGCTTCATCGTGCCGTTGCCGAAGAAGTATTTGAAGGGCGGAGGATTGTTCTGCGAGCGCTCGAGCTCTTTCGCGAAGCCCGCCTGCGCGATCACGATGCTTCCCGGTTCGCGTAGGGCTGCGAGGCCTCCGACATGATCCCAATGGCCGTGAGTCAAAATGATGTATTTGATCGGCGCGTGAGTGATCCCTCTCAACGCGACCAGCGCGTCGCGGGCGCTTTCCTCGGTCGTGCCTGCGTCGATGGCGACCACGAATGTGTCGGTGACGATGAAGCCGAGGTTCGAGAAGTCGTAGCCCTCGGCGACGTACACGCCGTCGGCCTCGCGGAGCAGGCGCCTCTCGCGAAAGCGGAAGCCGCTCTTGGCGTCGACCGAAACGTTTCCTGACACGCGCGCTGTCGTAACGTCGTCCAAGTTTTGGATGCCCGCGTGCCGTGCCATGTCGCGCGAGCGGGGCTCGTCACCCAGCGTTCGGTAGGCCACCGCCAGCTCGCGATAAATGCCGCGATCCAAGCCAAAGGGCAGCTCTTCTCGGCGCGCGAGGCAGGCCTCCAGATCGCTCACGGCCGCTTGCGCTTTGCCGAAGCGCGGAGGCAACTCGGCGAACACCTGCCCGCGCGCGAAGCGCCCGAGGAGTGGATCGCTGGTCGCGCCTTCGTCGAGCTTTTGCAGCGCATCCTCGACCCAGGCCACCCGTTTCAATAGGCCGATGTCTCCCGCCACCCGCACTTGCATGACTGCTTGCAGGGAACGAAACAGCGTACGCCGGTGCGGTTGTTCGCGCGCTAGTCGACCAAAGTAGTCGTAGCCGTCCCATTCTCGATGGTTCGCCAGGAATTGCTGCATCGTGACCAAGAGCAGCAACGTTTGCGAATTGGGGTAGGCTGCGGTTTCCATGAGCGCGGCTAAGGGGCGGTGCTCGATCAGGGGCGGCTTGTAGGGTCGGGAGGTCGAGCAGGCGAGGAGCGTGAAGGTGGTGCCGCCTGCTACTGCCCAGCGCTTGAATTTCGCGTAAATCGAGCCGGATTGGGTCATGAGATCCTTTGGGGCGCGCCCTCTGCGTGACGCCGCTGGCAATTGTTTGGGGCTTGCCGCGCGCGGCGCTTGAACAAACTGGCTGCGTTGCGCGTGCTACCTTGCGAGCCATGCAGCTGCCGCTGATCCCGCGAGGGATGCCCGCTCGCGCCTGGCCGCCGGTGCTCGCCACGCGCGGCCCGGGTGGGCCCTGCGCGTGGCATTCGCATCACTCGCTGCGTTTCGCGCTCGCCCTCGACGGTGAGCTTCGCATCCGCACCACGCGCCAGGGCAAATGGTCGAGCGCCGCCGGGGTGCTCACCGCGCCCGACGCCCCGCACGTGTTGGACGCGCAGGGGGCAGAGTTGCTGCTGGTCTTCCTCGACCCTGAAAGCGCCGCGGGTAGCTCGTTTCGCACCGGATTCACGGGCCCCGTGCGCCTGATCTCCGACGCCGAGCGGATTGCGCTCACTCGCGACGTGGTGCCACGAACGATTTTGCGCGGAGGGGCCGCGGTGTGGGCGCAGCAGGCAGCCGGCACCTTGGGCTTGCCGGCCCCCGCCGCAGCGCGCGCGGTTCACCCTCGGGTGCGCACGCTGCTGAGCATGCTTCGAAATGGCGGTATCGACGACGCCACGTCACTCGAGGTGTTGGCGAAGGCCGTCGGGCTATCCCCCAGCCGGCTGATGCACGTGTTCACGAACTCGGTCGGCATCCCCCTTCGCCCGTACTTGGCGTGGCTGCGCGTGCAGCGCGCGGCGATGGATATCGTGTCGGGTAACCCACTGACCGATGTCGCGCTTTCTACCGGCTTCTCCGACGCAGCTCACATGAGCCGTACGTTCAGGCGCATGTTGGGCATTCCGCCCTCGTTTCTGCGCGCTATGCGCTGCAGTACGTGAAAAAAACCGCGTGGGCTCTCGGGGCTATGCCATCAGTCCAGTCCGCGTTTGCCAGGCGACCAGTAGGCTTTCACGATTTGGCCTGCGTGCGCGACGGGCCGCGCTTTCAGTGATTTCCTCAGTGCTTGGATCGACTGGGCTTTTCCCGTAAGAACGAGTCGGCTTTCCGGTCTCCGGTTCAGTGCCGCGCGCAGCCGCTCTTCCACTTCCGCGAGGTGCCGTTCGTCTTCGCGTCGTTCGATCAGATCAGCACCGGGAAGCTCCAGGGCGTCGAGCACGGAGCTCAATTCGCTTCGACCGGAACCCTCGAAGACGAAGCTGAGCTCGCTTGCGGATCTGCGCGCTTCGAGCAATGAGCGCGCGACCCCGAACGACGTCTCGTCACCGAACAGCACCAGCGGCCCGCTCGAGGAGCCGAGCCCCAATGAGCCTCGCGGGCCAAACACGTACAGTCGCTCGCCGTCCGCGGCACCATTGGCCCAACGCACGCTCGCGGTATCGCCATGGCGATAGATGAGCAAGCTGATTGCGCCGCGCACTCCATCCCAAGCGAACGGCGAATACGTACGTGCCCCGTCCTCGAGCGCCAGCTGCACCTTGTCGCCTGGCGCGTAGCGCGCGCCGCGCAGCGAATCGCCCGAAAGATCCAAGCGCCTGAAGCCCGTGGATAGATCCTGAACCCCTGCCACCTGAACTTCGCGAAATAAGAGTTTCTTCAGCGAATCGCCGAGTCTCTTGCCGATGCTTGCCATGTTCGAGTCATGCTCCTGAAAATCGACTGTCCAACTCATATGGCACCGGCGTTGTCGCGAGAGAGGCTCATTTGTATTAAGAAATGTGAAAGCGCTGCTCTCTCCCTCCAAAGTCGCTGAGTGACGGTGGCACCCGCGCTGGTCACGATGCGGTGCGTGACGTTGGGGAGCTGATTTCGGTGTGTTGACGGCGCTCTTCGACTCCCCCAGGCGTCGTCATAGACTCGTTCAACCTTGCCATCGTCATGCTGATGCAGGGCATGTGCAAGCGTCGATGAGATTGGCTTGATCACTCGCGACTGCGCTCTCGCCAGAGCCTCCGGCGTAGCGTCTAAATTTGCCAGCACGCCTCGTCTTCCTCACCTATTCAATCGCGCCGGTCGGAATGAGGCAGTTTTGAGACTGACAAGCGCTTTGACCGCGGTCGATTGACGTTCTGCCACACCTGCCCTTGGCGATTCAGTGCTAATGGTCGTGGTTAGGGTTCTCGTTGAGCGCGTCTCTCGTGGAGGCACGGCGGCTACGGACTGCTCAAGAGACACCCGATGCGCGCGTACGGGGTCGGCCGGCTCGGGCCGGACAGTCCACTGTTTTGCGCACGCTCTATCGTCAACGTATACGAAATCTCGAGCTTACTTGGAGGCTACCGAATGTCGAAGCATGTGACGGGTCTGTTGATTTTGGGTTTGGGCGCGGCGGTTGGCAACACTGCCTTGGCGCAAGAAACGACCACATCGGAGACGTCGAGCAGCGTTGCGGTGTCGACGAGCGGGGGCGCTTCTACTGAAGGCGCTACGACGACGAGCACGACGACCACGACCACGACCACGAAAGCCGATAGCGAAGCCTACGAGCCATATCAGAAGGGCTTTCCGCCAGAGCACAACTTGCTCGAACTGGGCATCTTCGGCGGCGCCATCTTCCCGAGCAGCGATCACAACCTGCGCTACCAAGCCTACCCCCAGCAGCAGTACACGACCGGCGGTGAGTTCGGTGCGCGCCTCGGCTATTATCCGCTGTCGTTTTTTGGTGTGGAGGCCGAAGCAATGACGGCTGCCAGCAAGATCAAGAACACCGAGACCAGCGCTGCGATTTATGCGGGTCGCATCCACGCCGTGCTGCAAGCGCCGCTTCCCTACGTGACGCCGTTCCTCTTGGTCGGCGTGGGCCGTTTGGGCGCGATCAGCCGACCCATGGCGAATGACAGCGACCCTGCTTGGCACTTCGGCATTGGCGCCAAAGTTCCCTTCACGCATGCCTTCGGCACGCGCATCGATTTTCGAGACACGCTGACCGAAAAGACTCAGCAAGACGGCCAGGCGCACACCTTCGAGCTGCTGTTGAGCTTGACGGCTACGATCGAACGCACGCGCCGCGAGCCCCCGCCGCCACCGGCGGATTCCGACCACGATGGTTTTGCCGATCCCGACGATCGCTGTCCTGCCGATCCGGGCGTTGCACCGTACGGCTGCCCTGCGGACACGGACGCCGACGGCGTGCTCGATCGCGACGACTTTTGCCCACGCGAAGCAGGCCCCGCACCGAAGGGTTGCCCGATCGTCGATCTCGATCCGGACAAGGACGGGGTGCTCTTGCCTTGCGATCAATGCCCCACCGAATTGGGCGTCAAGCCGAGCGGCTGCCCGATTCGCGACACGGACGGCGACGGCATCTTCGACGACAAGGACAAGTGCCCGAAGGAGCCGGAGACCAAGAACGGCTTCGAAGATCAAGACGGCTGCCCGGACACGGTTCCGGAAGCGGTCAAGAAGTTCACGGGTGTCGTGCAAGGCATCTACTTCGACCAAAACAAGGCCACGATTCGCGCCCAGTCATCGCCCGTGTTGGGCAAGGCCGCCAAGGTGTTCGCCGAGTTCCCGAGCGTCAGCATCGAGATCTCCGGGCACACTTCGAGCGAGGGTGACGAAGCCTTCAACCAACAGCTCTCGGTCGATCGTGCCCAGGCCGTGAAGGACTGGCTGATCAAGAGTGGTACCTCCGCCGACCGCATCGTGATCCGCGGTGCTGGCCCGAGCGAGCCGATCGCCGACAACAAGACCCAGGCCGGGCGCGAGAAGAACCGCCGCATCGAGTTCAAGCTTTTGATGCAGTAATTCGAGGAAGAGAGCGGTAGCGCGCCCGATCGAAGGGTGCGCCACCTGCTACGCCGCTGCAGCGCTTCGTCGCTGCAGCGGCGTTTTTGCGTCGAGGGTCCCGCGGGCTCCGCGGCCACTCGATGCCGCTTTACCGGCCGAACTCTGCTGATTTCTCAGCGCGCCGTTCGCGCCGGGCTGGGACCCAAAATCAATCGGCTGGTTTGGGTGGGCGCTCGTGATCCAGCCACGCAGCTCGTGTGCCAGCGGTGTGCTCGGTGCAGTACGTTCAATGAAGGTAAAAGGAGAGCGTGAGCTCGGGGCCGTTGAGATGGAGTCGAAGATCGACGGGAGCCGCATCGTGCTGGAGCCGGTAGGAGTTCCACCCCGCCCCAAGCCCGAACCAACTCGTGAACGCGTATTCCGTCGAGATCGCGCCCCACCAGGCGATGTTCGAATTCGGCTTGAAGCCGCCGACATCGACCTCGAGATGCAGTGTCAGACCGATCCGGAAGTCGAAGTCGATCGCCATACCGGCGAGGCCGTACCACCAGGAGAGCGTCAGCTCTCGTGCCGCCATCGCCTGCGTGGCGGGCAGATCGACGCCAACGCGCTGAAGGCGCGCACCAGCATACGGCACGAACTCGAGCAGGGTCGAACGCGGGCTGCGGCCGAACGCGATCACGGGCAGACGATAGGCCGCTATGCCGCGCGAGATGAGCGCAGAAGCGTCTAGCCCTTGCTCCTCCTTCTGCTCCTCTTCTCGCCGGTCGGAGCGCGAGTTGAAGCCGACGCCGAACGACTCGGCCCTGAGCTCGATGCCCCAGGCGCGCGCCATCAGTCGACCCATGAACGCAAAGCGAATCGAGGTGTCGATTTGCAGCGGAGGTGCGCTCGAGTCGTAACCGAAAGTCCCGATCACCATGGGTACCCAAACCGGCACCCCGAGTCCCAACTCCGGCGCTCGGCGACTGCACAGCCGACACGTGCGCGAAATAGGCGTTTCGTCCGGACCAGCGGCTGAAGCGTGCCAGGCGACGCTGATGCTGAGCGTCACGATAGCGAGTGAAAGTACGCGCGGCATGGCGAACACAGCTGCCTTGCACTCGGGTAAGTGGGGCGCGCAGAAGCGTCAAGAACGCAATTCGGAGAATACGACTCTGAAATGCTATGAGGGCGCCAAGAAGCTCATGATCATGACCTGCCCGCGTCGAGGAGCGCTCGCGCTGCTCTTGTGCTTGCTGATTTCGTGGCCAAGATCGGCGGCTGCCTGGCTGTTTCCGGAGCATCGGGACATCTCCGATGCGGCGCTCCAGCGCTTGTCGCCGGAGTCACGGGCGGCGCTCGACCAGCTCTGGGCCACAGCGCGCGCAGGTGAGGAGGCACGGCTCTGCTCGGGAATGGCGGAAGGGGACCAAGGAACGAAGCCCGCCTGTGTGGATTTTGCGGCGTGGCCGGCGCTCGCCGGCGATCATTCTTGCAGTCCACGAGATCTCGTCACCGCCGTTCTGCCGAGCGACTGGGTGTTGCCCGTCTCCACGGTCGCGGCCCAGATCAAGGTCGACATTGCGCAAGCCAGCTCGCGTCAGCAAAAGCTGAACCGGCTCGCGAACGCGAACGTGCGCTTGCAGGGGGCCGACCCCGAGTATGCCACCCGCGCGAGCTCGAATATCGCTCATTTTCTACTGCCGCGGCAGAGCAATGACGTGCTGATTTACATGCGCAGCGCGCTTGCGGCGGGCGCGCCGCTGAACGCGGTCGGCGCCTACTTGCAGCAACACATAGCGGCACTAGTAGCGGCCGAACGCTTCGCAGCGTCGCCACCCGCGGACGCCAAGCTGCGTGCAGAGCAAGCCCGGAAGATCCTCGCGCTGGAGGCGTTCGCCTTGCATTGGCTGGAAGACGCCTTCGCGGCCGGCCACGTCATCGGTTCCTGGGGTTCGACGGCTTGGCGCAAAGGCACGCACGACTACTACAACGAGTTCGGTTACGACGGCATGCGTTGGAACGGTGAGCCCATCATCCTTCGGGGTGACGGAAACCTGACGCCGGTCGACCTCGCGCGTGCCAGCGAGGTGGCTGCGCTCAGCCTCGAGCAATTGGCTCGCGCGCTTACGCCCGCCGATCCACTCGCCGTCGCGAGTCGGGGCTTCGGGCTCGGCCCCGAGGGCGCCTACATCTTCGATGCTTGTCACGAACTCGTGCAACCTGCCGCGAGCGGCGGTGATCGGGCCGATATGCTGGCGCAAATCAGAGCGATTCTGCTGGCGACGCCGATTCCGGGGCGAGGCGAGGGCGACGTGCATTTGCCGCGCTTTCGCGAGGAACTGGGGCCATTCATCGGCATCTTCGGGTCGATTGGCGGCGGTGTGTCATGGGGTGGCCTGGTCTCCGACGAGGCGCGCGGTGCTGCGGCGCTCTCTGCCGGTCTGCGCGTCGGGTTCGGAGCCGAGAGTCTGACTGGCAGTCCGGGGACGGCCATTGGCTTTCTGGAGGGTGGTCTACAGATGGCCGCGGCCGAGGCAACGAAGTGTGAAGGCGCCGGCTGCGACTTGGTCGGTACCTCGAATCTGTTTCCGGCCGTGCCTTCACGAACCGGTTTGCGCCTAGGGGTGCGCATGCCGTTTTGGCTCCTTCCCGGTGACATGCTCGTGCTCGGTCCGTTGCTAGCGATCGTCTCGCCGAGTGCGCTGAGCGACGTCGGCGTCGCGGCCGCGAGTGGCGGCCTCATTCCGTACGAACGAACTTTTCAGACGAGCGCGGGCTCGTTTCAGGTCATCGCCGGGCGTGAGGTGCAAGCGACGCTGTTCGGCTATCTCGGCCAGGCAAACTTGCCTCTCTACATCGCGCCCATCGCAAACAATCCCGACGGAACGAAGCAGTACGGCGTGGTTTCGCAGAAATCGATCGCGCTCGCGTTCCCCCTCGTCGAATGGACGCCGTTCCGCGCGTTCGCGACGCAGCTCACGTTCGCTGCGTGCGTGCAGCTCGGCTTCGGTGTCGAGTTACCTCTCAGCACCCATGTCGTCTATCCGCAAGGGGCAGCGCCCGTCGACGCGCCGCCCGCGTGGAACGTATTTCTCAGAGGTCAGTTCGACGGTCGCTACTTCTTGGGTTCCCGTGAAGATCTCCGGCCGCCACGCTGAGAGCCAGTCTCAGAACAGCGAGGCGCAGTGAGCCGCAGCCAGCTATCCGCTTCCGATGTCGTGCTCGCAAGCACCGGATGCCTTAGAGGGGTTTTGCCAACTTGGACTCGAAGACGCGGCTCCGACTCTGGCGCAAGCGAATGCGCGTCTCGGCGGGGTGTGCCACTGTGCCAGTCTCTTGCGAGCACCGCCTGGAAATCGCCCCAAAAACCATGATTGAGCTCGCGGCACGGCGATTGCTAGGAAGCAGCGAACATGAATTCGCATTCGAAGGCTGCCCTCGGAGCTCTGCTGTTGCTGGTCGTCGTCGCGTGCGGTCGTACCCAGGATGACAACCATGCGGGCGCCGGTGGTCCTGCGGGGGGCAGTGCCGGCTCTGGCCTCGCGGCAGCGGGCGGTAAGCTGGGCGTCGCTGGTAGCACCACGGTTGGAGGCGCCTCCGGTGAGGGCAACACAGCGAACACGGGCGGGAGCGTCGTTTCGGACGCGGGTGCGGGCGGCACCGACGGCGACTCGGTTCCCCTCGGCGAGGGTTCGTGGGACACGACGCTCACGGTCACGCAATTGGTCCCCAACGCGAGCATCAGCTGCGCTGCGACCAACTTCACGCTGCACTTTTCGCCCTCGGGCAGCAACCTGAAAGCCATCGTTGGTCGAGACGGCACCGTTCAATCAGGGGAGCTCATTCGCGGCACGCCGGGCAGTCCCCAATATTCCGTCAGTCAGGCGCTGGCTGTCCCCACGCGCGCTGACTGCAATTTGCTGAGCATCGACATCACCGAACTCACTCTGCAAGGTCGGGACGAAAGCGGCGACGGCATTGCCGATAGCATCGGCGGCAGCGGCAAAGCCCGCGGCACATTCATCGTGGGTGATGCGGGGCTCACCGTCCAGCTCAGCATCACGCTGCAAGGCGTGCCTGACGAGACCATGCCTTCGCTCTTGGGTCCCAGCAATTTGCACCCGCTCGACGGCGTTCTCCTACGCACGACCGAGCCCGTGGCGCTCACCAGCAGTGTGACATTGACGAATACGGGTACGGGCAGCGCGAACCAGCTCCTGAGCGGCAACAGCGCGTTCGACGGCGCGTTCGGCAGTTTCTCATCCGCCCGGATCTTGCCGTTTGGATCGAGTTGGAAACTGAGCGCAACGGGGGGCGATCTGGCGAATCTTCCTTTCGACGTCGCGGCCTTGCCTACGCTCGACGTGCTGCCCGATCCGGGCCTGTTCGCGCAAGACGGTTTCGAGAGCACCCCCGCGCTGAGCCTTACTGGCGTTGCCCGGATTGTGACGTCGGTCGGCACGCTTCCAGCAATCAGCGGGAGTCAGTCGTTGTTCGTGCCCCAGGGGTCTTCGGTCACTCTGCATCTTGCCAGGCCTTCCGCCGCCAGCAGCGTCCGCTTCACTGCCCAGCGCTTGTCGAGCATGTCCGGCCCCGTCTTCCTCGTCGGCTCCGAAGTGGAAGCAGGCGTCATTGGCGGCAGCGAGCGCGTAGGACTGGCAGAGGCGATCCCGACCACGCCTTCCACGAGCACGAATGACGGCATGTGGATGTTCGCTGGCCCCAAACAAGACATCTCCTTGGCGTTGACGGAGAGCGGCGCTGACGTCGTGATTCGCTTCGCGCCGCTGGCGTGTCAGGGCCTCTGTCCGCCACCGCGTGCTCTTTTGATCGACGATCTGCGCGTCGAGTGAGCTCTGACCACGACCCGCGCGGCGAGCGTCAGGTCAACCGATCAGCGACAGTTGATCCTGCCTGGCTAGCCTTGCCCCGCGATGCCCGCGTAGCGGCTGCCTTACCGAGGGGTAGCGGCATCGTTTCTCCATGAACTCTGCGCGGGCTCTCCACGAGTTCTGCACTATCGCTGTGTATCTTCGCAGCATGATTGCTTCTTCGGAGACTGGTTCGGTCGGGCTGTTTACGCTGCTCAATGGTCTGCGCGACCCTGCGAGCGTCGTGCCTTTCCTCGAGACGACGAGCTTTCGTCGAGCTTTGCTGGGAAGCTTGATGTTGGCGTTGCTGGGATCGCTGCTGTTCGGGGCATGGACAGGGCTGTACGCTTGCACAGTCGCGCAATTCTTGGCCTCGGCGTTGAAGGCGCCGTTGCTATTGCTGGGTACGACCGCGGTGTGCTTCCCGACGTTCTTCGTCGTGCAGTATGTGCTCGCGCCGCGCGCGTTGTCGCTGCGTGCCGCGAGCCTATTGCAGGCCAGCACCGTCGCCGTGATCAGCGTGACTTGGGCTGTCGTCGCGCTGCCCTGTTCCTTGTTCTTGGCTAGCTCCGAGAGCTACGTGGCGGCCAAGCTGCTCGTCACGTTCGTGGCCGCGTTTGGCGGTGTGTTGGGCATGCTCTGGTTTGCGCGCGGTTTCCGCAACGCGACCTCGAGCGAGCTGCGCTCCAGCCGCTTCATGCTGCTTTTGCCCTACTGCGTGCTCTACGGCCTAGTCGGGATGCAACTGGCGTGGAGCATGCGGCCGTTCATCGGCTCACCGAGTCTAGAATTTGCGCTGTTTCGGGGCATGGGCGGCAACTTGCTGGATAACTTGTTGAGCTCGCGATGAAAGCGCTTTGGCCTTGCTTGCTCGCGCTCAGCCTCGGCTGCAACCGTAGTGACCTATCGAGCAGGTTGCATGCCGAGGCGGAGCAAGCGAGCCGAGAGGGCAGGTTCCCGGAAGCGGCGGCCACCCTCGAGCGCGCGTTGCGCTTCGATCCCGCAGACGAAATTGCGTTGGAGCGGCTGGTCACGCTCCGACTTCGCATGGACAATCCCGGGCAGGCCTTGGCAGAGGCTACGTCCGGCACGGGGCTGCGGATCCGCTCCTTGTCGCTGCGCAACGCGCGCGTCGTTGCGGCCTTGCGCGCGAACGGACTCTTGGATGGGTTGGTCGAGGCGAAATCGCTCCTGGCGGTCGGTGGCTTGAGTGAAGACAGCGAGCGAGAGCTGCTGGACGCGCTGGTCGCGGATGGCTTGCGCGACTCGCCCGCATTGTCGGTCGCGGAGCAACTGCCCGAGCAGTGGCTGAAGGCGAGCTGTGAGCGATTGCTGCAGCACAGCGACGTGGAGCACGCTGCTCGATTCTGGCTCGCGCGCCCCGAGCGAGAGCGCGCTGGGGCGTCGGGCATGTCCCTCAAGCAGTTGCTCTTGGAACGCGCATTTCGCGAGGATTTTGCGATCACTCTGGAGACGCTCGATCGGCTGACACAAGCACCGAAGAGCGCGCCCGAATACTTGGGGCGCCTGGAGTATTGGCGTCGACGCGGAGACGACGCTGAAGCCGCGCGTCTCGACCCCAGCGCGGAGCTGCTTCTCCCACCGTACGCGGCGGCCTGGCAGCTTGGCCTGGCGCGCTTGGCAGCCGGGCGCGGGGATTGGTACGGCGTGCTGGAGCGGACTCGTGGCGCGGCGGCCGCAGATGCTCGCACTGAAGCGCGGCGTCATGCGTTGCGCTGCGTCGCGCAGCTCGAGCTCGGAGATCGGCGCGCGGCGCGCGCTCAGCTCGAGGAATGGCTTGCGGATCCGGCGGCGACCCAGGCCTGGAGCATCGCATTGCAGCTGCCCGAGCTGCGCAGTGGCGCTACCGATCTCGTCGAGCTTCGTCGTGCCGCCGCCAAGCCTCAGGCTACGCGCTCCCCAACGCGTTGACGTCGTACCCGAAGCGTGTGCCGCCGCCCTCACGCGGCTCCGCGACCAAGTTCCCGCCCCAGCTTTCGACTAGGGTCCGGGCAATGGCCAAGCCGAGCCCCGCGCCGCGGCCAGGCCCGCGGGTTTCACCCTGTACGTGGCGCTCGAAAATGGCCTCACGCGCGCTTTCGGCCACGCCAGGCCCCCGATCCGAGACCGTGATCCGAAATCGCTCAGCGTCCGTCATCAAGCTCACCTCGACCACCTCGCCCTCGGGCGAGAATTTGAGCGCATTCTCGAGTAGTGCGTACAGCACGCGATCGTGACGGTCGGCATCGACGAGCGCCCACGCCGTGTCGCTGTCCAACTGCAACTGGAAGCGCTGCCCGCGTCGCGCCGCCAGAACTGTGAGCGCGTCCGTGACGCGCTCTAGGCTCTGCGCTAGATCTGCGCTGGCATCTTCGTGGTGCTGACTGTGCGTCGTGCGCTCGAGATCGAGAATGCCCTCGACTAGGCGGCCGAGGCGTTCCGATTCGCGGAGCACGTTCTCGTTCAAGCGCCGCGCTTCGTGCTCGGGTAGGGCGCCATCCGAAAGCAGCTCGGCCGCTCCGCGGATGGCGGCCAACGGCGTGCGCAGCTCGTGGCTCAGATCGGCGGAGAAGCGTCGCGCGCGCTCGGCTCGATTGGCCAAATCGCGTACGCTTTTGTCCAAGGCGCGGCCCAGATCACCGATTTCGTCGTCCCTTTCGCACTCCTTCGGTGTGTGCCACTCGAGTGAAGCGCGCCGCGCCTTTTCGGCCAGGGACTCGAGCGGTGTCACCAGCACGCGCCGCAAATAGATGAGCGCGCCGGCGAACGTCGCCAGGCTCGCCCCCAAAATCAGCACCAAGCGGTGTCGTGTCTGGTGCAGCACCCCGCCCAGCTCTGCCAGGCTGGGTGCATGCTGACGAGCCGTGAGGTGCTCCGCCAAATCAACCACCAAGGACCAACCCAGGATGGGTACCAGTGTGACGGCGAAGAGCGCGAGCATCAAGCGGCGGCTGATGGCGCTGCCCTTCACGTACTCCTCGCTTTGTAGCCGACGCCGTACACGGTCTCGATCGGATCCCAGTGCGGATTGAGCGCCAGGCACTTTTGGCGAATCGCCTTGATGTGTGAATCCACCGTCCGATTCGAGATGCTCGCGCCTTGATACACCCTCGTGACGAGGATCTCGCGCGTGAACACGCGCTCGCGCGCGTCGAACAAGGCCCAGAGCAGCGCGAACTCGGTCTTCGTCAAGGGCACCGTGTTCTCGTCGATAGCGGCGCGAAAGCGCACGCGATTGAGCGACAGCGGGCCGGCAACGATCTCCGGGTCCTTGCCGAATCGCCCGCCTGCTCTGCGCAACAAGCTCCCCACGCGCGCCACCAGCTCACGCGGTGAGAAGGGTTTGACCACGTAGTCGTCCGCGCCTTGCTCCAAGCCGAGTACGCGATCGAGCTCTTCATCGCGCGCCGTGACCATCACGATGGGCAGTGAGTTCAGCGCATCGTCCGTGCGCCCGCGTAGCCATCGACAAAGCTCCGTCCCGTCGCCATCCGGCAAACCCAAGTCCAAAATGACCGCCGCAAAGCGGCCGGGCTCCAGCCGTAGCTCCGCCGCGCGACGGCCGTGCACCACCTCCACCTCGAAGCCGCCGCGTCGCAGCGAAAGCTCGATGACGTCCGCGACCGCCAACTCGTCCTCGACCACCAAGATGCGAGTCACCGTGCTGCCCCCGGTGTTTCTTCGCGGTGCCGGAGCCGAAGGCGGTCGTGGAGCAGCTCATCCAGAAGCAACGCCGTGAGCGCGGCGCCCGCATCCATCGCGACGTCTCGCCAATCGAACACGCGCCACGGCACCAAGCCCTGTAGGCACTCTTCGAGCAACCCCAACGTGCTGGTCAGGGCAAGGCCAAGGGACAGACTGCGCGCTGCATGACCATCCGTCCCTCGCGCCAGCGCACTGCGCGCGAGCAGCGCCATCGCGCCATATTGCAGGAAGTGCACGCGCTCTTCCGGAATTGCCAAACCGAGCAAGAGCACCGTGACGACGCAGAGTAGCGCCGCCACCACCGCGAACGCGACCCAATCTGCCAGCCGCCGATTGAACAGCACGTAGTACACGACCCCCGCCACCGCGATCGCGTACGAACCGGTAACGGTCGCACCCAACATGTCCGTGTTCCGTAGCGCCAACACCACCTGCCTGGTGAACGGCACGGTGACGAACACCACCGCCACGTACGCTCCGAGAGCGACCCAACGCTGTTCACGCCACCGCGCCCAATTCATGCCAGCGCACGTTACCAAGACAATGTGCAGAACTCATGGAGGTGCGGCAAGCCGGCCAAAAATCGGCCAGAACGCCCATTTCGCCGCTACCGGCAACGCCGCGTTCGGCACTTTCTGATCGGCCGCTGATCTTGCCGTTCGGATCGAGCTGAAGACCGAGCATCACTGGTGCAGTCGCACGGACGTACAAGACCCGAATCGGCACTTGCCGCTAGAGTTTACTCGGCGTGTCAATCGGTGAGGAAGAAACGATGTTCGTGAAACGATTCGGTCGGCGTTCGTCGTGGGCAGTGCTTTTGTGGGCGCTCGTGAGCGTGCCCGGTGCGTCGTTGGCAGCGGGTAAGCAGCAATCACCCAAGGAGGCGAAGGTTTCCGTCTATATCTCTATCATCAACTCCCAGTCGCAGTACGTGTTCAAGAGCTATTCGAGCTACACCAAGCAAGTCGCCGACGTGAACAAGGGGCCGACCTGCAACGAAATCGACCCAGCGCGGCTTAGTCCCGGCAGCATGAGTTCGAGCGCGCTGGATGACTACAAGAGCTGGAAGAAGGCGCTCGCCAAGGCGCCCAAACTCGAGTCCGACGTGGCGGCGCTCGCCATGGTCGACGCCTTGGAGCAGCTGTATGGACCCGAAAACGAGGCGTCCGAGTACTACTACCAGCGAAAATACAAAGCCGATGCCTGCAAGCGTGGCATCGAACTGCATCCGCTGCTGATGGCGGGCTGGACCAAGTACATGAAGGCGGAAGACACGCTGCGCGTCTTCCTAGACAAGTACACGGACGAACGCGATACGGCCGAATTGGTCAAGACCGAGAAGCAGTACGGCAAGGGTCTCCACTACCACCAAAGCAAGCTGATGCTGCAAGCGAAGGCGTTGGTTCACCTGACGGACAAGCCACTGGACCTGGCTACGCTCAAGGAGCAGATGGCCCTGTTCGAGCCGCTGGTGACATCCGCGAAGGAGCTGGTCGCGAAGGAAAAGAAGGGCAAGAACGCGGAGGGTATGTACCACGGGGGCTATGACCAGTTCGTGTCCGCAGCGAGCCAGTATGGCGACACCGTCAAGCGGTTGGTCAACGTTCTCGAGGAAGAGAAAGCCGACCCCAAGTCGGCTGCCAAGCAACCCCAGCGGTTTCAGGAGTCGGTCAAATCCTCGATCAATGCCTTCAACCGGCTCGTCGATCAGTCGAACAAGGTCATGTATACCAAGGCGATGAAGTGAGCAGCGTGAGGCTACGCAGCAGCGTTGGCTAATCGTCAGGGTGCGCGCAAGTGCAGGGACCGAAGAGCATCGCTGCCGGACAATGGATTTGCCACTTCGAATCCGCGCTGCACTCGGCGGTCAGTGGACACGACAATGCACCGTATCCCGGACAGCTCATACCAGGGGTCGGACAAGCGGCGCCTTCGCTGGGCTCCGAGCTCGCGTCCGGGCAGCTTTCTGCATTGGCACTCGACTTGCGAGCACATCGCCGGGCCTGCGGGATGGAGTGACCGGACCGCAACTCATCGCGAACGGTAGCACGAACAATCCGAGTGCAAACCATCGCCCTCGTGACTACGTGCTGCGACGAAACAGCGTCGCGGGCCGGCCGGGTTGATGGGCCACGACTACCCCGGGCTCCAACCATTCGAGACGAACGCGTTGCCCAGGCGCCTTCTCGAACTCACAGTGCTCCTGAGCCAGCGCACCCGGACCCAGCCACGAGCGATAGAACTCGTGCCCACCTGCCCGCGAGACGAATGTGCGATCGGGCAGGATCTCGATCTCTGCAACCGCTGCTTCGGTCAACGCGGTTTGGCGCGCTTGGTTTCGCTCGGCAGGCAACGCCACGGCTACGAACTCGCGCTCGATGAACTCGAGCAATTCCCCGGTCACTACCAGTCGGTAGCGACCCACCCAATCAGCAAAACAAAGCTTCGTCTTCATGACCCCTCGCTTTCGACACGTACAATGAACAACGCTTTGTCGAACGCAACGTGACTTACTAAATCCGGGCGAGCGCTCGAGCGTGGTCGGCTCGATACGAAAATCGAGTAGGCAATGGCGCGCGGCGCGTGCTAAAGCCAACGAGGAGGTTGGAGGAGGATTCATGAGGAGACTTTCCATTGCGATTTGCGCGGTTTCCGCGGTTTTGACCGTCGCCGGCGTGGCGCTCGCTGATCAGTGGACGGGAGGCTTCACGATTGACCGGCTTTCCATGGTGAACGGCGGGGATTCGTACATCGTCAGCGGCGCCTCCACGATCAATCCCGCCGGGTGCGCCAGCACCGACTACAGGGAAGTCGGCACCACGGTCAGCGCCGTGTCGCGCGACCTGATGAACAAGACGTTGCTGTCGGCATTTCTGGCTGGTCGCAAAGTGCGCCTGAATTTGTCGCAGAACCACTGCGGGGCCACTGGTCGTCCCGCGTATTACGCCATCCAGCTCGACGCTCCCTGAGCAGCGGCCGAAGATGAATCGCTTGCTCGATGGCATTTGTGCATGCGTCGTCGCCAATCGTGCCGCTTCGGCTGGCGCGATCGCTGTGGTTGCGCTCGGTGCTAGCGCCTGTGGCGTCAGTCCCGGTGAAGCGTCGGTGGGCTCGGTGTCTCAAGCAACCATTTGCGGTGCCGACGACATGCAAGATGTCGAGCTGTACGACGGCAGCTTGGGTCCTTCTGTCGACTTCGTGACCCGCAAAGCGGGGCCGGTGGGGATCCTGCGCTGGCGCAGCGATTTGGCGAGTCGCTACACAGATCCGGGGGACGCGGCGGGCAAGTCGCGTTGCACGGCAACGTTGATCGCTCCCGACCTGATATTGACGGCAGGGCACTGCTTCACACCTAGTGTGGGACAGCGATTCCCTTTGGACAACGGGACGCATCAATTCATATCGGCTGATGTCGCTGCTACCGAAATGCGTTTCGTACTTGGCTTCGAAAGGTCGAGCTCGGGAGCGATCCTGGCCGGCACGGCATTCCAAGTCACGGCGCTCCTCGAGCGCCAAGACGCAGTCGATGTCGACTATGCGGTTCTGCGCGTTGCCGGATCCCCGGGGGCAACGTTCGGGATCAACATTCCCTCGCCTTTTCCGTTGCGAGTCGGGGATCCGGTCACGATTGTTCAGCACCCACTCGGTCAACCGAAGCAGATCGCGGCAGGGCCGGTGGTCGGCATCTCGGCCACCAAACTCTCCTATACTGCGGATACCGACAGCGAGTCCTCGGGCTCGGGTGTGCTCAGCGATCGAACCGGTTTCTTGTCCGCCGTGCACACGGACGGGGAGTGCACGGAGACCGGGGAAGGCTCGAATTCGGGGGGGCCCATCGCCAACATCTGGGCCGTATCGCCGCTCGTCCGTACCGCCTCTTTCGACGCATCCAAGTTGGCCGCGGCACTCTGAGTGAGCACCGTCCGAAATCGCTGTGTACTCGTTGAACTCGAACTCGATTCATCGCGGCTAAGCAATCGACTCAGTGCGCTTTGAGCGGGGGCTTTATGCCTCCAGTCGGCAGGGGCTTGGGTGGCGGCACCAAGTTGCCCGAGGTGGGCGGTGTGTTCGTTGGTAGTGGAGCCGTTGGTGGTGGAGGGGGAGCGACCAAGTTGCCGGAGGTGGGTGGGATTGCGGCTTCGCCGGCGGTGCCCCCTGTGCCGCCGGGAACTAAGACGCCACTGTCCCCTGTGCTGGCCGGCATGCCGCCGCTGTACTGCGGTGGTGCAACCAAATTGCCGGAGGTCACCGGTTCGCGCCCGCACGCTGCCACGTAGTTGATGGTCGCTACGCCGACCGACGCGATCAAAAGCTTTCGAGATCGGTAGGGTTCCCGCATGTCGTCATCAAAGCACACCCGCGCTCGCCTGTCCCCCGGCCAAGCGTTGCCGCATTGATTGCCGCTATTGGAGTTCGGTTCGCGATCAGTGGCGTCGCGACACGAGCCGAAAAATAGCGCGCTGCTCGCGAGTGAGTCACGGGCGAGGAGTCTTGCGCTTGGCAGGCGCCCCGCCGGACAAGTGCTTCAGGGCTTCGCGTTGGCTGAGTGGGCTGAGCTCGGCTTGGTGCTCTTTTACGTAGCGGCGGACGGTTTGCGGATCGTGCTTCGCAAGTTGGCGTAGGGCCCAGCCGATGGCTTTGCGCAGGAAGAACTCTTTCGAGGAGAGGGAGGGCTCGATGCACGAAAAGAGTAGCTCGAGGTCGGTCGCTTCGCGGAAGAACATCTGGCAGATGATTGACGTGCGGCGCTTCCACAGATCCGGTGAGCGGCTCCAGGCGAGCATGGTTTTTCGCATCGGACGGGGGTAGGCCGCGAGCAGCGGGCCAATGCGATTTTCAGCCAATTCGTCGACGTAGTCCCACCACGCGCCGGTCACGATCATTTCTTCGTACATCGATAGTGCGTCCAAGTCTTGAAACGCAGCTGCTTTGCGATGCCCGCTCAGGGTGATTGCGGCGTAGCGTTCCTCTCGGTATTTGGCGCCGCGCCAAAGCGAGAGCACGTCTTTGCGCCAACGTTCGGCGCTTTCGAAGGGGTAGGTTGCGTATACTTCGCGGCAGGCAGCCTTCACGCGCGGTGCGGACACGCCCAGGTAGGGCATCTCCGACTTCATGTAGGCCTGCATTGCGGTCGCGCGCTCGGGTTCGGCGAGCGCGCGGAGAGCGTCTCGTATCGCGCGCTGCAGAACAGCTGACGTATCGCGTTTCATGTCGCTGCAGGGTACACCGTCCCGCCTTGTACGGGATTGCAAGGAAACCTGCTTTCTCGCGTGAACTAGCCCACTCAATCCATGTCCTGGAGTCGCGTGCTGCAGCGCGCCGAAATGAACTGACTTGCACGGGCGAGCAAGTCGTCGCACTCTGAGCTCGTGGAAATGGGGCACAAGCTGGGCACGCACGGCAGTACCATTGCCGGTGTAGGTTGGACTTTGTACGTCGGCGCGCTGCTATCGGTCAGTGGTGTCGTCAGCCTATTCGGACTCACGCAGGCCGCGGCCAAGATTCCGTTCTCCGAGCGCTTGCCCTTGGCCTCCGCGGCCTTCGTGATCGGCGCGCTCATGTTGCTGCCTGCGCTCATGCGTTGGAAGCAAAGCGTCGAGGTGTTCGAGCGTGGGCTGGTTTGGCATCGCCTTCTCGGCACCAAAACCGTGATCGCGGCGGACGTGCAGGGCTCGCGATTGATCCGTCACACGGGCCGCAATGGTCAGTATGACGAAGTCGAGCTGCAGCTCCGCCATGGGGGCAGATGCTCGATCAACGGGCTCAAAGAAGCAGAGCAGCTGATTGCTTATGTCCGCGCGTGGTCGGGTCCGGCGCCTGCGGTCGTGGCTCCGGCAGCGGGCGGCTGGGCTCCTCCGGTTGCTGGTGGCTGGCGCCCGCCGGGCACCTGATGCGTTACGCTTCATTGCGGTCGAGGACTTCACGTCGAGGACTTCATGGCGAACTACCCGTTCTACTATCTGATCTTTCCCGCTGTCGCGCTTGGCTACGTGCTGTTCATGCGCTCGCACCAAAAGAAGAAGACGCAGGAGTACGACGAGCAATACGCGAATTTTCGTGCGGGCGCGCTCGCCCAGCGCCTGGGCTTGCAGCTCTTGAAGGGCGATCCGAGCTTCAACTTCATGGTCACCTACGCCAACCAAGCCGTGGCGCGCGGAGCGACGGATGATAAGGCGATCAACATCGACATCGAAATGGCCGGTACCCCCTTCGGCGTGCCGCTGACCTTCAAGTACTTGTATCGGGTGGAGCGCGAATCGGGCTTCAACAGCACGACCTACAAAACTTGGTTCAATTGTCGAATGGTGGCTAGTGCCAAGCTGGCATTCCCACCGTTCGAGGTCACGTCGCGCAATACTTCGGTCGGTCGCATCGTTCGGCAGCAGACCCTGCCTGATGCGTGGACTCACAACCCAGCCATCGATGCTGAGTTTCAAGTCACGACGCACGAGCCCGCGCTTGCTCAGCTGCTCGGCGAACTCTTGCCGGAGTTTTCCACGTTCGGTCCCGCTGGCGTGCACCTATTGGGTGACGGACAACAGGTGTCGTTCGTGATGAACCAAAGCACCGCTCCGATGGTCCCGAGTGCGCTCTATTATGCAGAGGTCATGACGCACGCGCTGTCGACTATCGCCCAGCGTCTGGGCGGATGAGCGCCCTCGGAGTTCCGTCGCCCGAGCTTCCGCCGATGCCGTGCGCCGTGTGCGGTGCGCCCATGATCGCCACGGAGCCACAGTTTTTGCACCAAGATCCCGAGCTCGCATGTCGCTACTGCGGTCGTCGCGAGCCGTTGCCCCGGGACGCCGCGCAGCTTCACCGGCACGTTCGGCTGCGGCTCTTGCAGCTCACTCAGGCGCGCGAAGCGACCGAGGCCCCGCTGCGCACCTTCAAGATGATGAATCAGTCCTGGCCTCAAGCGATCGGTTTGGTTGCGCTCATGGCGGCCTATCAAGCCTGGAGCCTCGGCACCAACTGGAGTAAATTGGGCAAGCTCGAACCGTCGCAAGCCGTGTTCGGGTTCGTGCCACTCGCCGCCATGGTTGGCATGGTCAGCGGGTGGCTCGGGATGCGGCGTGTCTTCTCGCGTCAACTGGTGCCGCTCTTGCGGGCGAGGCCGCCTCATGCCCCTGGGCTGGCCGCCCGCTGTCGCACTTGTGGGGGCAACCTTCCGCCAGTGCGGGCCCCACAAATATCGTGCAGCTACTGCGGAGCCAGCAATCTACTGGACGCGGCGCTGACCGCGAACGCCGCCGCCTTGCTCCAGCAGGAAGCGCAGGAGTACCAAAACCGATTGAAGCCGTGGGCTCGTGACGCGACGCTGTACCAAGCCCCGATGCGGGCCTTCTACCTATACGGAGCCGCGGGCGCGCTCATTGGCCTGCTTTTGTGCGGGTTCGGCCTGGTTCTGTTGGCACGTTGAGCGCGTCATCCTGGGGCGTGGGGAGCAATACGAAGGTATCGCCGATACCTTCGTCCAATCGAACGCCTGCCGTGATTGCGTAGATAGAAGGATAGGGCGCGGCGCGGGCGATTCGACTCGGCGTGCGCAACGGGGATGGCAAGGGCAACTGCGCGAAAGTTCGACGCAGAAGGTGCAATGATGAACCGAAAAAAAGTACTGAAAATTGCAATCGCGACGGGTTGTCTCGTTCTTTCGGGCGGTCTCGCGCTTTCTGCGCAGGACAAGTACACCGTGAAAGTACCCGGCGGCCTCGCGTTCTCCGAGTTCAGAGGATATGAGGCTTGGCAGGCCATTTCCATGAGCGCGAGCGACAAGGCGGTAGCAGTGATCGTCGGGAATCCCGCGATGATCGCTGCCTACAAGGCTGGCATCCCCGCGAACGGCAAGCCCGTGCCGGATGGGGCAAAGATGGCCAAGATCCACTGGCTCCCTAAGCAGAACGCGTTCTTTCCCAATGCCACGGTGCCGGGGAACCTGCTGAACGTTGATCTCATGGTGAAGGACAGCAAGCGGTTCGCTGATGTCGGCGGCTGGGGTTACGCGGTGTTCGACTACGACGCCGCGTCCGATTCGTTCAAGCCCGGCACTTTGGCTGGCAAACCACCGCAAGGAAATGATGCCAAATGCGGCGTCACCTGCCACAACAAGGCCAAAGACACCGACTATGTTTTCACGGAATACGGGAAGCGTTGAACGGCGTTGCCGGCAAATACGCCCGCAGTTGTTCGACCACGCGCCGCCGATCGCCGTCGTTTTCGAGCACATCACTGCCTGGCACCGGCGGTTCGAATCCGCTGTTGACGAGCTGTGCATAGGCCGCAGAGGCGATGTGACCGGCGCGCTGCTGTAAGCGCGCTTCGATCAGCGCCTGCGGTGCACGGACCCAAATCAGCCGCGCGTTCCGGAAGTCGAGCTGGAGCTGGTCGCGATTGCAGATCTTGAATAGGCCCTGGCAGACCGCGAGTCCGGGAGTTCTGCCTGGGTCGCGCGTTAGCGCGAGGCAACGCTGCCGGATCCGGTGGCTCAACACGGCGGTGAATTCGGCACGCATTTCCGATGTGAACACTCGCTGCTCACGCAGCGCGTCTTGCATCTCCGGCGTGAGATCGCGATCGCCCTCGTATAGCTCGAAGCCGAATTCTTCCGCGCATACTCGCCCGACGAAGGATTTCCCCGCACCCGATTGGCCATAGAAGATCCAGAGGTGCATGAATACGTCGTCTTCCACCATCGCTCACTGACGGCCGCGGGAGCGGCGACGTAGGGCGCCGGCCAGGAGCAGCAGGGCGAGCGAGCCCATGCTCGCATAACGGACGCGCGCGGCGTCCAAACTCACGCGACGTTGTGAGGGCACGGTGCCTTTGAAGGGCGTTGCGAAGATCGCATCGTCGCTGATTCGTTCGCGTGCCAAGACGGTGGTAGCGCGCGTGATCATAGCGTTGTCGTCCATGAAACGAGCGAGGCTCGGGATGCTCGAGGCGATGCTTTCGAGCGGCGTCGAACTCTCGAGGACGAAGGCCTTGGAATCCCGTGCCGCGACGGCGTTTTTTACTGCGAGCGGGTAGTCATCGCGCCGGAGCGTCGCGGCATCCAGATCGCCGAGTGTGAGTGCTTTGAATGGATCGGTGGGGCCCACGGTTTGCGGTGCAGCAAGGAACAATGTGAGGGCGAGCTGCTCTGCGGCGCCAATCCGAGTGAAACCGAGGGAGAGCATGCGGTGATCGCCGGCCAACGTGTAGTGAACTCCAATGCTGCTCGGCCCGCTGGTCGTCGCATTTTCGGTGCGGCGGATCGCGATGAAATACTTTCCCGCGCCTACGTATCGGTCGAGTGTCGCTGCGTCGGTCTGCGGTAGAGAAAAGCCGTTGTCGGTCAGCCACGCGCGCACGGCGTCCCCGCTCTCGCCCGTGAGCGATACTGCCTCCACCGGTCCGATCGTCACTGCGCTGCTCACTGTCACACCGCCACTGGGTCCTTTCGAGTTGTCCCCGCCCGCTGCGCCCGAGCCAATGCAGCCACAGCCCGACCCGCCGGAGTCGTGCGATTCGCTGGTGATCACGGGCGCTGTGAGGATATCCAACAAGTTCAGATCCGCCGCCGAAACGGGTTCGCGGTCGAGCGTGGGCTCAGCGGGGACAGGGATCAACACGCCGTAGGCAGCCGTGGTCTGGGGCACGGTGATCTGGGCTATGATGTCGGTCTTTCCGCTGGCGCGCACCGACATGAAGACTCGTTGCGAGTTCATCGTCACCCCGACTTGGCTAGTGACGCCCCCACCGCCGCAGGCCGACGCGCGCGCGCCGGGAAGTGACGCCAAGGCCCACGCCGCCAATGCCAGGCCGATTTTGTATGCTTGATTCATCGACGACCTGGCATCCTCAACGGAAACGATTCGAGCGATCGACGAGGGGCGGAGCATGGCGGAAGCGTAGCCCAAGTTGGCCCTTGAAAATTCCGCGTCGAGGCGCAAAGCTTTATCGCGCGCCGAGCGTAGAAGACAACGCGCCCGGGCTTGCCGGCTCGGCTTCGGATCTTGCCATGAATCGTCGTGCATTTACTGCCTTTACCGGCGTTGGATTGGCGCTACCGCTGCTCCCGGGCTCGGCCGAAGCCGATCAGCCCAAGCCAAGCCCCGCTCTCAGCGTCGATCAGATCGTGGCGCGCGTAGAGGCCTGCTACGACAAGACCACGAGCTTCAAGGCGAGCTTTGTCCAACGTACTCAGTTTTTCTTGCGGCATGATCGGGGATCGGTGACCTTCCAGAGGCCGGGCATGATGAGCTGGCGCTATGCGCGCAGTGGCAACCGCGTCGTGTCCGACGGCACTCAGCTAGAGATCTACGAGAAAGAGAACAAGCGTCTGTACCAGCAGGAACTCGCTGCGAGTTTATTTCCTGCGGCACTGAGCTTCTTGACCAGGCAAGGCCAGCTGCGGGAAAGCTTCGAGTTCACGCGACTCGGCTCGAAGCTGATGCATGTCGAGGGCGAGTACGTCCTGGTCGCCGAATCGCGGCGAGCTTCGTCTGTCTACGATCGCCTCGTGTTCTACGTGGATGTTCGGACCTACCAAGTCCGGCGCGTGCTGATCTGCGACCTTCAGGGCACGCGCACCCGTTTCGATTTCTCGGCCAGCAAATTCAACTCCCCGGTGCCTCAGGGGGAGTTCGCGTTCAACCCCCCTTCTGGCACTCAGATCATTCGCGTCTCGTCGCCCCGATAGTCGGCTGTCTCGTCATGTGCTGCGCGGTTCGCCGGCCGCGATACGACGCCGAAGGTTGTGACGGCCCGCGTCGTGGCGCGGCCCCATCAAAACCAGCTCTGACTCCGGGCGCGCGCGCCCGAGCTGTCGCGCACTCTTTTAGTGTCAGTGATTTCCATGGGTTACAGCCCGTCGCGGAAGGTGCGAACGAGCGCGGCACTGGACGTTTGTCGAACTCACGCTACATATGAAGTATCATGAGACGAGACAGCCGGCTGTCGGTCGCACTGCATCTACTTCTGCATATGACCGAGCTCGAAGGTCCCGTCACCTCCGAAACCCTGGGCCCGCTCATGAACATGAATCCGGTGCTGGTGCGCCGAATGCTCGGCGGTCTGCGCGACGCTGGCATCGTCAGCGCGGAGAAGGGCCACGGCGGGGGCTGGGCGCTGGCACGCTCACTCGAGCGTGTGACTTTGGCAGACGTGTATCGAGCGCTCGGCGCGCCGACCTTGTTCAGCATCGGCCCGCAGCGTGAGAACCCGCGCTGCCTCGTCGAGCAAGCCGTCAATCGTTCGCTGGGCAAGGCTTTGAGCGACGCAGAGGCGTTGCTACTCGCCGAGCTCGAACGCACCACGGTTGCTACCATCGCGCGCGACGTGAGTCAGCATCATCCCCAATCCAAACCCAAGCGAGGCAACGTTCATGCTTGATGTGATCATCGTCGGTGGTAGCTACGCTGGCTTGGCGGCGGCTCTTCAACTCGGCCGCGCCCGTCGCAGTGTGCTGATTTTGGACGCGGCGCAGCGCCGCAATCGCACGGCGCACCGCGCGCACGGCTTTCTCGGTCAAGATGGCGTGGCTCCGGGCCTTGTCGCCGAAAAGGGCCGCGCCGAGGCGCTCGCCTATCCGACCGTGAGCTACCGCGAAGCCAACGTGACGCTTGCACGTGTGATCCCGGGTGGTTTCTCGGTCGAGATCGAGGGCGAAGCGCTCAGCGCAAAGCGGCTGATTTTGGCTACGGGCGTGGTCGATGAGCTGCCCGAGATCCCGGGCGTGCGCGAGCGCTGGGGCCAATCGGTGTTTCACTGCCCGTATTGTCACGGTTACGAGCTGAACCGCGGCCGCGTGGGCATCATCGCGACTACCCCGATGTCTGCGCATTTGGCGATGCTGGCCTCCGAGTGGGGCGCGCGCGGTCAGAGCGTGTTCTTCTTGAACGGCGCGTTCGAGCCGGACGCAGAGCAACTGACCGAGCTTGCGGCGCGCGAGATCGCCGTCGAACGAGAGCCGATCGCGGCGATCGAGGGCCAGTTTCCAGAGGTCGCGGTGCGCTTGCATGGTGGGCGCGTCGAGCGCTTCGTCGGCTTGTTCCTCGGCTCGAGCACGCGGCTAGCGCAGCCCTTCGCCGAGCAGCTCGGTTGCGAGCTCGAGACTGGCCCCGTCGGCTCATTCTACAAAACCGATATGATGAAGGAGACCACTGTGCCCGGTGTGTTTGCCTGTGGCGACGCTGGCTTGCCCATGGGCTCGCTGTCCTTCGCGGTCGCCGACGGCGTGCGGGCTGGAGTGGGGGCGCATGCTTCCTTGGTTTTTCGGCGTTCTTGACGCGTCAGGGCGCGCGCGACCTGATAGTGGCATTCAACGCGCGCGCAATCGCCCGGCGCGAATCTGCGACACGGGGTAGCGGCCGAGCACGTTGCGGAAGGCTTGTTCGAGGGCCGGGTTTGGCTCACCGCGCAGCACCAAGCGCGGCGAGCCAGCTTCACTGAGCACGCGGATCTCCGAATCGTCGAGTCGTTCGCGCGCCGCGATCTCGGCGAGTTCCGAGAACAGTGCCGGCGACAAGCGCCCACGCAGGAGCTCGAGCTTGCCGGCGCGCGCACGGAGCGCGAAGAGTTCGTTCGCGCGGCGCAGCGCGAAGCCAAATCCGAGCAGCACTAGGCACGGCAGGCCCAACCAAAACCAATTCGACATCGCGCTGAGCGCGGACGTTAGCCGTTCACAGGCGCATGAACAGCTCCACATCGTCGGCAAACGGCAGTGACAGGTAGCCGTGCGCAGGATCGCGGATTCGTGCGAGAAATTCCGGGTTGTGGTCGGCGTTGTCGGCCACGATCAGCGAGCCCGGATGAAGGCGCGGCTCGACGATCGTTAGAATCGCCGGGTAGAGCACCTTGGCGCCGTCGAGCAGTAGGAAGTCGACGCTCGGAGGCAGATCGCGCGCCAAGGTTTCGGTGGCGTCGCCCTCACGGATCTCGACGAACTCGCTCAAGCCGGCGAGCGCCAAATTCTCCTTGGCGCGTGCCACTTTTGCGATTTCGAATTCGCTGCCAATCACGCGGCCGCCACCGTTGTCTTTCACGGCTGCCGCCAAGTGCACCGTCGAAAGCCCGAACGAGGTGCCGAACTCGACCACCGCGCGTGCCTTGGTCGAGCGGACCAAAAGGTACAATAGGCGACCAGTTTCCGGTGATACAGTCAGAAATAATTCCTTGGCCAAGTCGTAGAAGCCGCGATAGTCGGTTTTGGCGCGGTTCATCAATTCTGCGCGCACCTCGGGCGAGCTCTGCGCAAGCTGCGCGCGGAACGGCGCGTCGGCGGCCTCGGCTTCAGCAAACAGACGCGTGAGCAGGGGAGCAATGGGGGCGGTGAGCAAGCTGTTCATGTGGTCCTCGTGAATCGTTTGGCGTTGTCCGTAGGGCTTGGTTAGAATACGAAGGATCATTCGCATTCGTGCTTCGCATTCCGCGCCATGCCCCCGCGTACCGCCAAAAAGACCCGGATTGCCGCAAGAAAGAGCCCTGTTCAGGCTCGCTCCGTGCGCTTGGTCGCGGACATCTTGGAGGCCGCAGCTCGCGTTTTGGCGCGTCAGGGAGCTCGCCACTTCACTACCGTGCGCGTGGCTGAAGAGGCCGGAGTCAGTATCGGTTCGCTCTACCAATACTTTCCCAGCAAGGAAGCGCTGCTTTTCCGGCTGCAGACCGACGAATGGCAGGATACCTGGGGCCTGCTGGACGAAATTTTGAGCGACAAGCGCCTCGCGCCGCTCGACCGGTTGAGCAAGGCCGTGCTCGTGTTCTTTCGCTCGGAGCAGCAAGAGGCCGCACTGCGCACTGCGCTCGATGACGCGGGCGCGCTCTTTCGCGATGCACCCGAAGCGCATGAGTTTCTGTCCGTGATCAAGCGCCGCATGCAGACTTTTTTCGAAGAGGCTTTGCCCGGTGTTCCCGGAGAGCGCCAAGCGTTCACTTCGGAGGTCGTGCTCACGGCCATGGCGGCAGTTGCGGAAAAGGTCACCGCGCAGGGGCTAGAGCGTCGCGCGGTCGATGCCTTGGCGCAGGCCAATGCGGACATGTACCGCGCCTATGTGGAGTCGGTCGCGAATGGCGCACGCCGCAGGGTGCGTTAGGTGAGCGAGGCGGCCACGCACGCCAGCTCGAATCACACCAAACGTGACAGATCGGAGTGCTCGAGCAGCAGCTGGACCGCAGCGCCGAGCCCTTCGGCGTCTTCCTGATCGAAACGCTCGAGTTCGGGGCTGTCCAGATCGAGTACGCCCAGTAGCTCGTTGCCACGCAGCAGCGGCACCACGATTTCGGAGCGCGAAGCCGCGTCACAGGCGATGTGTCCGGGAAACTGATGCACATCGGGCACGACGATCGTTTCACGCCGGTGTGCCGCGTTGCCGCAGACCCCACGCCCGAGGGCGATGCGCACGCACGCGACTTTGCCGTGAAATGGCCCGAGCACGAGCTCTGTGCCGCGCAGAAAGTAAAAGCCGACCCAGTTCAGGTTGGGCAACGCTTCGTACAGCAATGCAGACATATTCGCGGCATTGGCCAGTCCATCTGATTCGTCGCTAAACAGCGCTCGCAGTTGCTCCGCGATTTCTCGGTAGCCTTTGCGCTTGGAACTGCCATCGGGGACCTGAACTACGAACATTGCGCAAGGATACCAGTCTCGCGGGCGGCTTGGAGATTTGGGTTGATGGTCACGCGTAGCGGACAGGTTGCGGCTCAGCCTTCGGCGTCGCGTCCGCGCAATGGCTTGTGACGGCGCCTCTTCTGCCATAGCCTGAGTGGGATGAAAGCTGGGCGCGCTGGGTGGCTGCTTGTTTCCGTGAGCTTGCTCGGTTCCTTGTTGCTCTCGTGTAGCGGCAGCTCGGATGACGCTCCGGCGGGCGCGGGCGCGGGCGCGCCGAGCGGTGGGGCCACGAGCGCCGCGAGCGGCGCCTCCGCGGGCGGGAAGTCCAACGCGGGCGTGAGCGGCAGCGCCGGGAACCTCGGTAGCGCCGGTAGCGCCGGACCAGCTGTCGATTGCACTGCGGTGTGTGGTCACGTCAAAGCGCTGTGTGTCGACAACAGCGCCATCAGCGATGTCTGGTTGGACGCGTGTAAGACTGCTTGCGAAGCGCGCGTGCAAGTGGCACCGGACATCGCTCGGCTCGAGCAGACCTGTGTCAGCGCTGCCGCCGACTGCAGTGCTTCGATTGTTTGTGTCGCGTCGCCCCACTGAGGTTTGCGAGGCGCATACCCTTCGCTCCGTAGCCGTATGACGCGCTGCGTGGGAAAAAGGTGCGAACGCGTCGATTTTTGTCAAAAGACGCCGTGCTCGCGACAGCTGTCTCGAGATGGGCTCGTTGCACTCGATCCGGCGTCCCTCGCGGCAGCCAGAGCCCGGGGGAGAGTGCATCCATACGTTCGAGCAAGAGCTCGACTACCTGTACGGCACGCTGCGACGGCTCGGCGCGCCCCCGGCCGACATCGACGACCTACTGCAGGACATTTTCGTCGTGCTCTACCGCAATTGGTCCACGCTCGACTTGACGCGCCCGCTCCGGCCTTGGCTGTTCGGGGTCGCGTTTCGCGTCGTCCGCGCGCACCGGCGTCGGCGTGCCCGTGAATCGCCTTGGAGCGGGTTGGATCCGGAAGATCCCAGTGATGGGCCGGACCGGATGTTGGAGGGGCAGCAATCGCTGGCTGTCCTATGGGCCGCCTTGGAGCTCATCCCGAGCACCCGTCGCTCGGTAGTCATGAAGCACGATCTCGAAGGACTCGAGATCGTCGAGATCGCGCAGCAATTGTCGATGACCAAGTTTGGGGTCTACGCCAGGCTTTACAAAGGTCGCAAAGAATTGGCGTCAGCCGTGCGACGCCTTTTGAGAGAAGGCGTACCAGCATGAAACGTCGCGAGCCGACCATGGAGCCTGAGCTAGAGGCGCTGCTCAACCCGCGAAGGGTCGAGCGACGCGCGCCGCCCGAAGTGCGCGCACGGGCAATCGCTCGCGTCCGCGCGATCGTCGCGGCGGGCGGGCAAATTCCGACGAGCACCTTGCTTTCGCTGGCGCCTCCACCGTTGCCGCAGCCGGCGCCGAGTCACGGTCTGGTTCGGCTCGCTTTGCCCGCCTCGTTCGCGGCTGCCGCGATCGTCGCGGTCGGAGCGGTAACCGCGCTGCGCACGTCACCTGCTCGCGGCCCGACGCTCGCGGCGAGCGCGCCGCCGGCGGCCGCAATTTCTCCGACTACCGAAGACTTACCGACGCCTCAGGCAGCCTCCCTACCTGTCCTAGCGCCGCCGAAACCCGCGCACAGCGCACGGCCCAGCGGCGACGTCGGTACGACCGAACTCGAGTTGCTCGCGCGTGCTCACGCCGCTTACACGCAGCGCGACTTTGCGCGTGCCATCGCCCTGGTCAGCGAATTGAATCGACGATTCCCGAACGGCCATCTCGCCGAAGAACGAGAGGCGCTGCGCATCCGCTCGCTGATGGGCGCGGGACGCGCTGCCGAAGCCCAGCGCGCAGCGGCGGCTTTTGCGGTTCGATTTCCGCGCAGCGTCTTATTGCCGAAGGAACGAAAGCTTTGAAGCAGAAATGCTTGCGGTTGTAACGAGTGGATCGTGCGTTCAGTCATGTGGCGGTGACCGCGCGATACCCATGCGCCCTGATTGGCGTCGGCGCCGTTTGCTTTTCGCTGCTTCATCCAGCGCAAGCTTTGGCAACGCCCGCCGACTTCTCGGTCACGCTCGAGTATGAGCCGGCCCCCCAATGTCCGGGTGCCGAGGATCTGAAGGCGGCCGTCGTCGCACGTCTGGGCTACGACCCCTTCGCGCATGATGCAGCGCACCACGTGTCGCTGCGTATCACACGCAGGGCTGGCTCGCTGGACGGTCGCATCGAGTGGCGTGACGCGGAAAGGCAGTGGGCCGGTGATCAGGCCTTCACCATGGGCAGCGGTGATTGCCTACGCCTCACGCGTACGATGGGCCTCGCGCTTGCCGTTCAGATTCAGCTATTGCGAGATCCAAGCGCAGCTCCCCCGAGCGATCGCGAGTCGGAAGTGGAGCCCAAGTCCAAAGCCGTTGCCGAGCGGCCCAGCGACAAGCCGGCGCGAGAGGTGCCTCCGCCGACACGCGAAGATACGCCGATCGTCCTGAGGAGCGCGCCGAGCTCAGCCCTTCAGCCCGTCTTCGGGATGGGAGCGGGGCTCGCCCTGGGAGTCGGAATGGCACCGCATCCGATTTTGCTCGGCCGCCTATTCGGGCTGCTCGCCTGGCAGCACACCTCGATTCAGCTGGCTGCCGAAATGAGCCTGCCGTCCACCGTCCGACGCGCGGATGGCGCGGGGGTATCAGAACAATTGCTGCTGCTCAGCGCTGCGGGGTGCGAATCCCTCGAGCGCTGGAGTGGGTGCCTCGTGCTCGATGCAGGTAGAGTCAGCATGGCGGGCCAGGACATCGACCGCCCTACGTCGACACGCCTGCCATTCGTTGCTGCCGGCATCCGCACCGGCTTCACCCAGCCTCTCGGAGCGCGTGCTTTCATCAACGCGCACGCGGACGGGCTCGTCATTTTGACCCGCTGGACAGCTAGCCTCGACGACGTCCCCGTGTGGACCATGCCCCGTTTCGCCGCGGCGGTTGGCATCGACTTGGGACTGCAGTTTCGCTAAATTTTCTGCACAACACGCTTCGGTCCCGGACAGTTCTCGGGAGCAGAGACCGCGCAGCGGGCAACTGAGCTTGCTGTGAGCTCCGCCATCGGAGAAGCGAAGCCGTGACTCGAAGATTCAAGAAATGCAGCCCAGCGTCGGTGGCGCTGTTGGCGGGGCTGGGCGTCATGCAACCGCAGAGGGCCTCGGCTGCGGATGCACTGGAAAAGCTGCAAGAATTCGCTTTGGACCAGGTTCAAATCACGGACCAATACCAGCAAAACCTGTTCGCGAAGAATGTCGCGTACCTGATCACCACCCTGAACAGCGACCGCCTGTTGGCCGGCTTCAAAGCCGTCTCGACCGGTACGACGGCTACGAATCTATACGGCGGCTGGGAGAGCCAGAACATCCGCGGACATTCCCTGGGCCACTGGCTCTCGGCGGTCGCGCACGCTTACCAACAAGCGAAGGGAAGCGATCCTGCGTTGGCGAGTCAGATCAAGGTCAAGCTCGACGACGTCATTTCGAAGTTGAAGTCCTATCAATCGACCAACGGCTTCTTGTTTGCGACGCCCGTGTCCCAGTTCGACGACATGGACAGCGGCGGCAGTAACAACTGGGTGCCGTACTACACGATGCACAAGATCCTGGCGGGGCTGCTCGATGTCTACGAGTTCGAGCAAAATCCCGACGCCTTGGCGGTCGCCAGCAAGATGGGCGATTGGCTCTACGCCCGCGCTTCCGGCTGGAATGCGAGCGCGAAGTCGCGAGCCCTCTCCTCCGAGTACGGTGGCATGAACGACGCGCTGTACGAGCTGTACAAGCATACGAAGAGCGCGAACCACCTGACGGTTGCTCATGTCTTCGATGATACGAGTCTGTTCACGACTACCGCCCAGGGCAACGACACGTTGAGCGGGAAGCACGCCAACATGACGATTCCGAAGTTCATTGGCGCCTTGAACCGCTATCGAACCATCGGCGCGACCGAGGCGTCGTACCTGAGCGCAGCCGACCAGTTCATGGCCATCGTGCTCAAGAACCATACCTATGTAACCGGCGGCAATAGCGAGGACGAGCATTTTCACGAGCCGGGGAAGCTCGACGCGCACCGCGACGACGTGAACAACGAGACCTGTAACGCCTACAATATGTCGAAGCTCACCCGCGATCTGTTCAAGGTCACGGGTGACATCAAGTATGCGGACTTCTACGAGCGGGTTCACATCAACGAAATCTTGTCGTCCATGAATCCGGCCACGGGCATGACGACCTATTTCAAGCCGATGGGTACGGGATACTTCAAGGCGTTCGGAACGCCGGAATCCAGCTTCTGGTGCTGCACCGGCACCGGCATGGAGAACTTCAGCAAGCTCGGGGACAGTGTGTACTTCCACGACGCCAGCGACCTGTACGTGGTGGGCTACGTGAGCTCGACGTTGACCTGGGCCGATCGAGGCTTAGCGCTCAGTCAGGTCACGGACATCCCATCGACCAACAAAGTCACCTTCACCATCAGTCAGGCACCTCTCGATGCGGTCAATCTGAAATTCAGGAAGCCATACTGGCTCGCGGCGTGTCAGTCGGCTGGGGTTTCAGTCAACGGTCAGTCGCTCAATGCCGTCGACTCGGGCGGCTTCCTCGGCGTGAGCCGAGTTTGGAAAACTGGAGACAAGGTGGAGCTGACGCTTCCGATGGAGGTTCAGGTCTCGCGGCTAGCCGACAATCAGAACGCAGCCGCGTTCACCTATGGGCCGATCGTTCTATCTGCAGGTCTCGGGACCGCCAGCATGACCACGACGGGACATGCGTGGACGATCGCCGCGACGAAGCCTTCCGGCATCCAAGACACCATCGCCATCAACAGCGGAACGACGATCAATGGCTGGATCGCCAACATCAAGACCAACCTGGTCCAGACTCCGGGCAAGCTCGAGTTCAATCTGAAGAACACGGACTCGGATAGCAAGCTGACCTTCATTCCGCACTATTCCCGCTACCAAGACCGGTACGGCATCTATTTCAAGTTGTCCGGCAGCGCGGGGGCCGCGCTGACCGTGCCCCCTTGTCCCGCGACGGGTGGCTCAGGCGGCTCAGGTGGCGCGAGCAGTGCAGGCGGCGCGCCGGGCGGTGTTTCCGGCAGCAGCAATGCCAGTGCGGGCAGTGATGCAGGCGGCGCGGCCAACGTTTCCGGAGCCGCAGGGCTCGGCGGTGCGCCGCTCGGCGGCAGTGGAAGCGCAATCGGTGGCGCGAGCAACGCAATGGGCGGGGCGGCCGCGGTTGCGTCCGGCGGTCACTCCGGCAGTGGAGGCTCAATCAAGCCCTCGTCGGGGAGCCCGAGCGACGGCTGCTCGTGTGGGCTCGACAAGGCCAGGACGAATCGTCCGTGGTCGCTCGCGCTGTTGATGGTCTTGGGACTCGCGGCGCGCCGTCGCCGATCTAGCGCGCGGCGTCGGGAATAGCGCGCGAGGCATCAGTAGGCTCCTTCACTTCACTTCGCGCTGACGACTGCCGGAGTGCCGTCGTACTTCACGACCTGATCCGGCGTCGCCGTGACCTCGACGCCGCTGCCGTGATTGGCTCCGACGAATACCACGTTGAATGTCCGCGCCATTTGCATGCCCGTGAAGCTGCCCGTGCGCGCGCCAATGGTCAGGGTTCTCGCCGTTTCGCTCCACGTCAATGGGATCCGGGCGGACTGGCCCTTCTCGTAGTCGTAGCCGTCGCCCGCGTCTTCATAGAGCGTAAATGATGCGTCCTGTCCCTTGTAGACGCGCAGTTCGATCGGGTCCGAGCTCTGCGTAGCATACTGAATACTCGGGCCCATCGGCAGGATCGAGCCGGCACGGACTTGGAGCGGGATCTGACTCAAAGGCGCGTCGACCGGCATTTTGCTGCCGCCCGTGATTGCCGCTCCGGTCCAGAAGTCGTACCAAGTTCCCGCGGGCAGGTACACGGAGCGGCTCGTTACTGCCGCTTCGGTCACCGGGTTGACGAGCAGCGCCGGACCAAACATGAACTGATCGGCGATGTTGTATACGTTGGGATCGTTCTGATAGTCGAACGCCAAGTGTCGCATGATGGTGTAACCGTCTCGAGTGACCATCGCCGCGAGCGAATAGATGTAAGGCATTAGGCGGTAGCGCAAAGTATCGATCGTCAGCAGGTTGGCCTTGGTGCTGGCGCTCCACACGTTGTTGTAGAGCTCTCTGGCCCCCTGACCATGGATGCGGAACGTGGGACAGAAGGCGCCGAACTGGAACCAGCGCGTGAACAGTTCATTGCTCGCGCTCGAGCTCCAGTTTACGCTGCCGCCGAAGTAACCACCGATATCCGTGGTCCAGTAGGGCATGCCCGCAAGCGCGTAGTTGAGCCCTCCCGGTAGTTGCCGCTTGTAGGTTGCAAAATCGGAGTTGATGTCACCGGACCAGACCCCCGCGGCGTACCTCTGCTGCCCGGCGAATGCGCTGCGGGTGAGAACGTAGACCCGCTTGCCGTCTGGTCCGATTTTCCGCCAGCCCTCGTACAGTCCGCGGTTGTGCTGCAGCGGATAGGCATTGATGTTCAGGGCTCCCTTGCCGAGGGCCGTGGTCGCGGCACGAAGGTTCAGCGGATCGGGATAGGCCTGCGGCTCGGTGTTGTCGGCCCAGATCGCGTCCCACCCGTACTTGCCGAGCAAGCGGTCATAGGTCTGTTGATAGACCAAAGTGCGCGCGGCGGCGTTGAACGTATCGTAGAAATGATGGGTGCCGCTCGTGGGCAGGAGCGCGTTGATGGCGTTCAGGGCATTGAAGTTGTCCATCTCGCCCGTCTTCTGGACCGGGTTCACCTGCTGATAGAGCGGCCAGACCGAAATCATCAAATGGATGTTTGCGGCATGCATCTGGCTGACGAGCGAAGCGGGATCGGGGAACCGCGTCTCGTCCATGAAGTGGGAGCCCCAGGCGTAGGGATCCCAATAGTCCCAGTCCTGAACGATGACATCTACCGGGATGTTGCCGGTGCGGTAGGCATTTTTGACGCCGAGCAATTCGGAAGTACTGGCGTAGTGGTCCTTCGATTGAAACAGCCCGTACGCCCATTTCGGGAACAGAGGAGCGGAGCCGGTGGTGACGCGGTAGAGCGCGACCACCTGGTCCAGCTTCGGGCCATAAAAAAAGTAGTAATCGACCATATCGCCCGCTTCGGATGCGTAGCGGTACTTGGTATTGCTGCTCTCGCCGCCTGTGAAGTCAGACGTCGAGTAGTTGTCCCAGAATAGGCCGTAGCCCTTGCTGGAGACCAGCATCGGGATGTTGATCTGCGTGTTGGCATTGAGCAGGTGCTCATTCTTGCCCTTGAAATTCATGATGCTGTCTTGGTGCTGCCCGAGACCAAACAGCCCCTCGTTGCTCGGCGAGTTGAACACGGTTTGGACCTTGTTCGTGCTGACTCCCTCGACGGTGGCAGGCGTGAGTGACTTGCTATCCTCCGATAGGATCAGGTTGTCGCTCAGATCCGTGTAGCTGACCAAACCGCTCGCCGTATTGACCTTCGCCTTCATGCGTGACGTGCTGATCGTCACCGTTCCTGCAGCCTCGGCTACGCAAAAAGGTGTGGGGGTGTCCCAAGTATTGCTGACCGAAAGGGACGTCTTTGCCGGAAGAGAACTGCCGGTCGCGTACACGATGTGGATGATGTCTTCCTTGCACACCTGGAGCTTCATTCGGCCGGCACTCAGCGTGAACGTGACGCCGCTGGCATCGACGACATAGGCGGGGCTCGAGGGCGCGGGAGTGGGGCAGGTCAAGACCGCGCCGCCTGCACCGCCCTCACCGCCGCTGGCGGCTCCGCCCATGGCTTCGCCGCCGCTCCCGCCCGTACCGGCCTCCGCAGCGGAGCCTCCGCCCCCCACGTCGAAAGCGGCGCCTGCTGCCGAGGCACCCGCGTTGGAAGGTGCGCCAGCAATACTTGGCGCGCCGCCGAGAGCAGGAAGTGCGCCGCCATTGCCCATCGGGGATCCGGCGCTGCCCGTGCTGGATTGGCAGCCCGCTGCAGACAGGGCCACAACCACGAACTCCCAGAAGCCCGCCGAACGCTGTGCTATCATTTCAACTAACTGACCGGCACGCGGCGGCCTTGTAGTGAAAAGAGACGTTACGCAACAAATGACAGCGTCGTCGCACAGGCTAACGGGTACAGCCGCATTGCTGCTCGCGCTATGCGCGATCAGCTGCTCGGAAACTCGGAATCTCGGTTCGAGTCATCCCCACGGTCTGCTTCCCGTCGATGAGCGAAACCCGATCCTGCTCACCAACGACGGCGTATACGACAATTGGCAGGGTGAGTACGCCATTCTACTCGCTAGCAGTGGCGGGCCGAGGCTCGCTGGCATCGTGGTTGGAACCAGCCCCAACTTGACTAAAATCGACGACAACGTCACCGGTTGGCGCGCTCTCGTCAAGGCGGCGCACGACAGTGGCCTGTCGGATATCCCCGAACCAACGGCAAGCATTGGAGCGAAGCTCGAGCGCCCGGCCAGTGGGCAATTCGAGGATACGACCCCGAACCGTTCGGAAGGCGCTCGTTTGATCGTGGAGCTGTCCAAACAGCTTAGCCTGCCGTACCGACCTCTGGTGCTCGTGACCGGCGGGCGTCTGACCGACGTCGCAGACGCGTACCTGATCGATCCAACTGTCACCGCGCGCACGGTCGTGGTTTCTTCATTGGGCTCCGTGACCGCTACCGGGGGCGCCATGGCGGACCCCAATGGCGAAATGGATCCGTGGGCGGATGCGATCGTCACCTCCCGCTTTCGCTTCGTACAGGTCAGCGCGTTTTACGATCAGCTGCTGGACGTTCCCGCTTCCCGTTTCTCCAAGCTCCCCGCCAATCCACTCGGTCAGTGGATCCAGGCAAAGCAACCCCAGGTGTGGGACCTTCCCAAGGCCGCCGATCAAGTCGCCGTCTTGGCCGTCGGCGATCCCGATTTCGCAGTCGAGGTCGATCGCGTTTCAGCTGGCCCGCTCGCAGCCAACGCGACGAGTGGTCCAGAATTGACGAGCCGTCTAGACGGTGCGGCTTGGCTCGTGAAGCAGTGCGACGGCGCAAGAGCCGCGGAGCGCTTTTGGCAGGCGCTGAGCGCGCTGCCCGATTCTGGGCCTGCGCACTGACTGACAGGCTGGCGAGGTCGGTAGTGGCACTGAGCAATAGCCGGAGCCTCTAAGATCCGTCGGTCAAATTGCAATCGCTCGCCTCGAACACTCGTTGGCAAGAGCGCCTGACTTTTGTCACGAAAACTCTCGCTCGAAGCGACAATCGTAGCTGCGTTCGTGCTTGACTCTGCGCTTCACGAACTGGCACGCTCGAGTCTTCGGCGTTCGCGAGGCCTCGCTATGAAATCGAGCCGCTGATGATTCGCAGACGCTCGTGACGCCTAAACCTTGGCGAGGCCGTTCCGTGAGCAAGGAGAGACTCATGATTCGCAGCTGGTCATGTCGTTCGATGCTGATCGCGATTGCGAGCGTGGTGATCGCGTGTTCCTCCGAGAACTCAGGGATTGGCGGTGCTGGAGCGCCGGGGGTTGGCGGGTCCGTGCACGCTGGTGGCGGTGCAGCAAACAGTGTTGCTGGGCAGTCAGGCTCGGGAGGTGACGGCGCGAACACTGCGGGTAGATCGGCTGCTGGCGGCCCATTCGCTGGTGCCGGCGGTATGACGCCCTCGGCGTCTGGCGGAAGCGGCGGGTCGCCCGGTAGCGCTGGAAGCGCGAACCACGCAGGGAGCGGAGCAGCCGGTTCCGCGGGAAGTGCCGCCGGTGCAGGTGGCGCCGGTGCAGGTGGCGCCGGTGCTGGTAGCGCCGGTGCTGGTGGCGCCGTTTCGAGTGGTGGTTGCAGCAAGACGCCGACACTCAAAAACAACGGCTACAACAGCATCATGAGTGGCGGCAAGAGCCGTCAGTACTACCTTCGTTGGCCCCCGACCTACGACAATACGCACCCATACCGCTTGATTGTCGGCCTTCACGGGGCCACCGGGAAAGGCACGGATGTCGCTCCTGGCTTTTTTGGGATCTACGATCTCGCCAAGGGAAGTACGATCTTCATCGCGCCTGACGCAGCTGGCGGGCTTTGGTCAGCAGCTACCGACACGACGTTCATCGATGACATTCTCAAGGCGGTGCAGGGCGACTTGTGCATCGACACGACGCGTATCGAGCTCGAGGGGTTCAGCCAAGGCGCCGCGATGGCGTGGACGCTTGCTTGCTCCCGCCCCAAGGTGTTCCGCGCGGTAGTTGGCCATTCTGGGGGAGGTGTCGCCAATCCCACGATGTGTCAGCCGGTCCCCTATCTCGGTTCGCTCGGGCTGTCGGAAGGGGGCGGTCAGAAAACGCAGACCGACCAATTCGCGAATTGGAATGGCTGCACGATCGAGAACCTGCGCAGCTCACCCACTGGTGGCCACGTGTGCACGGACTACAAAGGGTGCCCTGAGGGATATCCAGTCCGTTGGTGTTCCTACGATGGCGGTCACACGCCTTCACCCAATGATGCCGGGAAGAGTAGCTCCTGGATGCCCTCCGAAGTGTGGCCGTTCTTGTCACAGTTTTAACGCTTTGCCCCGCTTCGATACGCCTTTCGAAAGGTCGTGAAAACCTGATCCCTGTCCGGCTATACAACCGGTTGAATAGCGGTGTTATCCGTGGTCTACTGCCGACTTCGTTCATCGGTTGAACGCTCGGGAGTGTCAGGTTGAACAGTCATCATCGCAATCCGGCTCGTCTATTCGACGCCACGAACCCGCTGCGAAAAAACCGGCGTGTCGTAGCCTTCCTAACCCTTTGCGGGGCAGTCGCGAGCTGTGCCTGTTCGAGCGACGCGATGCCCGGCACAGTCGCGACAGCTGGCGCGGGGGCGGCGGGTAAAGCGTCGAGCGGCGCGAATTCTGGCGGCATGTCAGGCGCGGCTGGTGTCGCTGCCGGAGCAACCTCCGGCGGTACTTCGGGCGGCAGCACCGCGCTAGGCGGAGCAACCTCCGGTGGCACTTCGGGCACGGGCGCGAGCACGGCTGGAGCGGCAACGGCGGGCAGCGGCGGAGCAGCGGGGGCAAGTGTTTCTGGCGGGGCCGGCGGAGCCGGTAGCTCAGGTGCGGGCGCTTTCGCGGGTGCAGCGGGCGGCACAATCACGGATTGCGCGGGCCACGCTCTCTCATTGAGCAGCAACGGTTCCGGCACCGCGTCCGACGCGGCGAAGGCCCACGTCGAAGTCGATCTAATGGCAGATTTACCGATTGGCAGCGCCAATCGCACCGTCGAGCTATGGGCCTATATGAAGAGCTCGGACTGGACAGCCAACCAAAACACGCTGTTCTTCTATGGGCCGTCCCCCTCGGCACGGAACGCGGACGGCTTCGGCCTCGACTTTGGCAGCACGAGCAACTCCATCGGCAGCATCGATCCGTTCACGAATGCCTACTTCGACAACGACAACCAGGCCAGCGGTGTCAGCGCTTCGACTCCTCAGTGGGTGCACTTCGCGATGACCTGGAATGGCACGCAAGTGCAGGCCTACGTGAACGGCGTGCTCAAGTCGACGAAAGCCTCCGACAACGCCACGCAGAAAGTGCTGAAGACCGGCAACTCACTGCTCACGATCGGCGGCTACCCGGGTGAGAACGCCTACTTCGCGGACTACATCGATGAATTTCGTGTTTGGGGCGTAGCGCGCTCTTCGTCGGAGATCCTAGCCAACAAAGACAAAGCCCTCGTAGGCAACGAGGCCGGCTTGGTCGGCTATTGGAAGTTCAACGAGACTGCGGGGCTCGCCGCGGCGGACAGCGTGACCACTACTGGCCACACCGCGCACGCCGGAGCGCTGAAAGCGGCGTCAGGCACTCAGCTGCCGACGTTCGTGGTCCCGAATCCGCCGCTGCTGATTCAGTGCCCGTAGTTTTGCCGCTAACTATGCTCAAAATGTGGCGGTCAACCCGACGTTGAACGAATTGACGCCCTGATGTTCGCCTCCCCACCAGTCGGTGTCGGCGCGAAAGTAGTCGAGCGCGCCGTGCAGGTAGCTGGTGAAGTGATAGACGACGACTCCCGAGATGCCCCGCTGCGATTTCAAGTAGTCCGTCTGACTCGGGCTGAGTGAAACGTCCAAGTCGTCCGTCATCTGATGGGCGCGCGTGATGCCACAGCCCAAGTTGAAGTCGAAGCTTCTGAGCGATACCTGCGCCTGCACGTAGCCGCCGTCGAATGGGCGCATCTTGTTGCTCGCCTGATTGTTGATGCTGTCCGTTTGACTCAGGAAGTAGTTGACGCCAAGGCCGGTTCCGGCGAACGCGGCGACCCCCAGGTGAAACGCGCCGAGTTCACCGCGCACGCCGGCTTGAGCGCCGTACACGTTCTTGGAATCATTGCTGCCGTTCGTGTCGTACAACTTCTGGAACGCGCCCTCCACGAAGGCGTGAAGGCGAGCATTTCCGGAGAACTCCACGTCATAGGTGGCCTGTGCTTCTGGGCGGCCTAGTTTCGCGCGGGCGTAGCGCTGGCCGACCAGCACGGCGGGGTCGTAGTAGCCCACGTTGAGCTGCAGTCCTGCGAAGCTGGGCGTGCTGTACACCACGCCCGCAGCGAAGATGTTTGCGAGCACGCCGAAGCCGATGTGCCCCGCGGAGGGGCCCTGATCATTGAAGACCTGCGGTGCGCCCACGCCGAAGCCGTGCCCATAGAGAAAATCAATCTCGGTCGCGCCGCGTCCAAAGAGCGAGAGCGCGCGGCCGGCGAGCAACGTTCCGAATGGCCCCTGCACTTTCACGTACCCTTCGCGGACGTCGGGCAAGTTCTTCTGGTAAGTCCGCTGGCCCTGCGACTCGATCATCGACCAGATCGAGATCTTGCCGGTCACCACCGTGTTCGGCGTCATCTCGCGTCGCACGCCGAACGCAAGAATATTACCCAAAAATCCGCTGCGGACACGAAAGGCCAAACCATGACCGGACTTGTTGGATGTCCCATCGCTGGAGTCCGCATCGAAGGGAATGCCTTCTTGCGCCAAAGCGTGGTTCGGATCCAACGGTTGAGGCACACCGTGCCCCTCGATGATTTCGGCAAAAGCGCTCATTCGACCAGAAGCGAAGAGCTCCCATTCGTTGGGGAGCTTCACCAATGTGACTTCTGCCCGCGCGTGGCTAGGCCACGAGAACAGTGCGAGAGTGCCGAGTGTGAGAGCCGCGCGTAGCATCGTCTTCACGGGGCTACCGTCACGCTGATCACATCGAAGTGCACGAACTGACCGTTCAAGTTGCTGCCAGTGCCGCTGGTCACTTTGCCGTTCCAAGACGACGGTGGTGCGGGCATTGAACCCGTGAACGGAATCGTGCGCGCCCCGTTGCCGCACATGTTGTTGTTCGAGGTTCCGCAGTTCTGGATTTGCACGCAATTCGAATCACGAACGGTGAGCGAAATCGTCGCGCCGCCAGGTATCCTGATCGTGGGCATTTCGTCGATCTCGAACGAGAGATGTTGGGTCTTCGAACTGGTGTGCGGATTCTCACTCGCCATCACCGAGTTCAAGAAGTACACGCTGGGCGTGCCGCCCCCCGCGGGTGTCACGTCGAGTTCGTAAGAGTTGTAGTCGAAGCCGTTGCCGTTATCCGCATAGCTCAGGTTCGTGCCGCCCGTCTGAAACAAGTCCTTGGCATACGGCTTTGCGCCCGCCACCGTCGAGGCCACGTCGATCGAAGTCGTGTTGCCCGCCGAGCGTGTGCCGTCGTGGTACCACGATGGTTCGACCACCCCTTGGATGTGCACTTTTACGTCGTACTTCGTGCCGGGTGTCCCTCCCATCGTCCATGTGGAGGCCGCGCCGCCCGACGGCTTGATCACCGCCGCCGCTGGCTGTCCGGCAGACGCATTCGAGCAGGGAGCGGGCTGGGCGCAGTCGTAGTTTGGACTGCCGCTGCCGCATGGGTATTGCAAGAGCGCGCCGTCGAAGGCGCCGGTCAAAGTCGTGTCGACGGTCGCGCCGCCTCCCGCTGAGCCTCCGCCCGCACCCGCCACGCTCGCGCCGCCTGCTGCGCCTGCGGAGCTACCGCTACCGCCGGTCGCACTCGCTCCGCCTGCCGAGCTGCCGCTAGCCGCATTCCCTCCGCTAGCTCCGCCGTTGGCGGCGCCTGCCGTACTGCTTGGCGCGCCCGCGCCGCTTGCACCGCCCGCACTCGCTCCGGCTACGGCGGGCGCTCCGCCACTGACTGTCGGCACGCCCGCGCTGCCAGTGCCGCCACTGCTACTGCTCGCGCCGGCTTGGCCGGCGGGCGCCTCCGCTGCTGTGGAACAGGCCAGCAAGGCGAAGCAGGAGACAGCGGTGGAGATTCGATTGCTTGTTTTCATCGTCATTACCTCAGGTGTTTCGGCGGGGCGGCGACCAGTGAGCGGCAAATATCCAAAGCACTGGCGCTCGAGCCGTACGGCGCAGGGGATGCGGCTCACGCGTAAAGGACGCAGTCATTCCGTGGTGAAGGAGAAAATCATGGTGCTGGAGTAGAGCGCCCCAGGCTTCAGTGTGACCTCGTCGCGCCACGCGGGAACGTTGATCGCGTTTGGGAAACGCTGAGTCTCCAGGCAGAACCCCGCGTACTGCTGATAATTGGTGCCAGCTTTGCCCACCAGCGTGCCATCGAGATAGTTGCCGGAGTAAAACTGCACGCCGGGCTGGTCACCCTTGAGAGTGAGGACACGACCGGAGCGGGGATCCTTCACCCGCGCCACTTCGCGCAGCGCGTGCGCCGGACCATCGACGATCCAATTGGAATCGAAGCCGATGGGATCGCCACCCGCGGCCGATAGATCCTGACCGATGGGCTTGGGCTTCGTAAAGTCGAACGGGGTGCCCGCTACTGGCGCGATCCGACCGCCTACCGTGTGCGACGCTGGGTCATTGGGGGTGTATTGGCCCGCGTTCAACTTCAGCACCTGTTCGAGCACGCTGCCCGATGCCTGCCCGGCCAGGTTGAAATACGAGTGATGGGCCATGTTGACCACCGTGAGCCGGTCCGTCTCGGCCTGCATTACGACCTTGAGTTCGTTGTCGTTGGTCAGGGTGTAGGTATTCCGGGCCTTCACCGTGCCGGGAAAGCCCTCTTCACCGTCCACCGAAACGTAGCTGAGCTGCAGGCTTGGTCCGCCCGGTGTGTCGAGTGCGATCGCGTCCCAAACGACCTTGTCCCAGCCCTTCACGCCACCGTGTAGGGAGTTCTCGCCGTTGTTTGCTGCCAGTCGATAGCTCACCCCTTCGAGCTCGAACTGCGCGCCGCTGATTCGATTCGCGATTCGGCCGATGATGGCGCCAAAATAGGGGCTGCCCTTCACGTAGCTCCCGACTTCGTCGAAGCCGAGCACGATATCGGCGAGCTTGCCCGAACGATCGGGGACGTGGAGCTCGGTGATGATCCCGCCATAGGTCGCGATCTTCGCCACGAGGCCGTTCTTGTTCGTCAAAGTGAACAACGTGACGGGCTTGCCGTCGACTTCGCCCCAGGCTCTGTGTTGAATAGCTTGCAAGCGAACCTTTGCGTTGGACGAAGGCGCGTAGTTGCCCGGTACGGGCGCGCAGCTGCCCGTGGCGAGCAACGTTAAGACCCCGATCAAAGCTTTGAGCCCGAGCATCTGCTCTCTCGACTGCAAGATGCAGGGCGGTTTTGTCAGAGCTCGGCATTCTATGTGATTCAACCGGTTGAATCAAGCCGGAAAGCCGGTTTTGTCCACGCGCTCGCGTGGGCGCCCAGGTCACGCAATGAAAAAAGCGACGCCGCTGCACCCCGCGCGAATATTGGCGAGCGCACCGGAACGGTACAAATCGAGACCCGACTACGAAAGCTCGGTCAACTCGTGGCGCCGGTGCGCATGACGACAGGCACGGCCCCGTCCACGACCGCTGTCGCGCCGTTCGCGACGAGCTCGAGGATGGCATCGAAAGCCAGTTCGGCGAGGCCCTCTGAGTCGAACTCGGCCGTCGTGAGCCCGACCAGCGCGCCGTATTCATCGCCGTCGAACCCGGCCAGCTTCACGTCATTCGGTATCGAAAGCCCCAGGCTTCTCAAGCGATGCCAAACCTGCATTGCGCCGCGGTCATTGGAGCAGAAGATCGCCGCATTGGAACGCCGCGCGATTCGCTTTAGATCTGCGTCGGTCAAGTCTTGGTGCGCGATTTTCTCGAGGGTTTCGGGAGAGGCGTGCTTGCCCCACGTCTCCTTCACCCCGCGCCAGCGCTCGATGTGCCCTAAATGATCCGACACGTACTGTACGAAAGTCAGGTGCCGCGTGCCGCGCTCGAGCAAGTGTCGCACGATGGTACGAGCCCCTTCACGGTTTTGGATGCTGAGAGCATTCCCCGCATAACGTGCATAGCTCGGATGGTGCGGATCCAGCACGATTGCGGGTCGTGAATAGGCAGCGGAAAAGCGCTGCACAGAGGCCGCCGGAACGTCGCCCCAGACCAGCAGACCGTCGGCGTGCACGGGCAAGGTCGGTTCGTCCGAGGTCTCCAGTTGCTCGCTAGCAATCAGATTCAGCGTCAAGCCGCGCCGCGCCGCGAGCCGCGCCAGCGCCTGGGTGGTGCTCGCAACCGGCGGATGGACCAGGCACTCGAAAGTGGCCGGCATGATCAACCCGATCGCACGCTGCGCGGAGCCCGCGAGCTGTTTGGCTGCCCAGTTCGGCGAATAGTTTTGCTCGGTCGCCGCCTGACGCACGCGACTTCGCGTAGCCTGCGAGATGCGAGGGCTGTCTCGCAAAGCCAGCGAAACACTGGACTTGTCCATGCCTAGTGCCCGCGCCAAGTCGGCGATGGTGACCCGTTTCTTCTGCGTTTCGGTGTGGATGGCGTTGACGGCAGACGGCCGCACGCTGCTGCGTGGCTTCTTGATGGGGGTCGCCATTTCGCGTGAACCCTACCACGTTGGCTGCTCGTCCCAGCGCCGCGTCCCCCGGGTTGCGAGTTAGCCCCGACGCGTTGCCCCATGGCGCAGCATTCGAACGCGAAGCGGGGATTTTTCTAGCCCGAGCAGAGCTTCCATCGGCTGAGATATGGCAAAATTATCGCATTGCAACCGGTTGAATTGTGGCGACCATTCTGGCAATGATTGCTGCTGTGCAAAGCAATCAGCGCCGGATCCTGGTCACCGGTGCCACTGGGAAGGTCGGGCAGGCGTTCATCCGATGTTTGCTCGATGACCCGGCCCATCGAGAGTTTCAGATCCGAGCGTTGTGTCACAACCGGGTCTTGCCGGCGCGCGATCGGCTCGAAGTGATGCGCGGCTCGATCGAGCAGCAAGAGACCGTACAGCGTGCCATGGCGGGTGTCTCCCACGTGCTGCACTTGGCTACGCCCAAGGAAACTCCGGAATCCATCATGGATGTCGCGGTCAAGGGCATGTTTTGGCTGCTCGAAGCCTGCCGACAAAATCCCGACTTTCGCCAATTCATCCTGATCGGAGGCGACGCAAGCCTCGGGCACTTCTTCTATCCCCGTCCGGAGCCGGTCACCGAAGCACAAAAGCACAGCGCATATCCCGGCTGCTACGCACTGTCGAAAGTGCTCGAAGAAGTCATGCTCGAGCAGTACCACGTGCAGTACGGTCTTCCGACATGCTGCTTGCGTGCGCCTTGGATCATGGACAAGGACGACTTCAAGTTTCAGCTTTCATTCGGAACGGACGTGTTTGGAGGCCCTCGTTGGTGCGATCTCGTGGGCCCGGAGCGCGCGGCGAAGTATCGCCAGAGCGCTGCGGTACCGGTGATGTTGGACGCGCACGGCGTACCGTTGAAGCGCAATTTCGTGCATGTCGATGATCTGGTCTCGGCCATCGTGTGTTCCCTCGATCACCCTGGAACTCGCGGTCAGACGTTCAACGTCTGCATGGACGAGCCGGTAGACTACGGCGTGCTCGCGCAGTACCTGACGGAAACCCGTGGGGTCGTCGGCGTTCCCATCGAAACACCTTACTTTTCTAGCTGGCTCGACAATAGCAAAGCCAAATTCGTGCTCAATTGGCGTCCCTCATTCGACCTGAAGAAGATGACGGACGCGGCTTGGGACTACCGACGCGCCGCGGACGACCCGCGGATCGTCTGGTACCCGGGCTGACAGGGAGGCCCCGGCGTCAGCCGAAAACCAACATGCCATGGTCGATCTGCGCGCGCTAAAAGAACGGTTCGAGCACCTCTATCAGCAATCGCCGCGGGTTTTTTCCGCACCGGGCCGGGTGAATCTGATTGGCGAGCACACCGATTACAACGACGGTTTCGTGCTGCCGATTGCCATCGATCGCCGCACCTTCGTGGCCGGCGCGCGGCGACCGGATACCCGCGTCATCATCCGCTCACTGACGATGGGCCAGACCTTGGAGTTCGACCTTGCTGCGCGTCAGCCCGGAGCGTTGCAGGGTGGGTCTTGGCTCAGCTATGTCGAGGGCACGGCGCGTACGCTGGCGGAGCGCGGCTTTGCGTTGAGCGGCGCGAATCTGCTGCTCGACAGCGACGTCCCGGCAGGGGCCGGCCTATCTGCATCCGCCGCGCTCGAGCTGTCCGTGGGCTATGCCCTGGCCGCTCTGGGAGGAGCGCAAAGCCCAGACCGCCTGCAACTTGCGCTGGCGGGGCAAGCCGCCGAGCACACTTATGTGGGCACGCTTTGCGGCATCATGGATCAGTACATCTCCGCCTTGGCGCTGCACAATCACGCGCTTCTGATCGACTGTCGGGCTCTCACGTACGAAGCCATTCCCTTGCAGCTAGGTAGGGCCTGCGTGTTGATTTGCGACACGCAGGTCAAGCATGAGTTGTCTTCTTCTGCGTACAACGAGCGGCGCCAGCAATGCGAAGAGGGGGTGCGGGAAATTGCGCGGCTGCAGCCGAAGGTTCGGGCTCTGCGTGACCTCACCGTCCTCGATTTCGAGATGCTGATGCCGCGCCTGCCGCCTTTGATTGCGCGGCGTTGTCGCCACGTGGTCAGCGAGAATGCGCGTACCTTGGCGGCGGCGCGGGCGCTGGCGGCCGGTGAGCTCACGCACTTGGGTAGCCTGATGTCTGCCTCACACGCTTCACTGCGAGACGACTATGAGGTCAGCTGCGTCGAACTCGACGAAGCGGTCGCGGCGCTGACGGGCGAACCCGGGGTGTACGGCTCGCGCATGACCGGTGGTGGTTTCGGGGGATGCACGGTCAGCGTGCTCGATCGTGAGGTCGTGCCGCGTGCAATCCGCGCGATCAGCGAGCGCCTGCAGGCAAAATTTCGGATCGAGCCGCGGTTCTTCGTCACGAATGCGGAGGGCGGCGTCGCCGAAGAGTGAATCGGCGCGCTATCAAAGCCGCTGAAAACCTAGGCCGTACACCAATTGCTGGGCGCTCTTGATGTCCCAAAGCCAAGGCAGGGTGATGCGCACATTGGCCAGCGCGGCGCCCAAGCCCGAACTCGTCAAGTGCGCGAGTAACTGGCTCGGCGCTGGGTTCAAAGATACTTGCTCGGACGCTACCTGGGCTTCGACGAATGCTTGCAGCTCTTCGCGCGGGCGCTCGCGGTATGTGAGCAGGCCGGGCAGATGATCCGACGACGCGACGTCGAATGCCATGAAGGCGCTGCCGCCCTGGCGCGTTGCACCGAATAGCGTTGCCAAATGCACCGCGGTGGTGCACGCGCTCAGCTTGTCCCACTCTTCCTCGCTCATGACCCAGGTTTCCTGGAAAGGCAGCACCAGCTGACTCAATACGCAGGTTGAAAGTGTCACGTCGAACGGTCGCCCAATGCTCTGCAGCAACGCATGTGCTGCACGAAGTGACATTTGCTGCAACTCCGCGTCATTGGGAAATCGCTCCGCCCAGTCATCCAAATGCCGTAAAATTCCCGACAGATCCCGATCGCCGTGGAGCACGATGCGTTCTCGTAGCGCCTTTGGCTGACGAGCACGTGACCGTTCGAGCGCCGCTCCATCGAGGTCGACCAGATGAATCTCTTTGAACTGCTCACCCAGGTATTCGAGATCGATGTCCGCGCAATTCCCCGCACCGAATACGCACAAAGCTCCCGACGCCCGAGGCAACTCAGCCATTATCTGGCGACGGTGGGGCGTGTACCAGTCGGAAGCGTCGGGCGCGCGTTGGTTCATGTCGCATTGAGCCTGATGTACGCGGCGAGCCGTCTCGCCCGGTACTGCGCCATGTGCGTCACGTTGATGGGTGCGCAGGCAGCTGAGCGAGCAGGCGAGGAAGGCATGCTGGGGTGTGCGGCACAGATCGCAGACCCGGCGAGGATCACGTGAACAGCCGCACCGCTCGAGATCGATTTCGACGACCGCAGAGGCGCTCATGGGCGGATGCGGCGAGGTTCCATTCGATCAGACGATGCCAGTCATGGCACCCGTGCAGTAGCTCGCGGTGCCGAAGGTGGTCCGCGTATCGCCGAACAGGTTCAAGATCGAGACCAGCAAATTGTTGTGCGATTCGCCGGTCTTCTTGAGCCAGCGACCGGTCGTGCCGGTGTTCAACCCACCGCCCCCGGCGAGCATGAACGGCATGTTGTTCTTCTTGTGCGTTGGCGGTTCTTGCAGCTCGGATCCGAAGAAGACCACGGTTTCGTCGAGCAGGGTGTGGTCGGCGATGGTGACCGCATCCAGTTGTTGAAGCAAGTACAGGTGTTGCTGGGAATACCACGTAGCGATTTGCTCGCATTGCGTGGCTTGAAAGCCGCCATCGTGTTGGTAGAAGTGATGGTGCTGGTTGCTGGGCAACGAAAGCCAAGGAAACGTGTGCTTGGCCTCGGTGTCGCTCCACTGCAGCGTGCCCACCGGAGCCATGTTGCAGGCGAAAGCCATGACCATCATGTCCATCATGAACTTGCCGACTTTGGGGATCGCCTTGTCCGTCGTCGAGTCGAAGGTCATGCCATCGTCGGCGTATGCCGGGTGAGGATTGTAGTCGGAGGTGCTCACGTTCGGCACTTGCTTGCAGACCGACGAAGTGCTTGGAAGGGCCATCAAGCTCTTTTCCAGCTCACGGACTTTGCTCAGGTGCTCTTGCAGCCGCAGCTTGTCCGCCGCGCCGAGGCGCTGCGAAAGCGTGTCATAGCGCTTGTCTACGAAGTCGAGAATGGACTGCCGGCGCTTGAGCGCTGCTGCGGCCTTCGCATCCCCGCTGCCGTCCGTAGTCAGCGAACCGAACAGGTCCTTCCAGATCGTTTGGGGATCGACTAGTGGACCGATGGGGCTGTGGTTGTCGGCGTCGAAATTCGCGCAATTGATCGGGTGTAGGCTGCCGTGTGACTTGCCGGTTGCCCAGCGAATCGCCGCCTGAATGCTCTTTTTCTTTTGGTTCGAATACAGCTTTTTGGCGATCACCTGATCGATCGACGGCCCCGTTGCGTAGCCGAAGTTGGCTGCCTGAACGCTGCCCGTGAGCCAGGCAATGATGCCGGCCTGATGCTGCTCGCCCACTGCGCTTTTCATGTCCGGCCCGTCTACGATGAGCAGCTTTTGCCGGATCGGCTCGAGCGGCTTCAGAATAGGGCTGAGCGTGAAGTTGGCTTCGGATCCGGTGGGGGCCCACTTATCGACTCCGTTCGAATTGCGAACCGTGCCGCCGGGTTGGAAAACGGCCAGGAAGTGGTTGGCCGGCTTGCCACTGACCGGTGCAGCCTGGGCACGTCGCTCCGGCGTCATGATTTCGAGCCAAGGCAGGGCAATCGCGATACTGCCTGCCCCGCGCAGAACAGTGCGACGACTCAAACGAAAGTTCGGCATGTGACGATCACTCCTGAGCGGGCAAGTACTGGAACGCGGTGGTCTGCGTCAGGTCGAGCAGCAATTGCTTGACGTTGTAGCCCGACGCCTCGAACGCGTTGTTGATGTTCTCTTTTAGGCAGAGGTCTTCTGGAGCGCCACTCAAGGTGCGCCCGTACCCGTATTCGACCCAGTGTTGAGCGAAGCAGCGCTGGACCAGCTCGGAATCTGCAAGCTGTTGAGCCAGCTGCACTGCGCCCGTGACAGTATCGGTCGCCGAAGGGATTTTGCCGCTCGCGTCGATGGTCACGTTGTTCTCGGTCGTGCGGTACTGGCCCACTGCGTCGTAATTCTCGAGCGCAAACCCAACCGGGTCGATCAGACGGTGGCAACCTTGGCACAGGGTCTGTTTGGAGTGCGCGGTGTACCGGTCGCGGGCAGTGGCGCCCGTGACATCGACCGGTACGGCCACCAGAGCCAGGACCGCCGGATCGGAAGGCAAGCTGATGTTCAGGCACATCAACTTGTTGAGAATGAATGAGCCGCGCAACACCGGGTTGGTTGAGTTCGTGACCGTGGTGCCCGTCATGATCGCGGCTTGCGTCAGCAAACCGCGGCGCTGATTGGGATCCAGGGTTACCTTTTGGAACGCGCTGCCGGTAACGCCATTGATCCCGTAAAACTTAGCCAATGGCTCGTTCACGAACGTGTAGTTCGCCGTGAAGACCGAGGGCCAGGAGCCGTTCTCGGCGAGGATTTGGTGGTCGAGAAACTTCTCGGTTTCCGTCCTCATGTAGTCGCCCATCTGCGGCGAGAAGTTCGGGTACTTGGTGGCGTCCCGGGTTTGGTCCGTCAGAGTCGTGATCGGCAATAAACTGTCGAAAAAGAATTTGATGACGCCATGCGCCTTGTCGCCGTCTAGTAAGCGCTTGGCGCTCTTCAAAATGCCCTCCGACGTCAGGAGCTCGCCATTGGCAGCGGCGGCGCGTAACGCATCATCCGGAGGGGAAGCCCAAAACAGATACGACAAGCGAGTGGCCATCTCGTCGCCAGTGGGCCGGCGAAGAGACGGTTGGCTCGAGTCCGTCACGCCGAACTCCGGGCGATACAAGAAGTCTGGAGCTTGCAGAACCGCTTCGATCACCGCGGCAAGGCCGGAGGAGAACGTGTTCCCGCTGGTCACGCTCTTCTCTAGAGCCAACAGAGCATCGGCCTCACCCGCGGCCAGCGGCCGACGGTAGGCTTTGGGAACCCAATTGTTGATGAATGTTTGCGCGCAGCTGTCTTGAGCGCTGGCGGTGGTTGCGCTTGCGGCGCAGGGCGCGAGCTTCGCCAGCGAGGTCGCTTGGACAGCTCGATTCGCGATGTCGGCAGCTACGTCACTGTAGCCAGAAACGAGATCGGCCGAGACTGATTGCTGTACCGCGTCGTTGCTGAAGCCATTCCCGAGCACTTCGGGCGGCAAATTGCTCGCTGGCGAACTGGTATCGCCGAGCAAGTCGAGGATCGTGTTGTTGAATTCATTGCGCGTCAGGCGACGGATAGGCGCACTCGTGGGCTGCTGGGTCTGAGTCGTGCACGCCGATTGTGGAGCAGTGCCGCCGTTCGCAGCGCCCCCGCCGTTCGCCGTTCCCCCGCTCGCAGCCGCGTTGCCTGCGGTGCCGGGGCTCCCACTCGAGCCTACGCCGGGGCTGGCCGCCGCCCCATTGCCCGCTCCGTAGCCGGCGCCGGGGTCACTGTTGGAGCTGCAGCCCGCACCGACGAGGGCGCACAACAGTGCGGCCGCCGAGAAATGAGTACGGACGCGTGGTTGAAATTCTCTGATCATTGGCGGTTGCTTGAAGCGGCACGCGGGATTGGCGGCGTTGGCAGCAGCCGAAGCGTCTTCCTCGCCCTCGGCGCATGAGGGCAAGGGGGCGATCCGAACGGAAAAGCGTTCAGGAGATTTGTCGCCACGTCCTTTTTTTGGAGGCGATCAGGCAGCTAGTGAAAATTCTGCTGAGTGAGGATCGAAGAGAGGACCTGCTCGTTTGCGAGGCGCTTCGGAACGCTGCGGCAGGCACGACTTCTACTGCTCGAGCGGGGGGCGAATTGTCACCGCTGTTTGCGCGCACAACGCGCGCAATTTTCATTCACAAATCGGACCCTGTTTGGACAGTAGGGGCCGGATACCCGCCTGGCGGCGCCAGACGCGCGCTGGAAGATATCGAGGCCACCGCGCTCGTTCAGGAGCTGCGCTCACTCATTGCCAGAGGCAATAGCCGATCGGTGACTTCGGTGGCACGTAACACTCCATGCCGTAGGGGCAAGCGAAGGATTGATTTTCGTTCCGACAGACGAGCACACAATGGCTGGCCGCTGTGAACGAGACGCAGCGTGCTCGTGCTTCGGCGCCGGACGGGGCGTCCGAGCAATCAGCATTGGATGCGCAGCGATTGGCGCAGGCCCAGCCAGCAGCCACATTCGGCGTCTGACTGCCGACGCCAAAGCAGGGCACGGTCGCTAGATTGCAGTCTTCGGAATCGCCGTGGCATTCGAGTGCATAGACCGAGCGGCCATCGACGGCTGGCGGCGCGGTACCGCTTTCGCCACCCATCGACGTTCCGCCGCCGCCCGCGGACGCGAAGGCGCCTCCAGATGGCGCTCCCGCCCCGCCTCCGCCTGCAACGAAGGCACCGGCAGCGGAGTCCGCCCCTGCAGCGGAAGAGCTTGCGCGGAAAGCGGCGTCCGAGCTGCACCCAGCGCACAGCAGGACCAGCGCGCACGACCTCAGGCGAGGCAGCAGCTCGTTTGCCATGGTGCTGAGATACGCGCTCGGTCGAGCTTCTGCAACTAAAGGATGGGGAATATCGAGTCTCGAAAAAAACGCCTCACTAGTTCAGAAAAAACTCAGGATGCATCCATGCCGCGCTGCTGAGCGATCCATGCGGCAATGATGCCGCACGGATGATTTTTCAGAGCAGTTTCAGAAAACGAGCGCGAGGCTCCCATATACGCCATGTGCAGCAGAATCTCGGATCCCTTGCGGCGCTCTGTTCGTTCGCGGCCCTCGGCGCGTTGCTCGTGCTCAGCGCCTGTTCCAGCGCGGAGCATTCGGGCACGCCCGATATCGTGATCGCCGGGCGCGCGGGCGGCGTCGATCTCAAGTTGGGAGATGGTCAGGGAGGCTCTGGCACGGGAGGCGCCGGTACTGGCCTCAGCGCCGATGGCTGCGACGTCAAGACCGACGACGAAGTCTGTGCCGCGCAAGCCTACGAGGGCGAAGCCATCCCGCTCGATATCTACATCATGTTCGATCAGTCGGGGTCGATGCTGAACGACGTGGGCGGCATCACTCGACTCGACGCGGTCGAACGCGCTGCCGGCACCTTCTTGAGAGATCCCGCCAGCTCGGCAATCGGCGTTGGCGTCGGGTATTTTGGCTTTCAGCCGATCGGGCAAACCACCTGTTCGCCCGACGACTACGCGAGCCCGAGCGTGTCCGTGACCCTCGATCACGAGGCCGTACTGCGTTCTTTGGCCGAGCGTCAGCCGACTGGAGAGACCCCCACCGGCGCGGCCATTCGTGGTGCCTGCGGCTACGCCAAGGAGTTGAAGAAGAGCCACGCCGATCACTCGGTGGTGGTGCTTTTGCTCACCGACGGTGAGCCCAAGGCGCCCATGAGCTGCTCGACCGGCGCGTGCTGCCCCACGCTCTCCGACGCGGTGCAGGCAACCGCGGACTGTCGCAGCGGTCAGCCCGGGATCAAAACGTACGTGTTGGGAGTCGGGCCCTTCCTCGACAATTTGCAACAAATTGCACAGGCGGGCGGTACCGATCACGCTTACTTGATCGGTGATCAGGACGTCGAGCAAAAGGTGCTGCAGGCGCTCAACTCCATTCGGGGCGATGCCAGCATTCCGTGTCAGCTCAAGATCCCCGAGCCCACGGGCGGCGCGGAGCTCGACTACGGGCTCGTGAACGTCGCCTATCAAGATTCGAACTGTACACTCTCGACGATTTACAACGTGCCGAGTGCAGCCAGCTGTGATGCCACGTCGGGCGGTTGGTACTACGACAATCCGGCGGCACCCAGCTCCGTCAACCTGTGCGGAGCGAGCTGTGATCGCGTTGCCGCGCCGGGCGGACGACTGGCATTCACGGTCGGTTGCGAAACGAAAACGGTAGTCAAGTGAAGTCGGCGCGCACGAGTCGTCGCCAGAAAGGTCAGTATATGCGGCATTCTCGTCATTCCACGCTCGCAGCGGTCGCGCTGTCGTTGAGCTTCGTCGGCGCTTTCGCGTGCGGAGGCTCGAGCAGCAACGGCTCTCATCCCGGCTCCGGCAATCCCCATGGCCCGACCGGCGTGGCCAACGGCAGCGGCTGTACCGGCGCGTCGCAGTGCGCGAGTGGCTTGTGCAGCAGCGGCCAGTGCACGAACGGCCCGAGCAGCGCCGCGACCAGCGCGGGGCCGCACTTCATTGGTGGTGGGCCGACCTCGCGTCCGCTCACGACAGGTTGCGCGCCGAACACCGCGTCCCAGTGCGGCGGCACGTGCGAGATGTCCGGTGGTACACCGGTGGCGGTGCTCGCGCCTCCCGCGACCATCTGTTACGCGGGCGATGGCGACCTCACGCCGAACGACCCGACCGGTGTCATCGAGCAGGTGATCGAGACCCTGGGCGGTAAAACATACCTGCATCTGCGCGTTACCTTTGACCCGCGCTTCGTAGACAACACCTACGGGGTCAACGCCTCCTCCGGCTGGGTCAACAAGGTGAAGAACGGGCCCATGGGCGGCATGATGCCGGCCGACCCGATGGGCGGCAAAGCGGGCCCAATGGGCGGCAAAGCGGGCCCAATGGGCGGCATGGCGGGCAAAGCCGCGCACACGTTCGACGATCTGGTCGGTAGCGATCACGTGGAGCTGGTGTTGGTCGACCTCAAAGGCAACACGGTCCTCGACTTCGACGTGGACTACGTTTCGCAAAAGAAGGATGCCCCGTGCGGCTACGGCACGCTCGGTGTGAGCGGTGGCGAAGGCAAGATGATCAAGGGCGATGCCTCGGCGATCGTCAACGTGGCAACGTCCATCGATCGCAACCTGAACGGCTGCGGCTACTGCCTGAATACTGATTCGCCGGCAACCGACGACAACTTCACCCCCGACCCCACCGCACCCAACTGGGACTACCGGGTGGTGTACGAGGTGTGGATCGATTTCTCGGTCTTCAAGGGCCTCGGCTTTGGGGGTGCCTACATCCCGGACGTGCACGCCTCGCCGTCGATGGCCAGCGACAATACCATCGAAGTCGAGCCGAATCGCTGCCCGCCGGATTGGGATACGCCGTACTGCCCGCCGAGCGTGATCGAGGAGGGCGGCAACTGCTTCAATGCCCCGCCTACCGACGGCACCTGCCCTGAAGGCACGGTGCCCGATATCAAGAACGAGGGGCAGAGCTGCGTGCCGTCGAACTACTAGCGATTCGACGAGACGCCGTTGCGACGGAAACCTCATGAATGCAATGAGTCGTGTGTCCCGGTTCGGGCTTTCAGCGCTCTTGTTCGCCCTGATCGGTGCGTGCAAGGCCAGCGATGAATCCAGCGTGGGGCTGAACGCGAGCGGCGGTACGGGTGGTACCGCCCTCGCTACCGGCGTGGATCTCGACGTCGGCAATGGCGGCAATGGCGGCAGCAACGTTACGGGTGACGTTGCTGGCGCGGCTGGTCAGAGCGAAGGGCCCAGAGTCGAGGGCTGTGAACGCTTTGCCGGCCTCGATGAGTGCGGCGTGACCTCCGTCGAAGCAAGCTTCAGCGCCGCCAACGTGCTGCTGGTCATCGATAAATCGAGCAGCATGGATGACCAACCGGAAGGCTTCGAGCTCAAGAAGTGGGATGCGCTGAAGGCCGCGCTCGGGCCCGCGCTGGCGGCGGTCGAAGACGAGATGAGCTTCGGGCTATTACTCTACCCGTTCAGCAAGCAGACGCAGATCCCGCTCGATTGCTTCGAGGGTTGCTGCGAGGTCCCGCAGGGGCCAGCGGCGCTCGAGGTCGGCATCGAACCGGGGGTCGCCAGCGCGTCCAAAGTGATGGCCGCGCTCGACGCGGCTGCGCCCGGTGGCGGCACGCCGACGGCAGCCGCGCTCGACGCCGCGCTGGCCTACTTCACGACCGGCGATGGCAAAGATTTGAAAGGCGATCGATTCGTGCTGCTCGCCACCGACGGCGGCCCGAATTGCGGCGAAAATAGCGCGATCTGCGCGGCCGATCATTGCACGCCGAACCTCGACGGCTTGTGCCCTGCCGCTCAGGGCAACTGCTGCCGCGGCGAGGGCTCGTATTGCTTGGACGACGCGGCAGTGCTGCAAAAGATCCGCGCGCTCGCCGACGTCTCCGTGCCGACCTTCGTGATCGGCATTCCCGGCACTGAGAGCTACGCGGAGTATCTGAATACCTTCGCGACCGCAGGGGGCGTACCCAATCCGAAGAAGGCGCCGGCCTATTATGCAGTGTCTGCCGCAGGTGGAGTCGACGAGCTGACGCGAACCTTTGGTGACATCACCACCCACCTAGTGCGTTCGTGTGAGGTCGATCTGGGCCCGATGGCGCCCGACAAGCGGCTCGTCAATGTGGCCGTCGACTGCGACATCGTTCCATCGGACGACGGCGCTGGGTGGGACATCAGCGATCAAGCACAGACCACGCTGGTTTTAGCAGGCGACACCTGTAGCCGCGTCAAGCGCGAGGGCGCGCGGCGCATCGATGTCGTTTACGGTTGCCCGACGGTGAAGTGAGAGAAACATGCGCAAACGCTCGAGCAAAATCGCCGGTTTGGCAACATTGCTGTGCGGCATCGGGGTCGCCTGCAGCGACCCACAGAGCAGCACCATCGATCCTAATTTCCACGCGTCTGCCGGATCACACTCGAGTAGCGGCGGCGCCGCGGCTTCAGTGGCCAGCGCGGGCAGGGCGAGCACTGCGGGCAGCTCCAGCGCCACGGCGGGGGCGGTGAGCTCCTCCAACACGGGCAACCCTGTCGCCTCGGGCGAAGCGTGCAAAGGTTTGCCCATCGAGCTAGTCAGCGACGCCCAGGCTGGCGCGGGCGGCGTCGGTACCAGCGGCGGGGAGGCGGGCGACGGCGCGCTCGAAGCCTGCAATGGTGTGTCCGTCGAGGCCGAAGCGGTACCGGTCGATGTGTTCGTGATCATGGATCGCTCACAGTCCATGGGCCTCGCAGTCAAGGGCTCCAACATGACGCGTTGGGACGCGCTGCATGCTGCCGTGCAAAGCTTCGCTCAGAGCCCAAATGCCGCAGATATTCGCGCGGGCATCGGCTTCTTCAGCCTGAGCGGCGCTGGCGACGACGCGCGAGATTGCAATCCCGACGCGTACGCCGCGCCCAGCGTGCCAATCGGCTTGATCTCCGAAGTCGGTCCGAATCTCGCGTCGGCGATGGATCAGGCCGCTCCGGGCGGTCTGACTCCGACGGTGCCCGCGCTTCAGGGCGCCATCAGCTACGCGAGCTCTTGGGCTCAGAGCAATCCGGGGCGCGCGACCACGGTGGTGTTGGTCACCGACGGCTTTCCCACCCAATGTGACAATGCGCCTGAGCACATCTCTCAAGTGGCACAGGCCGGTTACGAGAGCCCAGAGCACATCCGCACTTTCGTGATCGGTGTCGGCGACGTGGCCAAGTTCAACTTGGACAATTACGCGCGCTCTGGCGGTACCAAGCGCGCCTACCTGACTGACGCGGGCGACGTGACCGCTTCGTTCGTCAGCGCGCTGAACAACATCACCGATCGCGCGCTGGCATGCGAATACCAGCTGCCGCCGCCACCCGATGGCATGAAGCTCGACACCGCCAAAGTGCAGGTCCTATACACGCCCGCCGCCGGCGCTCCCGAAGAGGTGCCGAGCATTTCGTCCTACTCGGCCTGCGCCAAAAACCCGAACGGCGGCTGGTACTACGATGATGCCAATTCGCCTTCGAAGATCACGGTTTGCCCGTGCACGTGTGCGCGCCTGCAGGCGGGCCGAGTCGACGTGCGCCTCGGTTGCAAGCCGCGCCTCGGGCTGCGTTGACTCCTAAGGACCCAGTTGGAATTTTGGCGACGTGCGTTGTGCGACGGCTTACTCAGAACTGCGCCATGAACTTCCACGCCAGAGGTGGAACGAAGGCTTTCAGGCCATCGTCCCCGGTCGACGTCCCGTCATCCACGGACGAAGGCGTATGCGGGCCATCGAAGGTGCACACCTTGACGGGATAGCCCGCCTTGCAGCCTTCGAAGTCGTAGCAGAGGTATTTCTTGCTCCCAACCGTCGTCGTCTGGATGGACCCAGGGATCGTGCAGCCATTGTCCACAGCGTGCGCGAGGACGCAGTACTTCCCGCCCTGCTTCGCGGCGTCGTCCTTGACCCACGGACACTGCGTATCGCTCATGCCGGTGATCCCCATGTATGCGATGGGCGCCGCATTCGAATCCTTTGGCTCACCGGGGAGATTGTAGTTGGCCGCGGCCATGGTGACGGCCGCGCGCAGCTTCGTCTGACGCGTGATCGACAAGGCATAGCTCATCATCGCTCCGAAGCTGAAGCCCGTGGTAAAGACCCGGCTCTCGTCGATGCACAGGTTCGCGTTGACGAGAGCGAGCAGGTCGTCGAAAAGCACGCTGTCCCGTGTGAAATCCCAGGGCAGGTTGCCCATTCCCCCGGGCGCTATGAAGATGGCGGGCTGGTTGGCCGCGGTCGCTTCGCGGCGGAGCCCGAAATACGCATAGTTTTTGGCGTCGAAGTTGGGCCCGTTGTTAGCGGGATATTGGCCAATCGCATTGCCGGTATTCGAACCGTACGCCTGGTACCACGAAAAGATCAGACGATAGGGATGCGTCGGATCGTAATCCGCCGGGATGTCGATGATGTATTCGCGACTCGAGCCGCCGCTCGTGATCTTGAGTCTGGTCGACGTGGGAAGACCGTTCGCGATCGACGTGCCACCGGTGGTCAGGGCCTTCAGGCCCCCCGCGACGCTACAACCTTTGCTCGGAACCGCTGCGCTCCCGCCTCCGGCGCCCCCGCTGCCGCCAGTGCTCGATCTTCCGCCCGCCGCTGCTCCGCCGCTTCCGCCCGCCGGCGCCCCGCCCGAGGTGTTGCCTCCGGTGGCGGCTCCGCCACTCGAAGTTCCACCACTCGAAGTTCCACCACTCGAAGTTCCGCCACTCGAAGTTCCGCCACTCGAAGTTCCGCCGCTCGCGCTGCCCCCCGTGGCCGAGCCGCCTGTCGCTGAGCCAGCGCTGGCCCTGCCGCCCGTGCTGACCCCAGATCCGCCGCTACCGGCCGAATTCGACGTCTCGGGAGTCGAGCTTCCACAGCCGATGATTCCCGTCGAAACTCCAAAAACCAGCGTCGGCAGCCACTTATGCATGCAATGTTCCCGTGGAAACTGAGGCGCTCCGCACGTTCCTCCGCAGACTGCGGGGGAAAGGTCGTCTCAGGTCGTTCGATTGGTAGCAATGTCAGGACCCTCGAAAAACCGTCGACATCTTCGATGTCGCAGCGATTTAGCCGCCACGCGCAAGAGCGCGGGCGGCGCTTTCGATGTTCGCCAACCGATGGCATGAAGGTCCACCGACGAATCTGTCGTCTGCAGATGCCCGGCGGCGATCACGCCAGAGTTGTAGGTGCGCAAGACCCGCGTGGCCTGTTCGTTGGCGGATCAAGCGCCGCAAATCAGGGCCGAGTTTCGTGTCGTCAGGTCGTGTGGTCGCAAGCAGAAGGCCTGCCCCTGAACTGTTTGCTCCAAGCCAGGCCGTGCTAATCGTGGGAGCAATGCCTGTGCCCGTCGACGCACCGCCGTCAGCCACGCTGATTTGGGATGGTGGGCAGCTCCCGGCCTGCGAACGCAGCACCGCGTTACGGCGAAACGTGAGCGTTTACCTGGGGCGGGACCCGTTCGAGGACGACGCACCGCTGACGATTCGTGTGGGGGTGCGTCGCGCTGCCGAGACAGGAGCGGTGGTAGCAGATGTGAGCGAAGTCGACGACCAAGGTCACGTTCTTGGCGTCCGCTCCGTGCCCGGCGGTACCAGCTGCGAAACGCTCGACGAGCCCTTGACCCTGGTGGTCGCGCTGATGCTCGACGAGACCCCGCGAACCTTGGATCGGCGAGTCGAGTTGCCTCCGCAGCCACCCGAGCCGCCGGAAAGACGAACCGATCCTGGGGTGGAGGACTCCTCGGACGCCGACGCAACCTCGAATGTTCCGGACGGTCCAGCCGAGGAAGCGCAACCGGCGCATGCATTCCTGAGTGCGGGGATCGGTACGTCGTTCGGGAAGCTGCCGTTTTTCAACTTCGGACCGCGACTTCAAGCGGTCTTCAAGCCACGTCGCTTTTGGGGGCTCGAGCTCTCGGCTGGAGCTCTGGGAGGGGCGCAGGTCGAGCTACCCGGTTCGGGTACGATGGACTTTCTCTTGCTCGAGCTCGGAGCGGCCCTCTGTCCCCTCGAAAGCTTTCGCGACGGAGTATTGCTCAGGGCATGTGGTGGAATCACGGTGGGTTGGCTGCGAGCCGAGAGCCATGACCTGGAGCCGAGCCGACGGCGAACCGAAGTCGTGCTGAGCCCCGAGTTGCACCTACAGGTCGGTGAAAGCATCGGAAAAGACTTCCTGTTCGGTGGTGGGGCGGGGGTCGCTTTTCCGATCCGCCCGAATCAGTACGTTTATCGAGATCCCGACGGCGTTCAGCAAGTAGCCTTCCAGATGTCACTGCCTTCAGTGATGCTGGAACTGTTCGTCGCCCGTCGATTTCCCTGATTTTTCGATCAGAAAGATCTCAACTTGCTCCCATAGTGTTGAGTGGACGAGCGCACGGCGGAAGCTGAAACGACCGTTCCAGTGCCGAGCTTCGCCCAGATATTCGAGCAGCATACGCCGTTTCTTTGGCGGGCTTTGACCAACCTCGGGATCCCCAAGCACGAGGTTCAAGATCTGTGTCAAGAGATCATGATCACCGTTCATCGCCGTCTGCCCAGCTTCGATGGCATGTCCCTGCGTGGCTGGCTGTACGGCATCTGCGTGCGAGTCGCATCCGACTATCGAAGGAGCGCGCGCGTACGGCGGGAGATCGTCTCGGAGTCACCTCCCGATGAAGCGAGCTCGAGCGACTTGGTTGAGTTCATCGATCGTGGGCGCGAGGTTCGACTCCTGCTCGACGCCCTGACCCAGCTGGACGAACCGAAGCGAGTCGCGTTCGTGCTGTTCGAAATCGAAGAGCTAACGCTCGCTGAAGTGTCCGAGGCGGTCGGAGCACCGCTACAAACCGTTTACTCTCGGATCAAAGCTGCGCGCGAGCAAATGCAACGAGCGTTTCAGTCGCGAACGTCGCAGTATCCGAAGAAGGGAGGCGCCATTGAAGCAAGATGATGGTGCCTGGCAACTCGAGCGGCTGAGCGCCGCAGAGGCGCCCGAGCTTTATCGTGCGGTCGACGCAGCGAAGCAACAGCTGCCGAATGCCCGTGAGCTCGCTGCGCTGGCCGCGAGCTTGCCGCTGCAAGGGCAGCCGCTGGCGACAGTTGACGCTTCGCGCCGCGATCTACCCGCGCTCGCTCGGTTGAGAAAGTACTGGTTGGTGATCGGCAGTGCCGTGTTCGGTGCGATCGTGATCGTCCTCGCCTTGCTACGCCTGCCGGTTGCAACTTCGAGTCCTGCCAGTTCGCACGTAGCGGGTGCGCCCGCGGACCCGCGCCAGCCAGCTGTTGGCGGGTCGGCCATGGCCGTTCCTGGTTCACCGCGCACATCCGTCAATCGGGGTGCACTCGAACTCACACCGTCGATGCCAGAGTCCGCGGTCAATGAAGCGTCAGCGGCCGCGCCAGGTCCATCACTTGCCGCCTCCGGTTCCGCGCCGGAAGCGGCGGTTGTCACCAGCGCAGCCGCGCCCCGCCCTGTGGCATCGGCTGCCCGTCCGCAGGCGAGCCTAAGGACTAGTCAATCGCCCGCGGGATCTGCGCAAGCTTCGAGTCTTGGTGCCGGCACCAAAGTGCAACCCAGCGAGGTCGAACTACTTCGTGATGCGCGCTTGGCGTTGAGAAGTTCGCCCGCTTTGGCACTGGGCCTGACGGAGCAACACGGTGCTCTGTATCCACGTGGCACCATGGTCCAGGAGCGCGAACTGATCGCGATCTCCGCGCTCGCTCTCTTGGGGCGGCACGCGGCAGTGTTGTCACGCGCTCAGCGTTTCGAGCATGATTTTCCTGGTTCTCCCTATCGCAAACAAATCGCCCAGATAGCCGAGTGAGCGCGACAGCGATTTGGGATCATAAAAGTTCAGCCCAACGCCCATTTTAGGATGCGCGATCTTCGCGCACTCAAGCTCGAGGAGCCTCTACTTGCCCAAGACCTCAGTCGCTCACTACCGCACGCCACCATGGCTTCTGCTGCTTGCGGTCAGCCTTTCCGGCGCAGCTGGGTTCGCTGGCTGCAGCGGAAAAGTGAAGGACATGGGGCAGCAGGTAGGCTCGGGCGCTAGCCCAGGTGCCGGCGCAAGTAGCGGCGCGCATCCGGGCAGTTCCGGCTCTGGTTCGACCGGTACCACTTCGCCTTGCGGAGCGACGGCGTGCGTCAGCTACACGGGCCCCAAAACCTTCGTCGAACCAGGCGCGCCTGCGGATGCCCCGAGCACATTCGGGGCGGGCACAGTGCATGCTCCAGGCAGCAATCAGACGCTCGAGCCGAGCGTGATCTATCCGGCCAACGAGACCATGTTTCCCGTGAATGTGTCGCACATTCGCCATGAGTGGTCCGGGCAGGGCAACGATCTTTTTCGCCTGACGTTCACGGGCCCGAAGACGACCGTCACCGTCTACACCAGCTCACTCGACTGGACCCCGACGGACGAGGAGTGGGACTGGATCGCCGAATCGAATCGCGGTGCTGCGACTCAATTCAGCGTCAGTGCGCTGTCCAGCGCGAATCCGCGCGACATCTGGTCGTCTCCTGCAATCACCGAGCTATTCAGCGACGCTGCGGTCGATGGCGCGATCTACTATTGGTCGACGGGCAGCAAGGGCGTGATGCGGGCTCTCGTCTCGGACCCGATTCCGCAAAAATTCTATACCGATCCGCAAGCAAGCGACAGCGACACGTGCGTTGCGTGTCACACCGTTTCGCGCGACGGAAAGCGGCTTGCGGTCGGCTACGACGATGAAACTCTGCGCGAAGTCGCCATTCCAGATCGCAGCGTATTGATCCCCAACGCCGCTAGCGGCGGAGGCACCGGCGGCAACGCCAGCGCGCCCGGCGCGGGTGGGATGCCCGGCAAGATGATGATGCCCAAGCCCGATATGGGCATGGGAATGGGGGCGAAAGGTGGCATTCCGGCCGCCTGGAGCACCTTTTCGCCGGATGGCAAGCAGCTGCTGATCGCCAAGAGCGGTGTGCTCACGCTGCTCGATTCGGATACCGGTAAGACGGTGGGCGACAACAACGGCGTGGTGCCGTTGCCCAGCGGTGTGATCGCGACGCACCCCGACTGGAACGCCAAGGGCGATCTGATTGCGATTACCCTCGGCACCAAGGGTGGCAACAAAGACGTCGAAGGGGGTGCGATCGCTCTCTTGCCGTACAACGGCGGCAAGTGGGGTGCTCCCATGGAGCTTGTGCCCAACGGGGGGGGAGACGACAATAATTTCTTCCCGGTCTGGAGCCCGGACGGGAAATACATCGCCTACGTGAACGCCACCGGGAACTCGAACAATGCGACCAGCGCCGTATTGAAGCTCGTCGTCGTGGCCGACGGCAGCGTCAAGCAGCTCGTGCGTCTGAACGAGCGAGTCAATGATCGAGACGGCGTTTTGGCGATCGGCAACACGATGCCCACCTGGGCACCATCCAGCAATCCTGGCATCTTCTGGCTCGCGTTCTCGAGTCTGCGTGCCTACGGCACGCTGCGGCCACAGGACAAGAAGACCGACCAGATCTGGATTGCCGCCGTCGATCCGGGTCAGAAAGATCCGAGCTACGCTGGGTTTTGGGCGCCGTTCCAAAGCATCGAAGAGGGCAACCATCGCGCATTTTGGAGCCACAGCTCGGACGATACGCAATGCCGATGTGTCGACATCTGCGGTGACGACTTGGACAACGATTGCGACGGCGTAGCCGACGAGAAAGATTGCTCGACCTGCAGCCAAACCGAGATTTGCGGCGACGGCATCGACAACAATTGCGACTGTGTGATCGACAATTGCAACGTGGAAAACTGCACCAACGGCGTCGACGACGACGGAGATGGGCTGATCGACTCTGACGATCCGGTCTGCACGGTCAAGTGAAGCCCGTCGCCGCGCACGGAGCGGATCGACCTCGCCTCACTTGACGCTATCGAAAGCCTGTTTGAACTCGGCAGAGAAGGCGCCGTCGACTCGGCTGATCTCCGAGCCGGTATCCCAGAGCACCGGCACGATGCCGCGCGCGACGGAGGCTTTTGCCACCGCGGTCATCCAAGCCGCGCGCGACGCGGCTTCCCGCACGTAGGGGTCGGTGCCGCGCGTCACCGCGAACTCGCCGAGGACAATCGGGATCTTCTTGTCGCTACTGCACGTGGCCAGCTTGCTAAAGAGGTCTTCCAGCGTCTGCTTTTCCGCGGCCGTGCCCCACTTCGTCAACACCGGTTGGCTGGTGTCCGAGTCATTCTGCTCTTTGATCGTGAATGTCCAGGGCGTGTAGTAGTGAATCGATAGGAATAGCTTGCCCGAACCGGCGGGATCGGTTGGGATCGTGAAGGCCGGCACGCAGGTCTTCTCGAGGTCCGTGTTGAAGCCGGCGATCAGCAGCGCGCGGGTGGCGTTGTAGCCGCCTTGCGTGCGCACGGTGGTGACGAACAGCTGATTCATCTCGTTGAGCGGCGGAATGTTCGGGGTGCCGTATTTCTGACCATCGGTGGTCCAGCTGCCCTCTTCGTTCATGCCCTCCAAGATCAACTGGTGACCGACTCCACTAAACGCCGTGCCGATCTGCTGCCAGTAGTTCGTAAACTTGGTCTTGATCTCGGTCGTGAGCGAGAACGGCGGCGATCCTTTTTCGTTGTTGATCCAACCTCCGTCCCAGTGAATGTTGACGATGGCGTACATCCCAGCCGCGGTGATCCAGCCGACCACCTGCTTCACCCGGTCCATTTTTGCCGAGTCGATCACGCCGTTCTTGGCGTAGGTGTCCCAGGCGACGGGCACGCGCACCGTCTTGATGCCGCGACTTGCCAGGCCATTGATGAAGGTCTGCGTGATCAGCGGCTGACCCCAGCCAGTCTCCCAAGTGACGGTGTTCTCGAGAGTGTTGCCGATGTTGGTGCCGAACCCCAACGCCTTCACGAGTGCCCGGGCATCGACCACGCCGTTGTTGCCCGCAGTACCGCCGCCGCTCGTTCCGGCGCTGCCTGAGCTGCTCGTTCCGGCGCTGCTCGTTCCGGCGCTGCTCGTTCCGGCGTTGCTCGTTCCGGCGC
>Ga0247772_1000015_pt1 | contig 166611 bp, 161 predicted proteins | sample UWRJL151409C6_FD_179945 | JGI IMG/M metagenome (GOLD analysis project Ga0247772, IMG submission 179945) | Plant litter microbial communities from Arlington Agricultural Research Station in Wisconsin, United States - UWRJ-L151-409C-6 | ecosystem: Environmental > Terrestrial > Plant litter >...
CATCCTGGGGCTGGAGCAGGTCCCAAGGGTTTGGCTGTTCGCCAATTAAAGCGGTACGCGAGCTGGGTTTAAAACGTCGTGAGACAGTTTGGTCCCTATCTGCCGTGGGCGCAGGATACTTGAGAGGAGCTACCCATAGTACGAGAGGACCTGGGTGGACGAACCTCTGGTGCTCCGGTTGTCACGCCAGTGGCATAGCCGGGTAGCTATGTTCGGAACAGATAACCGCTGAAAGCATATAAGCGGGAAGCTGGCCTCAAGACTAGGTATCCCTGTCGCAAGACACTAAAGGACCCACGTAGACTACGTGGTTGATAGGCTAGGTGTGGAAGCGCAGCGATGCGTGGAGCTAACTAGTACTAATAGTCCGTGCGGCTTGACTTATTCTCTAAGGCAAACATTGCAATTGGTATCCAGAGTCCGGGCGAGATTGCTCTGTCACGACAGAGACAGAGTCAATCTTTAACGAGCTCTCGGTTCACCCGACCTTCTAGCAAGGGTTCGGTGAGTCGTGACTTCAGCGCAATACAGCACCAAAAAGCTGGCGTGGACGCCCAAAATTTTCCGGTGGCAATATCGAAGAGGCCATACCCGATCCCATCTCGAACTCGGAAGTCAAGCTCTTTGGAGCCGATGGTACTGCAAGGGCAACCTTGTGGGAGAGTAGGACGCTGCCGGGCTAATTTCTAAAGAACTCTGACGAGAAATCGTCAGAGTATCTTTTTGCCCGGAAAACAGGGCGGCTAGCCGGCCTGATGGTGCCCGGGTATCGGGCACCTGCCTGGAGAGTGGCACTGGGGGTGAGTCTTTGAGTGCAATGGCGAGCTGGTCGATCCATGTTCGCGGCGTGCTCGAGTCGCGTGAGATGTGTTGGGAGTGTCGGCGGCCGGTGCGCGTTTGCTACTGCGCGGCGGTGCAGCCGATCGAGACGACCACGCGAGTGGTGATCCTGCAGCACCCGCGCGAGAGTGACGTGCCGATCAATACGGCGCGTATCGCGGAGTTGGCCCTGTCGAACTCGACGCTGCACGTTGGGCTCGACTTCGCGCGCGACGCGTCGCTCGCTGCCGCGTTGAGCGATCCGGCAGCCCCGCCGGTGCTCCTATTCCCCAGTGATGACGCGAGGGATTTGGCGCTCGAAGCACCGCCGGGTCCGGTCACCTTGGTCGTGATCGATGGCACTTGGTGGCAAGCCTCCAAACTGTTCAAGCTCAACCCGTTTTTGCAGGCGCTGCCGCGCTATGGACTCGCGCCGTCCGCAGAGAGTCGTTATCGGATCCGGCGTGAGCCGGCAGCTCACTGTTTGTCGACGATTGAGGCATTGGAGGCCGCGCTTACGTTGCTCGAGCGTCGCCCAGGTGGCTTTCCGGAGTTGCTCAAGCCGTTCGATACGATGGTCGAGACGCAGCTGGATTTCGTGAACCGCGAGCATCGGCCGCGTCATCGGCGTACGGCCGAGCCGAGGCTTCGGCCGTTGGTAGCGCCTGCATTGAGTGAACGGCCCGAGTCGTTGGTGATCGGCTACGGTGAGGCGAATGCTTGGCCCTACGGCAGCCCTGGGACGCACCTGCCGGAGGTCGTGCACTGGGCAGCTGTGCGACCGGAGACGGGTGAGCGCTTCGAGGCGTACGTCGTGCCGAGCGGGCCGCTCGCGCCTTCGTTCGAAGCTCACAGTCGGCTCGTCGCGGAGCGAATTCTCGGCGGTGAATCGCGCGCGGACTTCGCTCGACGTCTGAGAGCATTCCTGCGGCCGGACGACGTGTTGGTGAGCTGGGGTTTTTACGCTTCGGAGCTATTGCGTAGCGAGGGCATCGCGATCCCACCGCGCTTGGATTTGCGCGAAGCCGCGATTCACGCCCTCGGACGCCGCGTCGGCCAGCTCGGCGACTATTTGAGTGCGCTCGGCACATCAGCTCATGTTCCGTGGGCCGCAGGGCGCACCGGAACTCGCTTGGCGGCGATGGAGGCGTTGGTCGAGCGGCTCCGCGGCACACGGCGGGACGAGCTGCGCGTTCGGCGACCGATACCAGCACGGGCAACGGTCGAAAGCCTCGAATGAGCGTGCTCGCGGACTTACCGCGACGCACGAAGTTGCTCGCACTGCTGGGCTTGGGCTGCGTGCTCCTCGGCGGGTCAGCGCTGAGTTTCGGTCCGATCGTCCGTGCGCGGGCGGCAGCGGTCGCAGAGCGCCGTGGGATTCAACTCGAAATTGGCCAGGTTCGGCTTGGCTTGGGCGGCATTTGGCTGCGTGGTATTGCGCTGCGCGCGCCGCAGTTGCCGGGGGCGACGGCACACGTGGCGGCGCTGCGCGTCGGTTTGGGTTGGCGGTTCAACGTCTCTAGCGTGGCCGTGCATGGTGCCCTGATCGAACTCGCGGGGGAACCCGAGGAGCTCCAGCGTCAATGGGCGGCGTTTCGCGGTGATTCGAAGCCGGACTCCGACGGCGCGGGCAGCGAGCTGCGTTATTCGGCGGATGGGGTCGATCTGGTGTGGCGCGTGCGAGCGCACGAGCCCGCGCAGCGTGTTTGGGGGCTCAGCTATCAACGTGATGGCGTTCGCGAACGAATCGCGCTCGACTTGGCGCACCTGCGCGAAGGGGGCTACGAGCTGTCAGCGCATCACCCGCAGGCCACACTGCTGCGCCGGCCGCGTTCAGCAGCGGAAGGCGAAGGCGGTGGCGCTCAGCGCCAATTGGAGAGCCTGGAAGCGGAGGGGCTCGATGTCGGCATCGTGCTTTCGTCGACGCCGGTCGTAGCCGTCGCGCCGAGTTCAGCCGCCCACGCCCAAAAAACCGCGTCTTTTCGGCCCGATCCACTGCGGGGAGCGAAATTGCGCGCCGGCTTGGCCGAGCTTTCTTCGTTGGCTGCGCGCTCCCTGCCTGACGGCGCGGGGCTGAACTTGGAGGGCGTCAGTCTGCACTTCAATCAAGGGGGTGACACGCTGAACTTCGGTCCCAGCACGCTGCGCGTGACGCGGCTCGGGTCGCAGGTTGGGCTTTCACTTGCGCCCAAGGCCGAGGCCTCGGGTACTCCGCTGGAGTTCAGGCTGACCTTGCCGATCGAGCGCGGTGAGGTGCAGGCGAGTTTGCGGGGTGGTCCCGTGAGTCTGCGCAGTTTGGGCGTGCGCGAGCACGACTTCGGCTTGATTGGAGTGCAGCTAGCGACGCTGCAAGCCAGCGGAGATGTCACTCTGGCGGCGGACGGCTCGACTTTGGCATTCAGCGGCAGCGGAGCGCTGGACAATGTTGCGCTGCAACGGGCCGAGCTCTCGGCCATTCCGCTCAGCGGTATCCATGTCGCGTTTCGGGCCAAGGGTACGACCACGCTGGACGGCGCCAAGTTGGTTTTGGAAGACAGTGAGCTGTCGTTTGGCGAGGTGCGGGTGAGCGGCAGCGGCAGTCTGAGCCGCGGCGAGCGCACCCTGGAGACCCATTGGCGGGGCGGGGTGCCGCTCGCGTCCTGTCAGGCGTTCCTCGACGCGACCCCGCGTGGCCTGGCCCCGCTGATCTCGTCGCTGAGGATGACCGGCACGTTCGGTGTGAAGGCCGAGCTCGACTTCAACTCCGAGCACCCGGCCGAGACGCGCGTGCGATTGAACGTGGCCAACGACTGTCACATCGAGCAGGTGTCAACCGAGCTCAGCCCGCGTCGCTTTGCGAACTTTTGGCGGCGCGAGGTCAAGGGTGCCAACAAGCAGCCGATCGAGATCGAGAGCGGCCCCGGTTCGGCGGACTGGGTACCCATGGATGCCATTTCACCGCACATGGAAACCGCCGTGCAGGTCTGCGAAGACGGCCATTTCCTGTACCACCACGGCTTCGATTTCGAGGCCATTCAGAACTCGATCAAGGACAACCTGATCAAGGGGCGTTTCGTGCGTGGCGGCAGCACCATCAGCATGCAGCTCGCAAAAAACCTGTACCTGAGCAAAGAAAAGACGCTGGGGCGGAAGCTGCAGGAAGCGGTGCTCACCCAGCTGTTGGAACAAGAGCTGAGCAAGCGGGAGCTCTTGGAGCTGTATTTGAACGTGATCGAGTACGCCCCGGGCGTGTACGGCATTGGGCCGGCCGCGCACTACTACTTCGCCAAGCGACCGAGCGACCTGTCCCTGGGGCAGGCCCTGTACATCGCCTCGATTTTGCCGAACCCAGAGCGCCAGCACTTCGATCCAGACGGCAAAGTGAGCGTGGCGTGGACCAGCTACTTGCAGCGCTTGATGCGGATCGCCAAAAAGATCGGCCAGATCAGCGATGAGCAGCTGGCGGCTGGCCTCGCCGAGCAGGTGGTCTTTCACGTCGCTGATTCTGGTGCCGGCCTACCCAACGCTGGGCCCTCCCCGGGCGAAGGCACTGACACTCCGAGCGAACTCTCGCCCTAGCTCGTAGCCCATGTCAGAGTCCCGCGCGTGAGCAGCGCCCTCGTTCCGAGCCCGCACGACCAAGATTTGCACTGGATGGTGCAAGCTTTGGCAGAGGCCGATCTAGCGCCACTGCACGGGGATGTGCCGGTCGGCTGCATCGTGCTCGATGAGCACGGGGTCGAGCTCGCTCGCGACCACAATCGACGCGAAGAGCGAGCGGACCCCACCGCACATGCGGAGCTACTCGCGCTGCGCGCGGCGTCGGCCAAGCTGGGCCATTGGCGCTTGGAGCGAGCCACGGTGTTCGTGACGCTCGAGCCGTGCCCGATGTGTGCAGGCGCCTTGGTCAATTCGCGCGTCGGCCGCGTGGTGTATGGCGCGACTGACCCGAAAGCAGGCGCCCTGCACTCACTCTTCGAGATTGGCCGAGATTTGCGGCTCAATCATCGGTTCGAGGTGGCTTCTGGCGTGCTGGCCGAAGAGGGCGCGGCGCGCCTGAAAGCGTTCTTCGCCAAGCTGCGCGCTGCGTCAGCGGTGGGCTGAGGCGAGGATCAGCGAGCCGATGCAGCTGCGACGGAAAGGCGCTCGCCAGCCGCGAGCAGCTCGGGATTCTTCGCTTTGCTTGCGGACCGGCGGCGCAACTCATGCGCGGCGAGCAACGGCGCGAGCAGGATACCGCCCGGCGCAATCAGCACCAAAGCCCAGAGCAAAACTCGAATCGCCGTCGCCATCTCGCACTCTGCATCTGCAGCCCGCGTGCCAATTTGTAAAGCGGGGTGATCGTCAGAAAATTGGCCTACTGCCTCCGAGTGTGCCGCCCGCTGAGTATGACTGCCGTGTCATGGCTGACTCAGATCCGTGTCGTAGTTGCAAGCGATGACCGAGCAGCGCGGCTCTTTCGCAGGCTCCGCCGGCCCGCTTCGGATTCTGTATCGAGATGAAGCATGCGTCGTGGTCGACAAGCCGTCGGGCATGATCGTGCATCGTGGCTGGGCGAACGACGACTGCGATCTGTTACGCGTGACGCGAGACGCTCTTGGTCGTTACGTGTACCCGCTCCACCGCCTGGATCGCGGAGCCAGCGGCGCGGTTCTGTTCGCACTGAACGAGGACGCAGCCCGAGTCCTGAATCGCAGCTTCGCCGATCGCTCCATGGATAAGCGCTACCTCGCGCTGACCCGCGGCCACCCCGCCGAGCACTGCCTGATCGATCATCCGATCCCTCGCGCGCCCGGCGAGGAGCGAGTACCGGCACAGACCGAGGTTTTTCGGATTGGCACTTTCGAGCGCTACGCGCTCGTCGTCGCGTTGCCCAAGACCGGCCGACTGCACCAAATCCGCCGCCACTTGAAACACGTATCCTGCCCCCTCATCGGCGATGTGCGTTATGGCAAGGGTGAGCACAATCGGTTCTTTCGCGAGCAGTACGCGCTCGATCGCCTTGCCCTACACGCCGCGGCCTTGCGCTTCGTGCATCCGGTGACCGGAGAGCGGATCACGGTGCGAGCGCCCTTGGCCGGGAGTTTTGCCGACTGCCTGAGCCGACTCGCGCTGCGGGACCCGGCAAACGCCGCAATTCAGGCTGATTTTGCCGATTAGACGGTACTGCTGCAGGAGTGCTCGATTGCGCGTAGCCGGACCCGCGCCTATCGTTCGAGTGTGAGCACCCGCTTCGCGACGGTCCTGTTTTTGGCTGGGTTGTGCCTAGCTACCCCGCTGTTCGTTGGCTGCGGCTCGGCCAAGACCCCCGCCGACAGCGTGGTCAGCGCCAACCAGCGGCTGGGCGGGTCATGGCGCCTGCAGAGCTTCTCGCCCGCTACGCCATTGGACCTGCCACTGCAGGCGGTGCTGAGCGCCGAGATCGGACAGCTGATTGTCAGCTTCGATCAGGGGAAGTTCAGCGCGGTAGGGCCGGGCGTGAACTTCGGCGGCCGCTATGAAGTGACCGACGCATCGGGCGAGCAGGCGTCATTGATTTTGTACGATGCGCAGAGTGTCGGTTATCACTTCTCCGCGCAATTCGTGGGTAAGGAGCTGCACTTTCAGAGCAACGACAAACCCTGGATCGGCTTCGGCAAGTTCGACCGCAGCTGAGCATGCGCGCTGGTCTAGCGTTAGCGGCTCGAGCGCTCCAATAGCTCGAGCACGCCGTCGAAGCTGTCACGCATGGCCCAGGCCTGATCGCCGGGATCGTTCAGCTTGGCGGCGCGCCGTTGCCCAACCGACAACGCGCGCTTCGGGCCGACGCAGGCGCGCGGTAGGCGTTGGTTCAAATCCGCCGCGGCGCCCTCGTAGACGTGATAGCAGGCCGCGAGCTTGCCTTCGTTGAAGAGCGGCGCGCCCACTTCGATCGCGCCTTGCAGAGTCTTGAAGATGAGCTCCTTGTTGGCATCGCTACAGCCGTTGAGCAGCTTCAGCTCGTGGTGCGGGATCTCGCGCGAACGTAGGCGATCTTTCTCTTGGTTCTGCATGGCGAGCATCGCCGCCGCAAAGAGCTCCATCGAAATCGGGTGCGGGTGTTGGACGAGATCGGCGACGTACTTCGAGGGCAAGCCGAAGTTGAGGTTCTGGCCCTGGGTACTGACGGCGGTTGCTACGCCGATCACTTCGCCATGATCGTTGAACAGTGGGCCGCCCGAGGAACCGGGGGCGATTGGCGCCGAAATCTGCAGTACTTGCAGGCCCGCGTTGATCTCGCGCACGGCGCTGATCAACCCGTTGGACACGGTATCTTCCAGGCCCAGCGGGTGGCCAATGGCGAGTACGCTGTCACCCGGCCGCACGCGATCACTATCGCCAAGCGATAGCACCGGAAGATTCTTGGCGTCGATGCGCAAGATCACCAAATCGTGCAAGCGATTGGCGTTCATGATCTCGACCACCTCGAACTCGCGGTGATCGGAGAACACGACGGTGACTTCCGTCGACCCGCGCACGACGTGGAAATTCGTGGCGATCCAGCCGTCTTTGCGGACGATGAAGCCGGTGCCGAGGTTGTCACCGGCGCGCACCGTCACGATCGCGGGCGTGGAGTGCGCCGCGATCTCTGCGGGAGACTGCACGCCGGCGCGCGCTTCCGCGCCGGACGAGCCTTGCCCCGTGGGCGGCGCTGGAGCTTGCACCGCGCCGCCGTGAGAGGTGCAGCCCGAACCCACGAGCGCCCCCAATAATACCCATGACCCTAGGTCAAACCGCACGGTGCTTTGAGTGTAGCATGACCCGCGATGAGTTCGACGCCGGTGGTTTCCGTGCCGAGTCCGAGTCGGGAGGATGGGCAGGCACCCGCACCCACACGAGCGGCGTTCCTATTCATCTTCATTACCGTCGCGCTCGACATGCTGGCGCTGGGCGTGATGATTCCGGTGCTACCGAAGCTGATCATCGAGTTCGAGCACGGTGACGTTGCGAAGGCGGCGGGCGCTGCAGGTTTGTTTGGGTTTTCGTGGGCCGCGATGCAGTTCGTGTTCTCGCCGATGCTGGGCGCGATTTCGGATCGTCGCGGTCGGCGGCCGGTGATCTTGCTTTCGAACTTGGGGCTTGGGCTCGACTACTTATTGATGGCGCTCGCGCCTTCGCTGACGTGGCTGTTCGTGGGGCGGTTGATCTCGGGCATCACTTCGGCCAGCTATTCGACCGCGGGGGCCTACATTGCCGACGTAACGCCGAAGGAGCAGCGCGCGGCGAAATTCGGCATGCTGGGCGCCGCGTTCGGCTTGGGTTTCGTGGTTGGGCCCGCGATTGGCGGCTTGCTCGGCGGGATCAGCTTGCGCATGCCGTTTTACGCGGCGGCCGGTCTGAGCTTGACCAACGCGCTCTACGGGTTCTTCGTTTTGCCCGAGTCTTTGCCGAAGGACAAGCGCGCGCCGTTCGTGTGGTCCAAGGCAAACCCAGTTGGTTCCTTGGCGCTGCTGCGCTCACACCCGCGGTTACTCAGCTTGGCCTTGGTCTCCTTCTTGGCCAAAGTGGCTCACGACTCTTTGCCGAGCGTGTTCGTGCTCTACACCGACTATCGCTATCATTGGAGCGAGCGCACGATTGGCCTGTGTTTGGCCGGTGTGGGCGTCGCGTCCACGCTCGTGGCCGCGCTGCTGGTGGGTCCGCTCGTGAAACGCTTCGGTGAACGTCGCGCGTTGCTCGTCGGACTCCTGTTCGGTGCGCTCGGTTTCGGCGTTTATGGTTGGGCGCCGACCGGTGGCTGGTTTTTGGTGGGGATCCCATTGGTCGCGATCTGGGGTTTGGCGGGTCCCGCCTTTCAGGCGCTGATGAGTCGGCGTATCGAGCCGTCCGCGCAGGGACGCTTGCAAGGCGCGCTTGCCAGCATGTCTGGCGTTACCGGTATGGTAGGTCCGCTGCTGTTCACGCAGATCTTTGCTTTCGGGATCTCGTCGAGGGCATTGCATTGGCCTGGCGCGCCGTTCTGGGCTTCGTCCCTGCTGCTCGGCGCGAGTCTGCTGGTTGCGTTCTTCGTGGCGCGGGAGCCGCCGCCCGGCGCCGCACTCGAATAAGTTGGCCCAACGTGCGGCGCGTGCCGAGTATCGACCACGATGCGTCGTCTGTTCTCGATCGCCTTGTTGCTCTCTTTCTCTGCTTGCCTGCAGCTGGGCAAACCGAGCGATTCCGACGATGGCTCGACGGGGGATACCGCGGGCGCGGGCGCGGGCGCGGCCGGTACGGGCTCGAGCGCGGCGGCAACGGGCACCAACTGCGGGGTCGACCCGAGCTCCGGTATTTCACTGTGTTTGGGCATTTCATCGTGCCCGGCTGTGCGCGTGGACCCGGATCAGTTTCCCGACTGCGGCTATCGAATCTCAGGCAACAAGATCGATCTGGAGTGTCTATGCGGCGACTCCCTGTGCCCCATGGGCAGCGCGGCGAGCTGCCTCGACGCCAAGTCGCTATTGTTCGACCAGTCCGCCCAGGGCGTGTGCGCGGGCGTTGCGGCCGGCCGCTGTCAGCTCGTGAAGCAGACCTCGCACACTGCAACCTCGACCTGTGACAAAGACTGCCGCGCTCAGTGTGGCGGCGTGCCCGGCTGCTTCACCCTCTGCGGTTGCTGAGAGGCGCGCTCTACGGCGCGTAAAAGAGCCGGCAGGGAACTCCTCGCACCTAGCGCGCGAAGCAAAATTGTTTGCCACATGCACCCGGTCAGCAGCAAACGCCGTGCCTGCCCGCTGTTCCGAAAAACTTCGCAGAATCCTCGCAGTGCGACGCGCTTGCCTCGAGGCAGAGCGCAGCGCTGAGGCTCGAATTTACTAGTGTCGTGTGCTGAACGCGTCTACGCCCGCGGCGTTGGACGAGACGGAACGAGCAGCAACCGCGCGGATTGCGCCTCCTCACTTCGAAGCTGCGCGTCGTGAGCTCGAGCAAGAGTTCGGCGAAAGCATCACGCTCGACGGGCTCACCGGTGCCTGGTTCATCTTTCAGCGCGCGCGCGGTCACCGTCATTCGGTGGATGACGTGCTTACCGCCGCCTACGCGCTCGAGGTGTCTCCCGTGGTGCCGCGCCACTTGGACCTGGGGACGGGCATCGGCACGGTCGGGCTACTCGTGCTTTGGGGCATGGGCGAACCAGCCCATTTGACTGCGATAGAGGCGCAAGCGGTGAGTCATCGCTTGCTCGTGGCGAACGTTGCCGAAAATCGTTTAGCTGAGCGAGTGCAAACGCTGCAGGGGGATTTGCGTGAGCTCGAATCGACCGAGCGCTTCCCGCTGATCACCGGTAGTCCGCCGTACTTTCCGACCTCCGCCGGGATCGTGCCGCAAGATTCACAGAAGGCGCATGCGCGCTTCGAGTTGCGCGGCGACGTCAGCGATTATGCGCGGGCCGCGCAGCGCCATTTGCTGCCCGGTGGTTGGTTCGTGTTCTGCTTTCCCACAGCGCAGAAGGCGCGCGCGCTGGCGGCCGTGGCGGGTGCGGGCTTGTGCGTCGCGCGCTTGCGCGATGTGATTCCACGCGCGGGCCTGGCGCCCCTATTCTCGCTGTTCGCCTGCCGTTTGGCGGGTGAAGTGAGTGAGTGCGTGTTCGACGCACCGCTTTTGGTGCGCGGCGCTGATGGACAGCTCTCCAAGGAGATGCAGCACGTGAGGCACGGCTTTGGTTTCACGAGCTGAGGCTGCCCCGCGCTGAGTCGAAAAATCCGCGGAATTCGTGACGAATTGTGACCGGACTCGTTGCAACTCTCCTCGTAGCTGGCGAGGCTGATTGCCACGCTGTGGTACTTAGCCCCGGTATTTTATGACCTCGACGGGAGCCCCTCCGGCGATGGAAAAAGTACCAGAGTGGGGCTCGCCGTGTGCGGCTGCGGCGAACAACGCGAGCAGCAATCCTTCACGCGGACAGGGTTTGGCGAGCAGGATCGGTTGAGGCAAGCCGTACTCCTCCACCACGCGCGTGAGCTCGTTGCGGGCGCTCTCGGGGTTGCCACTGGTGAACACGAAGCGCTCGGCTAGGCGCGGGCAAGCGTGATAGCAGCGCGCGAACAGCTCGGGGCCCGACATGCGCGGCATCATCACGTCCGACAAGACGGCATCGAAGTCGCTGTCTTTGGCCAAGATCGCTAACGCCTCCGCACCGCTGTTGGCGCTGACGACTTCGAATTCATTGAGCGTGCGCGCTGTGCAACGCCGCAACATGTCTTCGTCATCCACCAGTAATATGCGCAGAAAGCCGCGTGGTCGCGGGCGAGGTTGCGCTGAGGGCGGCGTGGCGGTTTTCGCCAAACCGGGTTGCAACAAGGCGCGCCGCCTCATGCACGCCGGGCAAAGCCACGCTCCCTCCAGCGAGCCAGTGAGATCCGAGCCGTCGGAGACAGCCCAACCGTCACGCGCTAGCAGGGCGAAGCCCCAAGCGTAACGCGCAGAGGAGACGTTGCATTGTGCACATCGACACGACTTCATTTGCTACCTTGCAGACTACGATGCAAACGCGGTGCCGCTGAAGAGAGAGTGGAATTGCGTACATCACACGACAACTAGGTGTGACCAATCATTGCAGCCTCAGCTTTGCTGCAGATGATTGCGATTACGTTTCCAATGACTCGCGGTAGCAACCGAGCGCGATGAACAACGCGGCGAGCGTGAGCATCGTGCAGCCGAGGATCGCCGGACTCAACGACTCCGCCATGCCTTGCAAGAGCACGCTCGCGAGCGTCTGCTCCGGGTGCCGCGCCAAGTAGTCCGGCGCTTGGTGACCAACTGTTGCCAGATCGGCGCTGATTGCTGTCAGCGTCGTGAACAGCGTGGCCGCGCCCAGGGCGAGAGCCAAGCGCAGTCGCGCCGAATCCGGGCGCAGCGCGAAGCGCGCACCCGCGATCAAGAGCAAGCCGCCAAATGCCAGCAGAAACCACATCGGGAAGCCGCCTTCTCGGAACAATGTCATCATGCTCGAAGAACGCACGAGGCGGCGAAGCGTGACCGATGACGTTTGGCGAGACGCGAAAGTCACGATTGCAGCCTTGGCGCGTTTCCCTCGAGATGCCTGAAACGCCCGACCACGACGCGCTGACGCTGCTCGAACAGCGCGATCCGCGCGGTTTCGACCTAGCGTACGCGCGCTACGCGGAGCGCATCTTCGGCTTCTTGGTTCGACTCTCGGGCTCGCGTGCGCTGGCCGAGGACTTGTTTCAGCACACCTTCATGCGCCTAGCCGAATTCGGGCCGCGGTTGCGCGCGGATTCGGACCTGCGCGCTTGGCTGTTCGCCGTGGCTCGCAATGCCTTTCACAGCCACGCGCGCTCGCTGCAGTCGCGTGGCGTGGCCGAGCCGCTCGACAGCGAGCTTTTGGTGGCTCCGCGCGCTGCTAGCTCGAGCCCGGATTCGGGCTTGGCGTTGGCCGAGCTCGAGCGCGCGCTAGCGAGCCTGAGCGAGGGCGATCGCGAACTGCTGTTGCTGCACGGCGTCGAAGGCTCGAGCCACGCCGAGCTGGCGAAGATTTTGGATCTCGATCTCGTAACGGTGCGGAAACGGGTCAGCCGCGCGCGTGCGCGCCTGGCGGAAGCGCTCGACGGAGGCGCCCGGGTCGTGTCAAAGTCCAAGGTGAGCGAATGACTGAAGTCGATGAGCTGTTGGCGCGTTTGCGCAAGTTGCCGGCGGTCCCGCTCGACAGTGAGTTCAAGGCAGCGGTGCATGCGGGCGCGCTCCGGCGGTTGCGCAGGCCCCCGCGTCGTGCGCCGTTCACCTCGTTGGCGCTGGCCGTCACGGTCGTGCTGTATCTTGGCTGGGCGCTGCGGTTTACGAGCGCGCTCTATCGCTGAGCGCCGGCGCTAGGCGAATTTAGCGAGGCCTTGGTCGAGCGGGCCATGCGTAGGATATTGGCCCTGTACGCGCTCGAGCTCACGCACTGGCCACGTCGACCACGCCGTTTCGGCAAAAGCTCGGGCAAGCACCAGATTTTGCACGACCACGTCGAGATCTTCGAGCTGCCAAACGTCCGCGTTTCCGTCCGGATCGGCGGCGGTTGCCGCACAAGCCGCGCGCGAGAGCACTACGCTGCACAGCGGAGGCAACAGGCAACCGAGCAATGAGAACGCACCGAGTAAGCGCTGCGCGACGTCCAAGCCGCCGACCGAGTCGGCGCTGATCAACGCGCCCGCGGGCTTACCCAAGAAGCAACGCGACAATTCATAGGAGCTAATCACCTCCAAGAAGCGCTGCAGCGGCGACCCCCAGGAACCCCAATACACCCCACTGCCGACCAAGAAGGCGTCCGCGCTCGACAAGTGCTCGGCCAGCGCTTCGACCGTGCCTCCATAGTCCGCCAAACACACGCTGTCCGCCTGCCAGGTTGCGGGCAACGCAGTTGCTGCGCGTTGCAAGAGGCGAGCGGTGTTGCCGGTGCTGCCGCGGAGCGATCCGTTCAAGAGCAAGAGCCGTGAGGTCATGCGGGGAATCAAAGCGCACCCTTTCGGAGTACGCTATGTTGCCGCGCAGCGAGTGAAGGAATGTCGCTTATGGCCGCCAAGAAATTACCCAAAAAAAGCTCGAAAACCCCGGGCAAGGGCGCGAAGCCCGCGCCGAAGGCGGAGCTGCCCGTACAAGCGTTCGCGACCCCCGCCGCGTTCGAGCGCTGGCTGAGCACGCACCACGCAAAGTCCTCGGGGATCTGGTTGCGGCTGATGAAGAAGAGCTCGACTCAGCGCGGGGTGAGCTACGCCGAGGCGCTGGACGTCGCGCTCATGTTCGGTTGGATCGATGGCCAGACCAAAACCTATGACGCAGAGTCGTGGATTCGAAAATTCGTCCCGCGTGGGGCGCGCAGCATTTGGTCGAAGATCAATCGCGACAAAGCCTTGGCGTTGATTGCGGACGAACGCATGCAACCCGCGGGTCTGGAGCAGGTCGAGCGCGCAAAGAAAGATGGCCGCTGGCATGCGGCTTACGACTCGCCGCGCAACGCCAAGCCGCCCGCGGATTTTGCAGCCGCGCTCGCGGCCTCACCGCGCGCGACCGCATTCTTCGCGACCTTGAATGGTGCCAATCGCTATTCCGTTTTGTTCCGTGTCCAAGCACCGAAGAAGCCAGAAACGCGGGTCAGAAAGATTCGCGAGCTGATCGAGATGCTCGAGCAAGGCAAGAAGATCCACGGCTGAATCACCACGAATAACCGATGCTCACGGTGGGGATCAGGTAGGTGTCGAAGTTCTTGTGGCGGTCATTGTCGTAGTCGCGGTCGCCGATGCGCACGGGCTGATTCCCGGGTTGCGGCTTATCGATGTAGTAGAGGGCGCCGATGCGCGGGGCGAGGTACAGCCCTTTGTACACTTTCCACACGTAGCCGAGCTCGAGCCCGGCGGCGACCGAGTTGAGGTCCTGGTGGTCACCGGTGGCGTCGTTGGTGACCCCTTGTTGTTTGATGTGCAGTTGCGGTTGTACGTACAAGCCGTCGTCGCTCGACTTGCCAATGAAATAGCTGACGTTGAAGCCGACGATGTAGTTGGCGCGCATCGTGAAGCCGTCGGGCGTGCCGCCGAAGCTGTTGTTCGAGAGGAACGTGGCGTAGCTCATGCCTGCGCGGAACGGTCCCCAGACCGCGCCGCCCGCGAATGCGGCGGCTTGCTTGAAGGCGAAGAACGTTCCCAGATCGAATTCGGCGTGAGCGCCCAGGTGCCAGTCTTTGGGCGGAGGGGGCGGTGCATCGCACGGCGCGCTTGCCTCCGCCGCCGCCTTGGTCGATTGCGCCAAGGCTGTAGTGGGGGCGGCGAACAGGGCCGCGGCCCAGGTAAGGCCAGCGAGGGCGCGGCGAATCGTCCGAGAAACAGCAGGAAAAGCGGCTTGGTTCATGTCTCGGACTGTGCCGATTGATGAGTCTTTTCACATTGGCTGGGCCCGCCAGGTTCGTGGCCATGGGCGCCAATGTTAGGTTTTGGGTGTCGTGAATAGTCCGCACACCATCAGCAGCGTGGTCCCGCTCATGGTCGCGCTGGCCGCCCGCGCCGAGGGCGTCGACCCGACGCGCATCTTCGATGCAGCGGCCTTGGCGGCGCCACCGCGGCCCGACGAACACGTCGCTGTCGCGCACTATTTCGAGGTTTGGCGGCGTGCGATGGCGCTCGCCTCGGACGCCGCATTTCCGGTGCGAGCCGCCTCGGCCTTCAAGCTCGAAGATCATGAGGTCTTCGGCTTCTTGGCGATGAGCTGCGAGACACTCGGGCAAGCTTACGAGCGCACGGCCGCGTATCGCGCGCTGTACTGCGTCGGTGCGCGCTGGGAGCTCGAGCTGAGCGAGGACGCGGTACGTTTGATTTGGTATCCCTGGCCGGGTGACGTGCGCGACGTTGGCTATCGCGCGGCGATGGACTTTGCCGTCGCAGATATGGCCAAGGCGATTCGCCAATTGGGTCGCACTGGGCCGAAGCCGATCGCGGTTCGGCTCGCGCACGAAGCGCCTGCCGACAAGTCCGGGTTCAGTGCGCACTATGGCGTCGAGCCGAGCTACAAAACGCCGCTGTATGAGCTGATCTATGCGTCCGGACTCGCGGATACGCCGATCAGCACCTTCAATTCGCGCCTGCGCGACTACTTCGATCAGGAGTGCCGACGGCTGGTGGCCGAGTTGGGGCCTGGGACGAGCTTGGTCGACCAGCTGCGCAAATTGCTGATCAGCGCCATGGATGGCGGTGACACTTCAATCGAGGTCATTGCCAAACAGCTCGGGCAGAGCTCACGCAGTTTACAACGGCGTTTGGCGGACGAAGGCACCCATTACAACGATGTGCTTGCCGGCATTCGTGTCGAGTTTGCCAAGCGCTACCTGGCACGCGGTAGCGTCTCGGCTAGCGAAGTCGCTTACTTGATCGGCTTCACCGAACCGCCCGCGTTCTTCAAGGCCTTCAAGCGTTGGACGGGGGTGACGCCCGGCGAGTTTCAGCAAGCCGCGCAGGGGCACTGATTTTCTCGACGAGCACTGGCGCCGCTGGCATCATCCCGCCGTGCAACCTCCGGACGAGACCCAACGCGCTGCTCGGATCAAGACCTCAATCGGCTACGTCGCGATGATCGGCGCGACGGCCGCGGCGTTTCTCGGGATCCGTCGTACTGGGAGCGGCCTGCTCGCGCCGAGCCCAACCGGCAACGCGACCTTTGGGCACACCGCCGCCAGCAGCCACCCGAACGTGCTCTTGCATGTGCTGTTGGCGATGGTGGTGATCATCGTTGCGTCACGCGCGCTCGGCGCGCTGTTCCGCTACCTGCAGCAGCCCGCGGTGATCGGCGAAGTGATCGCCGGCATCATGCTCGGTCCGTCCTTGCTCGGTAGCCTGGCGCCCGGGGCATCGGCATATTTGCTGCCGCCCAGCGTGGCGCCCTTCGTCGGCATCATCGCGCAGGTGGGCGTGGTGTTGTTCATGTTCTTGATTGGGCTCGAGCTGGATACCTCGCTCTTGCGCAAGAAAACGCACTCGACGATCGCGATCTCGCACGCGAGCATCATCGCGCCATTTTTGCTCGGCTCATTGGCGGCGCTTTGGCTCTATCCCAAGCTCTCGAGTCGGGATGTGCCGTTCGGCGTGTTCGCCTTGTTCATGGGCGTTTCGATGTCCGTGACCGCGTTCCCAGTGTTGGCGCGCATTTTGACGGATCGCGGCATCAGCAAGACGCGCCTGGGCGTGATCGCCATCAGTTGCGCCGCGGTGGACGACGTGACCGCGTGGTGCTTGCTGGCCTTCGTCGTCAGTGTCGCGCAGTCGCGCGTGGATGGCGCGCTGCTGACGATCGCGCTGACTTTCGGCTACCTAGCGTTGATGTTGCTGGTGGTCCGCCCGCTCTTGGCGCGCTTGGTGCGGCGCCAAGAAATCTTGCGTCACGTGTCACAAGGCACGACCGCGCTGGTGCTCGTGGGACTCCTGATCTCCGCGCTCGTCACCGAGTATATCGGCATTCACGCGCTGTTCGGCGCGTTCTTGCTGGGCGCGATCGTGCCGCACGAGTCGCTGCTGGCCAAGGGCATCGCGCAAAAGTTGGAAGACCTCGTGGTCGTGCTGATGTTGCCCGCCTTCTTCGCCTTCACCGGCATGCGCACGCAGATCGGCCTGATCAGCGGCGTCGACAATTGGCTCGTGTGCGGCGTGATCATCGTCTTGGCTTGCCTGGGCAAGTTCGGCGGCAGCGCGCTGGCCGCACGCTTGACGGGGCTGGATTGGCGAGATTCGGCCAGCATCGGCGTGCTGATGAACACGCGTGGCTTGATGGAACTGATCGTGCTGAACATCGGGCTCGACCTCAAGGTGCTGTCGCCCACGCTGTTCGCGATGATGGTGATCATGGCGCTCGTCACCACGTTCGCCACCACGCCGGTGCTGCACCTGTTCGGCCGCGGTCGCCCCATCGATCCGCACGACGCGAGCGCGCCCGCATCGACCTACTGAGCTCGTGGACGCGCCGTTGGGCGCTCAGCGATCGGAGCGCACGACGACCGAGTGTGGATCGACCGCGATCCGGAACGTGCCGCTGCCGCCGTTGCTCGAGGCCGGTTGTGCGCGCGCGTATTGCGCGGGCGTAACGCCGTTCAGGCGCTTGAAATGGCGCGTGAAATGGCTTTGATCCGCGAACCCACAGTGCACCGCTACGTCCGCGGGGGCTGCCCCTTCACGCAGCAGGCTACGGGCGTGGGTCATGCGCAGGCAGAGCTGATAGGCATGGGGGGGTAGGCCATAGCGCTGTTTGAATGCGCGCAGCGCTTGGAAGCGGCTCAGGCCCACTCGTTTCGCAAGGGTTTCGAGATCGATGTTGATGCCCTCCTCGTTCAAACACTCGCGCATGCGCACGGCCGCTTTGAGCGGCGGGCCCGTGATTGGACGAGGTTGTCGCGCGCCTCGGATCAACTCGCTGATCATCAACTCGGATAGCTCGATCAGTTGCGACTGCGCTTGCATGGGCGAGGCGCCCGTCTCGAACGACTCGACAAAGCCGGAGAAATGCCCGCGTAGCTGGCTGGAGATCGGTTGCATGATGGCCGCCCAATCCAGCCGCACCGAACTCGGCTGCTGCTCGGCCAGCGATTGCTCGAGCAGATCCGGCGCGAGCTCCAGCACGCTGAACGACCCAGGGCCAGCGTGCGGATTTGCAACCATCAGCTCACCCGGCACGTTGCAGAACACGACCCCGGGTTCACCCGCGTGGAGGCCGCCGCGCACGCGCACGCCGCCTCGCCAACTGCGGAACATCACCACCGCGTAGTCCGAGCAGATCACGCGCCACTCCCGAGGCGAAGCGTGAGCGTCAATCACCTCGACGCCGGGCAACGCAGCCGAGCGTCGGTAGCCCACGACCTCGTTGGATCCGCTTGTCCCGCTGGCCATGTCCGCATTCTAGGCGTGCCCGCCGGCAAAGCACGGACAATGCGGCCGGATCGCCCGGTACCGGCGTTTGCGCGTGCCTGCAGGCCGGCCGCTCTCGAACGAAAGTTCGAAAAGCTTCTTGGGTTTGATGGTCACTGATATGCTCGCAGCGCGGCCCAGCCTTCGGCGTCGGATGGCGGAGCCGAAGGCGAGACTTTGTGTGCGCGTGAATTCATCGCAACCGCGGGTTGCGTTGCCGGATCGTGATCGCCCACTCTCTCTCTTCCTCTTCGATGACGTCGATGGCGATGACCACGAGGGGCATCGCAGTTCGTCGCTCGGGTTTCCAACGCGTGCCGATTGCATGCAGCGGAGGGCTTCCGCGAGGCTGGCGAGATCCGACTGTTTTCGCGCGCGCACATCGTGTTCAATCAACACCCTGGCGAGCCGTTCAGGTGCGCCTAAAGCGCGGAAAGCACACGCGTGCAAACTCGCGCGAGCGAGCTCAGAGCAGCTCAGAGCAGCTCTGAGGGCTTAAATAAGGCCGTTTGCGCGTGTCACAGCGAACGATTGCCTACATTGAATGGAGAGGTGGTCTTTCTTTTTTCCATCACTCGCTGTTGCGAGAGAGTGCAGCGCGACGCCCTGCGCTGTATGCTTCTAAGTACCATGGGCTCCGGATCCGCAACCAATGACCTAACGAGTCCTTCGAGCGCGAGCAGTCCGCGCTTCAACGAACCGGAGGCGCTGAGTTTCGAACGCCCGACGTTGCAAGTCGGACGCTATCGGATTTTATCCGAACTCGGCCGCGGCGGCATGTCGAACGTGTTCCTCGCCGTGGCGAGCGGTCCCGGCGGTGTAAACAAGCTCGTCGTGCTCAAGGCGCTGCTGCCTGACCTCGCCACCGAGGGCTACGCTCTGTCGATGTTCATGGATGAAGCTCGCCTCGCGGCGCAGCTCAATCATCCGAACGTCGTGCAAACGTACGAGGTCGGCACCGAAGGCGATCGTCACGTGATCGTGATGGAGTACCTCGAGGGCCAATCGCTCTCGGCGACGGTGCGGCGCGCGGCCGCCGAGGGCAGCCCCATGCCGCTCGCCTTGCAACTGCGCATCATCATCAACTCACTCGATGGCTTGCACTACGCGCACGAGCTCAGCGGCTACGAGGGTGCCTCGCTGCAACTCGTTCATCGCGACATCTCTCCGCAGAACGTGTTCGTGACCTACGACGGCCAAGTGAAGGTGCTCGACTTCGGCATCGCCAAGGCGACGTCTGCGTCGACGCACACTGCGGCCGGCGTGATGAAGGGCAAGATCGCGTACATGGCGCCCGAGCAGATCGTCGGTGGCGCCGTCGATCGTCGCGCTGACCTGTACTCGGTGGGCTGCATGCTATGGGCCGCCGCCACGGGCGTGAAGCTGTGGAAGGACACGCCCGACGTTCAAATCATGCGTCGCGCGATCAGCGGCGACATCCCCACGCCCCAAAGCGTGAACCCGGAGTGCGACGACGATCTGAATCGGATCGTGATGAAGGCGCTCGCGCGTGAACCCGACGATCGCTATGCGACGGCGATCGAGCTGCAGCACGACCTCGAAGTTTACGTGGAGCGCTTTGGTGCCGCCGCGAAGCAAAAAGAGATTGCGCGCTTCGTCTCTGCGTTGTTTGCCGATACGCGCGCGCAACTCAAGGCGCTCGTCGAGCGCCAGCTGACGTTGATCCAAACGGACAACTCATCCGTCTCGCGTGAGCGTCCGCGCCCTGCGCCGCGCGGCTCGAGCACGCTCGGCGGCGCGACTTCGGAGTCCATTCACACGCTGCTCGCAGAGCCGATCGAACCGGGGCGCGGCAAGCGCCGCTTGATCGCGGGCTTCGCGTTGCTTGCTTTGCTCGGTGCCGTCAGCTTCTACGGTTGGGGCCACCGTGGCGCCGCCGGCGAATTGCCAACCGCTGCGGAGACGCCTGCGACCAAGGTCGCGGCCCCCGCCGTTGTCCCCGCTCCGGCCGCGGCGGCGACGCGCGTATCGGTCGCACTGCAAGCGAGTCCGCCAGAGGCCAAGCTCTTCCTCGACAACGAGGCGCTGCCTACGAACCCGACGACCAAGCTGATCTTGGCGGATGGCAAAGCTCACGTGCTGCGCGCCGAAGCCCCTGGCTTCGCCGATGCGACGAGTGAATTTTCGCCGACGAAGGACACGACGGTGACGCTCTCTCTGACGCCCGAGCGGTCCGCGCGCAGCGGTGATTCGTCCTCGTCTTCCTCGCATCGCTACGTGGTGCGTGCCGGCCGCCCGGTAGCCGTACCTGGCCCCACACCGGGTGCTGCGGCCGCACCCGTTGCCGCCGCGCCGGCGGCTACGCCGGCGGCGGCCGCGCCCGCCAAGCCGAATTGCGACAATCCGATCTTCTTGGACAAAGACGGAATTCGTCGGGTTCGTCCCGAGTGCCGTTAGGCATTTCGTTCGAAGTGCCGTAGTCATCACGTGCGCCGTGTCCATCACGCGCGGAGCACGTGACAGCGTGTGTGCAACACACACGCACACATCAGCGAATGACTGACACACTTCTAAAGATTTACTCCCGAGCAAACGATTCGAAGCCGCGGCAGAGGTCTGCTAGGCTCGAAGATCATCAGGCGCGCGCGTCCTTTCGCGGCTGTGCTCAACCCACCCAAGCAGACTCAAGACGACCATGTCTTCAGGCTTAAAACTACTCATTCCCGGCGCAATCGCGCTCTATTTAGCATCCGCCTGCGCGCCCGATTTGGACTCGCTGTCTGCCGAATACTCCGCGACCGGGGGGACTTCGGGCAGTGGTAGCTCCGAGGGCGGCATGGACAACGGCAGCGGTGGCACCCCCACCCCGGTCGACATTTGCGGCAACAACAAGAAGGACTCCAGCGAGTCCGATGTCGATTGCGGCGGTAGCGGCAAGTGCGACCGATGCGCGACGGGTAGCAATTGCACGGCGAATCGCGATTGCGATACCGGCATCTGCAAGACCGGTCACTGCGTGGACCCGACCTGCAACGACAAGCTCAAGAACCAAGACGAGACCGCGGTCGACTGCGGCGGCAGCTGTAAGCCGTGTGACCTCGGCGTCGCCTGCAACTCGAACGATGACTGCTCGGGCATGTACTGTGTCGATCACAAGTGCGGTGATCACTGCACCAGCGGCGTGACGGACGCGGACGAGACCGCGATCGACTGTGGTGGCAGCTGTCCCGATGCGTGCGACAACGGCCAAGGGTGCACGGAAGCCGACGACTGCAAGAGTCAGATCTGCTCCAACAAGTCGTGCCAGGCCCCCACCTGCAGTGATCAGGTGCTCAATCAAGACGAGAGCGACAAGGATTGCGGCGGCATCTGCGCCGCTACGAAGCCTTGTGCAGTCGGCAAGACCTGCAACTCGCCGGCTGATTGCGAGAGCTGGATCTGCTCAGGCGCTGGCAAGTGCCAGGCCGACACCGTCATCGTCGGCGCCAACGACATGATCGACGACTTCGAAGATGGTGACTTCAACCTGCTTGCGCTCGGCACCCCCGCTCGCGTCGGCAACTGGTATGCCTACGGCGATGGCACGGGCGTCGTCGCCGAAGACATCGCGATGATCAAACGCGGCGCGAGCACCAAAGGGATCCGCGGTACTGGCAAGGACTTCACGAGCTGGGGTTCGGGTATCGGCGTCGACCTCAACAACAAAGGCACCAAGTTGACCTGGGATGCCTCTGCATACAACGCCGTGACGTTTTGGGCTCGCGTGGCGGCCCCCACGACCGGCCTCAGCGTGACGGTCCTGCTGCCGGACATCGACACCGACAAACTCACTTCGGGGAAGACCTGCGACGCCGACGTGGGCGGGTGCGATCATCACTATTTCAAGGTCATATCAGTGACTACGAACTGGCAGCGTTTCGTGATCGCCTTCGCCGATCTCATGCCCGAGTCCGGCACGAAGCCGGAGCCAGTGCCGGCGTTCAAGCCGGGCGCGGTCAGCTCCGTGCAATTCCGCGTGAACTCGGGCATCACCTACGATCTGTATGTTGATGACGTCGCTTTCGTGAAGCCATAGACTGCCGGAGGGAAAATCATGAAAGCCATGAGAATGCACAGCCGTTCCACCGCTGCATTGCTGATCGCCGCAGGTCTGTTGCCTTCGACGGTCAGCTTCACGAAGCTTGCTGGTGCCGCGCCGCCCGCGTCTGCGCCAAGCGCAGCGCCTGGCGCAGACGCTGCGCAACCGGCTGAAGCAGCGAAGACGCCCGGTGAGGCGTGCAGCGCCGCCTACGAGCGCACGCAGACCGAAAAGCTCGCGGGTCACTACGTCGCGGCGTCCGCTGCCGCGCTCGAGTGCTCTCAGCTTCAGTGTAACTCGGCCATCGTGCAAGAGTGCGTGCGCTTCTACAGCGCGCTCGAGAACGAGACGCCCACGTTGGTGTTCTCGGCACGCAAGGCAGAGGGTGGCGAGCTCACGGACGTGCGCGTCGAGATGGACGGCAAGGTCGTCGCCGAGCAGATCACGGGGCGCCCGTTTGCGACCGATCCCGGTCCACACAACTTCGTGTTCATCCACAAAAAGCGCGGTCTTTTGCGGCTGAGCGAGACGGCCCGCGTGGGCGACAAAGCGCGCGTGCTCGAGGTCACCTTCGCCGATCCGAACGCCAAGCCCGGCGCACCGAAAGATGGCGCGGCGGCCCCGGAGGCGCGCGGTGGCGTCCCGGTCATGACCTACGTCTTGGGCGGGGTCGCGCTCGTCGGGGTTGGGGCTTTCGCCTACTTCCGCGTAACTGGCGTGAGTGATTACAACGATGCCAATAGCGACACGGGCTGCAGCCCGAAGTGCAACCCGGATGACGTAGACTCCATCCGCAACAAGTTTACCTATTCGTACGTCTCGTTGGGGATCGGCGCTGCCGCCGCCGTGGGCGCCGCCGCGTTCTACTTCGTCGGCAAGAGCAGCGGTGGCAACACCGTGCAAGCCGGTATCACCCCGCGCATGGACGGCGCGCTGGCCGGCCTCAAAGCGACGTTCTGAGTCGAGCGGCGAGAGTTCGGAGTACCGAACTCTCGCCTGCTACGCTTCGATTATTCGACCCAGACGTCGTCGACGTAGAGCGTGACCGGGACGGGAACGGTCCCGGTGGTCTTGGTCTGCACCATGAACCCGAGCCCAGTGACGTGCGCGAAGTCCGGCAGGGTGTTGACGGGGTTCTGATAGCCGGCGGTCGCAAACGGCAGCTCAACGGCGTACCAGGTGTCCGAGACCCAGCTCGCGGTAAGGTGTTGTTGAGCGGCGTAGCGCGTGTCTGTGCCACTGCCGGAGTTGATTGAGACAGAGAGCGCGTTGATAGCAGTGAGATCTGCGCCGACCAGCTTGACCTTGGCGTGCAGCTTCGTCACGCAGGGCAAGACCGCGCTCGGGTAAAGACTGAGCTGCGCCTGCTCGCCGAGAGCGCCAAATGTTGCGTTCAGTTTGCCCGCTCCCGGCGCGGTGACGCCTTCGGTGCTGCTCCACTCGACGGTCGAGCTCTGCACCGGACCGGTCTCCGGTGTCACATAACGACCCATTGCGCCGCCGGGGTCGGTGTTGAAGGCTTGGATGATCGCGTTGCAGGCTCCGCCTGTACCGGCCGTACCGCCGCCACTGCCTCCGGTACCACCGCTACTGCCTCCGGTACCACCGCCACCGCTCGTGGCGCCGGCGCTGCCGATATCTCCGCCTTCTCCTCCCGCTCCGCCTGCGGAGTCGCCGCCGCTGCCTGCGTCGCCAGGGCCTGGGCCCGGACCGGGCTCACCCGCGGTGCCGCCTTCACCATTGTTGTCCGTGCCGGCTTCTGCGCCCGTTGCACCTGTGCCGCCGTTTGCGCCCGCCCCGCCGGATCCCGCGGTTGCGCCCGTGCCTCCCGACGGGCCCGGCGCAGCGTCATCTTCGGTGCCGCACGCAGAGAGTGAAAGGCCAACCACTGTTGGCAATGCCAAAAGCAAACCCAAGCGACGTAAAGTCATCGAAACCCGTCCTCCAGTTAAAAACCGCGCCGGCGCAAAGCGCAACGCCGCTCGCAGTCTATGGACATGCGGTGTGGCCGGTAAGACGAAAAACGCCGCGCCGCTGATCTTCGCTATTACCTTATCGCACCCGCGCACCCCCGCCTCGCGAGGACGAGCTCGGAAGGACAATCCCGTCCCGCGGTAGTCCGGGGACGGGCGAAAACCGCCGCTGCTAGGGCGAAATTGTCACTGAGCCGGCGTCGAGATTGATCTCGTAATAGCCGTGGTCATTCCAGGCGAGCTCGGTGCCGCACTGCTTGACCTTGCCGCCGCTCACGGTGGCCCTGACGTAGTGCCCCGGGGGGAAATGGTCCGGGAGCGTCCAGGAATACACTTTGTCCGAACCGACGGTCTTCGGCTGGACGGTCGACATCGCCTTCTGGGCGCGCCAATAGGCGCCGACGGCGATCACGGTGTCCGCCCACACGTCACCGAGGTTCTTCGTGTACGTCATGGTCCCGATGGCTTCCTCGAGCTGGACGGGCTGATAGCCGCCATCGTTGATCGCCGGATCGACACTGTGCATCAAGATGGTGCGCCATGAGCCCTTCGTGCGCACGTCATCGGTGATGTTGTTCATGCCGCCGACGGCTTTCTCGTTCGTATTGCTGATGTGGCAAGGCAGCGTATAGGCGCTGCTGCCGTCATTGGGAAGCACGCCACCGTTCGAGTCACTCACACCGCGCGCGAGCAGAAATCGTTGGCTCGCCCCATCCACCCAGCCGTTGTCACCGTACGGCGATGCGAACGTAAACACGCCGGTGACACCGGGCTTCGCCATGATGAATGCCGTGTTGTCATCGAGCTCCTTATCGATGGTCGAGAAGGTCCCCGACACGCAGGTGCTATTGTCACCGTTTGACTTGCAGTGGTGCACGGTGTGATTGCCGAGCTCATGACCATCCGCAGCCGCCTGCGCCCAAATCGCGTTGCCCCCCTGGTTGAAGTTCACCAGGTAGAACGTCACTTTGATGCCGACCGCGTTGATGTCTGCGTAGTGGGTGACCTGATTCTGCAACGAATCGTCGAAGGTGTACGAGATGGCGCCCTTGAAGCCAGCCCAATTGACCACCTTGAAGTTGCCCGCCGCGCCGGTTGGTTTGGCTACGCCAGTCGTCGGAGCGGCTGGCAATTTGGACGGGCCGCCAATGGTAATGCCGAGGCACGGATCGACCGGTGGCGTGCCGCCACTGCCGCCACCGCCGCCCTGCGGCGCAGCGCCGGCTTCGCCGCCTTCACCGCCGGCTGACTCCAGAGCGCCGCTTTCACCGCCCATGCCGGCGTCGCTCGCGATGGGAGCGCCACTCGAGCCGCCCGTTCCGCCTGCCGCGGGCTTGCCGCCCTCTTCGCCAGAGCCCGCTTCACCGACGATCTCGCCGCCCGTGCCGGCGCCGCCTCTGTTCACCTTCTTTGGTGGGTCAGCGCAAGCTACGTAGAGCGTTGCAAGGATGGCAGCAGGAACCCCAAAGTTACGAAGATATTGTCGGGACAAAGCCCGAACGTAGCATCCATCCCAGCAGCGCTCCACGCGTCACAGCGAGACGGCTTCATTGTCGTGTGAGTTAGTCGCACCACTCCGCACATGTACCGAGTGTGCCAATCCTGCAACGACGTCGATCGAGCGCTGCTATGTCGCTCGCCGCCAGGCTTCAGCTACTCCTACAACGGGTTCGGTCGTCGAATTCAGAAGGTGATCGGTACCGTAACCACGCGCTACGTCTATCGTGACGGCCTGCGCCCCGTCGCGGTGCTCGACGGTAACGGGGCGTTGCTGTCGCGCTTCGTCTACGGCTCTCGCTCGAGTATCCCTGACATCATGGTGCTCGCCGACGGCTCGACGTTCCGGATCATCTCCGACCAATTGGGCAGCCCGCGTGTCGTAGTCAGTACCAGCGGGCTGACCGCGGGAACGAGCGTGCTACGGATCGACTACGATGAATTTGGCAATCGGTCGATTGTAACAGACACCGGTGCGTTTGCCGCTCGGCGCTGCCCTTCGGATTTGCGGCGGGGCTAAGCGATGACGATACGGGCTTGGTGCACTTTGGCGCGAGGGATCATGAGCGGAGCGTGGGGAGGTGGACTAGCAAAGACCCGCTATTGTTTAGTGGCCGACAAACCAATCTCTATCTCTACGTTGCCAACGATCCGTTGTGACAGTGCAAAGGAGCCGTACATTTCGGAGATGGGTGCGATTGGAGCGGAAGTTGGGACCCCCGACACGCATCTGGCAGGTTTCTACGGGGCGGATACCACTGTATCGTTTACCTCGAGCGGCACAACAGCGTCAGTTGGCGGGATCAGCATGGTCGAGTTCGTTGGTCGGGGTGGTGTTTTGGGAGCCTTTCGCACTAGCGGCGGCGAATGGGGCATGTACTTGGGGTATGAGTTTGATTTCCTGGGCGCCCACAGTTCCGGGGGCGTGGAAAGTGCACTTCCGTCAGGTTGGCAGCATTGGCTTGAGTCTAAATGGACATCCGCGAAGGCGCTGTGCAAGTAAGCTGATGTCGGCCAAGATGTTGGTTGAAGAACGGTCTGGGCTTGCTCGAGTCAAGTTCGTGCCACGTAGTTCGATCTGGCTTTGGCTCGTACTTGTTTTCTTTGTCCTACCGTGGGGAGTGGCGGCATTGGTAGCACTTGCGTCAGCCGTAATTGGCACCGGCGCAAATGTTGCGCTGAATCCTTCCGAAGTCGGCTCTTCTTTTCTGGCATTCGTGCTGGTGGCAACGTTCGTCGGCAGGTTTGTTGCCTTGATCGTCTTCGAGCTGCTCGGAAGCGAAGAAATTTCATTTACCGCAACGGAGTTTACCGTTGTGACCCGCATGCTTGGGTTGCAGCGAAAACGCGAGTTCCTTCTAATAGAGATCAGTCAGCTGTCTGTTGAGGAACGCTTCCACCCAGGAAAGATCCAGGGCCGTACTAACCGTAAACTACATTTTCTCCATCGCCGAAAATCGGTTCGCCTATGGAGTGATATCTCCTCGGAAGACTCGATATCTCTTTCAGGTTTCTTATCTAGGCGCGCGCCACCAAGCGTCCTCAAGGTCCGATCCTGACATCTAACGCTATTGCATAGCGTCCTGCGAAACGCGGAACGGCGCGGCGGGTTGAGGACCACGGTTGATGGAGAGCGCGTGCAAGTGGCAGTCGCCACCTCACACCGCGCGATCGACGCGGCTTCTGAGCCACGTGCCCGAAGCGGCTTGCTCTTCCACGATCCGCGCGATGGCTGAGTGCAGGGCGTGAATTTCGAAGGGTTTCTCGAGGAGGGGGTTGGGCAGGGCGCGGAGCTCTTGCTGACCGGGGTCGCTGAATGCGCCGCCGGTCATGAAGACGACGCGCGAGGCGAGCTCGCGATGGCGCTTCCATACTTCGTTCAGGAATTCGATGCCGGACAGGGTGGGCATCATCACGTCACAGAAGATCACGTCGTAGGCGGCGTCGTGGTCGAGTGAATTCAGGGCCTCGCTGGCGTCGAAGTAGTCGACGATTTCGTGTTCGTCTTTGAGCAGCCGGCGTACGACGGCGCACAGTGCGGGCTCGTCGTCTACGACCAGGATGCGCGAGCGAGGCAGGAGGACGGGGGCGATCCTGCTGGGCGGGCGCGTGCTGAGCGCGGCGATTTCTTGCGCGGGGAGCTCCACGCGAAAGGTCGTGCCGAGCCCGATGCGGCTCTGGCAGGCGATGGTTCCGCCCATGTCGGTCACGATGTTGCGGCAGATCGACAGGCCGATGCCGCTGCCGACGCCCCGCGCTTTGGTGGTGAAGAACGGTTCGAACACGCGGCGTTGCTGGTCCGCGGTCATGCCGCAGCCGTTGTCGCTCACCTCGATCACGACCTTGCCGAACTCGGAACAGATCTTGGTTTTGATTTCGCTGCGGTCCACTCGAGCATCCGGCAGGGCTTGCGCGGCGTTGACGAGCAGGTTCAAGAACACCTGGCTCAGCCGGTCTTGGTCGCCGGCAACGGTTGGCACCCTTTCGAAGTCTCGAATCAGGTGAGCGCGATGGCGGATCTGATTCCAGGCGATACTGATCGCGGAGTCCATCACCTTCTTGACGTTGACCAGGCTCTTGTTTTCTTCTTCGTCACGGTGGCAAAAGACCTTCAAATCGCGAGCGATGCGCCCGATGCGCTGTGAGCCCTCACGCGCTTGGTCGAGGGCTTGCATGATTTCACTCGATTCGTCGTTGTCGAAGCTGAGTTGGTTCGGCAAGCGACCGATTGCGAACTCTAGATTGCCGAGCACGTAGGCGAGGGGATTGTTGATCTCGTGCGCCACGCCCGCCGCCAGCATGCCGATGGAAGTGAGGCGGTCGGCGAGCAATAGCTGTTGTTGCATGCGCCGACCTTCGGCGCGCAGCACCGCCTCTCGGGTCTCGCGTTCGATCACGGCGCCCAATCTGCCCAAGCTGTGTTTGAACAAGAAGTCGTGGGCACCGGCGCGCATGATCTCGATTCCATCACACTCGGACATGGCGCTCGAAACGACGATGAACGGGAGGTCGAGATCGCGCGCTTGCACCGCGCTCAGCGCGGAGAGCGCGGAAAGCGCGAGCAAGTGGTGTTCGCACAACACGACGTCCCAGCTGCGCTGAGCCAACGCGAGCTGCAACGCGGCGAGCGTATCGACGCGCGTCGTGCACGCGGTGTAGCCCTGATGCATCAGCTCGAGATCCAAAGACTCTGCGTCGTCCGTCGAGTCTTCGATTAGGAGCACGCGTAGTGACGGTCCGGCGTTGATTGGCGTGATGGTGTCCATGCATCCCCGCGGCCCCTGGGTTCGACCGCGAGCTCGCGGGCGGTCAGTGGCAATCTCCAAGCACGGTAGCAACCTTTGTGGCGCGGTGTACACAGGGCTCGATGCACGAAAAGAGCGTGTGCAAACACACCTATCGAGAGGCGGATTGCAACGTGACAGTTCCGCCGCGCGCGCTGTGCAACGCCGCAACATCACCCTTCAGTGTAGCGTTGCGAAGGTGCTGAGCGCTGAGCGCAGCGAGCTCAGCGCTGCAGAGTGCCCGCGGCAACGGCGTGGTCGGCCTCGAACCAACCAGCGACCACCAAGAGCTCGGAGGCCGCAAGCAAGGTGAGCAACCCCGCGCCGCGCAGACACTCTGCGCGCGTCAGTGAAATGGTTTTGGGTTCGCTCATCATGGCCATGGCTTGCTCCAACATCTCGATCGCGCGGGCTAGATTGTGCGACTGCTCACGCAAGCGGCTGTGCCAGCCTTCGGGAACCTTTGGGACACGCGCCGCCGCCGACACGCGGCGCCCTGCCCGCTTCTTCGCGGGAGGTGCCGCGGATGGTGTGCTCGTGCTTCGAGCTCGGGATTCTTTGGCCACTTTTCTATCGCCGCTGCGCTGACGCCAGGTGCGCGGTCGCGGCTCCGCAACGGTCAACGATGCCTCGATGAACATGCCGTTCAGAATAAACTGAACTCATGTTCAGTTCTAGTGCTCTCTCGATCGGTCCCTCAATAGCTGCTGGGCTGCGTGGCATCGAAGGCTCCAGCGTCGAAACTGTTCTCTATTTGGGTCAGCCATGCGTCCTCTAACCGTGGATCGGTGAGCGGTGGCAGCCGGATGATGGCGACGCGGTTGCCCTTCCAAGCGGTCGCGAACCAGCCCGAGCCGTCGCGGTCGAGCGACAGCCTGGAGATGTGCCAGCTGAGCTTTGCCTTGGGCGGCAAGTGCGGTGCCCGCTCGAATTCCACTCTGCCCTCCTGCCTGCCTACTTTCTAACGCAGGCGCCCGAGCAGTCAAATTAAAAAGGGACTTACGTGCCCTAATTAAGATGACGCGCGTCGGGGTAGCGCTCGATCGTCAAACGATGCCTGCCCCTGCTTCTCTTCGTGCGCGCGAGCTGATGCTCCAGTTGGGAGGCAATGTTCAGCGGCTTCGTCTCAAACGCGGCTGGACGCAGGAGTACCTGGCTGAGCTGGCAGGGCTCGATTTGTCGTACGCGCAGCGCGTGGAACGCGGCGAGATCAACCTCACCTTGAGTAGCCTGGCGAATTTCGCCGATGCGCTCGGGGTCCAGCCAGGCGTCCTCTTGCGCGTTGGTAAGCCGCCCGTCATCAAGCGCGGGCGGCCCAAGATCAAGCGCGCGGATGCGCCGCGCACACGCAAGTAACCAGGGGAGGTGGGCGCCGCTCAGCGGATCTCTGCGAAGCGGGCGAAGCGCGGGCTGACGCAGACCGCTTGCTCGGCGACGAAGGTGAGCGCGCCGCTCTCCGTATCGACCGAGAACGACTCGAGCGTGGCGGAGTTCTGGTTGCCGACGGCGAGCAGCTTGCCGTCGCTCGACAGGCTAAATTGTCGAGGCGTGACTCCACGCGAGCTCTGCTGCTCGACGAACGACAGCCCGCCGTCGGCGCCGATCGCAAAGACCACGAGCGACCCCTGCGCCACGTTGTCGAGCCGCATCGACACGTAGAGGAATTTACCGGAGGGCGCGATCTCGATTTCCGAGCCGTTCTTCAGCCCGGTGTAGCCGTTCGGCAGTGGCACCGGGTAGGTCTGCGTCGGGGTCAAATGGCCGTTGCTCTGATCGAACGAGAAGAAATCGAGTGAGCCGGCCGCGGAGGCCGCGCCGCCCGCGGTCTCGTTGATCGCGTACAGCCAGGTTCCGTTCGAGTGCAGCGCGAGGTGTCGTGGGCCGCTGCTCGCGTTCGGCATCGCGACGGTCGAGTCGAGTGTGATGCCGCCGCTGCTCTTCTGATAGGAGTACACCTTGATCGAGTTCGAGCCGAGATAAGGCACGAGCATGAAGTTTTGGTTGTTGGAGAAGACGGTATGGTGCGCATTCATGCCGCCCGCGTCGGCAGACACGATCGCGCCGAGGGAGCCATCCGCTAGCAAGCCGTACACGTAGACGTTGCCGGAGCCGTAGTTCGGAATCGCGATGTGGTTCTCACTGGCGTCGAGGGTGAGCGTCTGCGGGAGTGGATTCGTGGCGGGCGCGCCCGCGGTACCAGCGTTGCCACCCGTACCACTGCCTCCACCCGCACCACCGCTGCCAGCCGTACCAGCGTTGCCACCCGTACCACCGCCTCCGCCCGCACTACTGCCTCCCGCGCCACCGAAACTCGGCGTGGTGAACGGAACCTCGGCAGATGTGCCGACCTGCGTCAGCGCGCCCGAGCTCAGATTCTACCGCCCTTGCCGCCGTTCCCTCCGCCGCTGGATGTGCCGCCCTTGCCCGAGCTTCCAGGCCCGCCCGTGTCGCTCTCCCCACACGCAGCGGGCGCCAACGCAGCGCCGACCAACATCAAGACGAGCGAAAACTTCGTTGAACGCATGATAGGCACTCCCTCACGATCACGATTTCAAGGCGCGAATCTAGGATTCGCAGCAACTGAGTCGACGCTAAGGGCGGGCTGCTTGCCGGTCAATTGGCAACTTTTTAATGGAAGAGCAGCATTTGGCGACAATTCACTGGTTCAGTGATCAACGAAAGAAAATGACTACGAGTGATCGCACCAGGCCGCGATCGGGAACCTTTTGAGCGCTCGCTTGTAAGACTCCACGCCGCACTGAATGGACGACGAATTCCTCATCCAGCAAACCTTGGCCGGGAATCAGCAGGCGTTCCGGTTGGTCGTGCTGCGCTACCAGCGGCCGCTCTTCCGCTTCCTCGGGCTCTTGGGGTTTCGCGGGGCGCGCGCGGAGGATGTCGCTCAGGAGACCTTCTTGCGCGCGTTCAAGGCGCTGGGCAGCTTCGAGCCGGCGCGCGGTGCCTTTTCGACTTGGCTCTTTACGATTGCTCGGCGGCTTGCCATCACCGAGTGGCAGCGATCGCGGCGCGAGGGGCCCGCGCCCGTCTCGGTCGAGGAGGCGCCTAGCCCGGCGCCCGATCCCGCACAGCGCGCGCTCTTGGCAGAACGCGCACGGCGCTTGGAACGAGCGCTCGCGGGGTTGCCCGCGCAACTGCGCTCGACATTTTTCTTTTCACAGATTGACGAGCTTTCGCTCGAAGAAGTCGCGGAGATCGAAGGCTGCGCCGTGGGTACCGTGAAATCGCGCATCTTCCGCGCACGCGAACAACTACGCCTCGCTCTGGCAGAGGAAGACACCTAGTATGAAAGTCTGTAGCCAAGTCCAAGAACGGATTGCCCTAGGCGAGCCGCTGCCTGATGCAGAGCGGTTGCATGTCTCGAGCTGCGAACAATGCAGCTTGGTGGCGGAAGCACAGAGCCAACTCGATGCAAGCTTGGAGTACTTGGTCGAGCCGGTGCCGGAAGGCTTTGCCGATCGCGTCATGAGTCGCATTGCGCAACCTGAGCTGGCGCACGCGCCGCGCTGGTTCGAAGCGCGTTGGGTGGAGCTCGCGCTGGCCAACGTGGCGTTGGTTTGCGCACTCGTGAATGCCGTACGCTTCGTAGCGGGCGTTTTGATTCCGACGGTCAGCTTGGGGGTGACGCCATGAATACTGCCATTCGCAAGCCGCGATCGGCCTTGCTTGCGGCGTTGCTCATGCCCGGGCTGGGTCAGCTTTATCTGGGAGATTTGCCGCGCGGGCTGTGTGTGCTGCTCGGCGTGGCGCTCGCGGTCCCCGCGGCGGCTCACCTGGCACTCGGCGGCCCAGCCCAACTATTGTGCTTCTCCGTGTTCGCGGGAGTGCTGACCGCGCTTGCGCTGTATGCGTGGTCGGTTTGGGATGCGGTGCGCCTCGCGCGTCGCGCCTCGAGCAAAGCGTTGCACTCTTGGCAGCGGCCGAGCGTGTACGCCCTGTACATCGTGGCGAGTTACGTATTCGTGCTCGCGCCATCTACGGCGGGCGTTCGTCGCGATCTGTTGGAGGCGTTCGTGGTTCCGAGCGCCAGCATGAGCCCAGGGATTTTGCCGGGTGATCGAATCTTCGCGGACAAGACCGTCGGGCAGCCCGGCGGCAGCAAGTTGTGGCGCGGCGCACTCGTCGTCTTCATTTACCCGAACGAACGCACGACCATCTTCATCAAGCGTGTCGTCGGTCTGCCTGGGGACCGCGTCGAAATCGACGGCGTCAGTCTGCGGGTGAATGGTCAGCGTGTGTCCGAAGGCCCGAGCAGTGAGCCCGTCCCCGGCGAGTTTGCAGGCTTACGCGCGTTTCGTGAGCGCGGTGATCGCGGCGAGTACACCGTGCTTTGGCCGGAGCGCGGAGGCCCCGCGAGCGCGGAAAACGCGCCCGAAAGCTTCGTCGTTCCCGATGGCCAGGTGTTCGTCCTGGGTGACAATCGTTCGGCATCGGTGGACTCGCGCCGTTTCGGTACCGTGCCCGTTGCCGACGTCAAAGGGGTCGCGCGTCAGATCTGGTTCTCGGTTTCCGCCCGCGATGGCGTGCGCTGGGGCCGGCTCGGCAAGCTGCTCGGTTAGTGCTTGACCGAGGCTGCGGCTCGGCGAAAGCTAGGCGTGGGCTTCCCCGAGCCCAGCTGAAAGCGGCGTCGCCGGCACGACTCCCGCAGAAGCGAAGAGGGCACGGCCCTTGGCGCATGCACGCTCGAAGTGACGCTCCTCCCTGAACCCCGGTGCCGGCCGGCAATGTCGATCGAACGCTCGCATCGCCATCCTCGAGGAACGTGCACGACGCCGATGGGAAATCGCCACCACCATAAGAAGTTGAGGGCCGAAGTGAAGGCGGCAATGGCCGCCACGGGCGCGAGCTACCAGCAGGTGCTCGCACGCTTGCGCGCCGAGCAACGGGCGGCTGCCGCACCCGTGAACGACATCGACCTCATTCCCATCGCTTACTTCGGTCTCCCGCTCACGCTGGCCACGTTCGAGATCCTCGGTGATCTGTCGTGTCTCGTGCTGTCCGGGGGCCTTCCGCGACCATTGCCGAAGAGCCCGCTCTTGGCTTTGGCGCGGGCGCGTCGCATGAGCTGAAACAGGCTGGTTTTTGGGCGCTCGGTGATCCGTGAGGTCAACCATGAGCTCGAGTCCGCATCTCATCGCAGCATTTCAAGGTCAGAGTTTCGTCGTTCTGCGCCATTTTTTAGAGCCGGCGGAGCGAGCCATCTTGCGGCGCGCCTGCGACGCGGCGCTGGATTGGTCGCGCGCGCATTGCACCGAGACCGCGCACAGTACGCCCCGCATCTCGCTGCTCACCCAGGCCAACTCTTTCGAGCAGGGTCCCGCCTTGCTCGCCCCGATCCTGGTATTGGCGAGCAGCGCCCGCGTCGTCGCGCTGCTCCGAGCTCTACCGCCGCTCGACGCGCAAATCCCGGAACTCGAGGACGCACACTATTACCACGAGCAAACTCAACATGACTGGGACGGCGACTGGCACCGCGACAGTCAATTCGCGCGCACCGATCCCGACTTGGAGCGTAAGCACATGCTGAGCTCTTGCGCGGTACACTTCCGCGTTGCCTTCGAAGACGACGATCGCCTCGAGGTCGTCCCGGCCTCGCACAATCGCTGGGATACCGAGCAGGAACTCGCGATTCGCAGAGGGAGTGAGCGCGCCAGCGAGCGCATGCCCAACGCCACGCGCGTCTGCCTTCAAGCCGGCGATGCTTGCCTTTTCCACGCCTGGTCGATTCACCGCGCGACCTATCGGCGCGTGCCGATTCGTCGAACCTTGGATCTGCTTTACGCTACCGCCAGCGCAGCGAGACCGCTGTAACGCGCGCGTCCGCGCCGCCGAAGGCTGAGTGGGCCATGACGTACTCGGAGACCATCAAAAATAAGTATCGAGAATTGGGTTGATGGTCACGCGCTACGGCGCGCTCGTCACAGCCTTCGGCGTCGCGCTGCGTTCGAGACGCGTTCGGTCACCGATGCGAGGTGCGCTATCGCTTCGGCGTCGCGCTGTCCCAGAGCTCTGCCAGCCGAGCTGGCGCCCTCGGCAGCTCCGCGGCCGCGAGCGGGGTCGCCGTGCGCAGGAGAGCGCGCGCCTCGCCGTCGTTCCACTGGTATTCGTACTCGTAGATCCCGAACTGGTAATCGCGCGGCAGACGCGCGGGGATGGCGCTTTCGCGCGCCGAAAAGCTCTCCGACGCGCCCGGTCCGTCCATCATCGTCTCTTCACGCCAGCGCGGGGCGATCGAAGTAGGGCCAATTGGTAAGTCGGTAAATGCGATTAGCAATACCCGATAGTGTCCGGAGTTGGGCAACGGCAGCGCGCGCGCCTGCGTCAACCATTTGAGGTTCGCGGCGTCACGGTACCGCGAGGTCCAGCGTTCTCGGTCATCGATGCGCAGAGCTTCGTCGACTCGCTCGAGCCTGGTCGTTACGGCGAAGCCATGGTCGTGCCGCGTGCCGATCGGGTACCAGCGTTGCTCGGCGTAGCCCGCGGCGCGGAGGTCGAGTTCGACGCGGCTGGCGACCGAACTCAGTGCTGAGTTTGGATCGGCGGTTGGTCCCGATAGCCAGATCGCGCTGCTCGGTGGAGGCGGCCAGTAGAAACAAGGGGAGACGCCCGCCGTGGGCGGGCGAACGACCAATTGAAGTGGCTCCGCGCAGCCCACGGCCGCCAGCGCAGCCGCAAGCAGAACGGCGACTCGGCACAACATGGCTCGAAGTCAGGTCATGGGCGGGATCGGTGCGAAGCCACCCGCGGGCGGCGCGGCGTCGAGAAATGCGCGCAAGCGACTGACCGTCGCGTCGTACGCGGGGGCGTCTTCTCGCCGCAAAGCCTCTAGACGGGCAATGAAGTACTCGGTCGAGTAGGCGCGCTTGCTCTCCGCGATTTCGCTCTCCATTTTGCGAAAATCATCGATCGCAGCGCGGCCTTCCACGGTGCCGAGCGCGTAGTTGCCAGCCACCGCGTCGAGCAGCACGTCGACCACCGCAGAGATGCGGCCGAGTTGACGACCAGCGCTGTGCACCTGATTCAGAATTCTGAGTTCCAGGTTCGGATCGCTGGAGTTCTGAAAGTTGAACGTGAGCTGCTGTAGCTGCGTTTGGTTTTGTACCGAGCCCAGATTCGTGGTGTCCGACATGCCCTGCTCCTCCTCAATCAGGGCAGCATACGATGAGCTATCCCAATTCGTCGCGACGGCGTTTCAGGTACGCGGTCTCGGCGGTATTTCCTGCCAGTTCGTGGGCTTGGTCGTAGGCGGCGCGCGCTTTCTCGGTGCGGCCCAGCCGGCGCAACAAGTCGGCGCGGGTGGCGTGATAGGCGTGATAGCCGACGAGCTTGTCCTCGAGCTGTTCGATGGCGATCAATGCCGGCTCCGCGCCTTCCAGCTCGGCGACCGCGATGGCCCGGTTGAGGGCGACGATCGGTGAGCGGTCGAGGCGCGCCAGCAGATCGTAGAGAGCAACGACTTGTGACCAATCGGTGTCGCGCATGTCGCGCGCGGAGGTGTGCACGGCGTTGATTGCGGCGAGGATCTGATAGCGCCCGGGAGCCAACCCAGTGGCCAGACGCTCGCGGACTAGCCCATGGCCCTCACTGATCAGCGGCGCGTCCCAGGCGCCACGGTCTTGCTGGTCGAGTGTGATCAGTTCCCCAGTCGCTGAAACACGAGCGCTGCGGCGGGCTTCGATGAGCAGCATCAGCGCGAGCAGCCCCGCAACCTCGCCGTCGTCTGGCATGAGCGCGCGGATCGAGCGTGTGAGCCGGATCGCCTCGGCGGTCAGCTCCTGACGTACCGGATCGGTGTCGGGGCCCGTCGCCAGGTAGCCCTCGTTGAAAACCAGGTAGAGCACGGCGAGCACGCCGGAGATGCGCGTGGGGAGAGCCTCGGTAGACGGCAAATTGTAAGGAATGCGAGCGGCCCTGATCTTCGCCTTCGCGCGCGTGATCCGCTGCCCAATGGCCGTCTCTTGCACCAAAAAGGCGCGCGCGATTTCGGGGACGGTCAGACCGCCGACCATGCGCAAGGTCAGCGCCACGCGCGCGTCCAACGCGAGCGACGGGTGACAGCACGTGAAGATCAGCCGCAGTCGGTCGTCCTCGATTGCGACGGACGGCTCGGGGCGATCTTCGTCGTACGACATCTGAGCCTCCTTCTCTTTGTCGTCGCGCTTGGTCTCGCGGCGGAGCCGATCGATGGCTCTGCGGATGGCGACGGTGGTGAGCCAAGCGCCCGGGTTGGGCGGCAGGCCCTCGGCCGGCCAATGCTCGACGGCATTCGCAAATGCCTCCGCGGCGGCTTCTTCGGCGATATCGAGATCACGGAAGCGTCGCGTTAGCGCGGCGACGATTCGCGCCCACTCTTCGTGATGGACGCGCGTGATCGCCGCGCGGACGTCGACCGTGTTCACAGGAACGGCCGCACCTCGAGCTTTCGATTGCAGGCCTTCGACGCCTCTGCAGCAAGCTCGAGCATCACGTCCAGGTCGGGCGCCTCCATCACCCAGAACCCGGCAAGATACTCTTTCGATTCCAGGAACGGCCCGTCCGTGAAGATCGCTTCTTCACCGCGGTTGTCGATGACGGTCGCGGTGTCTGGAGAGCCGAGGCCACCGGCGAAGACCCAGTGACCTTTGGCCTTGAGCCGTTGGTTGAATGCACTGACGGCAGCCCGCTCGGCCTCGGTGCCGAGCTCTCGCTTGTCGTGGATCACGGAAACCAAGTACTGCATCTCGGTCATCCTTGCTTGGTGTTGACCGCCAATTGAGCTGCGAACGCGCGCTTGTAGGCGGGCCGCGCTTCGCCGCGCTGGACGTAGCGGGAAAGGTTCGGATACTCGTCCAGAATACCCGAGGATCGGAGCCTGAGCAGCACCGACACCATCATCAAGTCACCGGCGCTAAAGGCACCATCGAGCCAGTCGGCATCGCCCAAGCGAGCCGCGAGTTGTTCCATTCGGGGGCGGACCCGACCCTCGACCAACGGCACGCGCTCCTGTGCCCACGGTTTGTCCGCTTCGAAAATTCGGGCGGTCACGAGCTCGACGATCGGCGGCTCCACCGTGTTGAGCGCCGCAAACAGCCACGTGATCGCGCGCGCCCGGGCATTGGCGTCTCGAGGCAACAGCCCCTCATGGCTCTGGGCGAGATGGAAGACGATCGCGCCCGTCTCGAACAGGACGAGATCGCCTTCCTCGTAGGTGGGGATCTGGCCAAAGGGATGAATTGCCAGGTGTGCGGGTTCCTTCAGCGCACGGAACGAAACGAGCCGAACCTCATAGGGCTGTCCCACTTCTTCGAGCGCCCAACGAACGCGCGTATCGCGTGCCAATCCTTTTCCGCCATCCGGTGACTTTTCAAAGGCAGTAATGGTGATGCTCATTCGTCAGATCTCCTGTGATTGGGGAGCCGCCCGCCGCGGACGACTGTTCGCCGGTACTACGAACGACACCGCGAAGATCCGACATGGCTTCACGAGTTTTCCAAAGTGCGGACGGGGAATAGCAGTGCAAGGCCGTGTTGGTGCGAAACGAGCGCGCTCCGCATCGTCCCCTCGCGCAGGCCGACGCGCCCTGCGGACAGTGAAACTCGGGTGGAACTTTAGCCGCGGCCAATATCGGTCAGCTCGATTGAGAAGCAGCGACGGAAAGCTCCTTACTCGGCGGCTTTTTTGTGAAGCGTGCAGCACGAGGGCGCTTGACGCGCGGGCAGAGTTTATATGTCTTACTAACTATCCAATGAACGCCAGAAATCTTCTTCGGCTTGCTCAAATCGCGGTCCTAGCCGGCAGCTCGGCCTGCTCTTCGCCCAAGGCTGACGGCGCAGCAGGCAGCGGCAACGGGGCCGCTGGTGGGCCAGCCAGCGGTGGAGGTGCAGGCCCAGCTAGCGGCGGTACTTCTCCGTCAGCAGGCGGCTCCAGTGCTGGCACTCCGACCGCGGGCACAGGGACGGGCTCGACTGCAGGTGGAAGCGGCACCTCGGGAGGCAGCACCGGTACCGGCTCGGGCGGCGACAACACAGGCGGCACGAGTGCGGCTGGCTCAGGGCCGACTGGCAGCGCGGGGCAAGGCACGGCGGGCAGCGGGCCAGTCGTGAATGAACCCCAAGTCGTGACCTCGGCGAACGACGCCTGGTGGAAGACGGGCACGCTCACCGAGATGAGCAGCGCCACCGCAGACGTGACCGTGAACGACACTTCCGCGCAGCAAACCTGGGAAGGCTTCGGCGGCGCGTTCAACGAGGCTGGTTGGATCTTCATGGCCAAGCTCAGCGAGAGCGACCGCGCCATGGCCATGAAGCTGCTGTTCGGTGTGGATGGCGCGCATTTCACCTTTGGCCGCATCCCGATCGGCGCCTCTGACTACTCCTTCGTCGACGCATCGAAGGACAAGCAAGCGGGTCGCTACACGCTGGACGAGACAGCGGGCGACAACGAAATGAAGAGCTTCAGTCTGGAGCGGGACAAGAAGAACCTGATCCCGTTCGTGCAAGCTGCGCTCGCATTGCGGCCAGATCTGCGCCTTTGGGCCAGCCCTTGGACTCCGCCGACGTGGATGAAGACGCCCGCGAAGTTCGACGGCGGCACCATGAAGAGCGACGCCACTACGCTGCAGGCGTTCGCGCTGTACCTCGCCAAGTTCGTGCAAGAGTACGGCAAGCTGGGCATGAAGGTGGAGGCGGTTGCGCCGCAGAACGAGCCGAACTTCGAGCAGGGCTATCCGTCTGCGCACTGGGACTCGGCCACGTACGTGAAGTTCGTGCGTGACTACATGGGTCCGACGTTCATGAGCATGAACGTGAACGCGAGCATCGTGCTCGGCACGATGTCCAACGGCGATTCCGACCCTGGCATCGTGAGCGCCATGGCGGCTGACTCCAAGGCCATGGGCTTCGTCAAGGCGCTCGGCTACCAGTGGGGCATGCAGGGCAAGAGCAACCCCGCGAAGAGCCTCTCGTTCTGGCAGACCGAGCACAAGTGCGGCAACTACCCGTGGATGGGCGGCAAGGGCCCGCCCGCGCCGAACGACATGGCGTACGCCACCGAGAGCTGGGGTCTGATCAAGGCCTGGATCACCACGGACAAGGTGAACGCGTACTCCGCATGGAACATGGTCCTCGATCCCGCGGGCGACGGTAACGACGGCACGCGCGCTTGGTACCAAAACGCGCTGCTGGTCGTGAACAACGGCAAGCTCGTGATCACGCCGACCTACTATGTGTTCCGCCACCTCTCACAGTTCGTGGATCCAGGCGCCAAGGTCGTGGGCACCACGGGTGGCGACGCCATCGCCTTCAAGAACCCAGACGGAACCATCGTCGCCGCGCTCTACAACTCCGGTGCGGCCAAGAAATTCACGGTGGCCGTCGGCGGCAAGAAGATGCAGTTCGACATGCCCGGCAGCGGTTGGGCGACCGTGAACTATAAGCCGTAAATCATCAATACCGCGCCGGGATTCGAGCTCGCGTTCATCTGCCCCGGCCTCGCAGGCGCACAAAAAGAAAGAGCCGACTCTCGTCGGCTCTTTCTGTCGTCTAGCGCTTCCGGCTCGTGCTCGTCATAGCGTGCCGGGCAGTTCAGCCGTGTCCCAGCTGTAATACATGGTGTCGGTGGGCTTGCTGCCCAGGTCGGTGGCGAAGTTCCCGGTCGCGGTGGTCGTTTTGTTCAAGAGGAACTTATCGATCATGGCTTTGAGCGATGCATCGTACGCGCCGCGCCAAACGCAGTGGTCACCCCCCGCGCCCTGATAGGCGAAGTTGTCGCCTACGCCGAGAGCTTTGAAGATCGCTTTGCCGGCCATGCCCGTCACGTATGCCGACTTGGGATCCAAATTGGTGATCCCGGGGTTGTCCACGATGTAGAGACCACGCGGCGCGATGAGAGCCATCGCTTCGTGCATGTCGACCGGCAATTTATCGGTGTTGTCACCGGCGGCGTCATTTGCGGTGGCGAACGGGCCGAGCGCCACTTCGGACAGCCAGCGCACATAGCTGATGGCGTGATACGGCCACTCTGCGGAAGAGTTGGCACCGGGATCCAGCTGCTCCTTCAGGCGGAGCGCCGGGGTGCCACCAATGCCGGACTCGCAGGGGATGGTCAGTGCAACGCGGTTGTCGAATACGCCGCCGGCAAAGGCGCCCTTCCCGTTGCGGGAGCAGCCGGTGAGGCCAATGCGGTAAGGATCGATGGTGCCGGGGTTCTGTTCCAGGAGGTCGATGATGCGGCTGACCTGCCACGCTTGAGCCACCATGTAGCCGGCGGGATGGTTGCTGCCGTAGAAGGTGTAAAACGGGCCCGTCTTCGCGCCGCTGCCGCCTGACGCTTCGATTGCGCTGAACGTGATCTTGGCGACGCCGCTCGGAGCCGAAGCCCCCGCACCGTAGCTGATGATGGCAGGCGCCGGCGCAGTGGCGCCGTTCATGTTCACGGTGACGTCGAACGAAGCGGTCTTGCTGCCCTCCGTCACTTTCACGGAGATCTTGGTGGTGCTAACCGTGCCCGTGACCGAGCCTTTAGCGGGGATCGGCTTCTCACCATAGATGTACTTGGCGAGTTGCCTGAGGATCTCTTCGCGCCGGCACGCCCACTCACTCTTGTTCTTGATGCGGGTGCCATCCAGCTTCATGAACGGATCAGGTAGCTTGCCGTTGGCCGTGAGAGCCGCGTATTCCGGCAGCGTACCGCTGACGGGACACTTGGCTCCGGGGTCTTCTTCCTTGCCCCAGTTGATGGTTCCGGGGTTGACCGAACCGCCTGCACCCGCTGCGCCGCCCGTGCTCGGTGCGCCGCCCGTGCTCGGTGCGCCGCCCGTGCTCGGTGCGCCGCCCGTGCTCGAACCCGCAGTTCCCGATCCGCCCGCGGCGATCGAACCGGCGACGCCTTGGCCGGCAGCGCCCGGCATGCCACCCGTCGAAGGGCCGCTGCCGCCGCTGCTCGGGCTTCCGCCGGTGGCGGGCTTACCGGCAGAGCCGGAACCGCCCACGCCAGAGCCGCCGCCGCCTGGTACTTCTACGTCGCTACCGGCGCAGCCTACCTGCATTGCGGCCAACGCAACCGTGAGACACCCCAGTGACTTCAGTGAAAACGAGCTCATCGAATTTTCTCCCACGCGCCGCGGTGATCCTCCGCGTTGTCGTGACGCGGGCCGCCTTGTCAAAAGCCAAGAGTCTTTTAGCAGATGGAGCGAACGCGGCCGTCGTTTCGAGTTCTTTAATGCTCAAAAAATCGCTGCCGTGATCGAGCCACAACAGAGAAGAGTGCCAATGGCGTAACGCCGCTCGAACCATGACTGGATTCCGCCAAATTTTCGGTGACGGATTCAGTCGCAACCGACCACACAGCGCCGTTCTCGAGCAGTCCCCGCTCAGCGCCTCTTCGGGCGGAATCGCAGCAGTGTGCACTGCTGCGGCAGGCTCTCGATACCCAGCGGCTCCAGCTCCAGCTGCAAGCCGGCCTCGAACTGCGAATCAGGCTCGCAGCGATGCGTGCGCCGTTCACTTCGATGTCACCGTTCGTCGCGGCCATCAGTTGGCGCACGGTGCGCTCGACGTCCGCCTTCTCCTTCACGCGCCGCTTCGACACACGGAACATCGAAGCGATGGCGATGGGGGCTCGTCGGATTGCCGCGAACCGGGGCTGAGGTTAGTCCTCACCATCGGAGGCTACGCAGACATGCCCAACGTTCGAGTTCATTCCGCGTTCGAGCCCTTGACCGTCTCGCGCCGCACACCAGTATTCGTACTGACCGGCGCAGGGATCAGCGCAGAGAGCGGAGTGCGCACGTTTCGAGATGCTGGTGGGCTTTGGCACAGCTACCGATTCGAAGACGTGGCGAGCCCTGAAGCGTGGGCGAAGGATCCGGCGCTGGTTTGGCGATTCTACTCCGAGCGACGCGGGCAGCTCACCGGGATCCAGCCCAACGCGGCCCATCGTGCGCTGGCCGAGCTCGAACGTCAGCTCGGCGATGGCTTTTTCTTGTGCACTCAAAACGTCGACTCGCTGCACGAGCTCGCGGGCTCACGGCGCCCATTGCATATGCACGGTGAACTCCTGAAAAGCCGCTGTGAGCGCGGCCATGCCCCGCCGTTCGACGACACCGGGCTCTATCCGACCCTCACGGACATTCCGCGCTGTGACTGCGGTGGTCGGATCCGTCCGCACATCTGCTGGTTCGGCGAAGTTCCGTTCGATCTCGATCGCGCAGCGGCCGAGCTCGCTCGCTGCCGCGTGTTCGTCACGATCGGCAGCTCCGGGGCGGTCTACCCCGCTGCCGGTTTCGCCGACACCGCGCGACGCGCCGGTGCGCGCACGGTGTACGTTGGACCGGAGGCCCCGGACAACGCGGAGCTCTTCGATGAGTGCCGCCTTGGGACGGCGACGGAAGCCGTGCCCGAGCTGTTTCGCCTCGCTGACTCAGCCTGATTGGGAATACTCTGGGCTCATCCAGCCGGTCTGGCGCTTTTTTGCAGGCGATTCGCTATCACTGCGTGGGGACGGCTGCGGGCTGTTCGCGTAGCAAAAAGCTCTTGCTGGCCACGAATGACGGGATCAAGTCGCGCACTCGATCGCTCATCGGTCCTTCCGCTTCCAGCCCGCTCAGGAAGGTGTCCTCGCGGAACGGATCGTTGGCAGCGGCCGCGTAGCGATACAACTGCCTCACGAAGCAACGTCTGATGTCGGTGCTTTGTGCCAGTCGATAGGAGAGCTCCACGCTGTCTGCGGCGGGGCCGTCCGCGTCAATCCAGGATTTGAGCTCGCCTGAGGTGTCGATGGGTTTGCCGGCCTCTTCGCTGCGTTGCTCGCCGATGGGTCCAAAGTTTTCGAACAGGAATCCAGCGCCATCTAAGCGCACGTGACACGCCTTGCACACGGGATCCGTCACGTGCGCGGCGAACAGCTCGCGCGTCGTCGAGTTCGGATCCGGAGCGGGCGGCTTGATGACGATGCCCGATAGCGTCGGAGGCGGTGAGGGTAAGCAGGTGATGCGATCTAGGAAGACCGCGCCTCGCTTGACTGGAGAGGAGATGTTCGCGGCCGAATTGGCTGCCAAGAACGCACCCTGCTGGAGCAGCCCTACGCGGCCGGTGCCGGCCAGACTGGCGCGGCCAGTTGCAGCGCTCGAAACTCCGTAAAATGCCGCCAATGGCGGCTTGACCACGGTGTACCCAGCGGTGAGCAATTTGGCCAGGGTCCCGTCGTCGTTCAGCATGACTTCGTCGATGAAGTCGTTCGATTCGTCGAGCAAGGGTTGCCTGAGCTCTGCAAAACGTGGATCCGATTTGTCGATCGTCGCTACTTTGTCGAGGTGCAGCCATTCTCTGATGAAGTTGCGCACTTGCGCTTGTCCAGCCGGGGTGGCGATCAGACGTGCCGCGTGCGCGCGCCGTTGCTCGGACGTGGAGAGCTGACCCGCGGCGGCGGCTGCGCGCAGCGCGTCGTCGGGGGGACCGGCGACGACGAGATACGACAACGTGGACGCGATCTCCCATTGATCGAGCGCCGACGTCGCGCCGGGCGCGGCGATCTCGCCGACCTGGGAAATGTAGATGAAGCTCGAGGATTGCAGCATCGCCTCGAGCAAGAACTGGATCCCGCTTGCGAACTGGCTCGCAGCGTCGGGCCTGCCCTCCGCGCCGAGATCGTAGAGGGCCATCAGCTGGGCCTGCTCGTCGTCACCGATCGGTCGGCGATATGCGCGTGGAGCGAAGTCGCGAATGAACGTTTTCGCACAGTCGGGGCCCGGCGTGGCTGAACACGGTGCGATCACCGACAACCGCTTGGTGACCGCCTCTGCCGCGAGTTGCTCCGCGGTGGTTTGCAGCTGTCGACCGAAGACGGGATCGACCAGCTGCGCTTGATTGCGACTGTAGCCTTCCTGCGTCGTATCGTGAGGCAGTACACTCGAGAATTCTTGCTCCGTGCCCAACAATTGGGCGACCGTGTTGGTGAACTCGCGCACGGTCAGGCGACGCACGCTCGCTTGCAAGTACTCCTCCCGGAACGGGCCTTGCGTGGCTGCACCAGCGCTCGCTGAGCTGCCCCCGACGCTCAGCGCCCCTCCGGTATTGCTGGACGGGGGGGAGCCGGTAGACGTCTCGCAACCCCAGCTCGCGAATGTCGCACACAGCAGCGCGGCTACGCACGGCAGCGTCCTCACAAGCTCACCCCAATGTCGGTCAACGCGCTGAGCGCACCTTGCGTGAGCTTCGGATCCGGAGCGGTGCCATAGGAGTCGATCTGCACTCCGAAGGCGTTGGCAATCGAGACCAGCACCTGATTTTGGGGGACGAACTGCTGCTGCCCATTGCACGACTGCGCGTTGCCGGCGCAGTTGTCCTTCATCTTCAAACGCCGCCCCATGCGGAATTTGCCGCCGGCGCCGCCGAGGATGAGCATGGGAGTGTCCGCCGAATCGTGCAAATTCGGCTGGCCCATGTCAGTGGACATGTAGATCAACGTATCGTCCAGAATTCCCGTGTCGTGCAGGCTCTTCATGAACGAGGCGACGGTGGCGTAGTTGTAGCGCTGCACCACCGCGAGTCGTTCCCAGCTCTCCGGATCGCCAGGGTCGACTAGCTGCTTGCCGTCGTACACAGGGGGAAAGTATTTATGCGCGAGCTCCGCGTGGCAGTCGTTCGGTACGTCGGGAATGCCGGCGCCCATGGCGGCCCCGGCGCTGAGATCGAATAGCTCAATCGACGCGAAGCGCGTCAAGTCACACGCAAACGCCTGCGCCAAGAATCCCATTTGGAGCTGCGTGATCTCGTCGAGATCCGGGCCGGCACCGTCGACATCGGAGAGATGGGCGAACTTGCGCGGCGCTTCGGGGCGTCCCGTACAATGAAACTCCAGACCGCCCAGACGCTTCTCGAGCTCTCTGAGCGTCGTGAGATGCACGTCCAACTTCTCACGTTCTTCCGGGCCAAGGCGGTTGTAGGTCCGGTTGATGTCACCGCGGATGTAGTCGAGTAGGCTGCCGCCCAGCTTGCGCTTGCGCGCCGCTTCGGCCAGGGCCGCTGGATCGTCTCCGACGACGATACCGGCGAACAATGTGTCCCAGGTTTGCGAGGGGTCGATGATCTTTTGCAGCAGGGCGCCGCCCTTGGCAAAGACGATGCCCCAGTCGGGCCGGTCATAACCCACGCCCAGCGCGATGCTCGAGACGCGAGTGGGCGCTCCGAGCTCGTGCTCGACCGCGAGAAACTGATCGATGCTGGAGTTCTCCGGCTTGAGCGGCGTGGCGCCGGTGAAGACGCTGGGGCCCGCGGAGTGACCACCGGTGCCATTGACCAAAGCCACCGCCAAGTCCATCCCCTCGATGGCGATCAGCTTGTCTTTGAAGCTCACGCCGTACGTCGCGGGGTCGTCGAAGCACTTGAGCACGCACTGGTCGTAGGCGATGTCGAAGTCAGTCTCGGTCTCGCCCTCGCGGCGGAGGAACAAAGGCGACGCCGCCGCGTTCACGTGGAAGACACTGAGGTAGCGCAGGGGCGTCGCCGCGCTCTGTGCGTGGACCGCGCTGTTCTCCAGCAAGCCATAGAACGGAAGGGCGACGGCACCTGCGCCGAGCGCGCGAAGGAACGAGCGCCGCCCGTGTGCGAGCCTCGACTCGCGCGAGAGCCTGGACATGCGCGAAAGTCTAACGCACGCCCAAGTCGGGAGCGAGGCACGCCCTGTTGAAATCGCTCGCCGCGCAAAACTGCAGGCGCAGTGAGCGCCTGAGCCGGAAGATTGCCGCGAGGCAAGACCATTGGGGCGTGCTAATTTCTTCTCGATGCAGGTGAGCTTCCGGCGTACGGGTGAGCGTCGCTACGCGGTAGTCGTGGTGGTGCCGGGCGCGGCGCCACAGACCATGAGCCCTGCGCCGGGGTTCGATCAGAACATCCCACACGATCTCGTGCACTACGTGGTCGAGGCGGAGCTCGGGCTCGACGCGGGCGTGTTCGGGCGCGCAGCGCGCGGTGGTGGCACATTCTACGCTGCCGAGACGGCGAGCAATGCTCGTGATCAAGCTCGAAATCGTCGCAAGCAAGCGCGGCGTGAGCAGTCGCTGCACCGTGAACGCGCGAACGAAGTACAGCTCGAGACGTCCGAGCGCTTGGCGGCCCTGTGCGACGTCGCTTGGCGGCGCCGTCACGGCCAGCGCCCCGCGCCCGGCTTCATCCCGCCGGCGCCCGTTTCCGCCGTCGATTCAGCGCGCATCGAGCGAGTCGTCTCGCGGCTCGATCAATTGGCCCCGCTGTGGAGCCAGCTGCCGGTGGGTGGCGATCTCGCATTCACGTGGCCCAGCTTGGAGGGGGTCGTTCACTACGGGGGCGGTTCGAGCGCACCCGGTGGATGAGGTTGGAAGTGCGATTGAGGCGGCTCGCCCGCACCCGCGGTTGACGGCAGTCCTCGCTCGCCCAATGTGGCAGGCATGGATTACAGGCAGCTCGGCGGTTCAGGCCTGCAAGTACCCGCACTCAGCCTCGGCACTGGCACGTTTGGCGGCGCGGGAGAGTTCTTCGGAGGCTTCGGTAGCTCGCAAGTAGATGATGCCACGCGCCTCGTCGACATTTGCTTGGAGCACGGGGTGACGATGTTCGACTCCGCCGATGTCTACTCCCATGGCGCCGCGGAGGAGATCCTCGGAGCGGCTCTGAAGAGACGCCGGCAACAGGCGATCATCTCGACCAAAGGGACCTTCCGCATGGGTCCGGGTCCCAATGATGTCGGTTCGTCGCGCGCGCACCTGATCGCGGCCTGCGAGGCGAGCCTGCGCCGCCTCGGGACGGACTATATCGATCTCTATCAGCTCCACGCCTTCGACGCGCTCACCCCGGTGGATGAAGTGCTCGGCACGCTCGATCAGCTGGTTCGAAGCGGCAAGGTTCGCTATATCGGCTGCTCCAACTTCTCGGCTTGGCATCTGATGAAGTCACTCGCCGTCTCCGAGCGCCGAGGCTTCGAGCGCTACGTCGCGCACCAAGCGTATTACTCGCTGGTCGGTCGTGACTACGAATGGGAGCTCATGCCCCTCGCGCTCGACCAGCAGGTGTCGGCCATCGTATGGAGTCCGCTGGGGTGGGGAAGGCTCACCGGCAAAATTCGCCGCGGTGCTCCTCGCCCCGAGGTCAGCCGCCTGAACACGAAGTTGACGGCCGACGGCGGCCCCCAGGTCGACGAAGAGCACTTGTTTCGAGTGGTCGACGCCCTCGACGCAGTAGCCGCCGAGACTGGCAGCCTCGTCCCGCAAGTCGCCTTGGCGTGGGTTCTGAGCCGGCCGACCATCGCGAACGTCATCATCGGTGCCAGGAACGAGGAGCAACTGCTGCAAAACTTGGCGGCCGCGGAGCTTCGCCTCACGCCCGCCCAAGTGAAGAAGCTCGACGATGCCAGCGCGCTGCCCGCGCCCTACCCCGCTTGGCACCAGCTGCAATTCGTAAGCCGCAACCCTCGGCCTGTTTGACGGATTTCGGCGGGCCTTCGCGTCAAGGGACACACTGTGCAACAGACTCGAGCTCGGCCAGCTTCTCGCGGAACTTGCTCGACCCGTAGGCGTCCTTCCGACTAGCGTCTGCATTCTGGGCGCGTAAGGCGCGCTGAGGACGGCGAGGTATGGACGCGGACAAATTGGATTTTCGGGTGTTGTTCGAGGGGTCGCCGGACGTGCTCTTGGTGCTGCTGCCGGATGCGCCGAAATACACCATGGTCGCCGCGACCGAAGCGCGTCTGAAGGCGACCCACACCACGCGCGAAGCCACCCTCGGTCATGGGTTGTTCGAGATATTTCCGGACAACCCCGACGATACCGACGCGACCGGCACCAACAACCTTCGCGCGTCGCTCGACCGCGTGCTTTCAACGCGAAGCCCGGACACGATGGCCGTACAAAAGTACGACATTCGCGGCCCCGACGGGAGCTTTCAAACCAAGTACTGGAGCCCGAAGAACATCCCCGTGCTGTCAGCGGCAGGGGAGGTTCTATACGTCCTGCACCGGGTGGAGGAAGTGACGGAGCTGGTGCAGGCGAGTGAGCGCGGCCAGGTGCTGCGTGATCGCACGCAACAGATGGAACGCGACGTGATTAGCCGCAGCCGCGAGCTCGCCGAGGCGAACCGCAGCCTGCGCGAAGCGAACTCCAAGTTGGGCGAGCTCGATGCAGCGAAGACCGCGTTTTTCAGCAACGTGAGCCATGAGTTCCGCACGCCGCTCACGTTGATTCTGGGGCCGATCGAGCGCGCGCTGTCGAGCGTCGATGGTGCGCTCGCAGGCGAAGATTTGGCGGCGCTCCAGCGCAACGCGCTGCGGCTGCTGCGGCTCGTCAACAGCTTGCTGGACTTTTCGCGCATCGAATCGGGCGGGCTCGCCATGACGTTCGAGCCGACCGATCTCGCGACACTGACCGCTGGCCTCGTCGGCGCTTTCCAGTCACTGCTCCAAGATGCGGGGCTCGGCCTCGTCGTGCACTGCCCGCCCTTGCCCGAGCCGATCTACGTGGACGCCGCGCAGTGGGAAAAGGTGGTCTTGAACCTGGTCTCGAACGCGTTCAAATTCACGTTCGAGGGCCAGATTGGCGTGAGCCTAAACTGGCACGGCGACCGCGTCGAGCTCAGGGTCAGCGATACCGGTACCGGCATCCCTGCCGAGCAACTGCCGCGCATCTTCGAGCGCTTTCACCGAATAGAGGGCGCACGCGGGCGCAGCTTCGAAGGCAGCGGCATTGGGCTGTCGCTCGTCCACGAGCTGGTCCGCTTGCACGGCGGCAAGGTAGAAGTCGAAAGCGAAGTCGGTAGCGGTACGACGTTCGTCGTCAGCGTCCCCGTGGGAAAGCAGCACCTGCCACCAGAGCGGATCGCAACCTCGGCGCCCTTGGTTCCACGTAGCCCGGCTGCGACTGGGCAACTTCTCGAGGCAAAGCATTGGGCGCGCGCTACTTCGGCCGAGGCAAATCTCGATGCGCCCATCCTTCAACCCTCGGAGTCGTCGCCGTCCCCCGCATCTTCGCCTAACGGCCGTTTGCTGATCGCCGACGACAACGCCGACCTGCGAGAATATTTGGAGCGGCTGCTCTCGCCATTTTGGGAAGTACAGCTGGCTCCGGACGGTCGAGCGGCACTTGCAGCGGCACTCGCCTCGCCACCCGATCTCGTGCTCAGCGACGTGATGATGCCCGAAATGGATGGCGTAGCGTTGCTGAACGCGCTGCGTGCCGACCCGCGCACCAGTACCGTACCCGTCATCCTCATCTCGGCGCGAGCCGGTGAAGACGCGCGGCTCGCGGGTCTAGAGACCGGCGCGGACGACTACCTGGTGAAGCCGTTTGCTGCACGTGAGGTGATCACGCGCATTCGCACGCACCTCGACATGGCCAAGGTGCGCCGCGCGGCCGCCAACGCCGCGCGCGAGTTGGCCGAAACGCGCGCAAGGCTGCTCGAGCAACTCGAGGAGAAGCACGCCGCGCTCGAGGTTGCTTACCAGGACCTGCAGCGGACGCAGGCGCAGCTCGTGCAGTCGGCGAAGATGGCGTCGCTCGGTGAGCTGGTGGCCGGTATTGCGCACGAAGTGAACAATCCGCTCGCCTTCGCGCTCGCCCATCTTGGCACGGTCGAGCGCAGCCTGCGCACCGTCGAAGCGACGCTTGGTCGCGCGGTCATCGGCGGCGCGAGTGTCGCTTGGGAGAGGGCGCTGGCACGAACCCACGAAATGCACGTGGGGCTCGAGCGCATCCAGGAGCTGGTGCTCAAGCTGCGCACATTTTCGCGACTCGACGAGGGGGAGCGCAAAAGCGTCAGCACGCGCGAGAGCGTGCACTCGGTGCTGATGATCCTGGCTCATCGCCTGCGCGAGCGTAACGTCACCGTCACGACCGAGCTGAGCGAGCCGGACACGCTCGATTGTTACGCCGGCCCCTTCAATCAGGCGATCATGAACCTGATTGCCAACGCCATCGACGCCGTCGACGACCATGGCGCCATCAGCATTCGCAGCGGCGTGCACGACGGTTGGTTCGAGCTTCGCGTCGCGGACACTGGCTGTGGCATCCCCAGCGAGATCCGCGAGCGCGTGTTCGAGCCATTTTTCACGACGAAGCCGGTCGGTGCGGGTACGGGGCTCGGTCTCTCGATCACGCATTCCATTGCCGAGCGCCACGGGGGGACCATCACGCTCACTCCAAACGCCGAGCGCGGAACGCTCGCGTTACTGCGGTTCCCGTTTGCTTGATGCCCCACGCCTCGGTCCTGTCTCGAGTCGTCATAGCGTGCCCTTTGGCAAGACGAGGTAGAACGGAACCTGGTCCGCAGGCGACGTCTTTTGAAGCACGCCGACCAGCACCCGTTTGTCCGGCGTCCACGCGGTGACGACAAACGACGCCCAGGGACTCAAGTCTACGCCCGCTTCTGCGAGCACATCGCGCAGTGGGCGGAGCGGTTCATCGTCTCGCCAAACCATAATCTCGCTATCGACGGTGATCAGCAGCGTGCGGCCGTTGCCGCTGACGAGCGTCGGAAAACAATAGGTATTCTGCGTGTCGCACGGTACCGGGGTTTCGACGCCGTTGCGCCAGCGGACATATCCGCCAGCGCTATCCCCACCCTGCGCAACGATGGTGCTTCCATCTGCGCTCATGCTGATCGTCCCCGACACCGTGTCGAACAGAGTTTCGGTTCCGTTCGCTTCGGTCCAGCGGAATACGCGCCGGCTCGAACCGTCCTCGCGCACGCCTGCGAAGACGAGCCCGTCGCCGCTGACCGCGAGGCCATAACCTTCGAAAGCGTCGATCGGGAGCGGACCCTGGCTGCCCTGCCAGCGGCGCACATAGGTATGTTGCGCGTCCGCACTTTGGCACTCTCCCACGAGCACGGTGCCGCTCTCGTCCATGCCCTCGACGCCCAAAGCCGGCAAGTCGGCGCCGCAACCAGGTACCTGTACGTCGCCGTTCGATTCGCTATGGCGGTAGCGCGCGCCGTAAGCGTGGGCGAGCGTGAGCTTGCCATCGCAGCTCGCAAAGTACGCTTGCACGAGCAAACCGTTGGTGGCCTGAAACAGATCCTTGAGTGAGCCATCAGGTCGCCAGATCACGGCGTGTTGCGACCCATCCTTGCCAGCAGACCCGCCCACGATCGTCGAACCGTCGGCGCTGACCCCGAGCGGATTCGTGCTGCCTGGGAAACCGTCCAATGCGTCGAGAATTCGGAGATAGGCGCCGGTTTCGCTGCCTGCGTAGCGGCAGCCTTCGTACTCGTCAGAATTCGAAGCGCCGGCCTCGCCACCCGCTCCAGCCGCATCAGCCAAGCCCGCCGCGCCCGCGTAGACTCCGACGTCGGAGTCGCCACCCGAATGACCACCTCCGCCCGCGTGCTGAGTGCCGGCAGTACCCGCACCCGCACCCGCGCCCGCACCGCCATTGCTAGCGCCCGCCAATGCCGATGTGCCCGCCGCGCCGCTGCTCTGCGGTGCGGCGTTGGATTGCGAGTTCGCGCAAGCTGCAAAAGAGACGAGACCGAGGCTCGCCATCACCACGTAAGATCGTACCGGGCTCCCTAACATCGTTCCAACGTAGTCGGGCAAGATCGGCTCGACAAGCTTTGCGACGGGTCGCCGACACATCGCCGCGGAGCACAGCGGCTGTGGTACGTTTTCCGAACCGAGTATGTCAATCGAGCCTACGTATGCGATGGGAGTGGGTGAGCATCACGACGAAGTCGTCGGATGTTTCGACGACGAACGACAGCTCTTGCTGACAACACGCTTTGGCCCTGTCATGCGCAGTGACGGAGAGCACACGATCCTGGCTCAGCTCATCTTCGACAGCGACGGCGCCGTGCTCTCGAGTGACATAAGGAGTATCGGGTTGAGTGAGAACCTGTCGCCCGATTCGGTACGCGGGGCGATCGATTCTGCGCTTGCATCCCTTCCACCCCTGCGTGTCGGTACCATTCACATCCACGCCATACCGGTCGGGCTCCTCGGCGAAGTCTTTGCGCCCGTTACCCTCACGTGTGAGGAAGATCCCGAGCTCCGCGTCACCATCGGCGGCAATGGAGTCTTCATTCCCAATTTGCCCTTTGGCCGCGGTGATTGAGGCCTCTTTCGTGGCGCACTCGGGTGGATGAATATAGAACTTCGGGCTGCTCCGCCGCGGACGACTGGCCACGATTCACGCTGATTCACGACGGCGGCGGTTCTCGGTGCTTGGCGATGCTGGTCTTCCGAGGAAGGCGGAAGTACGGGTGCTGTCGATGCTCGGAAGGCCTTGCGGAATTTCGCCGTCGCCGTCGAACATCGAGGGTACCGTCACGTGCTTGAGTGACGTCAGGTCAGGAGTGAGGGCCATGCTCGAGGGTGGGTGCTTTTGCGGTGCAGTCCGCTACGAGATTGATGGATCGCTTGGTCGTGCAAGCGCATGTCACTGCTCGCGTTGTCGCAAGGCATTCAGCGGCGCATCATCGGCCTACGCTGAGATCCCGGACGGTAGCAAGTTCAGCTGGGTCGCCGGCGAGCACGAACTAACTGAGCACATCTCTGCGAAAGGCTGGGGCCTCGTGTTCTGTCGCAACTGCGGTTCTACGCTGTGCGGCATTTTCGACGGCAAGGTGCATGGTGTAACGCTCGGCACAGTCGACGGTGACCCTGGTGTTCAGATCGAAATGCACACGTTTGTCCGATCAAAGGCGCCATGGGACCACATTGGTGGAAGCGCTCCTCAGTTCGAAGAGGAGTATCCAAATTCAGACGAGTAATGCTCGGTCGCACCGGCTCTCGAAGCCGCGGATCCTGGTGTCGATCGTCGAGTGCAGTTTGCGTCTCGGTCGCGTAGTCGCGTTTCCGTGCTGGCCGTGCCTGCACTTCGATGCGGCGCGCAGCAGATAACAATGACGAACTGCGTCAGCGGAACATTGCCCGTGCACTGCTAGCGGCAAGCGCCGCTGACAATCGATACAGGCCGCATGGAGGTTTTCTGAATGCTGGCTGGGTGGGTGACCACCACCTCCTCGGCCCACGTCTCCTTCCAACTGCCGTAAACGCCGTCGACGGTCATATCGAAGGAACCGTCGTCTTTGCAATCCGAGTTCGGAACGCTGCCCCACGACCACGCGAGCCAGCCGATACCGTTCTTTTGCGCTTCCTCCAGGAGAGTACCAAAGGCAAACGGCTGACTGGCGCAGCCGCTGACCGCGTGCTGCGCGAACTCACCGACTATCAGAGGCATGCCAGCCGCGGTGGACTCGGCGAGCTCGGCCTTCACCCGCGTGCCGCTGGCGTCGTTCCACCACATGTGCACGCTGAACAACAAGTTGCGCTGTGGGTCGTGCATCGTCAGTGGGTGCCACGCGGCCTGGAGGACGTCGATATTCTGACCCCAAGTGGGCGCGTCGATGACCAGCGGCAGCACCAAGCCCGCCTCCCGTAGTCGCGTGATGACCGGTTGATACGCGGCCTGGAAACTTGCCGCCGTTACCGTTGCGTCTCCCGCTTCGTTGGCGATGTTGAGTAGCAGGTTCTGCTCGTGCTTCTTTACCGCTGCTACGATGTCGGGTCGTACCCAATAGTCCACCACCGTCATCAACTTCGTCAGGTCCCCCGTTGCGCCGTGGTGCTCGATGATGGGGATCAGCTGCTGCGCCAGCGCGTTCGTGATGGCGACGTCGAGCCCCGCGGCGCTCCCCTCATCGTTCCAGACGATGCGGACAGCGTTGGCGCCGGTCTTCGCAATTTCCGCGAACTCTGGCACGCCGTCTTGACCAGGCGACCACACAATCATCTCGTTCACGCCGCGCAGGATCACCTGCTCGCCGCAATGATCGTACAGCTTGCCCCCGTCGACGCGAAACGTGCCGATAGCTGAGCCGCCGCCGCTGCCAGAAGCGGGCACGCCGCCTGTAGAGCCGCCAGAGCCGGCTCCGCCCGTCACGCTCGAGCCATTGCCGCCGCCGCTCGTCCCTCCGGCAGTCGACGAAGCGCCTGCTGAGAGCGGGGCACCGCCGATCGCGCTGGTGCCACCAGCCCCTGAGCTCGTCTCACCAACGTCGCAGGCGACCAGCGACTGTATCCAAGCCAGGCTCAGGGCCGCGACGAGCTTGGACGCACGATGGAGGTCGGGGGTTCGCGTTACCATGCGAAACAGGCCGTAGCGCGTCTCGCGCCGGGGCTCTTCGCATTTTCATGCCTCGCGTTGTCATTAGTTGCGCGCGACTCGGTCAGGCGTGGAAGTAGCGCCGCGGGGAGCGGCCGAAGCGCGCTACGAAGATGCGATGAAATTGCGAGTACGAGCCGAACCCCGATTCGAGCGCGAGGTCTACGAGCCTTCCCCGCTCGGCTTCGTGCGTGCCCTCGGCTAGCGCAAAGAAGCGATCGAGCCGGAGCTCATTGCGGTACTCGACGAGAGCCTTGCCGAGCTCTGCCTCGAAGCTGCGGCTGAGTCGACTCGTCGTCACCCCGAGGGTTTCGGCCAGCTGCTGATGAGATTGTGCGAGATCGCTGGCCAAGAGCTCCAAACAGTCCGTGACCAGCTGCGAGAGCCCGCGGTGAAGCGGCGGCACCGCTCGATCGCGTAGCGCTCGGAGCGGCTGCGCCACGATCGCGGCGAACACCGCGAGCAACTGCTGCGCCTCGTCGTCGAAGGCTGCGCGTGCTATCGCGCTGTCGTTGTAGAGCATGCCCACCGCTTCGGCTTCGTCCACAATGGGTGTTTTGACGAACCAGCCGCGGTCTACCACCTGCGACCGCTCGCCGAGGTGCGCAATCAGTGGCGCGTCCTCTACGAGCTCGAAGCTGCAGCGCCCCTCACTGAGCTTGCGCCACAGAGTCTGATCGTGGCTGTCAACGACATGTCGTAAGTGGCGCTCGTCGACTAACTTACGCGCCAATGTCGTGCCAACGAGACCCGACAGCCAGCGCCTGTTCTTGCCAATCATGAACAGCGCGACCCGGTCGAGCCCCAAGAGCTCGCGCACGCCTTCCAGGGCCGCGAATGCAAAGTCGAGCAGCGTGGCGTCACGGGGCAAGCGCCGCGATAGGCTCAGCAACTGCTCGATGCGCCCGGCGTTCGACGCCTTTACCCTCGGCCGAACGGCGAGCGCACCTTCAATCAGGGGCCAATCGACGTCACGTGCGCCAAGCGACTTCATCCGTCAAAAATGGCCCAAGCTCGCAGTGCTGTCGAGCCACCTACAAGACTAAAGGTGCGCTCACCCCACGGCAGCCGTCGCCGACCTCGCGCGTAGGCGACGATGTTGGGCGGCTAGGTTCTGCGGTATCAGGTGGAGCCATGAGCTGCATTATTGAGTGCGGACGTTGTGATGAAGAATGCGGTGCCGTCGGGGGTACACAAGAAGCACGGCCCCTGGCCGCTTCTTTGGCGCTATTCAGGGTGGTGACGAGGCGTCTGGCCGCAAAGTGACTTTGGCGCGAACTATGCTTAGTGGGAACATGGCTTGCAGTTTCTCGCGGTGGCACGGAAATCGAGCGCGCATCCCGCTTCATGCGTGGCTCGTTGGCATCACTGTGGTGGCCGTCTCACGGGTAGCGTGTGCGCTCCCGGGACCAGCACCGGCCGCAGTCGAGTCTTCGCGGGCCGATACGAGCGAACCACTTGCCGAGTCGCAGGGACCCGGAGAGCCTGCTCCCACTCCAGGCGCTCGAGGGACGCGAACGGATTCCGTCCACGACCAAGACTTAAACCCGCGCAGGTACGTACTCGCTTTTGGCGGTGCGCTGTTGACGGGCCCCGCTGGGCTAACCGGCGGGTTCGGGACGATCGAGGAGGGCTATGTTCGAGCAAATGTGCTGCCCTGGCTCGGAATTGGAGTTTCTTACTTCAACTTGTCCGTCTCGAATACCGACAACTACCCGCCGGTTGGCGCGCAGGCGTTCGAGATCAATGCCTCCTGGCACCCGCTGAAGTATTCATCCTTCGATCCGTTCCTTCAGCTCGGTGGACTGAGGCTCTTCAATGTGAGCGGCGAAGTCTACGGCCCACCGTCGCTCTGGGGCACAGAGGCGCAGCTCGGCGTGAACTATGCCCTTCCGCATCTCGCCATCGGTCTGCAGGTACGGCGCGCCTTCGCCGATTTCGATTGGCTGATGTTGGGGTTTCAGCTTGAGGGCCGCATCTGAGCACTGCCCTCGAGCGTTTTCGCCGACACCTCTCTTTACTCGGTCCTTCTCGACGCCAAATTTCTGGCCATGAACGACCCCATCGCGTATCTCGAACGCAGGACATCATGGGAATCTTGACCTTCAGCATCAACGTCACCTTGGACGGCTGCGTGGACCACCAGGAGGGAATCGCCGACGACGAGACACACGCCTTCTTCACCCGCCTCATGGACGAGGGCGGGGCGATGCTGTGGGGCCGCGTCACCTACGAGATGATGGAGAGTTACTGGCCGTCGGTCGCACGCGGCGACGTTGAGGCGCCGCCGGCGCTGCGCGAGTGGGCGGTCAAGCTGGAGGCCAAGCCGAAGTATGTGGTGTCGTCGACGCGAAAAGACTTCCCGTGGACCAATAGCCAACACATCACGGGCGACCTGCGCGTGGGCGTGCAGCAGCTCAAGGAAGCGACCCCGGCCGGCGTGCTCCTCGGTAGCGGCAAGCTTGCGACCGAGCTGGACCGCCTGGATCTGATCGACGAGTACAGGTTCCTCGTCCACCCCAGGATCGCCGGCCACGGCCCGACCCTGTACCAGAACGGGCTGCCCAGCACGCGACGGCTCGAACTGGTCTCGGCAAATCCGCTCCGTTGCGGTGCGGTCGCCATGCACTACCGGCGCGCGCCCTGATTCAGACCAGCCCAATCTCGCGCTCGGCCGCCACGACGATCGCTACGCCTCGCTGAAGGCCTGATCATCGGACAGCGACTGGATTGACCTCGGCGTCACCCGCGCTGGCGACCTTGGACCAGACTAACCGCTCGAAGGAGCGACGTCGCAATTGGAGGTGCGCTGTCGAACCAACGATCGCCCCAATCTCCATTGACACGGCGAGGCGTCGTTCGCGTCCACGCGCGGCGGCCTGTTGGTCGACGGCGTCCGGAAACAATCTCACCCGGTGCACGCGGTGACGATGATCGTCGACGAAAAGAACAAGCGGATGCATCAGACTTGGGCCGCTGCGCGTCGTGCGAACCACCGCACCCGTATCCTTACCAAGGCGTTGGCGGCGGTGACCGGGTTCCCATATGATGCTGCGGGCAATGGTTTTCTCGAGCTGGACGGGCGATTCGAGCCGGTTTGCCGGATTGGGGTTGGGGATGCTCTTGTGCCTCGGCTGCTCTACGACGTCGACTATCTCGCGCATCCACGAGGGGCGGATCGAAGGGGATATTGTCGGGAGCTCAGCGGAGTCGATCTTCGTTGCGAGAGACAGCGGGGGTGAGTGCGAGATCAAGCGCGACGACATCAGCTCGATTGACTACCCTGGCAACGTTCACAGAAATGTGGGCATCGCGGTTGGCCTGTATGGGGCATTGAACATCGCCGTTGGGATGCCGAAGTGTGAGGAGCGCACCGATGGCAAGGCTGCGTTCTGCACGGGCGTGTTCATCCCCGCTGCGATCGGAATTGGCCTAATGGCTTGGGGTCTCTTGGTCGAGCATGGTCAAATCTCTGCGGCCGCCGCAGCGACGCGGCCGTCCGCGCCGCCGAATGGAAGAGCAGGCAGCCCGATACCGACGAGACCATGTCCCGTTCCAGGAGATCTATGACGAGAATCGAGCGAGCCGCGGCGCGCGGCATGGGTTTGCTTGCGGCAACCGCAATCTTGGGCTTGTGCGTCACGGGATGCATGAAGACGTACCTAGCCCCTGCGCTGCCTGCCAATCAGCTGGCGCGGGTGAAGTTCGATTCGATAACGCGCGACATGAAGGTAGACGGCTTGTCTCTTCCATCGGGCACCGATGGGAAGCCTCGCAGTGAAATCTTGGTGGGGGTTGGCTGTCGCGCATTGACGGTGAAATACGAGGCGTCGTACTTCATTTGGGGTGACAAGAAGGCGGACCGGGCTGGCCTCGGTACGGGCCTCGCGGCGACGCTCGCGAACACTGAACAGCACGACTACGAAACGATGAAGCCGATTCGCTTTTTCATCCCAGCGAGGGCTGGCAGCAAGTACTGGGTCACCGCAACGTTCACCGGCGATGAGTTTCTGCCGCGCGTCGTCGAAAGTGATGCGAGCGGCAACACCGTGCGCAAGTTTTTGCCGAACGAGCCCTGCGAAGGCACGGCGACCGCATTGGCCCCAGCGGCGCTCCCCCTTTCGAGAAGCGCCGCCGACGAGCCTCCCCGAGCTCCTTGAAACGTGAGGCTCGCGTCGTCGGCGCGAACCAAGCCATTGGTCGAGCAGCTACCGGATCACAACGCGCTCACGGTATCTCGACGGCGGCACCCCGTATCGTCGCTTGAACTCCCGGGCGAAGTGCGCGGCCGTCTCGAAGCCAACTTCCGTCGCCGCATCGGTGGGTCGCGCACCTTTTTCGGCAAGCAGTGTCCTCGCTCGCTCGAGCCGAACCTCACGCACGTACTTCATCGGACTGAGCTGCGCGATGCGAGGGAACCGATGGGCGAAGTGCGAGGCGCTCATCCCGGCCCGCCTCGCAAGCACGCTCACTGTCAGCTTCCGAGTGTAGTTGTCGCGAATGAACTGCATGACGTCGAGGATGCGCGCGACATCATCTGGAGGCCCCATGGCGGCACGCACGGCGCCGGCGGCGTCCGTACGTAGCAATCGAAACATCAGCTCATCGAGAATGAGCGGGGCGACCGTGGACCGGTCGACCGCATCCTCTGCGGCGTCGATCAAGCGCTCGACAGCGGACACGATGCCGACCGTGGGCGCCGTGATGAATGCTGGCAAGCCCTCGTCGTGCCCAGTAACTTCCGTCATCGTTTCGAGCTCGGCGAGACGCAGCAACGCGCGCGCCACGCGCTCGGGGTCGAACCAGACGCTGAGCGCGAGGTACGGGCGGTCGGGCGCGTCGGGGTGAACGACGGCCTTTAGGTCCGCGCCTCTCGTGACGACAATCATGTGTCCAGGCAGCGCTTGCAGCACGCGTGAAGCGCTTTCGGTCCGTTTGCTCCCCTGCAGTACCAAGCACAGGCCGATGCCCCGCGACGTCAGCGCGGACAGCGAAGTCCGGACGCCGTACCTATGCAAACACACCCCCAGATCCTCGAACGGTGTTTGCCCCTCGTCAGCAAGATTGCCGACGCGTGCGCGAATGCGATCCAGCAGCGTACTCGGATCCGGCGGAGCCAACCGTAGCATCGGGGAGCTCACCATACGGCGACTATAGTCGCTCTGCCCGACGCGCGCACCCGGCGGACGCGCATGGGCAGCAATAGACAAGTCAGCAGCAGACTCCGCCGCATCTTCGCGCCACTCGGAGGAAAAGGCAGGAACGTGCAAACCAAACGCAGGTCGCGCCAACGACGGGCGCGCGCGCCGTGCCAAGGAACCAAACATGACCTCAAACCCGTCGTTTTCGTTCTCGTTCGTCGATCAGGTTGTTCTAGTTACAGGCGGAAGTACCGGCATCGGTGCCGCGACGGCTGCCTTCTTCGCGCGCGCCGGCGCCAATGTAGTCATCACGGGCCGTACCGAGCGCACCCTCGCCAGCGCCGCAGCTCAACACGCCAACATCTCGTACGTCGTCGCCGACGTTGCGCGCGCCGAGGACTCTTCGTCGGTCCTGGCGGAGGTGCGCGCGCGCCACGGTCGCCTCGATGCGCTAGTCAACAATGCGGGCGTGATCGAGATCATGCCGCTTGCGAAGCTCGACACCGATCACGTCAGGCGCACCTTCGACACCAACGTGCTCGGGCTCATCGAGGTTACCCGCCTCGCCCTGCCCATGCTCACATCGAGCAAAGGCGCGATCGTGAACATCACTTCGACTCAGTCGGATCAGCCTTTTGCAAGCACGAGTGTGTATGCGGCGACGAAGGCCGCCGTGCTCGCCCTGACCCGCGCATGGGCAAAGGAGCTTGGCCCGCTCGGGATTCGCGTCAACGCCGTCAGCCCGGGGCCCATCGAGACGCCCATCAATTCGCCGGAGAACCTGCACATGACACCGCAGGAGTTCGAGGCCATGAAATCTGGCGTGGTCTCGATGGTTCCCCTTGCTCGGTTTGGCAAGCCGCACGAAGTCGCACCTGTCATCGCGTTCCTCGCCTCGAATGCGGCGAGCTTCGTCACCGGCGCGCAGTATCACGTGGGCGGTGGCCTCGAGGCTCGCTGACGAGCCGCTGCCTGCGCGCTTTTTCTCGACCTAGACGTCCTGCGTCAGCAGTGCCGGGCACTCTCGCCACCGCACCGCGACGCGGGACTGTCGCCTCGTGCTGCCGGTGTCGTGCGCGGAGCGGCTAAGGCAGTGCGCTGGCTGCACCCGACCACTGTGTACGACAGAAAAGAGGTTACGCGGGCAATAGAGTCGCAGCTGAAACGCGAAATCCGTCCTCTACGACCTTCGACGATGCCGGTTTCGACAGCTTCTTGGGGGAAATACGGCCGAAGTAGAACCACCGCCCGACCGTCCCAAACGCAGCTGTAGGCTCGTGTGGTTGGTTTGTTCCGACACTGCGCGGAGCGGCAGCCCGACGGCGCGGTTTCGCGAAGCTGCGCGAATCGAATTAACGCGACGCGGGGTTTGGCCGATCATAGAACTGGTGGGCTCGAGTTCGGAAAAAGAAGGGAAGGGGCCTGCTGCCGCGTCCGAAGCTATGCTTAGTGCCGCGCCGCGTGGGCGAAGTCGAGATACGGAGCAATCGACATGACGTTCAACCCGACCCCCGAGCGCCGGACATCGTCCGAAAAACGCTCCGCGCGGTCGGCAGGGCGCCCGAGTCCCGCCAAGGGTACAGCGACGCCGGAGCACTTCGAAGTAGCCTTCAAGCCGAGCGCTCGCCCGGCCGAGCACGGCAGTAACAATCCGCTGTCGCAACGCGCTAGGTGGATGATCGTGGGCGCGCTCACCGCCGCGCATCCCGTGATGCTGCTCGTGCTTCGCCCAGTCGTGGGGGAGGCGAGCAATTCACTGCTGTTGGTGGGGCCCGTCGTGGCGACGCTGCTGTTCAAGCTGCGGGTGGGCGTGTTCTTCATGTTCGTGAACACCGTTGTCAGTGGGTTCGTGTTCACCCACTTCGGCATGTCGGGCGAAGAAGGGCGGCCCAAAGCGTTGGTCTCGATGCTCGTGACTTTCGCCGTCTGCTGTGGAACTGACCGCCTGCGCCGCCACATCGAAGAACGCCGAGCCATGCAAGAAGCCCTGCACCAAGCCCAAAAGATCGAGTCGGTCGGCAGGCTCGCGGCCGGCGTCGCGCACGATATCAACAACACCCTCAACGCGATCATGGGCTCGACGTTTGCCCTGCGCCATGAATTGGTCAGCTACGGTCGCTCGTTTCAAGATCTCGACAACATTGCCCTCGCCTGCGATCGCGGGGCCCAATTGACGCGAAACTTGCTCGGCTTTGCCAGAAAGAGCCGTTCGCGAAGCGAATCGTTCTCGCTCAATCGATTGGTACGCGAGTTACAGCTCTTGATCACCCGCACCGGAAAGAAAAACATTCGCGTGGAAACGCGGCTCGCCGAGCCACCCGCTTGGATGCGCGGAGACGAGGCTCAAGTCGAACACGCGGTCTTGAACCTGTGCTTGAACGCGCTCGACGCCATGGGCGAACAAGGCACATTGACGATCGTCACCGAAACGCGCGCAGACACCGTGTCGGTGACCGTATCCGACTCCGGAACGGGCATGGACGAGCAAGCCCGCCAGCACGCCTTCGAGCCGTTCTTCACCACCAAGCCCGTCGGCCAAGGCACCGGCTTAGGGCTATCGATGGTCTACGCAACGGTACAGGCCATGCGAGGAACGATCCGCCTATCCACCAAATTGGGCGTGGGAACGAGCATCACTCTCGAGTTCCCGCGTGCCGCCGAGCCTGCGCCCGCTCCCAACGCGTCCACCGCGACGCTCGCCGAGCCGCGCTCGCTCGCCGGGCTAACCGTGCTCGTGATCGACGACGAACCCTTGGTGCTCAGGGCCGCAGTTCGCATGTTGCGAGTGTTGGGTTGCGAGGTACTCTCCGCCAGCGGCGGGCGCGAAGGCATTGACACCTTTAGGGCTCATTGCGACTCGGTCTCGCTCGTGGTCGTCGACCTGGTGATGCCCGACACCGACGGCGTAGCGACCTTGAAAGAGCTGCTCGAGCTGGCTCCCCAAACTCCAATCTTGCTCGTCTCCGGATACACCCCCGAAGGCGACAAGGTCGACGCCCTATTGAGCGCTCACCCGACCGTCACTTACCTTGAAAAGCCCTACGACCCGAACACAATCGCGGCCGCCCTCAGCAACCTGCTGCCGGCCGAGCTCCCGTCCACGCCGTCGTCGAGGCGCACCGGCACGGGCTGATCGGTGCCGTACGCGACGCCGAGTGTCGTGCCGCACCCGGTGACCATCAGGATCTGGTTGGTGGTCGCGTTTGCGCATCCGCTTTGGCGATTCGAGTGAAATCGGGATGAAGACAGCTCGAAACACTCGCTGCCACCCCCTTGACGACGACTGCTAGCGGCAAATGCCCCTGCCCACCGTTTCGGCTTCGTTCAGGGTAGTCCAACGTCGGTTCAGAGGGGCGCGTCCTCCAAGCTTCAAGGTCGTGCGAGCTTCGCTCCGCCAAGCATCGGCGGGCCTGCGTGGCGAGCTTCGAAATCTTCGTTCCTTCGCCGGGCACGTGCGTCCGCGCCGCCGAAGGCTGAGAGCGCTGCGTCGCGCACGGTGACCATCAAAAAGAAACATCCGAAATGGGACTGGCTTGTGCGGCACTTGGGCTTACAAGCATTCGTCAAACCCGGGCTGGATGAATCGAAACCGTGCTCCGAGGTGGGATTGACGTTGCCGATACGCGGGGCATTCTCACCTTGGTCGGAGAAGTCGCCTTGAACATCGTGGCTCACTCGAGGTTCGTCGTCGCCCTAGTGCTTTCGCTCGTTCCGTCGTTGGCGAGCGCTGAAGGCGACCGCAGCCCGACCGCAAACTCCGAGCCCTCGCGCTTGCAGACCTTGACGAGCGGCGCAGAAGCGCGAGGGCTCGAACCTTCCGCTGTCTACGACGGTGAAGCGCTGGTGAACGCGCGCGGAGGCGTCAGCCGAGGTGCGACATACCTCGGCGCTCTTCGTGTACAGCTATTGTTCGATGCGGAGCGCGGGCTCGGCTGGCAAGGCACTAGCTTCTTCGCTAGCGTATTGCAGACGCACGGTGGCAACCCGAGCGACCTCGTGGGCGACGCACAAGGCACGAGCAACCTTGCCGCCCCTCCTGGAGCCCAGCTGTATGAGGCATGGCTGCAGCAAAATCTCGTCGCTAACCGCTTTTCCGTGCTCGCTGGGCGCTACGACTTGGCTTCTGAATTCTACCGTTTGCAATCCGCCGGGCTGTTCGTAAATAGCTCGTTCGGGATCGGTCCCGAGCTCGGGCAGAGCGGGCAGCGGGGGCCGTCGATCTACCCCGACACCTCGCTGGGTGTTCGCTTGTCGCTGAAGCCCGCGCGCGGAGTGGTGTTACGCGTGGCGCTGCTCGATGGAGTGCCTGTCAGCCGCTCGCGCGGCGAGCCAGGCCCTTTTTCTCGAAGCGACGGGCTGTTGCTCGTGGCTGAGCAAGCCTTTCTCTATCGGCCCGGCGACGTGCCGCGCAGTGCCTCTCCGCGCCTCAGGATCGGGCGCAATTCTGGGCTGCGGCCCTATCGGCACAAGCTTGCCGTCGGAGGCTGGTGCTACACCGCACGCTTCGACGACCTCAGTCAACGGCTGCCCGATGGTCGAGTCGCACGGCACGTCGGTAGCTCGGGCGCTTACCTGATCGCCGACGCGCTGCTCCGCGGCGGCTCCGCCGTTCAATCCGGACAGGTCAATGCTTTCGTCCAAGCGGGGCTCGGCGATTGGCGGGTCAACCGCTTTGGCTTTTACGCGGGCGCCGGCCTGGTCGTCTCGGGCCTGATTCCGACACTGGCGAACGACGAGCTGGGCCTGGCGATTGCGGTCGCACGAAACGGTTCGCACTACCTCGATCTTCAACGACAGAATGCGGTGCCGGTGAGCGACAGCGAGGCAGCCATCGAGCTGACTTATCTCCTTCAGCTTGGCCAACACGTCGCGCTTCAACCCGATCTCCAGTACGTGTTCAGTCCAGGTAGCGATCCAACTCTAGGCAATGCCCTGGCCGTTGCGCTGCGCTTCGAGCTTCACAGCTGAAGCGTTGGCTTGTTCGTCTCTTTGCGCACCGAGTGGATGAGAATTCAGAGCTGCGGTGGACTGAGGGGCCGCTACGACGAAATCCCTAGTGAGCCGAAGGCGCAGGGAGCCCCGAAGTGGCCGGCGCCGCCGCCGAGCCAACCGGCCCGGGTTCGGGCATCGCGGGCTTCGGCACCAGCTCAGGCGCTCGCGCGCGCAAAGCTGCGAGTTGGCCTTGCCGCGCGTAGTCTGCGGCTTCACCGAGCACGCGCGCAGCTTCCTGTGGCGCATGAAAGCCCATGCTGTTTTCCGCCGCGATGTAGTCCAGGCGCCACTGCGCTCGGCGCTGCAAATTCAATGCAGGCACCAGGGCCTCCTCATTCGCCCCTGCTTTGCGCGCCGCCACGACGGCGTCGATGAGGTCCACGATGGCTGCACCCCCGCGCTGGAGAAGCTCGTAGTTGCGGCTTTGGATCGTGGCGACACGCGCTTGCATTTCCTGTTCGGAGGCGCGGTGACAGTTTTGGCACGCACGGTTGACGTTGAGCAGCGGACTACGCACCCAGTGATCGCTCACCTTGCTTGCGCCCTCGCGCATGTAGGGCATATGGCAATCTGAGCAAGATACGCCACTTCGCGCATGAATGCCTTGGCTCCACATCTCGAACTCGGGATGTTGCGCTTTCAAAATCGAGGCGTGCGTTTCCTCGTGCTTGTAGTCGTAAAAGGCGCTGCCATCCGGGAACTTCGCGCCGTCCCAGAATGCTTCGGCTTCGTCCGCGCCGAGCCCTTTGGCCCATGGAAATGTGAGTGGCATCTTGCCCCCGCAATAGTATTCGACGTGGCACTGACCGCAGACGAAAGAGCGCAGCTCGTTACGGCTGGCATCTCGGTTCGGGTCATAGGGCGCCTTGCGTGAGCCCGCGCGCCAGATTTCGATTGACGGCATGGCTGGCACGGGTGCGTCGGACTCGGCCAAAGCGTGAATCCCATTGATGAAGCCAGGGCGTGTCACCCGTAGTGCCATCGAGCTTGGGTCGTGGCAATCAGGACAGCTTACCGGATGCGCGTGACCCGTGTCGTGAAGCTTCTGACTCAGCTCCTGATAGGACAACTTGAAAGTCTTCTCGAAGCCCGCCATCGCATCCCCAGCGCCGAGCTCCCGATAGACCGGCATGATCGACGCGTGGCAATGCAGACAGCTTCCCGATTGGGGCTTCGTCAGGCGTTTGGTCGCCTCCTGGTCATCGAGCATGTAGGCGTGGCCGCGTCTGTCGCGGTAGTCGATCGCGAAGGCGTAGCCCAGGAACATGCGCTTCAGCCAAGGGTCACGGTCAATCTTCTCTTGGGGTAGTGCTTCGCTCCCGGCATGTCCGCCGAACTTGGTCGACGTCTTCAACGCGGTCTTGCGGTAGCTGTCATACTCCGCAGGCCAATTGCGGCCCCATTTGGCGGGGTCCGTGTCGTTGTCCGTAACCTCTACCACGCGAATGAACGGACGACGCTGCTCGGCCTTTCGCTCCGAGATGTTCATTAGTAGCGCCGTCACCCCCGCGGCCACTACGGCCACGACCGCCACCAATAGCCAATAGCCAAGGCGACCTTCGAACCATCGTCGTTGTTTCGTTTCCTGTGACATTGCTTACCTCGTGGCGCTTTCCGAGTGGCGCTCGCTTTCAGTGGGCGGGCCTCCGAGCCCTGCATGCTCGCCGTGGCCCACGTCGGCATGACAGTGAGTGCACGAGAAATTTTGCGTGGCCGCATGCACGTCGCTCGCATCACCACGCATGTCCGCGGTGAGCGCAGCGTGGCAGCGCACGCAATTGGCCTGCAGGATCGCGCGGCCCGTCGCTTTGACCTCTATCGGCTCGACGAACCCGCCGGTCGTGAACAACTTACCGTGACGCCAGCCATTTTCGGCTTTGGCTAAGTACTTCGGCACGAATGCTTCGGGTAGGTGGCAGTCGATGCATACCGCAACGTGGTGGTGACCTCCCTTTTGCCAGCTGTCGTATTCGCGCTGCATGATGTGGCAGTTCACACACGCCCGCGGGTCGTGCGAAAAATACGACAGGCCCTTGGCGTAAGTAAAAGTGTAACCGCCGACTCCTGCCAAAGCGCCGAGCGCCACGGCAAGCGCGATTGGGCCAACCCTTCCTCGACCACCGGGCAAGTCGGGTGCCGCGCTGCTTGTTTTCCCCCGCGTCATCCACGCGACTGTATCAGACCCGCGCTCCCAAACGGGCGCTGACTGAGCCGGCCCGCCTGTTGCGCTGTTGCGATGTTGTCAGTAGTGCAACAGATTCTGGTCGGCACCACGACCATGAGCTTTCGAGCCGCTGCGTGCGCAGTGGTGCTCGATGAGCGGCTAACCGCAAAAGTCACCGTGCAGGCGACGCAAGGCGGTCAGATCGTGCCCGCGAGCTTGCTCGGTGCACGGTAGCTCCACGGCTCGATCACGCGCGGCGGCACGCGAAATTCCGAAGGAGCGCGCCCAAGAAAACGGCGAAACGACCGCGTCATGTGCGCGTGGTCGGAGAAGCCAGCCTCGACGGCAGCTGCCGCGAGTGAGGCAGGAGGAGCTCCGGCGTCGAGGACTCGGAGCACGCGCTGCCAGAGCGAGTGTCGTCGAAGCGGCATGCCTGTCTGCTCCGAGACGAGGTGAGTAAGTCGGTCGAGCGATAGTCGGAGCGCCGAAGCGAGCGGCCGTAGGTCAACGTCTACGTCTCGACGAATCGCGGCAAGCGCTGCGCTCACCCGGGTGTCGAGCGAGCGGGTGTTTGTCATGGGAGCGAAGATCCCACGCGCAACTTGGTCGACGAAGCAGCCAACGTCGACACGGCTCGACGTCATCGCTTCGTTGACCAAGCCAACCAGGCGGCGTGCCTGGCTGCCCTCGATCGCGTACGCTGGGCCGGTCTCGCGCCAGGGCGTTGCCCGCATCCCGGGTTCAAAGAACAGCGCTACCGACCAGCCAATGGCGCCGGTCGCATGCTGAACGTTCGGCGGCACGACGATAACCCGAGCTTCGCTAGCCTCCGAGCGCTCACGCGACTTTAGCCAGACGGGAGCGTCCAGCCCCACGTGAACCTTCCACGCATAATGGGCATGCGGCGTCGTTCGTTGCGATCTGCTCGTGTGTAGCGCGCCTCCGCTGACGACGCACGCCTCGCCGTATTCGCCCGATTCGTTCAAGCGGTTCGCCACAGCCGAGGCCATCGTCCCCATTATGCACGCTCTCACGATGGTCGCCTATGTCGCGGCCGCATTCGTCCTTTTCGCCAAGTTCGTCGTGATGATCTCACTGCAGGGAGCTACGCGAATTCGCACAAAACAATTTCAGTATGCTGAAGATGCCGCTCATTGGAACGGCAACCTAGTCGGCGAGGAGCGCGACCTGATCGTTCGCGCGCAGCGCGTGCTCCGGAATGACAGCGAAGGGCAGCCCTACTTCTTCGTGTTCGGTGCGGCGTATGTTGCGCTCGGCGGGACGCCCTGGGCGGCGTGGCTCTACTTTCCCGCGTACGCGCTCACACGCGTCCTGCACGCTTGGTGCATGCTGCGAGCGCGGCAACCGCTTCGCAACCGAGCCTTCGGCGCCGGCCTCGTCACACTGGTGGCGCTCGCGGCCCACTGTGTGCTCACCGCTTGCTCACTTGCCTGGGGATGAGCTCGACGTCGGCTTTCACCTCGCTTCGCGCGTCCGGCAGAAGAACTTAGACCACGGCGAACCCGTCCGACGGGCCTAGCCGGCGACCTGCTCGATGATCGCTTCCACGCCTTCGCTGGCGAGAGACGCGCGCACGCGTTCCACGACGATGGCTTCCACTTGTGCTTCCATGTCGACCACGGCGCCGACCAAGTTGGCTACGAGCCAGCCTTTCTTCTCGGTTACGATCTGCTTGGTGTTGGTTATCTTGATTGTGATCATCGCTCGGCCCCTTTGGTTTGTGCGGAATTGAACATGCCGGTTACAACTGCGTCCATCAAGGACTCGAAGCTCGCGTCGTTGAACTGCGAACCGCTGGTCAGCCAGTCGTGGTGGCGCAGCTCGAGCTGCAGTTCGGGCGTGTCGTCGCGATAGTGCCCAGAACGTCGTCCCCGGCGCTACATCCGCCCGCAAGCGAGCGCACGGATACCGCTGGTCGTGACTGGCGGTCGGGTGAAGCCGAACATCTCCGGCGAAAGAAAGATGTAATGGGGCACGGTCGCTCCCATGCAGGAACGGGACCGCTCCATTATCGGGCGCGGTTCCGATCTATTGAGCTCAGTAATGGGGCGAGCTTGCGTGCCCAAGCAGGCGTGCCTCGCATCGGCCATGATTTTGCGTCGCCGAAGCGTGCCAAGCCACGTCTGGTCTCGTCGCTTTCATCTCTCATTGCGCACCGGGCCCATGAATTTTGAACTGCGACCACACCGCCACCTCAGGGCGTGCCGCTCGGGTGATTGTCTCGCGGTGGCTCGCCACCCGCTCGGCGCAGAGCCTTTGCGCGCTGCTGCATTTTGCACTGGAAAATTGCTCGTAGATCTTCTTCACCGTGAACCTCGAACGCCCTCAGCAAGAGCAGCAGCGAACGTCGCGACGCTTTATCCCACTCGACTCGCGCCAAAGCCGGCTCGTCGTCGCGCACGGTTGCGGCGAACTTCAGCGTCCGCCGTGATGTCATCGCAACCGGGGCGGACCGCTGAGGCGGGAGCTCCAGCTCGAGCTCCAGTTCCAGCACCAATGCGCGATCGGCGCGACGCGGCAGGATCGCCCAACGAACGAGCGATGGCTCGGCCGGTGCCGTCCCGTTCGCGCCCACCACCATTTCGGTCTGGCGCTCATAGGTCCCGAACACGTGCGGTACGGCGAGCAGCCGCACCGGCGTGGTTTGCGGCAACTCCGACAGCGTGGTCAGCGAGACTTCCCGCGCCGACTCGCTCGACAGCTCCAGGACGACCGCTTCGACGAACAAATCGTCTCGAGTCCGGGGCAACGCAGATTGCGCCTCGTGGAGGCCGGGGCATTGCTCACTGACTGCGCTCAGCACCTCACTCAGCACGGCCCGCGACTCTGTGGCAGGGGGCCTCATTTCGGCTCCCGAGCACCCCAGCACGCTCAACGCGAGACCAACCGCTCTGAGCTCACGAACGCTCACCATCACGCCTCTGAACGTCCACCGTCGCTCCCGCATTCCTAGCTCGCCATCACTGACGCGGCTTCTCTCGACGGGCTCGGCGTGGACCCGGAGCGGCGTCTGCAAACGATTCCCGATAGACGCGTGGTGAGCAGCCCACCTCACGCCGAAACGCCATGCTGAACGCGCTCTCGGACTCGTACCCGAGCGTGAAGCCGAGCTCTCCTATGGCGCGATCGGTCGTCCTTAGCGCGTCTTTCGCGAGCGACATCCTCCACTGAATGGCGTAGGCGAGCGGCGGATGTCCGACGAGCTCTTTGAAGCGCGCCGCGAACGCCGTGCGCGACATGCCCGCCACGCTCGCGAGCTCGACCAGTGACGTTCCTCTCTCCACGCTGCTGTGGATATGGCGTAGCGCGGCACCGATGCGCGCGTCGGCGAGCGCACGTAGCCAACCCGTGCGAGCAAGGCTCTTGCCATCGGAATCGAGCCAGCGCAGCGCGTAGGTGAGCACCAGCTGCGCGAGCTGGTCGAGCGCTCGCGGACGACCGTTCTGCGCAGAGCGCACTTCTTCGACAAGAAGCCGCGTCACGCTGCGCAGCGATTTCGCTTCGTCGGCCGGGATGCGCACCAGCTCTGGCAGCGCCTCAACGAGCAGGTGGGCGTTCGCCCGATCCAACGCGAAGCGTGCACCGACGATGTGTACGATGGGCTTCTCTCCCACGCTGCCAAGTCGCGCGACACGCTTCTTCGTGCCGCGAAGGAAATCGTTGGCGCTTCGGCTCGGAGTCTGCATGTCGCTGGCCATCACGTACGGCGGCGCGCCGCCAAGGAGCACGACGTCGCCCGCGCGAAGCGTCTTCGCGGCGCGACCCCTAACGGCGATCTGGCATTCTCCGTCGACGACGACGCCGAATTTAATGCCCGGATACGCGTCGAACGCGAGGCTCCACCGCCCGTGAGCGCGCAGCTCCGCGGCGACTGCTGCCTCAGGGCGCAAAAGCGCGAGCACATCGGCGAGCGGATCGCGAACGACCGGGGGCACGGCTGGACGATACATCAAATAATCGGACCGTTCCATGATGGCGCGTGCAGGGGCGCGAGCTCATGTTCATTGACGACGGCGAGTGTCGCCACCGTCGATTTGCGACTGCGACTACAGCATACGACACGACGAGGATTTAACGCCCATGCAGATCGCGCTTTGGATTGCTTCTGGACTGCTCGCGTTCGCGATGGCGGGCGCTGGCGGGTTCAAGATCGCCACGCCTCGGATCAAGCTCATGGAAAAGATGAAGTGGGCCAAGACGTGGAGCGACGGCAACGTGAAGCTCCTCGGTCTCGCGGAGGTACTCGCTGCGATCGGTCTGATCGTTCCGCAGCTCACTGGCATCCTCTCGATCCTCACGCCCATCGCCGCGCTATGCGTCGTGGTGTTGATGATAGGCGCCGTGAAGACGCACCTCGATCTCGATGAGCCCGCAGCGCCTCCGGCGATCCTCGCGCTACTGGGCGTGTTTGTTGCTCTCGGTCGCTTCGGCATCGTCTGACAACCGCTGAGCCCACTGATCTGGAGAGACCGACATGACGTTCAAGATAATCGCGTACGTGATGAGCGTTGCCGGACTCATTCTCGGCCTCCGCTTCATCTTCGCTGGCGCTTCCTTGCTGAAGGAATGGGGCATCCAGGCGACCGACGGCCCCCTCGTCATTTGTCGTCGGCTTGGTGCGGTCTACCTCGGCCTCGCCCTCATGTTCTTTCTCGGGCGAACGGCGGCCCCGTCGGACCTTCGCTCGGCGGTGTGTCTAGGGATGGGCGCAGCGAGCGCTCTGCTCGCTTGTCTCGGACTATTCGAGCTTTGGGCTCGACGAGTGAGCTCCCGCATCATCGTCCCCGCCATCGTCGAGATGGTGCTCGCGGGGGGATTCGTCTGGGTGTGGTGGGGTGGGGTGTGAGGGGCGGATCCTGGGCAAGCCGCAGTCGCATTGCCCACGCCCCAACTCGCAGGCCTACAATCATCGCTGCCCTTGGGTCACCGACCTGCTGAGCGCGCCAAGCCGGCGCCTGTTCAGAGGGGGCGATCGCGGGTCCGCATCGCACCTCGCTGCCTGCGGTGTCGTCGTCAGAAGTCGGTCGAGCGCGTGACACCCTTGCTGGCGTGGTAAAGCCCCAAGCCTGGCAACGCAAGCAGCCCGCCGATCGATGTGATGTTGAGAATGTGACCGCTGCGGCGCTGACGCATACCGGGTAGCACGGCTTGAATCATGCTCAGCGCCCCGAAAAAATTCACCTCCAACTGGTCGCGCGCCTGACTCAAGGTAACTTCTTCGATCGCACCGACCAGCCCATAGCCGGCGTTGTTGACGAGCACGTCGATCGAGCCGAGGTCCGCGACCCCGCTACCTTGACTGCCTCGGCGTCGCGCACATCCAGTAACCTGCTCCGAGCTCGCCCGGGTGCTAGCGCTTCGAAAGCACGCTGCATTCCGGGGTCGCGCAAAGTTCCAATCACCTGATCGCCTGCAGCGAGCGCGGCTTCTGCGATTGCACGACCAAGGCCATTGCTCACTCCGGGAATGAGCCAGGTCTTCAAGACACTACCTTCGGCGCGCGCCTTTTGAATCGCACGACTCGTAGCGTTTCGCTCACCCAAGCGGGGACCGCCCTGCTAGAGGCCGTTGCGCCCGCGTTCGCCGCGCTCTCGCAAGGAGTGGAGGCTGCCCGGACCGCCGGCGAAGCACCCGCGGGCTTGCTCCGCGTGACCATGTCGTACGTTGCGTTCAGTACCTTGTTCGAGCCTCACCTGCGGGGATTCTTCGCCGCGTACCCGGCCGTGACACTGGACCTGTCGATCGACAGTCGCCCGAGCGATATCGTCGACAAGGGCTTCGACGCTGGCGTACGCCCGGGTCGCACCGTGCAGCAGGATATGGTGGCGGTCGCGATCGGCCCCCTGCAGAAGCTGGTCGTGGTGGGCGCGCCCGCCTACTTCGCGAGCGCGGGGCGGCCCAAGCGGCCCGAAGATTTGCTGCGCCACGACTGCGTGCGCCAGCGTGTCAGCAGCGAAGGCACCCTTTTGGCGTGGGCGCTGCGCACGGGCAAGCAACGCTTGACGCTCGATGTGAAGGGTTCGCTCGTGCTCGACGATATGCGCTCCGTCGTCGACGCCGTGCGCGCGGGCAATGGCCTCGGCTACGTATTCGAGCAGTTCATCGGACAGGATCTGGCTTCCGGGCGCCTCGAGCGCGTGCTGCCCGAGCATGCGCTCGTTCGCGAGGCTTTCTTTCTCTACTATCCCAGCCGCCGAAGACTGCCCCGAAAGCTGCGCGTGTTCAGCGACTGGTTCCGAGACAAGAACGCGTGAGCTCACGCTTTGGCTTTCAGACCACTTTGCCGGCGAACTTACGAGCGGACCCAGCCTGTGCGTGGCGATGCCTAGCGTCGAGCTAGAGACTCCCTAGCTTACGGGCACAGTCCCGCCGTCGATCACGTACTCCGCCCCGGTGATCGCGCTCGCGCGGTCGGAGACGAGAAACCCGACCAGCTCGGCGACCTCGGTCGGCAGCGCGGGTCGCCCGAGCGGAATCCCGCCCAGCGCGCGCATCACTAGCTCCTTCGCGCCCGCCTGGTCCGTGCCGTTCTTGGCCGCGATTTCGCCCAAGAAGTCGACGGAGGCATCGGTCTCGACCCAACCCGGCGACACGCGATTGACGCGTACGCCATGCGGCGCGACCTCCTTGGAGAGCGCCTTGCTGTAGTTCGAGAGAGCGGCCTTGGCCGAGGCGTACGCGGTCGTCGACTCGTAGAGCGGCAGCTGGCGCTGGATCGAGGTCACGTGCACGACCACGCCGGCTTTGCGCTCTCGCATCCCGGGGACGAGTGCCCGATCGAGGCGCACCGCCGCCAGCAGGTTCAGGTCGAGCGCCTTCTGCCACGCTTCATCGTCGAGAACGGAGAAGCCGCCCGCCGGCGCCGACGAGCCGCCCACGACGTGGACCAGCACGTCCACAGCGCCGACGGCCTTCGCGACACGCGCGCAGCCGTCCGCCGTCGCGAGATCGGCGGCGATGAAACCATCGCCGGTTCCCTCGCGTGCGGTCGTCAGCACCGTCGCGCCCGCCGCGCGTAGCCACGCGACCACCGCCTTGCCAATGCCCTTCGTTCCGCCCGTCACGAGCGCGCGCTTACCATCTAGCTCTTTCATCACATGTTCTCCTTCCGTAGCTTGCAAAGTCGGCGCCAAGCGCGCCTGCGAGTAGGCTGGGCATCGCGGCTCACGACCCGATCTCCAAAGCCGCGATGCGATCGTCCTTCATCCGGAACGCGAAGGTGAGCGTGATGGGACTGCCGGGAAACTGGCCAGTCACCTTCGCGCGAACCTGGTGCGCGTCGCCCTGCACATTCGCCTCTAGCGGCTCTGCAACGGCCTGATACTTTGCATTCACATCACGCCACCAGGTGTCGATGGCGGCGTGCCCGACATGTCGATGTCCCTCGTCCGCGACGATGGCATCAGGCGCGAAGGCGGCGAGTGGCGCGGCAACGTCCGCGTCGAAGTAGGCTCGAATCGATGGATGCAATTTCATGAACCAAGACGTAAGGCCATGCGATTGACCGTTCAATAGGGACAAACTAGGATGCGTCATCCCGTTTTTCAGGACTATCGATGTACAGCCCCGGATTGAACGATCTCGATGCCGTCATCGCCGTGGCGCGCAGGAGCTCGTTTCGCGGCGCTTCCCTGGATCTTGGAATGTCGACGTCGGCGCTCAGCAGTGCGATCGCGAAGCTCGAAGCTCATCTCGGCGTACGCCTCTTCAACCGCACGACGCGAAGCGTCTCGTTGACCGACGCCGGTAGAGCGTTCGTGCAACAGGTGGCTCCGGGACTCGAGGACATCCGGGGGGCGATGGATGCTGCTCGCTCCCAGCAGTCAAAGCCGTCCGGCATGCTGCGCATCAACACTTTTGCGACGGCGGCGCGCGAGATCCTCGCGCCACTGGTACTGGAGTACCTCCGCCGCTATCCAGACGTGCATGTCGACGTCGTGACTGAAGGCCGGCTCGTCGACATCGTCGCCGACGGGTTCGACTTCGGCGTGCGCATGGCGGACCTCGTGCCCACCGACATGATCGCGGTTCCGCTTGGAAAGCCCCAGCGCCATGCCATCGTCGCGTCGCCGGCATACTTGAAGAAGCACGGTCGCCCGCGCGTCCCACCGGACCTCCTCCGTCATCGGTGTATCCGGGTCCGCCTGCCGAACGGCAGCCTTTTCCGGTGGGAGCTGCGCAAACGGGGGCAGACCGCTCTAATCGAGGTAACGGGTCCCATCACGCTCGACGAGGCCAGCCTCTCGCGGATCGCGGTTCTGGACGGCATCGGGCTCGGCTTCTTCATGGAGCCGGACGTCCGCTCTGACATCGAAGCAGGACGCCTCGTTCGCGTGCTCGAGGACTGGACACCGGATCTCACTCGACTTTGCCTTTACTACCCTGGGCGGCGCAACGCCTCGGCCGCTCACAAGGCATTCGTCGCACTCTCGCGCGACGTCGCGCTCGCTAGGAAATGAGCCGGTCCAACTTCTACGGGGATCCGCACCACAACGACTGAAGGCGCGACGGTGTTCGATGTCGCCTGACCGCAAAGGGGATGATGCGAGCCCTCGCTTCCACCCACCCATCAAAAAAACCATCAGATGATGGGCTTTCAGCTTTAGCGCACCCGGGCAGTAGAATTTAGAATTTCGATGCCAGCGTGGGCACGGCTCACGCCCTGAGTATCGGAATGCCGTATGCGTCGAGTGCGCTGTCGCGCGTGACGACTGTGTAGCCATCTTCAGCCGCCTGAGCGATCAGAAGGCGACCGAAGGGATCGCGATGGTGCCAAGGCAGGGCGCGAACGCGCAGCGCGGCGAGCAACCCAACTTCTGCAAGTTCGAAGCTGCTTCGGCGCAGTACGTCAGGCAGCCACTGCTCGGCTGGCTTCGGCAGCTCGAGCTTGCCTAGAGACTGCTTGATCGCGATTTCCCAGGCGCTAACGATGCTCACGAACACGTCGTTCGCGCCGTCCTCCAGCCCGTCCCGCGCAGCTGCGGTGAGCTGATCCGGCTCACTCGCGGCCCACAGCAAAACGTGAGTATCGAGCAGTAGCTTCACCGCGAGATCATCCCGAGTGCTTCGGCGATGTCGGCCGGTAGCTCGTCGAAGTCTTCACGAATCGTGACCTGTCCTGCAAACAGACCGAGACGTCGACGACGCACGGCCGCCTTATAAGGGCTGAGTACGGCAACGGGCTCACCGGCGCGCGCAATGATCACGCGCTCGCCCGCTTCGACTTCTTCGAGCAGCTTCGACAGCTGGGTCTTTGCTTCGTGGACATTGACGCTGCGCATGACTAAGGTTAGCTAACTAGTGGCCAAGATCAAGGCGCTCAGGATCACATCCGGAATGACCGAAGTTCTGGACATGCTGCGCGACGTGTCGTCGTAGACCACGCCCTGGATCGACTCCTTGGTGATCTAGGCCAGCGTTACTTCGATGCCAGCCTCGAGCAGTGCGTGGCGTGACTCGAGCAGCTCTGCGAATCCGTTGGTTGCCAGCATCAGCACGCGCGTTGGGGACGCATCCGTCATCGCTGGTCCCTCAGCTCATTGCCCATGGTCAGGACCATTCGGAATCGCGCCTCCCCGGACATCATGCGCTGAAACGCTGCGGCGATCTCTCGCAGCGGCCGCGCTTCCGTCATCGGACGGATACCGTTGAGAGCGGCGAAGCGTAGGGTTTCCTCGGTGTCGCGGGGGGTGCCGGAAGGGTGCCCATGGATGGTACGGCTCGTCGAGATGAGCTGGAAGGGGCTGACCTCGATCGGTTCGGGCGTGGCGCCGAGCACGATCAGCTCGCCGTTGTGACGCAAGCCATCGATAGTGGAAGCCATCGCCTTGGAGCTGGCAGCCGTGGCGAGCACGACCTGAGCGCCACCGAGGGTTCGCAGCTTCGCCGCGACGTCACCGGCGTTGCTGTCGATGTAGTGGTGGGCGCCGAGTTTGCTGGCTATCCCAGCCAACTCGGCACCGCGGGCGATCGCTACCGTCTCGAAACCGAGCTTGGAGGCAAACTGGATCCCCAAGTGGCCCAGACCTCCAACACCCAGCACCGCGATCAACTCGCCGGGCTTGGCCGAACTGCGGCGGAGCGCGTTGAACGTCGCGACCCCGGCGCAGCCCATGGGCGCCGCGTCGACCGCGGAGATCGCATCGGGAATGCGGGCAAGGGCGGTGGCGGGAATGATGACCGCCTCGGAGTACCCACCAGGGTACGCCCACCCGGGCACTTGAATCTTTTCGCAATGAATGAAGTCACCCTCGCGGCAGGGCACACAGACACCACAGTGACCTCCGAACCAACCCACCGCCACGCGATCGCCGGTTGCCCAACCCTCTACGTCGTCCCCGACCGCGGCGATGCGGCCCGCGATTTCGTGTCCCGCCACGAGCGGGAACTGCACGCCTGGAAAGGCCGCGTTGATGAAGGCAGAGTCGGTTCGGCAAATGCCGCACGCCTCCACGGCAATGCGAACTTGACCGCGTCCGGGCAGCGGAAGTTCGCTCTCGACGAGGGTGAATGCGCCGCCGGGCGCCGAAACCTGGGCAGATTGAATTTTGGACATGTGTCTTCCTTCCCCGTTGGCTCCGAAGTTCGTCGACGAGCGTCGACGTTCCAGAACATGAGCCGTGAGAGTCCAAACAGGAAGGTACGGAACTATCGAAGGCATGCGCGATCCTATGAAGAAGGCGACAAACCGTTCGGCAGCATCTAAAACGAATGACATGCTGCGCACACCGAAGACAGGTCGTTCGCGCAATTCGCTCGCCCCCGGAATTGCGGCACTGGCAGCGCGCGAAGGCTGCAGCACGACGCGCTACCCAGGCGTCGTCGTCTGGCGAATGACCGTCGCTCAGCCGCCCACACCCACGCTCTACGCAGCAAGCCTGATCCTCGTGGGCTCGGGCGAGAAACAGGCAACTTTGGGCGACGAGTCGTTCGTCTACAACGCCGATCACCTCCTCGTCGTCACTTCTCCGCTGCCGATGTTCTGCAAGACCATCGCGTCGGTCGACGAGCCCGTACTCTCCGTCGTGGTAGAGATAGAGCTTGCTCTGCTACGTGAGCTCCTGCTCGAGGTGGACCTCCCGGCCGCGCCGCAGTTGGAGGCGCCGGCGCGCAGCGTGTTCGGAGCGGCCCTCTCGCGCGAGCTCGAGGACGCCGGATCACGCTTGCTCGCCTACTTGAAGGAAGAGCAACGTACGCGGGTTCTCGTGCGGCAAACCATTCGCGAGATGCTCTTCCTTCTGCTCGAGACGCCGTACGGCAATTTGCTGCGCGCCATCACGGAGGGCCCGTCCAGTCAGTACGCCCAGGTCCTCAGGCATATCAACGCGAACTTTGCCGAGCGGATGACGATCGGTGAGCTCGCGGACATGGCGCGCACGAGCGTCCCGACCTTCCACCCGCGCTTCAAGGCTATGACCGGTACCTCGCCGCTCCAGTACATCAAGGCGCTTCGGCTCACGCGTGCCCGCCAGATGCTCGCCGCAGGTGGAATGGTGAAGACCGTCGCGCAAGCGGTCGGCTACGAGAGCGAGTCGCAATTCAGTCGGGAGTACCGCCGGTTCTTCGGCGTGTCGCCGTCGGCGTCCTCGCACATGTCGCCCCGCGAACGCTCGTGACGGACAGTGGGTCGCCGGCGGCAGCGAGCTGCCACGGAAGTGATTGCGACGTGAGGGGAGCCAACGCTCCGCCCGAAAGCAAAAGCCAACTCTCGTTGCCCTTTGGTCTCTCAGCGTACTGGCCACCCGTCCCGGATCTGGTGCCAACGGGATCCGTCATGGCGCTTCATCGGTCGGCGGCGCGCCAGAGTTGCGCCGGAAATAGCTCGGCGCGTTGTCGCGAACGAAATCGTCGGCGCGGCGTCGACGAGACGTAGCAACGGCTCCACGATCGGTATTCCCATTCCGGTCTTCGGGCATCCAGCACGGTCAATAGTGCGGGATTGCTTGTTGGCGGGGGGTGCCTGGGCCTCGTGCGTCAGGGACACTGCGCGCGATTCAAGCACGCGCTCCTCGTTTCCGCAGTGCTGCCATAGCTCGTGAAGCGTAGGATGGGCTTTGCACGGGGACCACGCCGCTCGAGAATCTTAGCAATCGACGACGACATGTGTCCGAACAAGGGTCTATGGAAACCGCACGCGCTTCAGGCGGCTCGCCTCCCATCCCAGACCCCACACCCGCCGAGTTCGAAGCTGGCGCTAGTCTCACCAAGAACCACCTCGACTCGAAAGCCGAGCGACTGACGTTCCACCGCTGCCAGTCTCTGTTCAGCATCTCGTCGACAAACAAAAGGCCGCAGCACCAAGTACGGGCGCCCCACACCGCGGCGTAGCGCGAGCCGTCGGCGGTGGCGCGGCAGCAGGTCCCGGGATCGCCGTCGGCGGCGAGGCATCCGTGGGCGTGATCGTGGACCTTACGGAGCCGAAGATCTCTCTGTTTACCAGTGGTGCTTGGGGAACGGCAATCGCCCCGGGGGTGTCCGCGGGCATAAACGGGCAAGCCAGCGTAGTCGCGGACGTAAAGAAATTCTGGGGCTCAGGCGCGGAGCACGGCCTCAACACACCAGCCTGGGGAGCGTCACTCAACCACACCACATCCAAGCCCGGCGGCCCGCGTGAATTGAACGGGGCCACGGTGTCGACGGGCCCAAGCATCGGCGCCGACGTCCACTACTTCGAAGGCAACACCACAGAGCGTCTTAGCCTGAGCTTCGAACAATTGAAAGATGCAGTGCGGCGTTTTGCAGGGCATGCGGGCATTCGACGCTTCGGTTCTTAGGATCAACGCCAATGCTCGAATTTGCCGCCAGAACCGCGGGTGCCAGGAGCAGCTTTTTGGCAGTATCGCTCGTGCGCGTCGTGGCCTACTGCCTGCCTGCGCTCGTCTGGGAGCAGCAAGGGCCGCTCTGCGCGACTGCGTTCGCACTGTTTCTCGGTCTTGTCGACGGCTTGTTCAGGTGGCGGGTCGCGCGCACCGCGCGGTCAATCGTCGCGGAGACCGACGCCTTGGCCATTTCGTCGGGCCTCGAAACCGCTCGGGTTGCCTGGTCGAACGTCTTGGCGATCGAAGTGTGGCATCGACTGAACCGCGTCGACTATTGCGCCGTGCACTATCGAACGACTGCCGGCAACGAAGTAGCCACCTGTTGGGAGCAGGGCCGTCGCGAGGAGCTACTACTGTTCGTGCGAAAGTGCGCGGCTTTGGCGAAAGCGGCGCGTCCGCGCCGAACGATTGTGCGCGTAAACCTCGGCGACCGCGCTGCATACCTCGCGCTGCTGCGCCGCTTGCCGCTCGATGTAGCCCTCGCGGTGCTGGTCGGTGTGCTTTGCGGCATCGTCGGCCCTGCGCTCTGGCTCGGTGCAGCTACGGGGCTCCTATCCGCGTCTCTGGCTGCGACTCCGTATCTGCACTGCACAGCGCTGGTGCGCCGTGACGGCGTGTGGTGGCGACGCCGCAAGAACGGAAAGCTTGAACGCCTGCGGAGTTTGCCGCGGTCCCTCCGCTTGTGGCTTGACCCGACCCGTCCCAAGCGCTTCCACCCCAAAACAAAAAGCCGGCTTTTCGCCGGCTCTCATCTCGCTTTGCGCACCCGGGCAGAACCCGACGTGACGCATTACGATTCGCGATAGCCACGCGCTTGGAGCTCGGCGCGAATGAGCGAATCTTCTCGCTCCTTCTTCGTGTAGAGCGCGCAGATCGCCAGGCTCGGCGGGAGCTTCAGCGCGAGTAGTTCTTGCCGGTCCAACACCGGTGACCAAATGCGCAGCTCCTCGAGTCGCGGCAGAGTCTCTAGGCCAGAAAGAGTGCGCAGCGACTTGCAGTGCAGCAAGTAGACGCTGCGGAGCGCGGCATTGGCATGTGAGAATGCGATGCCTTCGAGACGCGCTTGTTCGTCGACCCGCAACGATGCGAGTCCTCGAAATCGCGCCAGGTCGCCCAGATCGGTAAGCCCCTGAACGCGACAGATGTCCAGCTCGACGAGCCGCGGCATTTCAATCTCCGCGATACTGCCTCGGCCACCCAGCAGCAAGCCAAGGGTCTGCAGGTTGTAGAGCTCGGAGAGGAAGTCCAGGCGCGTCGCCTTGCCGATGCGATTGAGCCAAAGGCGCTTCAGCGACCGAATCGCAGTCAACGCTTGGATGCCGCGCGTCTGGCCACAGATACGGAGGTCTTCGAGCTCAGAAAAGCCTTCCAAGGGTGCGAGGTCGAAGGCCTTGGTCTTGGTCTCACCGACGGTTAGATCACGCAGGCGACGCAGGTTGGGGTAGGCAAGGACGTTCGTGGCGTCGAGCTCTCCGACCCCCAGCGAAAGCCTGCGCAAGTGTGCCAGTTGGGCAAGCACCTCGATGTTCGACGCACGGAGCAAGCAATCCAAGCTCAGGTTGGTGACAGCGGGGATCTTCTCCAGCATCGCGCAATCGAAGCTCCCACTTTGGTGACCGTAGAAGCGCACCTCGAGCAGGTCGCCGAAGGAAGCGGCGAGCGAGTCGACTTCCGCGAGCAAACGCGGCGTATAGGTCACGTCACTGAACTGGACGACATGAGCCTCACCGGCTGCCAACCGCTGCTCCACGTCGCGGAGCTCGGCTACTGTAGGATTGGTTACTCGTTTGGGGACCACGGCCGGCCAGACTAGCTTCCCCCGCTCGAGGTAGCCCGCGTCGCGCTTCCATCCCAAAGCAAAAAAAGCCGGCTTTCGCCGGCTCTCATCTCGCTTTGCGCACCCGGGCAGAAGAATTTAGAACTGCGGTCACAGCCGCGGTGTGACGATCAAGCACGATTTATGCCTTATTCGTCACCTGGGCGCTCCTTCGCCGTTCAAGAAGCGCGATTCCGAGGAAGACGGAAAGCTGACCGCGTTCTAAACTAGCAACGTGGCTACGGTTGGCTTCGGCGATTTCGAATGGGACGAGGATAAAGCCCGCTCGAACCTCGAGAAGCATGGCGTATCCTTCGAGGAAGCCAGCTCGGTCTTCCTGGACCCCCACTTCCTAGCAACGGACGACCCCACAGCACCCGATCGCTTCATCGCCTTGGGCTTTTCGGGCCTCGCCCGCCTGCTGTTCGTCGTTCACCTCGAGCGCGGAGAGAAGGTCCGAATCATCAGCGCACGACGAGCCAGTCGCTCCGAAAGAAAAACCTATGAGCAACGACGAAACGACCCAGGCTGAACCCTCCGAAGAGTCGCTCGCGGAAATGCCGGAGGTAGATTTTTCGCGCGCCATTCGCCCGAACAAGCTCGCAGGGTTGCGCGGCGACTTCAAGCAGGCGGTGTTCCTCGACAAGGCGCTGTGGCAGCACTTCGGCAGCGAGGAACGCGTGCTCGAGGCGCTGCGAATGCTGGTATCACTGGCCGAACGCAGCTCGCGGTCGGTTGCGTAGCGCGTGCCCTGAGCTCGTCACCACGCCTCCCGTCGATCTGTGGCTAAGCCAGTGTCTGATCAACGCACGTCGATCTCCAAATTCCTGAGCCTTGTTTTGCGGCACGAGCCGGGAACAATCGGACTCACCCTCGACCAAAGTGGCTGGGTCTCCGTGGATGCACTTCTCGGTGCGCTCGCTAGTCACGGCAAGCCACTCGCTCGAGCCGGTCTCGACTCTATTGTCGCAACCAGCGACAAGCGCCGCTTCGCACTCAGCCCCGACGGCTCGATGATTCGGGCCAACCAAGGGCACTCTGTGCAGGTGGATCTCGCGCTGTCACCAACGATACCGCCCGACATCCTGTTCCATGGCACGGTCGAGCGGTACCTGCCGTCAATACGCGGGCAAGGACTGGTCAAGGGGAACCGGCAGCATGTGCATCTGTCCGCCACGCGTGAGCTGGCGGTAGTCGTCGGGAAGCGCCGCGGTGTGCCCTACGTGTTTGAAGTCGACGCGCGCGGCATGGTGACGTCAGGGCTCGTTTTCTATCGCTCAGAGAACGGTGTCTGGCTAACCGATCATGTGCCAGCACGCTTCCTCAGCGAGGGGTCGAGAGCTGACTGAGAATTAGGCTGCGTGCCTGTGACCAGTCGCGAACGGGCTGCGCCCAAGCGGGAGGGCTGAGCGTGTCTGTCTGGTGCCCAAACCAATACAAGCGCGGCACGAGTCCTGCGAGATGCTCGAGCACGTCGAGGCGATCGTCTACGAAATGCGTCGCGCAGATCGCGGCGCAGTGGTCACGCTTCTCAGGTCGTTTGAGACAGAACCGAATCCGGTCCTGTCTGACACCGGTTCGTTCGTAGAACGATTGGCGCTGCAGCCAGCGGCGCGTCAGTTGCTGAATGCGTGGGCCGCACTTGGAGACGAGCCACACCCGGCCAGCGAAGGCGCTCGTGAGCTCGGCGATGGCGTCGAACGCGCCCTCACTGGCAGGCGTAGACAGCGCGGCTTCGTCGCTTCCGCTGAGAAAGGAGGTATCTGCCTTTCCGAAAGCATCGGCGGCGCCGATGATCACCCGGCCAATGTCGATGCCGAGAACAGGTTGTGAATGCTTTGTCATGCCGCACAGCATGGCGTCCGCAAGCATTGGTTCCCACTATTGATTGGTTATCGACTATAGCTTCACATTATGGTCAATGCCGAGTGGGTCCGCGCCTTCGTGACGTTCGCAGAGACGCTGAACTTCACCCACGCAGCTGCCCGGCTGCACATCTCCCAGCCCGCGCTCCACGTGCAGATCCGTAAGCTTGGCGAATCTTTGCAGGCACCCCTCTACGTCCGTCACGGCCGAAGCCTTACCTTGACCGCCGAAGGACGAAAGGTGCTCGCCTTCGGTCGCGAGCAAGAGGAACGCACTGCACAGCTGATTGACGACATCAAAGGCACGGCGCGCGACACGGGCGTCGTCCTTGCTGCGGGGGAAGGCACATTCCTGCACTTGCTCAGCGGGCCGCTGCGCGCCTTTCAGCGTGGCAAGCGTAGCAGGCTCCGAGTCCTGACACGCGACCGCGAGCAGGCGCTGAGCGCGGTGCAGTTGGGCGAGGCCCATTTGGCCGTCACTGTCATCGACGACATCCCGCCCAACGTTATCTCGAGGCGAGTTGCGAAAGTCGGCGCGGTGGTGGTGATACCCAGGAACCATCCCCTTGCCCGGAAGCGCTCGATAGCGATTCGCGACCTACGCGACGAGCCTTTGATCGTGCCGCCTGCGGGGCGCCCGTTGAGAGCCACACTTGCGCAAGCTTGGGCCGCAGCCGACCAACCGTTGTCGCCCGCGGTAGAAGCCAACGGTTGGGAGCTCATGATGCGCTTCGCTGAGCTCGGATTGGGCGTGGCGATCGTCAACGACTTCTGCTCGCCACCTCGCGGCACCGTCCGACGCCGGCTGTCGGGTCTTCCTTCACTGCAGTACCAGCTGCTCCGCCTACGCGATCGGCAGCAGAGCCCAGCGGCCCTTGCGCTCGAAGCCGCGATAGTCGCTTCCACCCACCCGTCAAAAACCCAATGAACATTGGATTTTCATCTCTTTGCGCACCCGGGAAGATTCGAACTTCCGACCCTCGGATTCGTAGTCCGATGCTCTATCCAGCTGAGCTACGGGTGCGTAGGGGGCGAGTGCATAGCACGGGTTATTGGAACCGATACTGGAAAATGAAGGGTCGCTTGTCGGCCCGCGGGTGGGCGCGTGGCGGTAGATGTGGGCCGGGTCTGAAAAGATTGCAGAGCCGGGGTGCCACCATGACAGCGAAGCCAGGTCAGACCAGTTTCGGCGCCGGGTTGCTCCACTGGAACAGCTTTTATCTAGCCAGAATGATTGGGGTTTCTTAGTGCGGCAGGCACATGGCACAGAAACTGCTTTAACAGACCTTCGAAACGCCTCGAGGGGTGCAGCCTCGAGACGTTCCTTAGGTAGCTTTGCTTCTTCTTAGCCGCTGGACGGCACTTGAGCTTCGCTTCCGCTTCCTTAGATCTTCTCTTACGCTTCTTACGCTTGTGACTTCTTGAGGCACGAGGCCCGACGAAGGTGACTTCGCTCGGGTCTTTGCTCATTTTGGGTCCGATTTTGCGAAATGCACGCGCATTTCGTGAGCTTCTTTTCAGAACGCGGTGTGGGCAGGAAAGATTCCTGCTGCCGGGCTGATTCAGGGCGTGCGCGGCAAGCCGAAGACGTGGTCGGAGGGCGCTTGGGCGTGGCATCCGACGCACAGCGGGAGCGCGCCACCGGCGAGCAGTGTGCCCTGCGCGTCGAGCTCGAAATAGCTCCATACGCCAGCGCTTTTGCGCATCACATAGCCATTACTATGGCTGCGGGAGAGCTCGGCGAGCACTGAGCCGTCGGGGAATACCGTGTCGGCAACGAGTGCCGCGTAGGTAGCTCGAGCTACGTCGTTCACGCGCACATCGACCGGCTGCGCGGGGAGGTGACCCCGAGAGGTGAACGGTGCTGACGTCGCGAGCGGTAGGCGCAGGAGCTCGGCGTAGCCTTCCCATTCAGTCGGGGGAGTGCTGGCGCGCGCGCTGGAGGCGGATGTCGGTTCGGGTGCGCTGGCCCAGGCGTCAGAGGCGCCCGCGAGCGGGCCCTGCGCGGTCTCGGCACAAGCTACGGTCAGGGCCAGAGCAACCGCGAGGACTATGGCACTGGCTGCACGCACCGGACGGACATGGTACCACGAGCGAGTGCGATTCAACGTTGCTGACTGGGGAGCGTGTATCGCGCTGATGAGCGCTGCCGCTTGCGGTCACGCCGGCGCAGCAAGGCCGGCGCTGGTGCCGACAACGCAGTTGGCGACTCGTGGGCCTGCGGCTCCGCCAGCGAAGAGCGCCCCGCCAGCGCCGGTCGCGCCGTCGGCCGAGGCGCGCGTGAACGCTGAGCTCGATGCTGCTTCGCCGTCCGGTGCGGAGACTGCGCAGCGTCTGGTCGAGCCGCGGCCTGCCGCACAGCGCGGTTGGCTCGGGGTCGAGCTAGCGATGCGCGGGGCCGGTGAGCCGGGCGTGCTGGTGCGTGACGTGGTGCGTGGTTCGCCGGCGTCGACCTTCGGGGTGTTCGCGGGCGACGTGATTTTGAGCGTGGATGGCGAAAATGTGGCGCGTCCCGAGGATGTGAGTCGCTTGGTTGCGGTGCGTGGTGCCGGTCAGCGTTTGCGCTTGGGTCTGCAGCGCGCGCAAGAGACACGCTTGTTGGCGGTCGACCTGGAGCGCTTCCCGAGCAACGACGAGATCATGCGTCGTCAGTACGTGGGCGCGCAGGCACCCGAGTTCGACGCGTTGGAGACCGCGCAGGGCAGCATCGAGCCACGCCTGGCCACGCTGCGCGGTAAAGTCGTGGTGTTGGAGTTTTGGGCTTCTTGGTGTGGGCCATGTCACTTGCTGAGCCCGGTGCTGGAGGGCTGGCATGAGCGCTTCACCCCGCAGGGTGTAGTGGTGGCGGGCGTCTCCGCCGAGACCATGCCCGTGGTCACGCGCTCGGCCTCGCAGATGGGTATCGGTTATGCGGTGTTTGCCGACCCGAGTGGCGCGACGACCAAGGCTTACCGCGCCATGGCGCTGCCTACCGTGTTCGTGCTCGACAAGGGTGGCCGCGTGCGCGACGTGATGGTCGGCTATTCGTCGCCCGGGCTCGCGCGCCTGGAAACCCTAGTAAAGCGGCTGATCGAAGAGTCTTGAGCCAAGGCTCGGGCGTCCTCCTATACTAGTCAGGATGGATGAACGAGACCTTGAGCGCGCGCAGGCTCGCGCGCTAGCGGGTGGCGCGCCGAAGTATCACGAGAAGAATGCGGAGCAGGGCAAGCTGTTTGCCCGTGAACGCATCGCACAGCTGGTGGATGAGGGTTCGTTTTGTGAAGATGGGTTGCTCGCCAACAACGCCGCTTCCGACTTGCCCGCGGACGGCGTGATCACGGGCACGGCGCGGGTCGCGGGGCGGCCAGTGGCGATCATGGCCAACGATTCGACGGTCAAAGCGGGCTCATGGGGCAAGCGCACGGTCGAGAAGATCTTACGCATTCAAGAGACCGCGCAGCAATTGCTGTGTCCGCTGTTGTACCTGGTCGATTCTGCAGGCGCGCGCATCACCGATCAGGTCGAGATGTTTCCTGGCCGTCGCGGTGCGGGGCGCATTTTCTACAATCAGGTCGGGCTGAGTGGCTTGATTCCGCAGCTGTGTTTGTTGTTTGGGCCCTCGGCGGCGGGCGGCGCCTATATCCCGGCGTTTTGCGACGTAGTGGTGATGGTCGACGGCAATGCCAGCATGTATCTGGGCTCGCCGCGCATGGCGGAAATGGTGATCGGCGAGAAGGTCACGCTCGAAGAAATGGGCGGCGCCAAGATGCACACCTCGGTCTCCGGCTGCGGCGATGTGCTGGTGCAAAATGAACTGGAGGCGATTGCGTTCGCGAAGTCTTACCTCGCGCTGTTGCCCTCCAACCATGAGCAACCCGCGCCGCGCATCGAAGGGCGGGCGCCCAAGAGCGGGCTCAAGCCACTGAGCGAGATCATCGTTCCGGATGAGAACAAACCCTTCGACATGCGGCTCGTGATCGAGCACATCGTCGACGAAGGCAGCGTGCTCGAGATCAAGGCGCGCTTCGCCAAAGAGATGATCACTGCGTTCGCGCGAATCGACGGGCGCGTGGTCGGGATCGTCGCCAATCAGCCGAAGTATTTGGGGGGCGTGCTGTTCGTGGATAGCGCGGACAAGGCGGCGCGCTTCATTTGGTTGTGCGATGCGTTCAACATCCCGCTCTTGTTCTTGGCGGACGTGCCAGGGTTCATGATTGGCACCAAAGTGGAGCGCCAGGGCATCATCCGCGCGGGCGCCAAGATGATCGCCGCGGTGAGCGAGGCCACCGTCGCGAAAGTCAGCGTGATCGTCCGCAAAGCCTACGGCGCGGGCTTGTACGCGATGTGCGGGCCCGCATTCGAACCGGATGTGTGCTTGGCATTGCCCAGCGCGTCGATCGCGGTGATGGGCCCGCAAGCGGCGGTCAACGCCGTGTACTTCAACAAGATCCAAGAAGTGCCGGAGGGCCCCGAGCGCGATGCCTTCGTGGCCAAGCTGCGTGACGAGTACCGCGCGGACGTCGATTTGGAGAAGCTCGCGAGTGAGCTCGTGATTGACGGCATCGTGCCTTTCGCGGACTTGCGCAACGAGCTTGCAACGCGCTTTCAGCGCTATCGCAACCGGCAGCGGCCACGAACGACCAAACGACACATGGTGCCGCCGGTTTGAGCGCGAAGTCATGATCAAGCTTCGTCGTCACGCGCTCGTGAGCCTGCTCGCGCTGGGCTGTTTGCTAAGCAGCGTGCGAGCGTCCGCGCAGGTCAACCTGGGGACGTTCGGGCGCGCGCTGGCACGTCAGAGCAAGCCGAGCTCCGGCGCGCTCAAAGGGCCTTTGCCTGCGCTGTTTTCGCGTGGCCCGGGCGGCGGCGTGTCGTTGATCGTGCACGCGCCGGGCGGCGTGACGGCGCCGGAGCTGGTTTCGGTCGGCGACTTCGCGGTCGGTGAGTTGTCTGCCGCGCGTTTGCTCGAGCTTTCACGCGCGAATCCGAGTTGGAAATTCGATTGGGCGCCGCCGCGCCATGTGCTCCTCGATCGCATCGAAGGCTGGGTTCACGCGCAGAGCGTGCGTGAGCAGACTCAGACCTCGGGCAAAGGCGTGGTCGTCGGCATCGTGGATACGGGGGTGGATCTCAATCATCGCGACCTGCGCAGCGCGGCGGACGAGACGCGCGTTGCTTGGTTGCTCGATGTCTCGAGTGAAGCGCAGCACCTGCAAAGCGATTTGGAGGCCGCCTACGGCTGCAACGCCAAGCCCGGCTGTGCCGTGTATTCAGCGGCGGATCTCGAGGCGCTGCGCGACAATGCGATCTCTGGCGATGAACCGACGGATCCGTTCGGGCATGGCACGCATGTCGCGTCCCTGGCCGCCGGCAATGGTCTTTCGAGCCCGACGCCGCGCTACATCGGGGTTGCGCCGGAGGCGACGTACGTCGTTGCGCGGGTGGCTCAGAACAACGGAGCGATTCAGGACGCGGATGTGCTGAAGGCCGTGAAATTCGTGTTCGATCGCGCGGAAGCGCTGGGCATGCCCGCGGTCGTGAACCTGAGTTTGGGCAGTGATTTCGGCGCACACGATGGCAGCTCGGCGCTCGAGGTTGGCCTGAGTAGCATGGTGGGTCCAACCTTTCCGGGGCGCGCGATCGTCGTCGCGGCGGGCAACAGCGCAGGGCTGTATGACGGCATCGGTGGCGTGTACCCAGGACCGTTCGGGATCCACACCGAGGTGCACGTGCCGCGCGCTTCAGTGTCGCGCGTGCCGCTGCTGACGCCTGCGCGGGTCGGCAACACCGTGAACGCCACGGTCTTCGTCTGGATCGGGTTCCGCGAAGGCGATCAAGTCAAGGTCGGCGTCGAGAGCCGAGGGAAGCCCGTGCTCGAGCCGCTCGGGGTAGGGGTGGGCGGTGAAGCGGACCTCGGTGATTACCGAGTGGGCGTGCTCAATGGCACCGACAGCGCGAATGACGACACGGGCGTCAGTCCGGGTCGGCAGAATGCGGTGCTCTACATCGACGGCACTTGGTCGGAAGACAGTGATTTCAAGATTGTGCTCGAAGGTCACGGTAGCGCGCAGCTTTGGCTGCAATCCCTGGGTGATTTGGACCCCTCGGTCGCGCTCGGTGCCTTGTTTCCACGTGGCGAGAAGGAGGGCACGATCAACGTGCCCGCCAGCGCTTCCGGCTTGATCGCAGTAGGCGCCACGCTCAATCGCACGACCTGGACGGACGCGGCGGGCAATGCCATCGAGATGCCGAACCTGGGTTCGCTCGACAACGCGCCGCTCGATAGCATCGCCTATTTCAGCGCGGCCGGGCCGAACGCTGTGGGCGCGGTGAAGCCAGACATCGTGGCCCCTGGCGTCTACCTCGCGGGCGCGATGGCGCGCTCGGCAGATCCGCGCAACACCGATAACGATCTTTTTGCCAGCTTGGGTCGTTGTCCGGCCAAAGACGAGTGCTTCGTGGTCGACGAAACACACGCCATCACCAGCGGCACCTCGATGTCGGCGCCGATCGTATCCGGCGCGATCGCTCTGCTCTTGGAGCTCAATCCGACCCTGACCCAGGACGCCGCACGCGCCATTTTGCAGGCCGGTGCCCGACCTCTCCAGGGCATCGTCATCGATCCGCGCCAGATCGGCCCGGGCGCGCTCGATCTTTCCGGTGCGCTCCGGGTCGCCACCGCTGGCGAATCGCCCGCGCTGCGTATCCCTAGCGCGCAAAGTTGGCTCACGCTCTCGAGTTCGTTTGCGCACCCGGATCCGAATTGGCTACTCACCGGTTTCGTCGATTTGCGCGATGACGCGGGCGAGATCGCGGATGGCTTCGACCCGCAGCGCTTGCAACTGAAGGCAGACCCCGCGCTGATTCACGAGCCACTCACGCGCGTGGCGCCCGGATTTCATCGCTTCGTGTTGAGCGCGCCGCTCGATACCGGCGGTGATGATTTGCACATCTCGGTCAGCTTCGACGAGCGCGTGATCACCTCGAAAACCCTACGCATCGCCGTGGATCGTTGGGTCGCGAGCGATGGGGTGTCGGCGCGTGGTGGCTGCAGTGTCGGGTCGGGCACGCCCTCGGGCACGAGCCGAGGTTGGCTGGGCCTTTTGCTGTTGGCCGGGCTGTTCGCGCGCCGTCACATGCGGGCGAAATATGCGGTGCAAGACTGTGCTTCGAACGGATCCTGATCGGGATCGAACGGGTGCCCCAAGTCCACGCCGCCCATGTTGATGCCGATGGCCAGCACCGCGCGCACGCCGGTCAGGTTCACCACTCGACCCTCGGATGAGCGACCGCGCTCCTGAAACGGTACATCCACGCGCGCCATCTCGCGCCCCTGATCGTCCACGCTGATCAAGCGCCACTTGAAGCTGACCGGCGCTTCCCACTCGCTCTCGAAGCCGAGCGAGACGCCGATCGGCACTTCATCCAGATCGACCCAGATCAGCTCGATGCCCGTCGGTTCGATCGGCCGAGAGGCGCGCACTCGGCGCGGCAGAGACGAAAACTTGAGCGTCCAGTCATAGCGAGGCCGCGCAAACGTGCCGGCCCATTCCAAAAATGGCGGGTGCGTGCCGTCGTCGCGATCGCCCAAAAAAGCCCGCGAAACGGCGTAGTCACTGAGCAGAGTGGCGGTCTTGGCCGTGTTTTCGTCCAAGCTGTGGCGAAGCACGTCGAATACGTCGGGCTCGTTGTTCCACTCGAACGCGCCCCCCGGGGTGCTGCTGGCGCCGGCAGAGAGCAAGGAGGTGACGAGTCCGCCCGGCGCTTGTGACGAGCGCGCGCTCTCCAAAAATTCGAAGAGCAGCGTGGCAGCGCTGCTCGATGCCGTGGAGCGCGCGGCGAGGGCGCGCTCGGGGTGCGCTTGCGCGTCGTCGACCGCTTGCACGTCGAGTGAGCCGATGCTGCCGGTCAGCCACCACAGCTCGTTGGCAAATGCGCGCTGAATTGCCGGCGCTTCGCCGGGATCCAGGCGCTTGGCGAGCGCTTCACCGACGCACAGCGTGGCGCTGCGCTCGAGCGCTTGCGCGTCGTCACTTGCGCCCGCGAGGCAAAACGCGGCCGCGCGGTCCAGGGTGCTCGAGCCGGTCGCGTCGCGTTCGGCGACCAGTTCGCCGGGCTCACCGGTTAGGTACCAATCGAGCGCGTCACTGCCACCGTGTCCGTCGTCTGGCAGCGGAGCGGGTAGGTTCAATGCCCCCACGATGCGGTCGTAGGCCAGCTCGAGGGCCTGCAGCGCGCGCAGTGCGAGGGCGCCCGAGCTGCCCTGTCCGCCTTGCACACACACGGGCCGCTTTGCCGAGCACACGGCGAAAGTGCTGTGCGGACGTTCACGCTGTGCAGCAAATGGCGCGCCCGTCGGCAGCAACGGATCGATCTCGACCGGCGGCCGGATCGTGTGTGGCCCCCCACCGAACAGCAGAGGCGGATCTCGACGGATACGGTTGTCGGCGCGCGCGCTTTCCGCTGCCAATAGCGCGCACGCTGCCCAACCGAGAGCGAGGCCGATCGAGGTCCTGCTGCGCATTGCCCCCGCGACTTTAACCCGGAACGCGCTTCCGAGCGGCCGATCACCGTTAGCCGGCGCGGCGTCCGGAGATCCTCGGATTGGCAGGGGAATTGACAGAATTTACCCAAGCGACCCTATACTTGCGCAATGCCCCTGGCTCTGAGCCGGCGGTGAGCCACCCATGAGCCTCAACTTCGATCCGTCGTACGCTCTGGAGTTCGATTTCGGCCGCGGCCAGATCCGCATGGCCAACGCCAGTGAGCGCGTGATCGTCCCCTGTGACGCGCTGCTCGCCTTGTGTCAGGGCGCGAGCGAAGACGCAGTGCGTGACTTCGGTCGGCGCCTCGGCACCGAAGCGGGCCGGGTAATGAACGATCGCTTGGGTGAAGCGTGGCAGGCCTCACTCGAAACCGTGCTCGAACATTTGGGTGGGGAGTTGGCGCTGATGGGGCTCGGCTCGCTCGGTTTGGAGCGCTGGGGTCAGGCGCTGGTGCTCTCGTTCAGCCACTCCCCGCTCGGTTGGGCGGGTGACTTGCTGCTCGGCTCGGTGCTCGAAGGCGCTATGCAACGCAGCTTCGGCCGCGACACGGTGGCCGTCAAACTGATGCGAGACGATCAGAAAGTGCGCTTCCTGCTGGCGGGCCACGCGGGTGCAAGCAAGGCCAGCAGTTGGTTGGCGGAGGGTGTCCCTTGGGGTGACGTCCTGAGCCGCCTGGCCACGCGAGGTGTGTCGTGAACCAAGAGGTCAATAAGCTCCAAGAGTTACTGGCGCGCGTGCAGCGGAACGCAGCCTTGCCGCGCACGCTCGTCTCGGCGCCGGAATCTTCGGCGCGCGTAGAGGAGGCCCCGGTCGCCGCCTATACCGCACCCGCTTACATCGCTCCGGTCGCGGAATTTACAGAAGAAGAGATGTTTTTCGAGTCGGAGCCGCCGCCCCCGCCGGCACCTGCTCCGGTCTACGTGCGCGAGTTCACGCCTCCGCCGCCCGCGCCCGGCGCGTCGCTCGATGCATCGGTGGATGAGCTCTTGCTCGAGGATCCATTTCCGTCGATGCCGCCGGGGCCCTCGTACAACGAGGTGCTCGAAGACCCAGTTCGGCCTGCCTCGGTGCCCACTGCGCGCCCCCTCGACCACGAAGACGACGTGTCGGGCGTGGTGGCGATCTCCGAGTTCACCGAAGAGCAGCCCGAAGAGCTGTTGGAAGATGACATCGTGGAAATGACGGCGACCGAAGCGGCCGCCCTGCCCACGCCGAACAACACCCTCGACGAGCTCAACTTCGACGACGACGAGCTCGACGCCAAGCGCTCCGCGCCGCCCCAGAGCGACGAGGCGCCAGTGTCTTCCTCGCGCAGCAAGATCGCCGGCACGATGGACGAAGCTTTGGCCCGCGCGGCCGAGCAGATCCAGCTGGAAGAGGGCCGCGAAGTCCCGCTCAAGACTCCGCCCCCAGAGTCTGGTCCGCAAGCAGCCGTGGCGCTGCCCGCGGGGATCCACGCGCCGCTCTCGCCGGACATCGAAGAGTTGCTCGAAGCCGACATCATGCCCACGGGTGGAGTGCGCGCGGCGGTGCCGACCGCCGAGCAGCTGGGCCAAACCATCGATCTGGAAGAGGCGCGCGGACCGTCGCTCGAACTCGACCACCCGACGGCGTCGCAACCCGAATCTCTGCAAGAGGATCTCCCGACCGAAGAGCTCGAGGTCACACTCCCGGGTCGCGAATTTGGCGGCGGCTACCAAGATGATTTGATGCCTCCGCCCGAGGCGCGGCAAGAGCTGGACGCACATCGGCAGCGCGTGGGGGATGATTCCGCACCTCCGCCTCCCGAGTCACTCGGCCAATACCCGTCGCAACAGCCCGCCGCAGCCTACTCGGGCGGCTTCGCCCCGGTGATTGTGCCGTCGAACGTGACTACGGACTCGTACAGCGAGAGCGTCTCGACGGTCACCGTCGATGCGCCGCCGAACGCCGAGTTTGCCCCCGAGCTCCTGGCTCGCCCGGATATCGGTCCGAGCCCGGTCGCGAAATTCATCCGCGTCGAAGCGCCTCGGCCAAAGACGTTCATGGAGCTGCTCGACAGTTCCCTGGCGCTTGGTAGCGACTGATCCAAACTGGTTTGTTTGGATAGCGGGCGCGGCATGCCCGGATCGTCATGAAGCTCGCAAGTCGGCGACACGGACGCGATGGCTCGCTCTTGGTGGTGAGTCGCGATGGTCGACGCGTCGCCTCTGCCAGCCACATCGTGCCGCATTTGCAAGCCGCCTTGGACGATTGGCCAAGCGTCGAGCCCGAGCTGAAGCGTCGCTTCGAGGCGCTCGAGAGCGGCTTGCTGCCGGGCCAGCCCATCGCCCAAGTAGAGCTGACCGCGCCCTTGCCGCGCGCCTACGAATGGATCGACGGCTCCGCGTTCATCAACCACATTTTGCTGGTGCGCCGCGCGCGCGGCGTGGAGCCGCCGCAAACCTTGCGCAGCGAGCCCCTGGTCTATCAAGGCGCGTCCGGCTGCCTCTTGGGTCCGACCGACGACTTCAGTCTGGGTGAGGAACGCTTCGGTTTGGACTTCGAGGCCGAGGTTTGCGCGGTGCTGGGTGACACGCCGCGCGGCACGAGTGCGGCAGACGCAGGGCCCTTCGTGCGGCTCCTGATGCTGGCCAATGACTGGACCTTCCGCAATTTGGTGTCGCCCGAGCTCGCCAAGGGCTTTGGTTTCTTCGTATCCAAGCCCGCCACCGCATTCTCGCCCTTCGCGGTGACACCGGACGAAGTAGGCGGCGCGTACCGCGATGGTCGCCTGCATTTGAAGCTGCAAACCCGGCTCAACGGTGAGCTCTGTGGCGATCCCGACGCGGGCGAGATGCATTTTTCGTTCTTCGACTTGCTCGCGCACGTCACGCAAACCCGCGCCCTGACCGCGGGTACGATTTTGGGCAGCGGCACGGTCTCGAACGCAGACCCCGCGCGTGGCGTGTCCTGCCTCGCGGAGCTCCGCGCGCGCGAAATGATCGCCAGCGGCACGGCAACGACGCCCTTTTTGCGCGTGGGCGATCGAGTAGAGATCGCGATGCTCGACGACGCGGGCAAGAGCGTATTCGGCTCGATCGCCGAGCGCGTGACGGCTTAGCCACTCCTTGAACCTCGAAACTCGCTGCTGATACAGTGTCGGCAATGAGGCTGTTCACTTATTGGCGGAGTTCATCGGCGTATCGAGTGCGCATCGCTTTGGCCATGAAGGGGCTCGCCTACGAGTCCGCGTTCGTGCATTTGGCCAATGCCCGCGCGGAGCAACACAGCCCCGACTTTTTGGCGAAGAACCCACTCGGCCAAATCCCGGTCCTGGAGCTGCCCAATGAACACGGCGAATCACCGGAATTTCTCAGCCAATCCTTGGCCATCATCGAGTACCTCGAGGAGCGCTTTCCGGAGCCGCCGCTCTTGCCCAAGGGCTTGCTGGCGCGCGCCCGCGCGCGCGAACTGGCGCAACTGATCAACTCCGGCATTCAGCCCTTCCAAAACCTGAGCACCACGAACTTCCTGAGCGAAGCCGCCCCCGAGCTCGACAAGCAACGCTGGTTTCAGAAGTTCATCGCGGGCGGCTTGCAGATCTTGGAGGGGCGCGCGCTCGAGTTGGCCGGTCGCTTTTTGGTTGCCGACGAAGTCTCGATTGCCGATGTCTTGCTGGTGCCGCAGCTTTACGCGGCGCGTCGTTTGAGTCTGCCGTTCGATGACTATCCAACCTTGCTCCGCATCGAGGCCGAGTGCCTGAAGCTGGACGGATTCGCCTCAGCGCACCCGGACCGACAAGCAGACCGCGAGTGAGCTGGCGCGGCCGATAAATAGGCGTACTTTGAGGGGATGGCAGAGCTCGAACCGCTCGGGATCCTCGGCCTCGAAGGTGTTCACTACTACGTGCGCGATCTGGAGCGCAGCACCCGCTTCTACGTCGATCGGATGGATTTCGCAGAGATCGCCGAGAGCACGGAAGCGCTCAGCGAAGGGGGCCGCCAGCGCTCGCGCGCGTTTCGCGCGGGCGACTACGTCGTGGTCTGCTCGACGCCCGTGGGCGAAGGTGGCCGCGCAGATCGCTTTCTCAAGAAGCACCCGGACGGCGTAGGCACGCTCGCCTTTCGCGTTGCGGATGCACAGCGCGCGTTCACGCTGCTCGACGGCCGCGGTGCGACTCCGATCAGCGACGTCGAGACGCACAAGGACGAGGGCGGCACGCTGAAGACGTTCTCGATCACTTCACCCTTCGGCGACACCACCTTTCGCTTCGTCGAACGCCGCGGCTATCGCGGTTTTTTTCCCGGCTTTGCCGAGATGCAACGGGCACGCGCCGGGCAGAATCTGTGCACGATCACGGGCGTCGATCACATCACATCCAATTTTCAGACCATGTCACCGGCGCTACTTTGGATGGAACACGTGCTCGGCTTCGAGCGCTATTGGGACGTGGAGTTTCACACTCGTGACGTGGGTCGTGTCAAAATGCGCGACGGCTCCGGCTTGCGGTCGGTCGTGATGTGGGATCGTCAATCAGGCTTGAAATTCGCCAACAACGAGCCCTATCGGCCCAATTTCAAGGCCTCGCAGATCAATCTGTTCAACGAAGACCACCGGGGGGATGGCGTGCAGCACATCGCGCTCGCGGTGCGCGACGTGATTGGCGCCGTGCGCGCGTTGCGCTCGCGCGGCGTGGAGTTCATGCGCACCCCATCCACCTACTACGATGCACTGCCCGAGCGGCTGCGCACGCTCTCGGTCGATCGCATCGACGAAGACATCAGCACCCTGCGTGAGCTCGAGCTACTGATCGACGGGCACGGCTTGAACTCTTACTTGTTACAGATTTTTCTCAAAGATTCCGCCGGTATGTATGGCGCGCGGGAGGCCGGCCCGTTCTTCTACGAGTTGATTCAAAGGAAGGGCGATAGCGGTTTTGGCGCGGGGAATTTCCGGGCTTTGTTCGAAAGCATCGAGCGCGAACAGAACGCCGAAGGGCGCGAATAGATGCTGGAGCGTCGCAGCTGCGGCGACCTGCCAGCGAAGGCGCACACGGCGCTGTACGGCGCCAGCGACCGCGCGCTGCGCTACGAAGAGTGCATCACGCGCGCAGGCTTCGACGGCCCGTACAGCATCGTGTATCACGAGCGGCGACCACACGAGGCCGAGCCGATCACGGTGGAGCCGCAGGGCTGGGCGCGGCTCGGTGAGCCAGCGCAACGCGCGCTGAAGCGTCATCACTTTCGCAGCTTCGAACAGGCTATGCGTGGCGGCGCCGCGCTGAATGCCCGCGTGCCACTGCTCGAGAATGACGACTTGGTGATCTCGGTGCTCGCGCCCGATGCCGAAGATCCCGCGTACTTCGTCAATGCCGACGCGGACGAGCTGTTGTTCATTCGCGAGGGCGGCGGGCTACTCGAGACTCAGCTCGGGAACTTGCGCTTTCGAGCCAATGATTACGTGTGTCTGCCGCGCGGGCTCTTGCATCGCTTCGTGCCGGACGCGCCGCTGAAGCAGGACTGGCTGCTCATCGAAAGCGCGGGTCCGATCGCGATTCCGCGTCAATATCGCAATGAAATAGGGCAATTGCGCATGGATGCGCCGTACTCGCACCGTGACTTTCGCGCGCCGGAGTTCGTGGGTCCGCGTGACGAAGGCATCCGCGAATTGTTGGTCAAGCGGGGCGGCTCGTTTTTCGGTTTTCGGTACGCGCATTCGCCGCTGGATGTCGTGGGCTGGGACGGCACGCACTACCCCGTCGCATTTTCGATTTTGGACTTTCAGGCAAAGGTGGGCATGGTGCATCTGCCGCCTACCGTGCACGCCACGTTCGCCTGCCCGGGCGCGCTGATTTGCAGCTTCGTGCCGCGTCCGCTCGACTACCACCCGCGAGCGATTGCCTGCCCGTACCCGCATTCATCGGTCGATATCGACGAAGTGATCTACTACGTGCGCGGTAATTTCACTTCGCGCAAGGGCATCAGCCCAGGGAGTATTTCACTCCACCCGGCCGGCATTCCCCATGGTCCGCATCCGGGTGCATACGAAGCGAGTTTGGGGGGAGGGCGCACCGAAGAGCTCGCCGTGATGCTCGATTGCGCGCGCCCCTTGCGCGTGACGAACGCCGCACTGGCGATCGACGACCCGAACTACCATCACAGCTTCGTCGATTCGGGCAGCCACTCGATCGGCTGATCACGCAGCCAGGTACGCTGGCGCCGGGCAAATACCCGAGTGGCGCGGAAGATCGCCAGCTCGAGCGCGGGCATGTCGATCGCGCCGCCCTGCTGCAGCGCGAGGGCGACTTGCTTGTAGCCAACGGAGGCGAACGGTCGAGTTTCGAGGTAGCCGCGGCCTAGGAGCTCGCGCCCTTCCTCGAGCCAGCCCGCCGCGAGCATTGCCTGGCAGCGCGCGCGAATGCGCAGATCGAGCTCGTCTTTCTCGCGCCGCACGCCGAGCAGCCGCGCAGCGTGGCGCGCAGTCTTGAAGCCGTGCTGTGCTTGCCACTCGCTCATGCGCACACCCGTCAGTTCGTACACCTCCAGCGCGCGACTGACGCGCACGAAGTCGTTCGGTGCGAGGCGCTGAGCGGCCTCCGGATCGACCCGGGCCAGATCTTCGTGCAGCCCTGGGCGGCCGACTTCGGCGACGCGTGCTTGATGTCGCGCGCGCAGCTCCGGATCTGCGGGTGGCGCGGGGACGAGCCCATGAATCAACGCGCGCACCCACAAAAACGTGCCTCCGCACACGATCGGTCGCTTACCGCGGCTGCGGATCTCGGCGATCGCGAGCTCGGCCAGCTCGGCAAAGCGCGCTGCGTCCATCGGCTCACTCGGTTCGATCACGTCGATCAGATGATGCCGTGCGCGCGCCCGCTCTTCGGTACTCGGCTTACCCGTGCCCACCTCGAAGTGGCGATACACCTGCACGCTGTCCGCGCTGACGATCTCGCCGTCGTACTTTTCGCATAGCTCGATCGCGAGTGAAGTCTTGCCCGAAGCCGTAGGGCCGACCACGACCCACAAGCGATCGTCCGAGTGAGCATCGAAGAGCATCGTGCCTTAACGCCGTCCGACTTTGCGCTCGAGCTCTGCCCAGCTCAGAAAGGTGACCACGGGGCGTCCGTGCGGACAGTGACCGGCGAAGTCGGCTTCGTCCAAGGCCTCGAGCAAGGCTTGGACCTCGCCCGGCGCGAGTGGGTCGCCCGCGCGAATCGAGCCGTGGCAGGCCATGGTGGCGAGCGCGAGATCTACTGCGTCCGAGAAACCGCGCCCGCCTTTGCGTGACACTTCAGCCAGCAAATCACGCAGCAAGCGCTCGGCGCCGGCACGTTGCAGCAACTTCGGCACCGCGTGAATGCTGATGCTCTCGGGTCCGCGGACGCGCACATCGAGGCCTACCTCTGCCATCTCTTTGCCGCGTTGTTCGACTAGCTCCACTTCTGCGGGCAGCACGTCCAACGTAACGGGGAAGAGCAGTGACTGCGAGGGCACGGCGCGGCTTTGATATTGGTTGCGCAAGCGCGTGAAGGTGACGCGCTCGGCGGCCGCGTGTTGGTCGAGCAAGTAAATCCCTTCGCGGCTTTCACACAACAGGTACGTTTGGCGGAGCTGAGCGACGAACGTCAGGCTCGACCAAACGATTTCGGGTTGCGGTCGGTTGGGCACCCCAGACGAATCACGCACGGCCAGCGGGGGCGGATCGAGCGCCAAAAGCAGCTCGGCGCTCGACCCCGACCCTTCGCCGAGGGAGGTCAGCGAGGTCAGCGGAGGTAGCTCGAGGGGCCGCGTTTCAAACAGAGGTTCGGCTGATTTTTGCGGCGTGGGCGCCGACCAAGTGCGCTCGCCGGGCGATACATTGGGCTCTACCCGCGGGGCGATGACCGGTGCGTCGGGGCGCGGCTTTGCCCAGGCGCTGCGGTTCGGCGTGGGCAGCGAGAACGCGCCGCCCAACGCGCGCGATAACGTGCCGTACACTGCATCTGCAGTCGCGCGCGGATCGGCGAAGCGCACTTCGGCCTTTTGCGGGTGCACGTTCACGTCCAAAAATTCTGGCGGCAAATCCAAGTACACGACGCCGCGCGGGTAGCGGCCGCGTTCGAGCACGCTGCCGTAGGCTTGCGCGATCGTCACCGCGAGCGCACGATCGCGTATCGAACGCCCATTGACGAACAAGCGCAGACCACCGGCGCCCGTGCGTGCGTTCTCGGGGCGCGATAAGTACGCTTCGATCCGCAGCGGCCCACGCGTGCCCTCGCAGCGCGTCAGATCTTCACCGTCACAGACCTGAGCCACCCGCTCCGCACGGCCGCTGGCGCGCAGAAATTCACGCACCTGGCGGCCGTCGCGCGCGAGCGTGAATGTTACCTCGGGCCGCGTGAGTGCCGCCGCTTCCACGACCTCGGTAACGTGTCCGGACTCCGTGCCCGTTGAACGCAGGAATTTGCGGCGCGCGGGGATGTTGAAGAATAATTCGCGCACTTCCACGCGCGTGCCGACGGCCATGCCTGCTTCGCGCAGGACGGGAGCCGCGACTCCGTCAATCACGACTTCGACGCCCGCGTCGCTGTTCGCGGGCCGCGAGCGCAGCACGAAGCGACTCACGGAGGCGATGCTCGGCAAAGCCTCCCCGCGAAAGCCGTAGCTGGCGAGATTGTTCAAATCTGCGATCTCCGTCAGCTTGCTCGTGGCGTGGCGCTCCACGCTCAAGCGCGCGTTCTCCGCGCTCATGCCCACGCCGTCGTCACTGACGCTCAAGCGCGTCACACCGCCCCCTTCGATCTCGACGTCGACACGCTGGGCCCCCGCGTCGAGCGCATTCTCGATCAACTCTTTGACCGCGCTCGCCGGGCGCTCCACCACTTCTCCGGCCGCAATTTGGCTGGCGAGTGCAGGGGGCAGGACGACGATGCGAGCTTCCAAGGTGGGCCGCGGGAGCATTGCACCGGCGCGGGCCGTGCTCAATCATTCGTCGCCACGTGCTCGCGAGCCAAGAGGCTGCGCAGCTTGGCAACCCTTTTCGTCGCTTCGCCGAGGCCCCGCGTGAGCTCGCTCGGGTGCAAGAAGGCCGGATAGAGGGCGAGCATGCCGAACGGGAACAAGCCCAACTTCATCGTCAGCGCGATGCCCGCGTGCAGTGATACGCCCGCGCCGAGCCAGAGCCAGCGCACGTGCCGCCGCCGCACGAAATCGCCGAAGCGACCCCCGCGCGACGGCCGGTATTCGAGCCACGTCCATAAGAAGGCCAGCGGCGAAGTGAGCTCGAACAGCATGGTGGCGAGGGCACCCAAGCGCAGCAATAGATGAAACGGTGCCAGCGATCCCGGCGCAAAGCGGGCAAAATGCGGGTCCCCCAGTACGTTGCCAACTGCGATGAACCCTCCGAGCGGGCCCCAGGGAACCAAGTTCCGTTGGTAACCAGCGGACGTGTAGAGCCAGACGAGCTGAAGGAACAAAAGATAGCGCGGCCAAGCCGTGACCGTCGCGGTCGGTGGCTTGCCGCGTCGCTTGCGGAACCAAGCGTCGACCGACCAGACCTTGCCGGCGCCCGACACCGCCAGCACGGGCAGGGCGATTCTGAGCAGTGCGTCGATGCCATCGCCCGCGGGTTGGCATGCGCTGAGCTCGACCATGGCGAAAACTAGCCCGATGCTCGCCACGCGATATGCCGCGCCGAGCACGAACAACAGGCAGCAGCCGACCGCGAGTGCCCAGAGCGCGAATCCCGTCTCGGGCGACGCGCCCAGCACGCGCACAGCGAGCGGCAAGGGCAAGGCGAGCGCTCCGGTCGCAGCCCCGTGCGGCGGTGGGGCCCACAACAGTTCCACCACGCCAAACCAGCCGGCGAGCAAGAGGTCGACGAGCAGCACACTCCCGAGCACGATACGGATCAGTGCGAGTGAGTTCGGCGCCTCGCGTTGATCCCAAAAGCGCACCCAGCGCTCGATCACGGGCGTACCTCGCTGCGCCGAACCGTCTCTTCGTACACGAAGTGGTCGGTGGGTTCGAAGCCGGCGCCACCGCCCCGGATCGTCACTTCTTCCATCCGGACGCGGACTTCGTGATAGCTCGCAAAATCGTCGAAGACGCGCCCCGCGAGCCAGTGCACGTAGTCCTCGTAGCCGCCCGAGATCCAGTCGTGGTGAGGATTCCACACGTTCAAGACGCGCCGATACTCCAGTGTTCCTGCGAGGTAGGTGTGCTGGTCGTCGTGAGGCCGGTAGAGCAGCGTGTATCCGCCTCGCTTCTTGCGTGCCTCCACCCACATCCGGTAGCGCGTGCCGCCTGTTCCCGGAAATAGCGGCCAATCCTCCGAGGTGATGCCGAGAAGGCCCGCCACTGGTGCGGCCGGCGCGAGGACTTTCTGCTGTAACTCGCTTACCTCGAGCGCGAGCGCCGCTAGCGGGCGCGGAAACTTCTCGGCCATCTTGGGCATGTGCCCCGGCCAGCCAGCGACGGCCCCGAACGCCAACACGAGTGCGATCAAGAAAGCCCTCACTCGTCGCCAGCGCGCACCCACGCCGCCGAGTCTATCACCACCGAACTTGGGAGTACGCGACCGCGGCCTAAAGCAAGCCCGCACGCATCGCGGCTTCGGCCAAGCCACCACCGCTGGTGTGGCCCGCCTTCAAGATGTCGGTCGCGGCGGCTTTCACGGCATTCGGCGCTTGAGCCATGGCGAAAGAGCGACCCGCACGGCGCAGCATCGGAATGTCGTTCAGCCAATCACCCACGGCGACGACTTCAGCGGCGGTGACGCCGTGGTGCTGCGCGACCCAATCAATGGCCGTGCCCTTGTCGACGCCGGCCGCGCGCACGACCAAGCCCCAGGTTCCAGAGTAGCCGGGACGGCCGATCTCGAAGGTGACGCACTGCAGGTGCTTGTCGTTGCTCTTGATGAACAGCTCGGCGCTGCGGATCTGATCCGGCGTGCCCAGCGCGACCAGCGCGGACAGCGTGGCCCCTGGCTCGCGCCAAGCCTCGAAGTCCGCCAAGCGATCGACTTGCTGCGTGCGCTCGGTCCAGGTGCTCACGTAGTCGAGGTACTGCTCGCCCCGCGCGTCGTGGACTAGCCGGTCACCGGAGAACGCGAACGCCGCGGGACGGATCCGGCCCAACGCGTCGAACAAAAGCTCGGTGGCCACGTCCGAGAGCGGCGTGCTGTGCAGCTCGACGTGGTTCGTCGAATCGACGATGTGACTGCCGTCGATGCACGCCACGGGACCCAAAATGCGCATCGCCTCGGCGATCTCGCGGGTCCCGGAATACATACGACCGGTGCACAGCGTGACTGGCACGCCGCGCGCTATTAGTGCTGCGATCGCCTCTGCGTCGCTCGGGTGCACGTCCCCGTCAGCGCCCAGCAGCGTCCCGTCAATATCAGTGACGAAGACCTTTGCCACGCTTCCCATGGGCGGACTGAACTGGCGAAGGGGGCTGCACCGCGAGGCGCGACCCCCAAAACCGTCAGTTTGCTTGAGTGGCCGGAACGGTGCCGACCGGATACACGGACACGCGCTTCTTGGTGCGTGAATCGTGCTCGTAGGTCACCAAGCCGTCGACCAAAGAGTAGAGCGTGTAGTCACGACCAACGCCGACGTTGCGGCCGGGGTTGATGGTCTGACCCACCTGGCGAACCAGGATGCCGCCGGCGCGAACTTCTTCGCCGCCGTAGACTTTGACACCACGGTACTGGGCGTTCGAGCCACGACCGTTGCGCGTAGAGCCGCCGCCTTTTTTATGTGCCATTACGCGCTCACCCCGGTGAGGCCCGTGATCTTCACGGCCGTGTAGTTCTGACGATGGCCCGCCTTCTTGCGCGAGCGCTTACGCTTGCGAAACTTGAAGACGATCAGCTTCGGACCGCGGAGCTGGCGAACGATCTCGCCCTCTACCGAAGCGCCGGAGACGAGCGGCTTGCCAAACTGCGGCGCGTCGCCGGAGACCATGAGAACCTGGTCGAACTTGATCTTAGTGCCCGGATCGCCCTTGAGGAGCTCAACCTGAACGGTTTCGCCCTCAGCGACTCGGTACTGCTTGCCGCCGGTGCGGATAACTGCGTAGGCCATGGGAATGGGGCGCGGAACCTAATTCATACCCAGCAGCCAAGCAAGCACTTCACAGCAATTCTCTCACTATAAATGCTGAACCGGTGCACAGGGTTAGGATTTTCCGCATAAATCACCCGGGCCCGGGCTCTAGCCGCCGCCGAGATTGGAGGTGAAGCAAGGGGACTGGTAGCCGGCCGCGGTGCCGGCGAAGCGGAGTCAACCGCGTTGTTCGCCCTTTTCCTCGTGCGGGCTCACCGGTGCGCAAACGCGGCGGATTTGGCGCGACAGCTTTTCGCACTCTCCGAAGGCAATCGAGCTCCGGTCAAGAGCGCCGATATCAGCGCTCTGTGGGCCTGAAAGGGAGGAGTGATCTTTTTTGGCAACTCACCCCGCCATCGCCCGACCTTGATCCCATCAACAAAGGACGGAGTCAAAGATGGAATCAGCCCCGGAGAAACGCCAGATCATAGATTGCCTCGCAGCGGTCACCGAACGTGCGCCTGCGTTGAGAAACGCAGCGTTGGAACAGGTGATCGCCTCCTACGATCACCAGTCTCGTTTGCTCGACACCGCATTTTCAGCGGTGCGCGACCTCGGCGACATTCAGGTCGCTGTTCGTTGCGAGTTGCTCGAGACGATCGACGAGGCGTGCACGGTCCGCACGTCCGCGAGTTCCGGCCTTCATTCGGTCAATCGCTGCTGAGTTCGACTTCGCAAATCAAGGAGAAACAAAATGGGCATTTCAGTGAATAGCACCAGCAACGTAACCAGTTCAAACGCGCTCCCGATTGGCGCCAACGACGGCTTTGAGTACCTGACAGGCGATTCTCTGCTCATGTACTGCCAGACGCGGCTCCAAGATCTCGACGGGGACATTCAATCGAGAATGGGGGAACAAAAGCTATCCCTAGGCCGCCGGCAGGCAATTCAAACCGCGGAGCAAGTCTTCAAAACGTTCGGAGACAAGGGACCACAGACGCAAGCCGAATGGGATCAATGCGAGAAAGCGATAACTGACGCCGTAAACGCGCTGCCTCCCGGTGACCCTGGCCGCAGCATGCTGGAGAACTTTCGTCACGACCTCGAGCACCAATACTGCCGGGATTTGGCTCCCAACCCGCACTATCCGCATGATGGCGAATGGAAGGGCACGATCGATGGACTGTCCAAACTGCAGGAGGACATCAAGAGCAGTGCCGAAATAGAGATGCTTCAGCTGCAACAGCTGATGGCGCAACGCCAAACGGCCGTTCAGCTCACGACGAATATGATGTCGAAGCTCGACCAGGGTCAAGACGCGATCGTGAAGAACGTGTGAGAGGAGAACGTCATGACCGATGCCGCGCAGTTCTTGTCGGAGTTCCCAAGGGAGCGATCGACTCCCGCTGACACAATCGAGAAGCTTTACGGGGTTGGCTTTTGGCTTCACGCTCAGGAGCGATACGCAGACGCCGCCCTAGCGTTCCGCACATTGCTTCGCACGGCTCCGACCGACGAGCGCGGATGGTTGGCGCTCGGGGCTTGTCACGAAAAGGTCGAGCAACCGCTCATCGCTCTCGAGCTCTACGGCTGGGGAGCAATGGTTGCTCGCGACTCCGTGAGATGCCACGTCGCGCGAGCGCGCCTCCTGGCTCAGTTGGAGCGCGCCTCCGAAGCTGTCGAAGCCGTAGATGTAGCTTTACATCTGGCCGAGGAAGGCGGTGACGCGGAGCTCATCGCACTCGCTCATTTGGAGAGGAAGAATCATGTTGCTCAGCGTTGAGAATTCAACCGGTTATCAGCTGGACTCCATAACCTCCTCTCACGGATCTCCACCGCTGACAGGTTCGACGAGTGCGACAGAACTGTTGCCGTTGCCGAACACGAGCGACGCTCAAACCGATGCAATGTCGTGGCTTTACCTGTTCATTTCAAAGCAAAAGTCCCTCGACGTGAGCAGCGGGAAATCGACGATCGAGACCACCCAGCGCACGCGCGACGAGGCGTACAAACAAGAGATGGAGGCGATCAAACAAGCGGTCGAAGCTGCGGAACACTCGAGCTTCTGGGACAGCGTCGCGAGTATTGCGCTCGACATCGGCAAGGTGGCTGCGGTGGTTGGGTCAATCGCAGTGGCTGTGTGTACGGGTGGCGTCGGCATTGTCGGCGTGATCGCGGTCGCTGGCGCGGTGCTTTCCTCAGCGGCTTTCGTGGAGGGTGAGGCGCATGTTCTGGAGAAGTTGGGGGTAGACGACGAAACGGCATCTTGGATCGGTGTTGGTCTGGCTATTGGTGGCGCAGCCTGCAGTGGTGGTGCCGGGCTGGCGGGCAGTGCCGGCACAGCAGCGGAACAAGCGTCGACGCTGCAGAAAGTGGCCATGACCACCGGCAAAGTTGCGAGCGCCGCTTCTGGGGCCGCGACCATCGCTGGCGGGGCGGCGAAGATAACGTCGAAGCAGTACGCTGGAGACCAGGCAGATTCACTTGCTGACTCGACGGAAGCGCAAATGACGCAGCAACGACTCCAGCGCTTCCTTCTGATGATGTTTGCTGATCTGAAGGCTTCTCAGGAGTCGGACGACTCAACGCTACGCACGCTCCGCGGCGCGATGAACACCCAGGGCGAAACATTGACGATGACAACCACGATGAGGGCATGATGACACTTCGAGTCGACAGCAATACCCAGATCGACGGCGCGCAAGGCGCAGGCCATGGAGAAGGGGCCACACCCGTTACAGGGGGGGCTGCACTCTCGGTCGATGTCCAGAGTGAAGGAGGCTTAGTAGCTCTGCCGGAGCCACTCATAACGCTCGCGAGCGGCGGCGATCTGATCGCAGAACTGACGGCATTGCTGACGCTTGCGAGTCGAAGCGACCGGGATGCCGCACGCAAGGCCGAACGCGCGGAGGACATGCTCCGCACACAGGAAGAGCACTTGAAAGTGCAGCACCTGCACGAGCAGGCCGACAACATTCGCGCCCAAGGTTGGGCCGAGGGGCTGTCGGAAATAGGACAAGGGTTTTGTCAAATCGGTGCCGGCACGTTCGAGTGCGTGCCGGGAAAGCTCGATTGGAATGATGTGTCGCTCGCGATGAACAAGGGCTTTGCCGCTGCAGGCTCGACTGTAACCGCCCAATTCAAGGCAATGGAAAAGCTAGATCAAGCGGACGCAGAGGAAGCGGGGGGGAATGCTGACCGCGCTGGTCGCGGCGCGAAGGAAGCCAGCGAGGACGTCGAGAACGCTCGCGGTATGTTGAAGAAGATCGCGTCTTTCTACGAACAGATGCTGCAGGCTCAGAGTGCTTCGATGAATGCGGCCGCCAACTGGCGTGCGTGACGGCGATTGTGGGTACATGTGATCTCCCCGCGGTAACGACGTCGAACGACGGGCCGAGGGGCGGCGCGGTCTAGATCTCACCTGGCGAGGCGCGTATGCTCGGGGACGATCATGAGTCGTCGGATTTCCGCGCTCGGGGCTTGGGTGCTGTGCGTGGCGCTGGGCGGCTTCTTGCTCGCGCCGAGCACCGCCGAGGCTGCGCCGAAGGCCAAGCCTCGCCCGGCCGCGCACAGCAAAACCCCCAAAAAGAACCCGAAGAAGGTCGAGCCGGAGGCGGACGCGACGAGCGCGGATGCCAAGGCCGATGACGACAAGGCCGACGGCAAGCCGGACAAGGGCGAGCCGAGTGGGGTGAAAGCGGCGGGGACGAACGCCGGCAAGGCTGCCCCTAACGCTTCTTCGGGGACGGCCGTCAAAGAGACCAAGGAAAGCAAAGAGGGCGTCAAGACCTACAAGTTCGGCACGATCGAGGTCGAGGGTCGCTTGAAGTCACCACAGATCATCTACTTCCTACGTCGCGTGCGCGCTGAGTTCGACGCCGGGCTCTTGGGTCATCGCTCGTTCATGCGCGAACTATCCGACACTCGGAACAATCCCGCGTTACGATGAGTACTCCCCAACCGTTACCGATCGTGCTTCGTACCGCCGCCGTGTGGGGCACGACCGTGCTCGCGGTGCAGAACCTCAACGCCGGGCAATCGCTCAAGCTGAGTGATGGTGAGGGCAACCTGGTAGCGAAGCCAGATGGCTCGCAGGTTTCGGATTTTCCCGTGCGCGCGGTGGGCACGAGCTGGGAGCTCGATGCGCGCGGCTGCACCGGCGGTGAGCTCGTGCTGCGCGGTCGACGCGAGAACCCGGCGGAGCTTGGTCGCTCGGGCGCGCCGATCCCGATCGTTGCGGGCGATCACGGGCTGATTCAGTACGGCAATTTTTCGGTCTTTTTCCAGTTCACGCATGCCGCGCCGATCATCAAGCGTCGGCGCGGGCCGGACTGGGCGCTCTTGCTCTCGTTCGTCTTTGCGATGGTCGCGGTGGGCGGTGGCTTGGCGTTGATCTGGGCGATCACTACGCCCCAAGGCATTCCCAAACCGCTCGAGCTGACCAGTCAGCAAGAGCTGCAACTGCAGTTCAATCTCAAAGAAGAAGACACGCCGCCCCCACCAGCTACCGCGGGCAAAGAAGAGGACAAGGGTTCGGGTATCAAAGACCCGGGCGCCAAGGACAAGAAAGAGCAAGGCGGCGGTAAGAAGATCGCGGGCACCGAGGGCAAACTCGGACGCAACGGCAAAGAGACGACCACCAAGCAGACGGGCGACATCCGCTCGGGCTTGGGTGGGATGTCCGAAGCTTTGTCGAGTGACGTGGGCGACGAAGTGAAGAAGACCCTGGGCACGATTAGCTCGGTGGCGGACGCACTCGGCGGCTTGCGCTCGGACTCGATCGTGCTCGGTGCGGGTAGTGGCACCGGGCTCAAGGGCGGCGGCAAAGGCGGCGGCGGGGATGCGCCGGGCGGCGTGCCGTTTGGCTCGGGCACTCTCGACACCGGTTGGGGACCGGGCAAGGGCGGCGGCTATGGTTCAGGCTCGGGCGGCCCTGGTGGTCGCGGTTTGGGCGGCAACGGCAAAGGCGGCCCGGGTGGCGGTGATGGCTCGGGCAGCGGCAACGGCACCGCCGACGGCGAGCACAAGGTTGCCGGCAAAGCGGCGGCCGCGGCGGGGCAAGGTCTTTCTCCGGATCAGATCGCGCGCGTCGTTCGTGCGCGCACCGGCGCGTTCCAAGCTTGCTACGAGATCGCTTCTGCTCACGACCCGACGCTCAAAGGGAGCGTGGGCGTCGCATTCAGTATCAGCCCCGGTGGCTCGGTGACCAGCGCGAGCATCACGGGTTCTTCGTTGAACAACCCGCGCGTCGAGGGCTGCATCCTGCGCAACTTCAACCGTCTGCAATTCCCGACGGCGGACAAGCCAACCGGCGCGAACTTTCCGTTCGCGTTCAGGCCAAGCAAGAAGTAGCGCTGAAGGCGCGGCGTGTGGCACGCCCTTGGCATAGTCCAGAGTAGTCGCCGAACGAGTCCACAAATGATGCGAAAATACGGGCAATCCATGCGGGTTTGGGCGGGGGCGAAGCGCCCCGAGCCGCGGGCGTCGAGCCCCCAACTGCTGTCGGTGTTTGTCGTCTGCGCGCTGCTTGCCGTAGCTTGTGGCTCGCAGGAGGAAACGCGCAATCTGGAACCCGAGCAAGTGGGTCTCACGCCGGACGTGGCGCCGATCTTCGAAGACGATGAATCGCAGTTGTTCGAGGTCAAGCGCGGGCTGCAATTTCCGATCTTGGATCCGAGCCCCGCACAGGCAGACGCGCTCAATCAGCAAGTGGTCGAGCCTTACGGGCGAAAGCCGTGGATCACGAACAAGGACGTCAAGGTGCAACTCACTTGGACGCTCAGCAATCTCGACGAAGACCAGCACGTGGTCGAGATGCTGATCGATCCGTGGAACGAGTTTGGCCGCTACTACCCCGGCATGACGCTGACCGACGCCGAGGAGCAGACCTTCCAGCCCAACTTTTCCGGCATCGACCGCTACTACGTGCTCGAAGGCAAGAGCGCGGGCGCGTCATCACGGCGTCACGGAACGTGCACGTTCGACGACATGAACGAGATGGCGATCGATTTTGCCACCGTGCAAAACATGATCAAATTCCCGCCGCCCTTGCCGAACGGCGTGCAGTCGGACCCGGACATGATGGTCGACCCTCTGCCGATCTACGCCAATCACGCCTTCAACTTCATCAATCTCTCGAACGCTGACGTATTGATCGCGCCCTACATTCCCGCGGTGATCGCCGGCCTCACGGGGGTGGACTTCGGCTTCCGCACCACGGAAAAGGCGACCATCGCGCTCGACATTCAGATCGAGGTGGTGGACTTGGGCCAGGGGCGCGTCCAAACCGCGGGCAGCAGCGAAAAGCTGCTGGCCAAGACGACCGAGGTCGTGACCGTCGGCACGGCAGTTCCGTAGCGGCGGAACCGCGCGCCCTTCTGTTCGCCCGCGGCGGCTCGTGCTACGCAGGGCGCGCCATGAGCCGCATTTATCGTACGCTTCCGCCCGAGGGGACTCGTCTCGGGATCGCATTTTCTGGTGGTTTGGACACCCGCTGTGCCGTCGCCTGGCTGAGCGAAAAGGGCATGAAGGTATTCGCGTACACCGCGGACCTCGCCCAGCCGGACGAAAAAGATCCTGCGACTATCCCGCCCATCGCCCGCGAGCACGGCGCGGTCGAAGCACGCTTGATCGACTGTCGCGAGGCGATGGCGCGTGAAGGCGTGGTCGCCATTCAATGCGGCGCGTTCCACCTGTCGAGCGGCGGCAAGAAGTACTTCAACACCACGCCGCTCGGTCGCGCAGTGACTACGACCGCCATCATCCGCGCCATGCGCGAAGACGATGTGCACGTGTTCGGCGATGGCAGCACCCACAAGGGTAACGACATTCAGCGCTTCTATCGCTACGGCATTTTGACCAACCCGAACCTGAAGATCTACAAGCCCTGGCTGGATCAACAGTTCGTGGATGCCTTCGGTGGCCGCACCGAAATGAGCGAGTACCTGAAGAAGATCGGCCGCCCGTACACGATGAGCACGGAGAAGGCGTACAGCACGGATGCCAACGTGCTCGGCGCCACGCACGAGGCCAAAGACCTCGAGCACCTGAACAAAGGCATGCACATCGTGCAGCCGATCATGGGCGTGGCTCATTGGAAGGCGGAGACCGCGATCGCCGCGGAAGACGTTACGGTCGATTTCGAAGCCGGTTTCCCCGTAGCCATCAACGGCCAGCGCTTCAGCACGCTGATCGACTTGGTGCTCGAGGCCAATCGCATCGGTGGTCGCCATGGCTTGGGCATGAGCGATCAGATCGAAAATCGCGTGATCGACGCCAAGAGCCGCGGCATCTACGAAGCGCCCGGCATGGCGCTCTTGCACATCGTGTACGAGCGCTTGCTGTCCGCCGTGCACAACGAAAATACGCTCGATCTGTACTTCACGCTCGGGCGTCGCTTGGGCCGCACGCTATACGAAGGCAAATGGTTCGATCCCGAAGCCATGATGCTCAAAGACGGCCTGACGCGCTGGATCGCGCCCAGCGTGACGGGCAGCGTCACGGTGCAACTGCGCCGCGGTGACGACTACTCGATCATGGAAACCAAGGCCGAGTACATGGCCTACGCGCCCGAGAAGCTGTCGATGGAGCGCGTGGAAGATCCCGCGTTTTCGCCAGCAGATCGCATCGGCGCACTCGAAATGCAAAATCTGTCCATCACGGACAACCGCAATTTCTTGATCCACCACTTGGAAAGCGTGGCGCGTCTCAGCGCCGCCGCGACCGCAAGCCCGCTGCCTGAGCTGCTCGGGAAGACCGAGAAATAAAGAGCCGCCGATGGGCGAGCGGGCGGTCAGCGCGTTCGGAATGCTCGTCATGATGGCGCTAGCATTCGCGCTCTGTCCGTCCGATCGCCGCCGCCTCGTCAAACTGCGCACGGTAGGCGGCGGCCTGCTGATGTTGATCGTGTTCGCGCTGATCGTTCTGCGCACGCCCGCCAGCCGCTTGTTCCTGCTCGGCAACGACGCGGTCGATCGCTTGCTCGCCTTCAGCCGGGACGGGGCGAGCTTCCTGTTCGGGCGCCTCACCACCGATCCCGCGTCGTTCGGCTTCATCCTGGCCTTTCAGGTACTGCCGACGATCTTGTTCTTCTCCGCGCTGATGTCCCTGCTCTATCACCTGAGGGTGATGCCCTTGATCATCGAGAGCTTGGGCCGGCTCTTGATGCGCGTGCTGGGTACGAGCGGCGCCGAGAGCTTCTCTACCGTCGCCGACATTTTCGTGGGCCAGACCGAAGCCCCCCTCGCGATTAAGCCATATTTAGCCAAAATGTCGGTCTCGGAGCTGAACGCCTGCATGGTGGCGGGCTTTGCGACGACCGCGGGCGGCGTGCTCGCGGCCTACGTGGCGATGCTCAGCGGCGCCGTGCCCGGCATCGCCGGCCATTTGATCGCCTGCAGCGTGATGAGCGCGCCTGCCTCCTTGGTGATCGCCAAATTGATGCTGCCCGAAGAAGCGGGCCGCGACTACGAGCACGAGGCGCGCATCAACATCCCGCGCGCCAGCGAGAACGTGCTCGACGCCATCACGCAAGGCACCGGTGACGGCATCCGCTTGGCCGTCAACGTGGGCGGCATGCTGGTCGTGTTCTTGGCGCTCACGGCCATGCTCAACGCCGCACTGGGCTACGTGGGTAACGCACTCTTTGGACGCTCGCTCAGCTTGGAGTTGGTTTTCGGCTGGGTGTTCTCACCGCTCGCGTGGGTGATGGGCGTGCCCAACGCGGACGTGCTCAAAGTCGGCCAACTCCTCGGCCAAAAGACGGTCCTGAACGAGTTCGTTGCCTACACGCACATGGCGGAAATGCTGAGCAAAGACCCGCATTGGCTGAGCGAACGCGGCCGCGTGATCACGGCCTACGCGTTGTGCGGCTTCGCCAACTTCGGCAGCATCGGCATTCAGATCGGCGGCTACTCGGGCCTCGCCCCCGAACGCCGTGCGGATATTTCGCGCCTCGCCCTCAAGGCCATGTTCGGCGGCCTGCTTGCCACGTGCCTCGTGGCCTGCGTCGCAGGCGTGCTGCTGTAGAGCGACGCCGCGCGCACCCACGCTCGAGAGAAAGAGATTGGGGTTGATGGTCACGCGACAAGACCGAGGCGTCAAAGCCTTCGGCGTCGCGGACGGCCGCTCGCGTTGGACAAGACCAACAACGCGGTGATATCGACGAGGATATGCAGGTTGCGTGCAGAGGTTCGTGGCTCGTCGCGTGCTCGTTGCTGGCCTGCGGCGGAGCGCCCAAGACGAAGCCGCTTAGTGCGGACTCCGCGAAAGTCCCAACAGCCAGCAGAGTGGACGTCGCAGAAGCGCCGGTGCCGGCACCGGCGGGGCTGATCGCAGTGGGTCGCGCGCGAGACTACCGGCAATGGGTCAAGCTCGAGCAAGCCTCACCGGTGGTCGCCTATCTGAAGAAGAAACTCGTCGAGGAACAAGGCGACGCGCTCCTCGAAGACTTGGATCTGACTCAGCCCGTGGAGTTCATCGCGGCGTTCGATCGCAATTTCCAGCGGACCCCGGACAAGAGGCCCGCACTGAAACCGGAAGCCGAGGAACACGCGGAAACCGAAGGCGACGCCAGGAACGAAGAGGCGCCTGAGGCCCGCGTCGACTCGATCGAAGATCATTTCTTAGCGGCTTTTTCCTTGCCGTTGACGCGCTATGCGCCCGAGTCGTACGAGCGCCTCGGGTTCAAGCGCTGGACCAGCCAAGCGTACGAGCGCGGCAACTGCTTGGTGACGCCTGCCCTCGGCGGCGCCAAGGCCAGGCTGATCTGCGGCGATGCTCCAGACGTGACGTTTCATCTTTATCGCTATTTGGCGCGCGGGCTGCCGCTCGAACCGCTGTCACCCGCGCCGCTGTTCGTGGAGCTTCGACCCAAACCGCTGAGAGAGCTTTGGGGGCCTGCGCGTGAGGCCAGCCTTTCCGCGCTACATGCGTTGGCGGAAAATGGGGGAAACAGTAGCCGTCTGATCGAGGCCATGACGCTGAACGTGGTCAAGGAAGCCGACGCTTGGGTCGCGAGTGCAGAGACGCTGCGTTTCGAGGCGGGGCCGAACGAGCGTGGCGAATTCCAGGCGAAAGTGTCGCTCGCGCTAGGTTCGCCACAACCGTGGTTGGTGGAGAGCTCTCTAGAGAGCGCCGCCAAGATCCACGGGGCGCCGAGCGCGTTTTCGAACCTGCCTAAGGACGTGGGCGCGGCTTGGTACGGCTACGGCATGCCGGCTGAGCGCATCGAAGCTCTGCAGTGGCCACTCGTGAACCTGGCGAAGGTCGCGTTCCAAGAGTTCGGTCCCGGCAGCCGTCTCGCCTCCGGGACGCTGAGCGTGCAGCAAGCCAAGATCGTCGACCGGTTGGTTCCAGAGCTGATCTCTGCGCTGGATTCGCCTTGCATCCGCGCGGAGCAAGCGGTGTTCGCGAATATTCCTGCCGATCCGAGCGAGATCAACGCGTTCACGAAGCCGAAGCAGGCCAAAATCCTGAGCCAGCCTCAGCGCGCGCCGGTGGTTCCGCTGGACGTGATCGCGCGCGCGACGCTCGGTCAGTACTTGGTCGCTGTGCCGAGTGCGGCGCGCTGCACGCAGTTCTCGGAGCAGTGGGTCGACATGCTGACTACCTTGCTCCAAGCGCTGCCGCCAAAGGAAAAGAGGCAGCTCCCGCTGAGCATCGTGGTGCGCAGGAACGTCAAGCTGAAGGGGTTGTCGTCTGCCACGGTGACTCGCATCTCGCTCACGAAGCAGGCCGTGACACTGCTGCTGAAAGAGCTCGATGCCGACGGCATTGGCAATCGCTACTACGACTTCAAACCGACTGAGTCAGCGTGGAATCGCTGGGGCGCGCCCCAGGGACCGATGACCCTGAGCTTGATCGCCGTGCCGGCCGCAGACGCTACTGGCTCGGACTGGTTCGGGCTCGGCTTCGACGAACAGCAGCTGTTGCAGGCGCTGGTGCAGGCCACGCATCCCGTACCTGGGCAGACGCTCGCCACGCGCGCCGAACTCGCGCCGCTCATCGCGCAAAACCCCACCTCGCTCGGCTTTCAGACGTTCGAAGCCCAGAGCAGGCTGATGGCGCTCATGGGCGGGCCGGACTTTGGCCCTGCGCTCGCCGGGCTGCAGGGCTTGTTCCATGGTACCAGCGTCGTGACCACGACACAGGTCCAGCGGCGAGGCGCGGGCGCGGAAGCGGGCTTCTCTTACTACCTATCCAAAGAAGCGCTGGCCGGCATTCGGCAGATCTTGAGCTTGGACATCGAGCAAATCCTCGGACTCGCCAAGATCATGAATCAACAGGGGTCAGCCGGCAAAACCGATTCGAGTGAGGAGTAGCCCAGACCGGCACCCGCCGCTCACGGCTTGATTGGGCCGGCAGTTTTCGGCGCTGGGTGGGCCAGGGCGTAGCGGATGATGCGTTTGAAGGCTTTGAGCGGCTGCGCGCCCGAGATGTAGTAGCCGTTGATCACGAACGCGGGGGTACCGCGAATGCCAGCGTCGTCGGCGAGGGCTTTGTCTTTGGCGAGCAGGCTGTCGAAGCGGCCGTCGCTCTGAGCGGCAGTCATGCGCGCCGAGTCGAGGCCCAGCGTGGCGCCGGTTTTGGCCAAGGTTTCGTCGCTCAGCGCGGCATCGCTGCTGAACAGCAGATCGTGGAATTTCCAGAAGCCGGCATCGCCTTTTTGTGCGCGAACCTCGCGGGCCGCGATCGCAGCCGGGCGCGCGAAGTCATGGAATGACAGCGGGTAGTCGTGCCAGACGAAGCGCAATTTGTTCGGATAGGCTTTGGAAAGCTCGACCAAAGTCTTGTCGACCTTTTGGCAGAACGGGCACTGGAAATCTGCGAATTCGTGAATCACGATCGGCGCGTTGAGGGGGCCGCGGCTTGGATTATCTGCGGTCGGCGCGGGGATCTCTTTGCGCTCGGGAGCGTCCGGATCTTGCGCATGCTTCATGATCTCGTCGTACACGGCGGCGCGAGGTGTGCCCGCGGCGACCAACGCGTTGGCGACCTTGAGCTGCGTTTCGACGGCGGTCACGAAGTTTTCCAGCGGTTGCGCCCCGGACAGGCGCAGGCCGTTGATGAAGAAGTGCGGCGTGCCCGAGGCCTTGAAGTCGCTGGCCAGATCTTGGTCGGCCTCGATTTCGGCGGCGTGGGTGTTGTTGGTGATCGCGTTTTTCAGCCGCTTTTCGTCGAGTTTCAGCGCTTTGCCCAGGTCTAGCAGGTCGCTCTCTTCCAGCTTGCCCTCGAACAGACGGCGGTTGGCTTCGAGGAAGGCCGCATCGCCCTTTTGGGCGCGGGCCTCGAGCGCGAGGTTTGCGGCGGGCAGCGCGCGGGGATGGAACGGCAATGGGTTCTGGCGCAGCACGACACGCACGTCCTTGGGATAGCGCGCCAACAGTTCGTTCATGGTGGTTTCGGCGCGCCGACAATATGGACACTGGTAATCCGAGAACTGAACGATCGTGACCAATGCATCGCTCGGGCCCATGCTGGGGGCGCCCTTCACGGGCAGCTTCCAGATCACCAGATCTTGCTCGGGCTCGTCTTCTGCTTCTGGCTTGGGAGCGACGTAGTTCGCGGCCACGCGCGTGCCGTAAACGGCGGCGGCCGGCGTGCCTTTGCGGCCGAGATCAGCCGCGGCGACCAGCTCGGCATCGATGATGCTGGTGAAGGCGTCGAGCGGCTGTGCGCCACTCAAGGCCAGGCCATTGATGCGAAAGGCGGGTGTGCCATTGGCCCCGACTTTGGCGGCGAGCGCGATGTCGCGCTCGATTTTGTCGTCGGTTTCCGGCAAGCCCGCGCGGCGCAGTACGACTGCGGGATCGAGCCCCACCCGCGCCACCCAAGCGTTCAGCGCTTCGTCTCCGAGCTTCTGCTGTTCTTCGAATGCTAGATCCAAGAACGCGTAGAACGCAGGCGAACCGCCCTGACGCAGCACGGCATCGGCCACTTTGGCCGCCGGTCGCGCATTGCCGTGGAAGGGCAGCGGGTTGTGTTTGAACACGACGCGCAGTTGGTTCGGGCCGTACTTGGCTTGCAGGCTCTTGATCGTGAGTTGCACGCGCGAGCAAAACGGGCACTGCAAATCAGAAAACTCGACCAAGGTGACGGGCGCGGTGGCTGCGCCCCACACCGGGTCGTCACTGCCGATCGGCAATGCTTCCGAGCTCGGTTGAACGCCGCCGGCAGAGGTCGCCAGTTGGGCCGTGCCAGGAGCGACTGCAGAGACGCTCGGACCGGCGGGCGGTTGCTGCGCGGGAGGGGTCGCGTTGCAGCTCGCGAGCTGCACCGAGAGGAGCAATGCCGTCGTGACTCGCCCGAGGCGATGAATCCACATGATTCACGCCTCATAGCTCCCGGCCGGGGCCGCGTCTACCGGCCCAGTGCGTCGAGCAAGGGCGTCAGCTCGGCTTGGTTCAGCTCCAGTTGGAGCTTCAAGCTTGCCGCCGTTTGCTCGACCGTGATGCGCTTGGCGATGCTCGCGAGCGCGGGGTCCAGCGGGAGCATGTCGAGGGACGAGCGCAACTCGCCGAGCAAGCTTGCGATGCGCGAGGCCGCCTCACTTTCCGCGCAGTCGAGCAAGAGGAGTAACTCCGCCGTGCGTCCGACGTTCACGCGCAGGCTCATGGTCTTCAATGCCGCGAGTGGCGAAAGGCGCGCATTGGCTTCTTCGCCCGCGACGCGCGCGAACCAACCCTCGCCGAGCAGCCAAGTTGCGAGCAGCGGACCTGGGCCGAGCGCGCGGCGAAGCTCGGCGTGTCGCGCGTCGCGAATGCCGGCCGGGCCGGCGCGGGTGTCGCTCTCGGCCGAGTCGAGCAATTCGCGTAAGTAGCTGCCGCCGCTGACCACGAGCAGCCCGTCTTTCGCGGCGATCTCGCCGCTGCTCGCCTTGCGGTCGCGTACCGAGTCGAAGCTGCCGAGCTTGGTTCGGATCGGTTCGCCACCACGCGCGGTGATTGCGCTACTCGCACAACGCGTGATCTCTTCCGCTTTGAAACGGCCGGATGCAACGATGCCGAAATCTTCGGGGTGCTCCTGCGCGGCGAGGTTCGCACTGGGGATGGCAAGGGCCAGCTGATCGAGCCGTGCTAGCGGATCGAAACCGCACGATTGGGCGAGCTTGCTGGCGCCCGCGCTGCGTCCCAAGCGCTCCGCGATGAACGCGCCCAGCGGCGAGCGAGACAAGGCCCGCACATCGACGCTGAGCACGAACGCGGAACCCGCGGGGATGATCGCGAGCGGTGAGCGCTCGTCCGTCGCTGGCGAAAGCGTTTCGCTGTGAGTTGCTGGTCCGGCTGAGCGCGGCTGCGCGCCAAATACCCAAACCGCCAACGCTAGCGAAGCGCCGAGTACACCGAGGTGAATGTTTCGCTCGGTCGTAGTCACTGGTTGCGGTCGCTCGCGCGGCGACCATCCGAGGCGCGTCGGCCTTCGGGGCGCGGCGGGAACGCGCGGCGATCGAGCGGTGCGCGTCGCTCCAGCAGTGAGCGCTGTCCATGGCGCTCGGTGAACGCCCGACGCAGCGCGGCCAGCGTGGCGGGCGCTTGCTCCTTCACCTTCTCTGCGTGCGCGCTACACAGCGCCACCACGCGATCTTCGACCAGGATGCGTCGCAACTTAGCCGGCTTGTGCTCGGCCGCCGAGACACGGGTTTTGAGCGTCGCGCACAGCTCACACTTCCTGGTCATGCCTTTGGCCTAGCGGATCGCGCGCGGGCCGGCCAAATTTTCAGCGACTGATGGCGTGCTTTTCGGCCCAGGCGATCACGTCCTGCTCGGGGGTTTTGCCTTGGTGTCGGCCGAGCTCTTGGATCCCGGTGGGGCTGGTGACGTTCACTTCGATCAGCTTTTCGCCGATTACGTCCAAGCCCACGAACCAGAGGCCGTGTTCGCGTAGTTTGGGGCCCACGGCGGCGACCATGTCGCGCTCGCGCGGGGTGAGCTCGGTGGCGTGCACTTGGCCACCCGCGTGGATGTTGGCGCGCACGTCGTCTTCGCGTGGCACTCGTAGGATGGCGCCCAGCGGTTCGCCATCGAGCAGCAGGATGCGCTTATCACCCTGACGGATTGCGGGTTGGTACTCTTGCACCATCGCCAGGCGCTTGCCCTCCATGGTCATGATGTCGACCATCGAGCGCACGTTCCGATCGCCCGTGGTGAGCACCACGACACCCGCGCCGCCCGCGCCGTCGAGCGGTTTGAGTACCGCGGTACCGCCGACTTTGTCCACGAAAGCGATGATTTGCGCGGGCTCGGCGCTGACCAGCGAGCGCGGCATGAAGTCCAGAAACTGAAACGTGAACAGCTTCTCGTTTGCGTCGCGCAGGCCGCGCGGGTCGTTCATGACCAGCACGCGATCTTTGACCAGATCCAAGACCTGAGTGAGGTACAGGTAACCGGCGTCGAAGGGCGGATCTTTGCGGATGAAGACGGCGCCGAGCGTGGCGACCTCGACCCGTTCGTCAGCGCCGAGGGTGACGTGGGGCTGCTGTGCGCTCACTTTCACCGAGCGCGCGCGGGCAAAAACATCGCGGCCCTCGTTGGAAAGCTCGCGTGGCAAGCAGTGCAGGCACTCGTGCCCGCGCGCCATCGCGCCGCGAATGAAGGCGAAAGTGGTGTCTTTGTCGGCCGTCATCGTTTCGGCCGGGTCCATGACGAAGAGGATGCGCACTTGGGTGGCGCAAATCTCACACGTCGTGAGCGCCCCTGCAAATGGCTGGCGTGAATTTGCTAGGCTGCCGGCTATGAACAGACCCTGGCTGATACCGCTGAGCGGTGGCCTGTGCGCGTTCGCTTTGGTTCTCGCCGCGCCCAGCGGCCACGCCGACAGCAAGCCCGCGCGCTTCGCCGTGGCGACCGAAAACGCGGTCTCGACGCGTGAAGGCTTCGCTGAGCTCGCCGCAGGCGGCAACGCGGTCGATGCCATTGTGCGCGCGGCGTTGGTCGCGGGGATCGTGAGCCCGAGTTCGAGTGGCCTCGGTGGGGGCGGCTTCGCGCTGGTCTGGCGTGCGGCCACCCGTGAGCCGTACGTGTTGGATTTTCGCGAACGCGCTCCGGCTGCAATCGACGTTGCTGCGTTCGAAGCGCGACCGTTCGAGCCGGAGCTGCGTGCCCGCGCAACCGGCGTACCGGGTGAGCTCGCCGGCCTGTGGCAGCTCCAGCACGACTTGGGCAAGCGAAAGTGGAGTGACGTGGTGCTGCCGGCCGCGCACGTGGCTGACACGGGCTTTGCCGTGAGCCAGCACTTGAGCCATGCGGTCGCCTCGCCGTGGTCGAAGTTGGCGTGGACGGATGCGGGCCTTGCCCGGCTGTTCTTTCCCGCGGGTAAGCCGGTTCCTGCGGGAAAATCGCTGAAAAATCCCAAACTCGGCCGGACGCTGCGCGAGCTCGCGCTCAAGGGCAAAGAGCTGTTCTACGAAGGCGAGCTCGGGCGCCAAATGATCGCGACCGCGCAGGCCAAGGGCGGCGCGTTGAGCGCCGCCGATCTGCGTGACTATCGCCCGCTCGCGCGGCAAGCGATTCACGTGAGCTGGGAAGGCTACGACGTGTACACCATGCCTCCGCCATCTGCCGGCGGGCTGATGGTGGCACAGACGCTGGGTATGTTTTCGAAGGCCGAGCTACAGCGCCTGGGCCAGGGCACGGCGGTCTTTCAGCACACGATCGCCGAAGCCATGCGCGGCGCGCTCTCCGATCGCATGCGCTTTCTCGGCGATCCGGACTTCGAACACGTCGACGTCGCGGCGTTGCTCGACCCCGCGCGGCTCGCCGCGCGCAAGCGCTCGATCTCGGCCGAGCGCACGCAGGCCTTGCCGCGTTTCCAGGAAAACGAGCATGGAACGCACCATTTGCTGGCGATCGACGCGGAGGGAAACGTCGCTTCGCTCACGACCACGGTGAACAACGCGTTCGGTGCCAAGCTGAGCGTGCCGGAGAGCGGCATCGTGCTCAACGACGAGCTGGACGATTTCACGAAGCAAAGAGACGTGGCCGGCTTCGGCCTGACTCAGAGCCCGAATCGCCCGCGCGCGGGGGCGCGCCCCGTGTCGAGCATGACGCCGACCTTGGTCGTGAAGGACGGCAAAGTCGTGTTCGCGCTCGGTGGCTCGGGCGGTCAACTGATCGCGACCAACGTCACTCAGCTGCTCTTGGCGCGGCTCGCCTTCGGGCTTTCACCGGCCGCGCTCGTGAAGTTGCCGCGCTTCGCGGTACCGACTTCGGGCCCGAGCCTGCTGCTCGAAGCGGGCGCTGACAAATCGCTGCTCGACAACCTCGCGTGGCGCGGGGAAGTGACGGAGATCATGAAGCAGAACGCGACCGCGGTGCAGATCATCGCGGTCGACGACGGGGTGGTCAGCGCGGCCGCCGATCCGCGCAAGTATGGCGAGGCGAAACCTTAGTTTCGCTCGGTCGTCACCTCGGTCAATCCTCCGAAGATCGCCGTGTACGGGCGCGAGGAGTACTGCATGCTCGAGGTGCCGATGACTGCGTCCATGTCCGAACACAGCACATTGTAGTCCGTGCCAACCTGGGAGGTGCCGGTGTTGACTACGCCGAGCAGCTCGTCCGCCGTGCCTCGGAAGACGCCGGACCCAGAAGTGCCGTGGCACACGGGGACGTTGGTGTTCGTGCTGCTGCTGGGCGTGCCGGACGAGCGATAGAGCACGTTCTGCTTGGAGTGCGTCGAGCGCAACGGGAACAGCTGCTGCCGCTCCGATGAGGTTTGGGTGTAGTGAAAGTTGCTCCCTTCCGTGCCCGGGCCTTCGTAGTGCCCGTAGTGCTCCCAGTTGAAGTTCGGTGCATACGGCATGGTGTAGGCCACGTCCGAAATGGACAAATCCAGCAGTTCGTGGAACCACCAGACATCGACCGTGGAGCCGATGGTGTCGGTGGTCGCGACGGGGACCCAGTTCTTCACGGTTTGTGCAGCGGTCGAGCGACCGCTGCAATAGATCATGGCGATGTCGGCGGTCGACGCGCCTGTCGGACAGTTGAGAGGACTGTACGCGCAGCGCCTCTCGACCTTACAGGTGTACGGGATCACGATGTACCCGTCCGCCGCAGAAACTTTTACCGGTCGCGCGTAGCCCGGCCAGGTGCCGCTGACCTTCGCCTGATTGATCGCGGAAGTGATGTTCAAGTTGGTCGTGTTGTACTGCTCGACCGTGAACGTCTGCGAAGTGGTGTACTTGTCCACGCAATGAGCGGCGGTCACGGCGCGGCGATTGGAGATGAAGGTTGCTCCGCAGCTCGCATTGATCGCGCCGTTCACGATGCGAATTGCGCCGGTCGACTTGCCTTTGCGCGTCTGTGACGACGCCTTGATCAAGTTCACGCCGTCGGTCGTCGACGATTCCGAAGTGCCGACCCACGCGAGTTGGAGCGGGCCTTGGGCCATGGCCAGCGTGGGTTCATCGCCATCACCTTCGGCCGCGCCGCACGCGACGAGCAGCGTTCCACCCGCAACCGCGGACGCGCCCAGCAGCGTAATGGCTGCGCCGCGCCCCAGCGCTAGAGATTTCAACTTCGTTCCGCAATTCACGAATCCCCCCACTTCGTCATCCACTCAGGTAGCGCGCCGCTCAATGAAGCGGCGCGCCATCCGAGGTAGCGATCAGCGATCGCCCAAAACTTCGGGCAGAGATTCGAACGTCTGGGCCCAATTGTGCTGGGTGAATCCCATGCCGTTGCCGGCCGAGCTGTCGGTGATCGGCACGCACAGCGGCACACCGTTGAAGCTGTTTCCGAACTCCGCGACGATGCCCATGAACTCGTTCGTGCCCGAGGCAAACACACCGGAGCCCGATGTGCCGTGGCAAACCGGGATGTTCGTGTCGAGGATGTACTGGCTCTCGGTCGCGAGTACCTGATACGGGGCGTTCGTCGAAGTGTGCTTCGAGACCAACGGCAACAATTGGCGATCGGTATCGGCAGCGCTGTGCCAGTAGTGATAGTTCAGCGTGTGATCGTCTTGGAACTTGCCATAGTGTTCCCAATTGAAGTTGGGCATGTACGGCTCGTACGGCATGTTCGCCGAAGTGGCTAGATTGACCACTTCGTGGAACCACCACACCTCGACGTTGCGAGTCTTGGCCTTGACCTCGTTGGCGTGGGTGTTCGTGGCCACCTTCACGTAGTTGACCACGTTCGTCTCGCGTTGCGAGCAGGAGATCATCGCTAGATCGAGGGAATTCGTCGCGGGGAGTTGGCAATTGTCGCGGCCGTAGATGTCCGAGCAGCGGCGCACCACCTTGCACGTGTACGGCTTGACGATGTAACCGTCTGCCGAGGTGAGCTTGCGCGTGCGCGTGTAGTTGGGCCAGGCGCCGCTGATCTGGGCTTGCGTGCCGAAGGCTTGGTTGAGATCCAAGTTGGTCGTGTTGTATTGCTCGACCGTAAAGACGTTGTTGAGCGTGAGATCGGAGCTCGGCACGCAGTGCGCGGCGGTCAATGCATAGTGATGCGAGATGAAGGTAACGCCGCAGTTGAACTTGACGCCATTGTTGTGAGGATCCGAGTAACGCATCGCGCCGGTGGCTTTGCCAATGACGGACTGCGAACTCGCCTTGAGCAAGTTCACGCCCGTCGTGGTGGTCGATTCGTTCCAACCGACCCACGCTAGCTGAACGGGCTCTCGCGACGTCGCGAGCTGTCCCTCTTCTTCGTCTCCGCCGGCCGCACCGCAAGCGCTGAAGCCCGCGATCAAGGCAACACAGGAGACGGCAAGCGCTGCGCGCTGCACCGAAACTCGCCCCAAAACACTCCGCACAGTCGAACCGATTTGCATGCTCATCGTCCCTCCACTTCGAATACTACGCGACGTTGCTGTCGCTTGAAAAAGCGCCCGCGCGAGTCCCTCTTGGAGATTGACTAGCGCGGGCCAGTTTTCGGAAAATTCAGTGTCGGAAGCTTACTGGCGCTCGGAGGCGGCGGTAACTTCAGGCAATGATCCGAAGATCGCCGTGTATTGGCGCGAGGAGTACTGCATGCTCGAGGAACCGATCACCGCGTTCATGTCCGAGCACAAGACGTTGTAGTCCGTACCCACCGCCAAGCCGCCGGTGTCGACGACGCCGAGCAACTCGTCCGCCGTGCCTCTGAAGACGCCGGAGCCGGACGTGCCGTGGCACACTGGAACGTTGGTGTTGGTGGTGAGGCCGGTGAGGGCGCCTGAAGAACGATAGAGAACGTTCTGCTTGGAGTGTGTGGAGCGCAAGGGGAACAGCTGCAGCCGCTCTCCGAACACGTTTTGCGTGTAGTGGAAGTTGGTGCTTTCCGTCCCCTCACCATTGTAATGGCCGTAGTGACCCCAATTGAAGTCCGGTGAATACGGCATGGTGTAGGGTGTGTTCGAGGTATCCAAGTTCAGCAGTTCGTGGAACCACCAGACGTCTACCGTCGCCCCGCTGGTGTCCGACGTCGCGACCGGCACCCAGTTTTTCGGTGTTCCGCCGGGCAGGCGGCCACTGCAGTAGACCAACGCGATATCGGAATTGGTCGCACCGGCGGGGCAGTTCACGGGATTGATCGAGCAGCGCCTCTCGACCTTACAGGTGTACGGAGCCACGAGGTACCCGTCCGTGTTGCTGATCTTCACCGGCCGCGTGTAGTTCGGCCAGAGCCCGGTCACCGTCGACTGATTGATCGCCGCCGAGAGGTTCAAGTTGGTCGTGTTGTACTGCTCGAGCGTGAACGTCTGCGTCGTCGAATAGTTCTCGACGCAATGGGCAGCCGTGACCGCGCGGCGATTGGAGATGAAGGTCGCTCCACAGCTCGCGTTGATGGCCCCATCGACGATGCGGATTGCACCGGTCGACTTGCCTTTACGAGTCTGTGACGACGCTTTGATCAAGTTCACGCCGTCCGTCGTCGAAGTTTCCGAGGTGCCGACCCAGGCGATTTGCACCGCGTTTTGGGCCATGCCCAACGTGGGTTCTTCGCTCTCGCCATCGCCGGCAGCTCCGCATGCAGCGAGCAGAGTTGCCCCTGCAACCGCCGATGCGCCGAACAGCGCGACCATTACCCCGCGTCCCAAACCCTGCGATTTCAGCTTCGTCACGTATTTCATGAGCCACCCTTACGTGCGGGCTCCCCGATCCACTCGGCACCCGCGTCCCAACCTGGGGCAACCCACTAGCATCCTTGGTGTCGAATCAGAAATTGCTTTTTTCGTCACGCGTCGGCCGGACGCTCGGTGTGGTGCGACTGACGAGAATGGACAGGTACGATCCGAGCATCCCGCATGCGTAAGCGCTCCGCTCGGATCGAGCGCGATCAGCTCAGAAGGAGTGAAAGGTCTCGCCGTCGAACCAGAGCATGAATTGCTCACCGCACGCGTACTTGCGAAAGTCCTTGTCTGCCACGGCCAGAAACACCTCTTTGGAGGAAAGGCCCCACATTCCGCTGGTGATCACGCGTGACATGGAAGGGTCGACGTTGGGCGGCAGCGTGATCAAGAGCTCTGCCTCGTCGCCCTTCAGACGACCCATCTCGATGCGCGTGCGAAAGAAAAGGTCCCCATCCTTACTGCCCCACAGCTGCGCGATGCCCGCGCCACTCACGTCCTCACTGCCCGTCTCGACGACCTTCCAAGTTGCTCCGTCGTAGTGAACGAGCTGCTTGGCCTGGCTGCCCAGCCAAATGTCATCGGCTGAAAAGCCCCACACCGCAGAGTAGTCGCCCGCGGGCACGTCCTCGAGGTGAACGAACGCGTCATCGCCCGTACTCTTGCGATAGACTGCCTGATTTTGGCCCACGACGATGATCGTGTCTTGGTCCGCCCAGACCTCTTGTACGGGCTCGGGAAGGGCCGCGAACGTCGACCACTTGTCGTCCTTGAACCGGTACAGCGAGTCGGCGCCCAGCGCATAGGCGACGTCGGACCCGACTACGAACGGACGCCCGACCTCGAGCTCCGCTTCGAGGTCGGCCGACCCATCGAGACCGATACGCCACAGGCCCGTTTTTGCGTCGAGGAAGCCGGAAATCAGCAACGGTCCAGCGTCGAAGCCGGTGAGGTGCAATGAGCCGGTCGAGCCCATGCCGCTGCCCGGTGGCAAGGCATAGAGCAGCTGCCAGCCGCTGCCGTCGTTGAATTGCAGCGAGAGACCCTGCTTGCCGCACGCATCACCGGCAAGCACGTTGCAAACGGCCGAGAAGATGCCAAACACTCCGCGCTCGTCGGCCCAGACGTCGAACGCGTCTTGGCGTCCCTGATGTGCTTCGCAGAGGGGCGTGGTGCTATCGCGCCAGCCGGGTGTGCCGACCGGGAACGGCGGATCCCAAGCCGGGCGCGGTGGACGATTATCCGCCGGCACATTGGACGCTGCCCCGCCGCTGTGCGTAACGCCCGCCGAGCCGGCACTCGAGCCCGCGTGGCCGCCGATGGAGCCGCCTTTTCCGCCGTTATTGGCCCTCCCAGCGTTGGATGCGCCGGCATCCCCGGAGCTCTCGCCTGCCTCGCCAGCAGCGCCCGCCTGCGGGGCGTCTCCCTGGACCGCCGAGCCGCAACCCACGGCAACTACGGCCGCCAACAAAGCAAAGAAGCAAACCCGTCCCGAACCAAGCATTACTCGTCCCTCAGAATGTTCTGACTGCCCGACGTGCGGACCGAGCCCCGGTCCCGAGCGGAAGCTAACATGCTGGGTCGCGACTCGCTACGTGTCGACCACGCGCGCAGCTGGGGCAACTTCGAGCGCGGTGCGCTTCAGCGACGCGTGGCGGGCGAGGCGGCCGAATCGCAAACTTGCTTTGCGCGCTTGCCCGCCGGTGATTGCGGCGAAAGGCGAGCGAGCTGAGCGCTGCCTTCGGCGATCCGCCCGGACGAGCAAAGCGCTTGCGCCTTGGCCGCGCGTCGCTCCTCGCTCAGGGTCCCGTTGGGGAACTGCCGCTGGTGCTCATCGAGCGCCTTCAATGCTTCAGCGATGCGGCCATTGTTGAGCGCGGACGTTGCTCGTGACAAGAGAGCAACCTCCAACACGAGCTGATCGGGTTGGGGGCGCGTGCCCGTCGAATTTGCAGACGGAACAGGGCGTGCCGATGGGCTGGGTTCAGCGGCCAGCACTGGCGCTTCTGGCGCAGTTACGGGCTCTTCGTTTGGCGAAGGGGAAAGTGCAGACGACACGACGGCGGGCCGCTGTGTGTCGAGCGGCGTGTGCTGTGCAATTGGCTTCGGCGCGGGCCGCAAAGCGAAGAACAATGCGCCGCCGATCACACACACGCCAATTGCTGGCGATACCAAGCGCCAACCGATGGCGCGAGGAGTTGCTGGCGCAGTGACGTCCGGCGGCAGCGCGGCCGCTCCGAGACGTGCTCGGAGCGCGGCTTCGACTCGCTCGAGATCCGAGTCCGTACCCCGAATTGCACTGCGCCCGGCTTCGACTACGGCACTGGCTTTCGGACCGAGTGTTGCCATGAGAATCATGTTCCTCCGCTCCGATCTCCGCGTCGTGCCAGCGCGGCCTCGAACGCTTGCCTCGCTGCGCGCAGGCGCGAATACGCCGTGTTCAACGGGATCCCGAGAATCTCGGCCGCTTCGGGCACGGTCAATTCGTCGATCTCGATCAGCGCGAAGACTTCTCGCTTGGGCTCGTCCAACTCGGCGAGCAAGCTCGCCAAGAGCTCGAGATCCGCGTTCGTCTTCAGATGCTCGAAAGGCGTCGGTTCTTGCGACGCGGCCTCTGCAGACGCATCATCCGTCATGCCCGCCGCTCGTTGGGTTCGCAGCGCACGCCGGTAGTTGCTTGCCGTGCGTCTGACTACGCCATAAATCCAGCTATGCAGGGCCTCGGGTCGCTCCAAGCTATCGAGTTTGGCGTGAATCACGATGAACACTTCCTGAACGAGGTCGTCCATCGCGTCGGGTGGGACGCCGAAACGCTGCGCCGACGACCAAACGAAGTGGAAGTAGTGCCGGTAGATCGCTTTGAATGAAGGCACGGGTGGTGGAAAGCTGTGACTGCCGGGCTTTTCTCGGTCCGAGACCCGAGCGCTGGTTGCGCTTGCACTTGGCCCTGCGGTCTTCATTCGCTGATCTACTGGCGCTGGGTCGCGCGGTCCGTCAAAAAATCCACTCGGACCCGAGTGTCGCTATGAGCGCGGCAGGAAGTAAGCGCTCGACGGGCCCGATTCGATCGACCGAAAGCAGGGGCTGAGACATTTGGATTTGGCCGTCGAGGCCGAGAAATAGGCTGAACCAGGGGGTGATTCGGGCGCGCCCCTGCGCCCCCACGGAAGCCGCGAACCACGTCACGGTGCCCGTTCGAGCACCGACGTGTGCGCCGGTGCCGCGCGCCGAGATATGTTGGAGGGTGAGCGACATGCAGGGCGACAGTTCGAACCAGGACAGCACGGCGGCGCGGCAGGCGAGCAGAGTTGCGCTCGTTCGGTCGATATCGGCGCCATATTGCTGCTGTGCGTCGTTGGCCGAAGAGTGTTGAGGAAACCATAGGCTGCCCTTGGCCAAGAAGCGCCAACGATCGAACGACGCTCCCGCGGCAACTGCCAGGCCGAGGCTCGGCTGATGCAAAGGGCCGACGCCGAGCTCGATTTGGGGCAATTGGAGCAAGAGGTGCCAGCGGCGCTCGGGCTGATGATCCGCTTCTGACGCTTTTGATGACGGGCCCTGTAGTTCCACTGTCGCGGGTGCGGTATTGCTCGCCGCATGCGCCGTCGCATCGCTGCCTTTCGTCGCAGAATCGTCCGCGTTTGCGCCGGCCAGATCCTGCTCCGTGAGCGGCTCGGAAGCGTTGAGCAACAAGACCAGCGTGACGGCGGCCGCGCCCGCCAACCCGCTGCATGTCTTGCCGTCCATATTCCGTTCTCCGGCCAAGCTGCCGCTGCGCACGAGCAAGCGCAGGTGCAGACCGCCGTCGTCGTTGCGCGTGATGGTTGCTTCCGCGTGCAGCGGTTGCGCGTTGGGTTTCAGCGGACCCGCCAGCTTTCGTAGACGGGCCCGCACCACTTCGACTCGCGGGCACTCGGCGGGCGCATTCCACTCGAGCTCGATGGGTTCGGAAGGCTGAGCCGAGGCAAGCTCTGGCGCGCCCAGCACCAGCAAGAAAGCGAGCCCCAGCTGCGCCAACGAGCGTCTACGGCGTGCTGATCGAGACGTCATCGACGTAGACGGTAGAGGCCGCCGGGACCAACCCGGAGGCTAGGTTTCCAACATACCATTGACCCAGCACCCAATCGCCGAGCACGACGTTGCTTGCGGCGAAGATTGGCTGATCGTCTTGATACAGGCGGACGTCACCGGTCGTGGCCGTGGTTCGCTCGACATAGAGCCGGATACGAAACCATTCACCAATTGGGATCAGGGGCGCTGCTGCAGAGCCTCCGATCTGAGCGTGAGCAGGGGGGCCGTAGACCGCGAGTTGAAGCCCGCCTTTGGCGCTGATCAGCGAGACATCCAGGAGCCCATCGATGTGATCCCAGTCGACGCCGCCGTTGAAATGAAACAGGTTCCAATTGCCAATGCGCGTGGCGAGGGTGGGGATGTAGTACCATGCGCTGTAGTACGCAGCTGCGGGCAGGGCACCTTGGCGAACGCAGCGCGCTTGGTAGGTGGTCGGGTCATCGCTGGTGATGGTGAATGCAGCGGCGTGCTGCCCCGAGTGATGCGGTGAAGCCACGACTTCGAAGCTCCCCGGGGCATCGGGGTAACAGTAGCCCCCGGGGCGGCGGTAGTCGCAAAATCGATTCTCGAAGCCGGTCGACCAAGCTGCGGTGATGGGCGGGCTCGCGTCCACATTCTCGTCAGTCGCCGGATCTTCCGAGCCGTCTTCGGAGCACGTTCGCGTGCCGATACTGACGTTCGGCCGGCAAGCGCTCAGCCCGCACGATAAGGCCAGCACCGCGCACCATGCAGCCGCTTCGAGGTGCCGAGTCACACCCTATTGTCGAAGGGAAACAGCGCCGTGTCATCCACAAGCAATCTTGGCGGAGACGAAAGATTGCGTGACGGAATTTCGCGCGTCGTGACAGGGGCGACGCCGGATCCGAGTCGGACTGCAGACGCGAGTTTGCCCCGTTGGCTGAATCCAGAATTTTTCTGACGGATCGGCGAAGGCAGCGCCAGTGTGGGTAAGCGGTGATTGAAAGAGCTCACCCCACGAGGTCACGGACATGAAATCTATCGCACTGACGTCGGTCCTGTTGTTGTCGCTTGGCGTGGGACACTGGGGTTGCTCTTCGAGCACTTCGGACAACCCCGGGAGCGCGGGCGGAGCAGGTGGCCGCGGCGTGGCAGGCGGCGGCGGTAGTGCCGCGGGGAGCACGCATAGCGGTGGGACCGCGGCGGGCGGCGGCGCTTCGGGCGGGCAGCCCTCAGCTCAGGGTGGGACCTATAGTGGCGGCGCGGGAGGAGCGGGCAGCGCGGGAGGAGCGGGCAGCGCAGCACCCGCGGGCGGTGCGGGGCCCATGGGCGGAGCTGGCCCGACGGGCGGCGCGGGCGCTGCCGGCGGCGGCATCGTTGGCGAGATGCCCTTGGTCTACGACAAGGAGGACACCGGCTCGGCTTGCGCCAAGCTGCCAGCTCCTCCTGCGTTCAGCGCCCTGACACCGATCACGAATCTGCCCGACCCATTCTTGATGACGGGTGGCACTCGGATCTCCACTCGCGAGCAATGGGCCTGTCGGCGCGCAGAGATCTCCTCCCAGATCCAGTATTGGGGCTCTGGGCCCAAGGGCGCCCCACCGAGCAACCTGACCGCCACCTTCGCGAACAACAAGCTCACGGTGGTTGCGACTCAAGGCTCGACCTCGATCACTCTCAGTTCGACCATCACCGTGCCGAGTGGAGCGGGGCCTTTTCCGCTCGTCATCGGCATGAATAGCGCGACGGGCAGCTTGCCCTCGAGTCTCTTTGCCGGGGTCGCGACCATGGTCTTCACTGACTCTCAATTGGTAGCGAACAATTTCAACGTGACCCGCGGTGCGGGCGATTACTTCAAGGCGTACCCGGATACCAATACGGGCGCGATGATCGAATGGGCGTGGGGCGTGAGCCGTTTGATCGACGGCTTGTACAAGACCGCCGATCAAAACAAGATCGATCTGAAGCGCATCGCCGTCACCGGCTGTTCCTTCCAAGGTAAAATGGCGCTGTACGCCGGGGCCTTCGACGAACGCATCGCGCTCGTGATTCCCCAAGAATCAGGAGGTGGCGGCGAAGCTTCTTGGCGTTTCATGGCCACCCAAACCGGGACCGAGGATCTGGAGGCTGCGCAAGGCACGGCCTGGTACGCCAAAAATCTTCTCCAATTCAAGAACGCCGACGCAGCCAAGCTGCCGTACGATCAGCACGAACTCGTGGCCATGATCGCCCCTCGGGCGGTGTTGGCCATCCAAAACACGGCCATCGATCGCCTGGGATCCCAAGCCGGCTCCGTTTCGATGAAGGCCGCCACCGAGGTCTACAAAGCGCTCGGAATTCCGGACCGCATCGGCTTCACGCAAGCCGCAGCATCCGGACACTGCTCGTTTCCGTCGAGCCAGGGGGCGGATGTGACGGCTTTCGTGGACAAGTTCCTGCGCGGGAAAACCAGTGCGAACACGACCATCGCGAAGACCACTTACACCACTGACATGAGCAAGTGGATCACCTGGGCGACACCACAGCTTCAATGAAACATCAGCACGATCTTCGCGCATCCGGTGGGCGCCGCTTCCTGGTCGCTGCGCTCCTTCTAGGCTCGGCATGCACCAGCGCGGGTCAGCCCAGTGCGGGCGCTGGTGGCGGTGATCCCGGCAATGCCGGCCGAACGGGGAGCGTGGGCGGAGCGAGCGCTAGTGCGGGTTCTCCGTCGTCGACGGGCGGGCTCGGTGGTGCCCCTTCATTTGGCGGAAGTGACAGCGTGGCCGGAGCGGGCGCAGCCATCTCCGGCTCCGCCGGCGCAAGCGGCGCGGCAAATTCGGCGGGAAATGGCGGTGCCGCGGGTTCGGGCGGAAGCGGCGGCTCTCGGGCACTTCGGACTCCCGCCTACAACGGCCTGCGCGGTGAGTCCTTCAACGGCGGCTGGAAGTTCAACCGCGGCGACGTAACCGATGGACAGAGCACTACGTTCAACGATTCGGCATGGCGCGCCGTCACTCTGCCGCACGACTGGAGCATCGAGCTCGCGTTCAGTAGCAGCTCGCCGTCGGGATCGAATGGCGGTTATCTAGATGGTGGGATCGGCTGGTACCGAAAGGCGTTCACGCTTGGCCAAGCTTCCGCTGGCAAGCGCATCCTCGTCGCCTTCGACGGCGTGTACATGAACAGCCAGGTGTGGATCAACGGCACCTCGCTCGGCACGCGCCCGTACGGCTACTCGACGTTCGAATACGACCTCACCCCGTACCTGAAGTTCGACGGCAGCAGCAACGTGATCGCCGTGAAGGTCAACAACAAGCAGCCAAATAGCCGCTTTTATTCGGGCAGCGGCATCTATCGCAATGTTTGGCTGACCCAGGTCGATCCCATTCATGTGCCGAACAGCGGCGTGTTCGTCTCGCCGGTAGTCAGCGGAGGGGCTGCCACTGTGTCGGTCGCCACAGACGTGCACAATCAATCCAGCGGCTCCGCATCGCTGAGCATCAGCACGACCATCACCGGCCCCGATGGCGCGACCGTCGCGTCCAACGACAGCCCGGTCACGGCCGTAGCTGCTGCAGCGACGGTCACGGTGCAGCAGACTCTCGCCGTCCCTTCGCCGCAACTCTGGTCCGTATCCACGCCGACGCTGTATCGCGTGCGGGTCGACGTCAAAGTGGGCGGAGCTACCGTGGACAGCTACGTCAGCGCGATGGGCATTCGCAGCGCGACGTTCAGCGCCACGACCGGTTTTGCGCTGAATGGTCAGGGCATGAAGCTGCGCGGGGTGAACATGCATCACGACTTGGGCGCGCTCGGTGCAGCCGTGAATTATCGGGCGATCGAGCGCCAGGTCGAGATCCTGAAAGGCATGGGTGTGAATGCGATCCGGACATCGCACAACCCGCCCGCGCCCGAGCTACTCGAGATCAGTGATCGCCTCGGCGTACTGATCCTCGACGAAGCGTTCGACACTTGGGAGCAGACCAAGACCGCCAACGACTACGGTGTGTCCTTCGAGGATTGGGCGCAGCGGGACATCCAAGCCATGGTCATGCGCGATCGCAATCATCCCAGCATCATCCTTTGGAGCATTGGCAATGAAGTCGGCGGAGCGACCACCGCCACCGCTACCAAGCTGAAAAATTGGGTCTTGGAGCTGGACAACACGCGAGCGATCACTTGGGCGTCCAACAAGATGGGCGGCCCCCACGTCTCCGAGGGAGACGACCGCGCCGTAGCCGATCTGCTGGATGTAGCGGGTTACAACTATGCGCCGTATGCCGGTAACTACGACTCGGATCACACCGCCAAGCCCGGCTGGAAGCTGCTCGGGACCGAGATTGCGGCCGCCGTTCGTACGCGCGGCGTCTACCATACGCCTGCGAACAAGGTCACGCTGGCCACCAGCCAATCGAGCGCGGATCGGCAGTGCTCGTCTTACGACAACGAGGCCACGGGTTTCGGTGCCACGGCCGAGAGCTCGTACAAGTACGACAATGACCGCGCCTTCGTGTCCGGTTCGTTCATCTGGGCCGGCTTCGACTACATCGGTGAGCCCACTCCGTATTCTTCGTGGCCGTCCAAGAGCTCGTACTTCGGTGCCATCGACACCGCGGGCTTCCCGAAAGACGTTTACTACTTCTACAAGAGCGTGTGGACCAGCGCGCCCATGGTGCACCTGTTGCCGCATTGGAACTGGAGCACCGGCAGCACGGTCACGGTGTACGCGTACAACAATTGCGATAGTGTAGAGCTGTTCCTGAACGACCAGTCCCAGGGCGTGAAGAGCGCAGTTGCCCCTGCGCTGCACGTAGAATGGGCCGTCCCCTGGGCGTCCGGCACGCTGCGCGCCGACTGCAAGAGGGGCGCGAGCGTCGTCGCGATGGATACCGTCAAGACCGCGGGTGCGGCCGCAAGGCTCGCGCTGTCCGCAGATCGAAGCCAGATTCATGCCGACGGCCAAGACTTGGTCTTCGTCACCACTGACGTGCAAGACGCGAACGGCGTGTTCGTGCCCTCCGGGAACGCTTCGATCACGTTCTCTGTCGCCGGCCCCGGACAACTCGTTGGTTTGGACAATGGCGACCCCACTGACACAACGTCGCACAAGGGGACGACCCGCAAGGCCTTCAACGGCAAAGCGTTGGCCATCGTGCGCTCCACGGGAGCCGCGGGTGAGATCACGATCACGGCGAGCGCAAGCGGGCTCACCGCGACGCCGATTTTAGTCACCGCGCAAGCCGTACCCTGAGGCGCCGCGATCGGCGGACCGCGGCGAGCCATTGGCGACTACTCTCGCTCCCGTCCATCTGGTAAGACGCGAGGGCGATGGATCTACGCAAGGTAGCGCTGGTCGGCGGAATGCTCGTCGCGTGCGCGGGCGGGAACGGCGTGAATGCGCCCGTGCCGTCCCAGCCCACGAACATTGCGACACCCCAAGCGAGTGCAATCGCGTCCGCGCCAGAGGCGCCGCGTAGCGCCGCTCGCTCGAAGGTTCCGCCAGCGACCGCGTATTTCAATCGGCTGGCAGTCACGGACACCCGTAGTTGCTATGTCTCGCCTTCGGGCAAGCTTGCTTGTTGGGGTGACACGCAGCGGCGCGACGAAGGCGTCAAATATTTGGAGGCCGCGGCCAACGGCGACACGCTCTGCCTGGTTCGCGAAGGCGGCAGCATCGATTGCGTGGAAGGCGCGAAGGAACGCTACGTCAGCGGCGAAGGCCAGCAGATCACCGTTCGCTCCGACGGCAAGGTGTGCTCCATCGCAATGAACGGCGGATTTGGCTGCGGTGCGCCGAACCCGAGCATCCAACTGATCGATCTCGTCGGCGCGTTCGGCCTGACTCCGGATCATGACGTCGTCGGCCAAGACCACAAGCTGTTGCCGTTGCCACAGAAGGTGGTCACGTTCACGCAATCGGGCTGTTTCCTCTTCTTCGACGGCAGCCTGAAGTGCCAGTACCCGCCTGACCGCTGGAGTGCAGTGCCGAAGCGAGCGCAATGGCTCTTTGCGGGGCGCGAAGAGTCGACCTGTGCCGTGCTCGATGCGGGTCGCATCGAGTGCTTCGGTGGCCCAATCACGTTCTCGGGGCCGCGGCAGCGGCTGATCGCGGCGAGCTTCTCCAAGCTTCATGCCTGCGGCATCACCGAGGCCGAGAAAGTGATTTGCTGGGGGCTCGCCACCGCCGCTGCCTATCCGCCCGAAGACATCGGTAGCTACTTGGGCTCGTTGAGCTATCCAGTGGGTCCGGGGTTGTTCGGCAACGCCGATGGTCCAGCCTCGCTGACGAACAACCGCTTGGCCCCGGCGGCGACTTGCAAGCGCATCTCGCTCGATGCGGTGGACGAGAAACGGCGCGCCCAGCTGCTCGACTTTTTCCGCCGCCAGAACACCAACGCTTTGGCCTTCCACGACGCAGTCAACATTGCGAGCCCAGCCCAGCTCGTCGCCGCGTTCGCGCGGCGCGAGCCCGTCGTTTACGCTTGCGGCGATTCGGTGGAGACGAGCATCAGCTTCGTGCCTAAGTCTTGGAATGGGCCGAGCAATATGCTGCCGAGCAGCCGCTTCGACCTGCGGCTGCGCTTGGGCAATGGTCCCCTCGCGTTCCGCGATTTCGAGGCCAGCCACGCTTCACTCCGGCAACTCGACGCCGTGTTGGCAGACGGCTACTCTCCGGCCCGATCGAACGAGGCCGCCAGCGCAGCCGTGACCACCGCTTGGCACGCGAAGGCGATCGCTTATTTCGAGCCCAGCAAGGCGGGCTCGAACGGGCTGGACAATCAGTCGCGAAGCGGCTTCACCATCGCCGCCGGCAAAGAGACGTTGTTCGATTTTCAGATGATCCCCGGCGACGGCCTGCAAGACTTGTTTCGCTACGACAGCTTCGCGACTCTGATGTACTAGTCGGGGAGTTGGGCCAAAAGCGCGATAAAAGCCGAGGATTCGAAAGGCGCAAAGGTCGATGCTGTTCGTTGCCCTCAGTTGTTTGCAAGGCCGCACCCAGTGCGAAGCCTTCGCGGAGCTCGCTCGTTTGCCGGTGGCTGGCATTCAGCTCACGCCTGGCAACCTGCCATCACCGGGCTTCCGTGAGCTGGTCCACGCGTACGACCGCCAGGTTCGTTACCATCACTCGTTCAGCTGGCAGCACTACCGTGCACAGGTTTACGACGCCGCGGGCCGAACGCCGAAGTTGCCGCGAGCCTGGTCGATTCACCCGCCCGAGGCGAAGCACCCGGTAAAGTTCGAGGCCTGGCTCGGCGGCGCGCTCGAGGTCGACGCGCTGTGCGAGCTGATGTACCCCGGCTACTTGCTCGGCCAAGATGCCCAAATTGTGGACGCTATTGCGAGCGGTCTGCGCTTGGCGGTCGACATTTCGCACCTGCACATTCAGCGCACCCGCGGAGATTTGAGCGAGGCGACGCTGTCCAAACTGCTCGACTACCCGCGGATCGAAGAGGTCCACGTGTCACATAACCTCGGCCGCGCCGACAGCCACTTGTTACTGCAGACGGACACGCCTTGGCTCGCCTGGGCGCGAGAACGTAGGCGCGGGGGCGTCCCGCTCGTCTTCGAAAGCCGCATGCACGACCGCCAAGAACGCTGGGCCGCGCAACTCGAGCTCTTGCAATGACCGAAGAACGACCGACATCCCGAGAGCTGCGCCGAACCTTCGAGCATGACTATGCGCTGCCGCTTGCGCGCGCGATCTTCGAGCTCGAGCCGCGCTGCCAAAGTGTGCTCATCACGGTCGGTCAGTATTGGTGCGACGAGGCCACCGACGCCGTCCACAGCGAGGCGGTTGCTTGTACCGAGCGCGAGCCGATCTGGCCGCTCGCGGGCCAGGCCCGCCCGGGCGCAATCGGAGACGCCGCGGCGCTGGCCGAAGCGCTCGAGTGGCAGGCCAAAGAAGCCCCTCACGACCCCGGGGATCTCAACGAAGCGCAGTACGAGTTGCGGAGGGACGCCTGCAAGCAAGCGTTTGGGCAGGAGTACTTCAGCGTCTTGGACGACAACTCCGACATGATCGTCGCGTTCGCTTCCTATTGCCGTGAGGTGAGCGATCAGGAACAGCCGCGCTGGCGCGCGCACACGCCGTACGGTTTGGTCCGTCGCCCGCTCACCGCCGAGCCGCCGAGCTTCGAGGTGGTTGGCCCAATGTATCGGCCACAGTGGGAAGACCGCTGGGACGTGCTCGAGAAAGACGGCATCATTTCGGATTGGGACGACGGTCCGGCGGAGCCCGCGGTCAGCGGAGCCGTGACCGCTGAGCTCGCGGCAACGCCAATCGCGCAGCGTCCAGAGGGTCGGAGCCGGGCGGCATCGCGGCGGCCCGTTTATCGCGTGTTGCTGTTCGCGCTGTTGATTCTCGCGATCGTTGCCGTGCGCGCCTGCTTGGGGCGCTAGCGGATCCTCATTCAACGCGAAAGACAGCTCGCGCTCACCAGCGTCCACGTTGGCGACGTTCCGAGCAATTGTAGGCCCTGAGCCGTCATCACGACTTGGTCTCCCGAGCGGAATAGGACGAGCCGCTTACCTTCGTCGAAGGAGCCATCACCACGTCCGAGCAGTTCGAGCATGCCGTGCTCTCGCCGGAGCTCGAGATCGAGTTTGCCGTCGGCGTTCAGATCAGCGGCAAATAGTCCGGTGCCGGGCAGCGTCACCCCGGGTTCGAAGCGCCCGGCGCGGACACCCAACTGAAGCTCGACGGAGTCCCCGTGCTGCAACGCGAGATCGAGGAGCCCGTCGCGGTTGAAGTCGGCCGCGCTGAGCAGCGACCCTGCGAAACTTTGCTGTAAGGTCCAAGTGTCGCCGCTGCGGGTGTACGAGCTGACTTGCGGTGTCGCCTCCGCGAGCACCAGCTGCAACGCTCCGTCGCGTGCGCGAGAGACCACCGCCCCGATGGTGTCCGTGAACCCCGCGCTGATCGGAGTGGAGGATTCGAGCCCGAACTCGACCGCTGCAAAATCGTGCGCGCTGCTCAGCCACTGGTAACGCCCGAGCTCGTTCTCGAGCACGAGGTCCGCGACGCCATCACTGTCCAAATCGCCCGCGCCGAGCAGCCGAACGGCGCTGATTGGCAGACTCCGAGGCGCGCGAAACGAGCCATCCCCGTTGCCGAACTGCACGTCCACTCGGTCGGGGCCGATCACGACCAGATCGAGCCGGTCATCGTTGTCCAACTGCTCGAGCCGAAAATCCCCGGGGAACGAGCTGAGCGTCGTCCCACTCGAGAAGCCGCCGGCGGGCAAGCCAAGTGACGCGACGAGCAAGTTCCCGTTCGTGTAGACCAAGTCCGATAGCCCATCGCGGTTCAGATCCGCGACGCGCAAGGAGCTGCGTGGGATGTCGGGCAGATCGCTCACACAGTCGATTTGATCTTGCGATTGGCAGACGTGGCTTTGCCCATCGGGTCGGGTGGAGCACAGCGGCGTATCCGTTGGGCATGCCCGCTCGTCGTCGTACTCGAAACCCTCGCCGCCCTGGCAGCTTACCGAGTGGTTCGCATCGGAACAGGCCCCTGCTACGTCGTAGCCAATCCCGGTGGGGTGTCGCCCATTGGAGCATTGGCTACCGAACGAGCAGGCTTGCAGCGAGGCTAGCAACATCGTCCAAGCGCAAAGCCCAGCGCTGACGCAAAGCCACCACCAGTGTCGTCGTTCAGCGACAGGCTCCGGCTTTTTCTCGGCGCTTTTTGGCTCGATCGCGTGCATCGAGCCAGGGCTGTGCACAGGCCGTACCAGCGCGCTGCGAGGTGCTGCGCGCTGATTCGAGGTGCGTGGCCTTACCTGCGATCGCCCGCCCTCAGGGGCAGGCAAGCGAGAAACTCAGTAAACCGCGGCGACGAGCTCGGCGCTCTCGTCGTCGTTGAAGTCAGAGGCGAGGGCATAGCCGACACCGCGGTGTTCGGCGGCGGCGATCGAGACGCCGCGGCGGGTGCCGACGTACACGTGCTCGTTGCGCACGGTGCGTGCTGTTAGACGGCTCTCGATTGGTACGCGCGTGGAGTTGTAGACGTAGAGCGTGACGTGGCGGCCGCCCATCGTGTAGCGCAGCGACGCGGCGTGCTGATTGTTGACGGGGACGACGTTGGCGCCTTCCCAGCGCGCGCCGTAGGCCTTGAGGCTCGGCAAGTTCAAGGGCACGCCCACCTCTGGCTCGAGCTGGCTGAGCAGCGCGGGCTCGGTGACGCGCGGACCACGCGCGTTCATGTGGTGGTCGACGAGCTCTTCCAGCAGCTGATCGGCGGTGCTCAGGCGCGCTTCGACGGGGTTGCCCTCATTGCGATTCTGCTGCTTGCTGGTGGAAGCAGCCCAGACCAAGGTCAGCGCGGCAGCCGCGGCCACGGGCACCACGCTGCGCCAGGAGAGCATGCGTGAGTGCTGAGCTTCACGTTCGACGACCTGGTCGACCGTTTCTTCACGCTGCGCTTCGGCGCGCAGGGCGGCCGCGATGCGATCTTCGAAGCCAGGCATCACGGGAGCGGCCGCGCGGACCGCGCTGCGCACGCTGACGTGCATGGCTTGGTTCAGCCGCACGCGCTCACCACAGGTGTCGCAGTCGACCAAGTGCTGCTCGACTTCGAGCAGCTTGTCAGCGGCGAGCTCTTCGTCTCCGAAGGCTTCGAGCAACGGAGAGATCTGGCGACAAGAAGAAGAGGTCATGAGCGGGCCACTCGCTTTTCGCGGTATTGAGACAAATCAATCACCGGTTCTTGTTTCGGAGGCGTGTCCCCCACGAGCGCTTCTGGACCGACGATACCGAGCGCCCGAGCATGTTCGTACAAGCGGCCTTTGAGCAGGCGGCGGCCGCGGTGCAGGCGCGACATCACGGTGCCGATTGGGCAGCCCATGATGTCCGCGATCTCCTTGTAGGAGAGCTCTTCGACGTCCGACAGGACGACGGCCAAGCGAAACTCTTCCGGTAGCTCGTCCAAGATGCGCTTGATCTCTTTTTCGAGCATCGGGCGCAGCGCTTGGGACTCTGGATCGCGCATCGACTCCATGGTCGAGGCGCTGATCCAGCCGTCTGCCAGCGGATCGGCATCCGGACCATCCAACACGCTGCGCTCGAGACCGCCGCGGCGGTAGCGATTGATGAACGTGTTGGTCAGGATGCGCAGCAGCCACGCGCGCATGTTGGTGCCGGCCTCGAACTGGTCACGCGCGCGCATGGCCTTGAGCAAGGTGTCCTGCACGAGGTCTTGGGCGTCTGCCGGGTTCCGGGTCAGGCGCGACGCGACACCGAGGAGCGCGCTCAGCTGAGCGATCGCCTGGGTCTCGAATTCTCGCGCCGAAATGCTGACTTTGCGGCTCATTGGGTTCCCTTAGCCAACCGGACGCCTAGGCTAGCTATTCCCGATTTTCAGGAGCTTTGCCCTGGTTCTTTTCCAGGTTTTCAAGGCGTTCGGAAAGACGCTTTACTTCTTGCTCGAGGTCACGGAAGGCCGCGAAATTCGGTAGAACTGCGCGAATTCGCTCATCAATCGTAGTTTGCCACTGTTCCAGTGTGGCGCGAAACCCCTTGCCCTCTTTGCCCTGGGACATCTCGTCTTCCTCTCGTGGCGGTATCGAAGACACCGATGACGCTGATGATACCGATGCGACGGGGGGCCCCGGCGGGACCGAACCCGACGCTTCTTCCCCCTCTTTGAGCGGCATCAGCTTGCCGATGGGGCCCTCCCGGAGCTGAGTCAGGATCCGCTCGCCCTTGTTCCGGATCAGCGCCTTCAGCGTGGAGAGCGGGATACCGCGCGGCTTAGCGCGCAGCTCCTCGGAGATAATCAGCGCCAGCGTGACGTCGGTTTTGTCTTCCTTCGTCGCGTTGTCGATGATTTGCACTTCCTCGCCCTCACGGATCATCTCCGCGATTTGGAGCAGCGTGACGTAGCTCGAACCCTTGGTGTCATACAGCTTGCGGTTCGAGTAGCGCTTGATGATCCGCCGGTTCGCCGAAGGGGGTGCGCTGTCCGAGATTTCACCGCTAACCATGTTTTTTCACCAGCCTGAGCCCTCTAAGCATGGCGCACGGCGTCAAGCAGGTCAAAGGTTTGCGTGCAGGTTTCGCGGCGCGACGCCTCGCGCTGCACGCGCCTCGCGCGATACCTACAGTGTCCCCTCACGGTCCCCTGGGTCTTTTTTGATGGTCACGCGCGCCGGCCGATCGCGTCCCAGCCTTCGGCGGCGCGGACGGCTTCCGAGAGCCAGGGCTTTGGGCGAACCCAACGCTACCGGCCGCACGGCGCATTGAGCCTCGCAGCGGCTCCCAGAGTTTTAACCGCCAAGCCGCAAAGTCCTCATCGCGGCACATCACTCGAGCTACCCACCTCGAGCGGCAAAAAGAGTTTGGGGTTCGCTGGGTGCGGCGAGTGCTCGCATTATTGATGGCCGTCGGCGCGCTGTACGAATCCCAGATTTTTTGAGTGCAGAGCCGCAGAGGGCACAGAGAGGGAAGAGAGAAGGGTTTTTGGGGTTAATGATTCGAGTCTCAGAGCGCTTTGTTCAGCGCGAAAGCGCCGGCGCGAGCGACCCCAACTCTCCCTCGTCTTTTCTGATCTCTGCGACTCTGTCGCTCTGTGCTCAAAATTTCTGAGCCGCGCAGCGCCGCCACGTGCTCGTTCAAGCCGCGAAATCCTCGCCGCGGGCAACCCCAACTCTCGCTCGTCTTTTCTGATCTCTGCCGCTCTGCCGCTCTGCGGTCAAAATCTCTGGGAGCCGCGCAGCGCCGCCACCTGCTCGTTCAGAGCGCGGAATCGTCGCCTCGAGCAAACCCAAATCTTTCCGCGAGCTCTGCGGTGGACAGCACGCGAGCTCAGCCGCGATGAGGACTTTGCGGCTTTGCGGTTAAGAATCCGGGAGCCGTTCGCGCCGGGATCTGGGCGCGCGCGCGCGTAATTGGTGCGCTGCGTGAGGGCGCGACGCGCGGGTACAAGGCGGCGCTGAGAGGTGCGATGCGGGAGCGCGGGCGCCCCCTCTCTCAAGCCGATTGGCGCAGCGTCTGACGCGGGATTTGGTAGCCCTCGAGTTCGGATTCGCACATCTCGAGCACGAATTCGAGGAAGCCGGTGAACGAGTCGCGGCGCACGCCGATTTCGTTCACCCAGGCCACGACTTCGCATTCGCCGTCGGCGCGGATCACGCTCGGATTGAACGCAAACAGCGTAGTGCCTTGTAGGTCGATACCGAAGGGAACGATGGGCGGGCGTTGCACGCGGGAAGGGGGAGCCAAGTGCGGGACCGGCGTTTCCGCGGCTTCGAACACGGCGCGGGCCATGTCGTCGTACATGCGCTTGCCGAGGTTGGCGGTGCCGAGCAAGGTGGCGCCCTCGAAGAAGCGCGGCCAGCCGTCGTGCTGCGCTAGGAACGCTTTGTAGGAGGGCGGCAGGCGGTGCGTGATGCGCGCTTCCACGGCGGCAATGGCGCTGGCCGAGGCGCTGGGGTTCGGCACCAAGCTGATGTCTCGGTACGGCGCGACGCGCAGGATTTCGGTTTGAATTGCCTTGATACGCGTCAAAAGACTCGAGAAATTCGCCATTTTGTCCTCGTCAGACTCGCGCTTGGTCGAGCTGGGTCCACCAAAGCACAGTGCGCTCGCTCGACCCAAAATTTTGGCGTACGGCACCGGTTGTTGGTCCCGCGCGCGGCACTCGCGGTAAGGGCCACTGGGTGCGTCTCTCCGTCACTGATGCCCTGCTGCGCGGGACTAGGCCGTTCGCTTTGCTCGCGCTGGCACTGAGCTCGGGCTGCAACGCGCACGACAGTTCACCCAACTTGCTCGAGGTGAGCGACCTGAATCCGCACGTGCTGGAGGTCGGTGATCGGCTGACGCTGGTGGGCTCCGGATTTCCGGAGGGCCGCGCGGCCAAGGTCACCTTCCAGGGCGAGGTCTTTCGCGCCGGTCAATCGCCGCTGCGCGGTGTGTCGATCGTGGCGACGGCGGCGGCGAGCGATCCGCATTCGATCGCCGTCACTTTGAACGCGGAGCTGGCGCGTGAGTTCTGCGGCGCGGGTGACGCGGTGCACGCCACCTTTCGCGGCGCGACCACGGCCGCGTTTCCCGCGCGCGAATCGGGCGCGCCGCCGGTGCGCGGCACGCTGGAGGGCGTCGTGTTGGATGTGAACCCGGCTTCGATCTCGAAGTCGGCCCTCGCTGCCCACGAGGCCGAGGCAGAGCGCTTCGCGGCCTATGCCGGCATGGCCGTGCTGCATTCGGCGGAACGCGACGTGCTGTTGATCGACACCGTCGATCCGGACGGACGTGCCTCGCGCGCCGGCTTGTTGCCGGGCGACGCGCTGTTGGAATTGGATGGCGTTCGTCTGGCGAGCCTTTCGGATCTGATCCCGCCACCGCGCGCGCGCCTGTCACGTGTCTCGGTGCGGCGTGGTGACGAGAAGACGCCGTCGTCGTTCGCGCTCGACGTTTCCGGTTTTCAGCCGGGTTCGCCGTCGGAGCTGGCGCCCGCGGCTACCTTGCTCGGCTTCGCGGTCGCGCTGCTACTGCTGTTTGCTTCGCCGCTCGGACGCGCGCTGGCGTGGCTGGAAGGGCGCTTGGCCTCGCAGATCCGCGACCGCGGTCGGCCCTCGGCCTGGGCGCGCGCGCGCGGCGACCTGAAATCGCTGAGCTTCGTGCGCGTCGCTCTGAGTGAGCTGCCGACTTCGCCGCTGCCCTACTTCGTGTTCATCATGGATAGCGCGTGGCTCACGCTGCTCGCCATGAACCGCACGATCTGGGCCCGCGAACTCGACCTGCCCGTGCTGTTTCTCGGCTCGCTGACTGCGTTGTGTGCGACCGCGCTGGTCGTGGGTGGTCGAAAGCCAGGCCGGCGCTTCTCGCTGATCGGCGGCTTGCGGCACGTATTGCTCACGCTGGTGTTTCAGGTGCCGGTCATTGCCGCGATGGCTTGCGCGGTGCTTCTTTCGGGCAGCCTGCGCTCGGACGACATCTTGGCTGCGCAAGGCGGCTGGCCTTGGCAATGGTTCGCGTTTGCGAGCCCCGTCGCCTTGGGCATCTTCGTGTTGCTCGTGCTGGGCCTGGTGCCCGTGGTGTCGCGCGCTCCGAGTGCCTTGCAGGCCGCTTTGATCGATGCCAATCCCAGTTCCCCGCGCCGCCAGAGCACTACGCTGCCCGAGTGGAGTCATTTGATCCTGACCAGCGGCGTGATCTCATTGGTCTTCTTGGGCGGTCCGCGCTTACCTGGGGTGGCGGCGACCGATCCGGCGGCGGGGATCTGGTTACAGGTGTGCAGCGCGCTGCTGTTCCAGTTCAAAGCGGTGCTGGTGTTGAGCTCGGTGCTGCTGCTCCGGTTCGCGACCAATCAGGTGCGCCTTTCGGAGGTGGCCCAGCTGGGGGTGCGTTACCTACTGCCGGGCGCGCTGCTGCTCTTGGTGGCGAGTTACTTCTGGGCGTTTGGTAGCCAGAGCCCGTTGTTTCTTGCCGCGCGCGTGCCGCTCAGTCACGGTTTGTTCTTCCTGTGTGCGCTGTGCGCCGCACATGTCGTACTTCGTGTCGCTAGGCAGCTGAGCGGTGAACGCCCCCGTTCGGCGGTCAATCCCTGGCTGTAACCTCGCGTTTGCCAAGGGCCGATCGTTGCGAGAAGTGACCGCTGCTTAAGCAGTACTGCGCACTGCCGTTGAGAGTCGGGTGGGACAACCCGTTCAGTCTCAGGCAATGAAAGAAAATAATCCCGCGTCGATTCCCGCCGGGGGCGGTACTTCGGCAAAACACGACGCCGAGAGCCATGCTCCAGGCAGTCTGCGTCGTGAGCACGAGCGCTTCGAGGTCGACCTCCAAGTGAGCGTGCTCAGTGAGCACAATTTGTACGCAGGCTTGGCCGAAAACATCTCGGCGGGTGGGCTGTTCATCGCGACTCACCAGCTACAGAAGGTGGGCTCGCGAATCGAACTCAGCTTGCGTATGCCGGACAGCGAGGAAGCGTTCCAAATCGTGGGCGAGGTGCGTTGGGTGCGCCTGTACAACGAGCACAGCGATACTCCGCCGGGCTTCGGGGTGCGCTTCACGGAGCTGCCGACGGGCGCCGCCGCGGCCATCAGCCGCTTCTTGGGTCAGCGCGAACCGCTATTTTTCGACGACGAATGAGCCGCCGTTGCGCGCCGCGCGCAGCTTTTGCTCCTCTTGTCCGAGTTCGCTGACGGCTTGCATCACACGGTCCGAGATCGCCTGGTGCACCTTCGGGCTCTTGCCCTGATCGAGCAGATCTCCGAACTCTACCGGCGCGCCGAAGACCACGAAAATGTCTTGCCCCGTGCGATCGAAATTGCTCCGCACTTGCTTGGGCAAATCATTGAGCAAGCCGTTGATGAAGACCGGGATCACGGGCACGCGCGCGTCTTGAATCACCTTCCCCACGCCGCGCTGAGCGGGCAGGAAGGTGTACGGGTCATCGTCCTTCTTGCGTGTGCCTTCGGGGTGAATGCCCGCGAACATGCCGCCGCGACGAAGCAAGAAGGCCAGCTCCTCGAGGGCCAGCGGATTCATGAGCGCCTTTTTTCGATCGCGAAAAAGCGGCGGATACATGGCAAAGAAGCTCATTACGCCGTTCACGAATAACCCAAGAGGGTTATCGTAGAAAAACTTGGAGCGAACCGGAAACACGATCCGGTGCTTCAGCCCACGGTGCACCAAGTCCCCGAACACCACGTAGAGGTCGAAGAAGCTGCGGTGGTTGGCGATCAAGATGTAGCTTTGATTGCTCTCCAGCGCGGGCAAGCGCTCGTAGCCGTGCACGTGGCGCAGGTGCTTCGTACAATGATGGATCCAGCCGCAGCCGACCGTGCGCTGTCCGAAGTGCACCGCGCGGCTGAACAGCCCGGGTTCGAACGAGCGTCGCACGATGGCGATCAGCGTGCGCTCGAGCCAGCTGAGCCGCTTTTGTCCGCTCGCTACCAGATCGGGCCGCGAGTTGGGGAGGACCGCGAGCGGCGTGGCCGGCGCGCGGTCCCCGATTTCCGCCGCGTTCGACTCAGTCATCGATTCGGTCGAAAACGATGTCGATGTAGCCGGGCGGAGGCAAGTGCTTCGCGATTGCTTCGATCATTTTGCCGGCAATGGCCTGGAGCTCGCTCTCGTTTTCGCGGGTCGAAAGCTTGAGGGTGGGGTGCGGTTCGAGATCGCGCTCGGCGTTGAAGGTGCGCAAGAGCTCGTAGCCAGCGACCTGGGGCAGTTCTGCGAGGCAAGCCTCGATGGCCGCGGTTAGGGCGGGTGAAGGGGGCTCGCCGCCTTCGGCGATCAGCGTGGTTTCGCCTTCGTCCGGCTCCAGGTTGGCGACATAGCCGACGAGCGGGATGGCTTTGCCGTTGGTCAGGCTAGCCAGCTCTGCGCGGCGCAGCGCAAGCTCGTACTCGGTGCCCGCGTTCAGGACCAAGCCCAAGACGTGCTCGTCGTCGACCACCTCCAGCGCCATGTCGAGCGCGAACATCGCCGGAACGGTGCAAAACTTCAGATCTTCGTCGTCGGTCTTCCAGCCGAGCTGCTTCTCCATCGGCGCCATCAGCTCCGGGTGGCTGAACAGGGCAGCGTAGTGATTGCCCTCTTCGTCCAGGAGCATGTGCGGCACGAGCTTTACCTCGCCGTCGTCGATGTCCAAGCGCTGGCCGTCGGTGACCCCTTCGATATTGCGGACCAGCGGGATGAACAGCTCACCCTGTGGGAGTTGGTCCAAGAGCGCCTGCACGTCGCGGCGCAGGCCGCGCTGCGCCGTCTTGATCAGCGGGGTGAGGTCTTGTGTGCCTTCGGTCTCGTTTACGCCTTCTACCACCGCCGTGCCCTATCATGTGTCGGCACCCGCCGCAGCTTGTGACCCGGCGGCGACTCTCGTACCCTGGCAGGCCCATGTCACGCCGGACCTTTTACCCGGAAATCCAGCCGTACCGGGCGGGCTACCTCGAGGTGTCGCCGGAACACTCGATCTACTTCGAGGAGTCGGGAAATCCGCGCGGCAAGCCGGCGGTATTTTTGCACGGTGGTCCGGGTGGCGGCACGAGCCCGAGGCAGCGTCGCTTCTTCGACCCGGATCGCTATCGCATCGTGCTCTTCGACCAACGCGGCTGTGGCAAAAGCAAGCCACACGCCTCGCTGGTCGACAACACGACCTGGCACTTGGTCTCCGACATCGAAGCCTTGCGCGTGCACCTGGGTATCGATAGCTGGCTGGTGTTCGGCGGCTCTTGGGGCAGCTCGCTCGCGCTCGCGTACGCGGAGACGCACCCTTCTCGTGTCACTGAGCTCGTGCTGCGTGGCATTTTCTTGCTGCGCCGCTGGGAACTGGAATGGTTTTACCAGCACGGCACCAGCTTGCTGTTCCCGGATGCCTGGCAAAAGTATTTGGCCGTCATTCCGCTCGCCGAGCGCGGCGATCTGATCGCCGCATACCATCGCCGGCTGACCTCCGAGAACGCATTCGTCCGTCAAGAGGCCGCGCGTGCGTGGAGCGTTTGGGAAGCCAGCACCAGCAACTTACTGCAAGACGAAGACTACATCCGCAGCTGCGCGGGCGATGAATTCAGCCTCGCCTTCGCTCGTATCGAGTGCCACTACTTCGTGAATAGAGGCTTTCTGGCCCATGAGAATCAATTGATCGACGACGTGACGCGGCTTCGCCATATTCCGACGGTGATCATTCAGGGGCGCTACGACGTGGTGTGCCCACTGAAAAGCGCTTGGGAGCTTTCTCGAGCATTTCCCGAAGCAGACTTTCGCGTCGTGCCCGATTCGGGGCATTCGGCCTATGAAGTCGGCACCGTACACGAGTTGATCTCGGCGACCGACCGCTTCGCGGGAGCATGATGAAAAAGGAAGCCATCGCGCTCGTCGGCTCGCTCAAGAAGCTGTTTTCGCAACGTTCACGGCGCACCTGGATCGGCCGAACCCGCGCGCACATCGAGTTTCGCGAGTTGCCTCCGAACGACCTTTCGACGTTTGCGCGACAGGCGCAGCTCGGCTTCAAGGCGCTCTCGCGGATCGAGTGGGTCGAGATCAACCCGCACACGCGCCGAATCGTGGTCTCGTTCGAGCAAGACGCGTATGGCATCGAAGAGCTGACGCACGTCGTGGCCGAGGCGGAGCGCACCGCGGGCTTGCACGAAGCGCCGTTCCGCGACGAAATTTGGGAGCACCCGAGCGACAGTGAGACCGTCGAACGGCTCAAGGTTGGGCTGCTGGCCGACACCGTGGGCGTCGTCGTCGGACTCGGGCTGCGGTTCTCGCCCATTCCCGCTTCGCGGATCGCGGGCACGGTGGCCGCTCTGACCGCGATCGTACAGTCGACGGATCGTCTGCGGCGCGTGGCTGAAGATCGACTCGGCCCGATGCGTGCCGATTTGACCTTGGACGTCACAGCGGCGCTCGCTCATGGCTTTGCGCAACGGCCGGGCAGCGCCTTTGTGGAAGCGGCGCACAAGCTGTCGCTACTCGGAGAGGCCGAAGCGCGTCGACGTGTTTGGGAACAGCGCGAGGCCGAGCTGTGTCAGGCGCAAGCCGAGCACCGCTTGGCAGATGTGGTCCGTGAGGCGCGTCCGCGCGCGTTGACGCGCGGCCCGATCGAGGAATACGCGGACCGCGCTTGGGTCGTCTCGCTCGGCGGCTTCGCGGTCAGCTTTCTGACCACGCGCAGCGTGCAGCGCGCAGTGGCGGCGCTGTTCGGTGGTTTGCCCACGCCCGCGCGCCTCGGCCGCGACGCTTTCGCCGCCGATTTGGGCCGCGCGTTGGCCAAGCGACAAACCTTGGTCGTCGATCCGGAGGTATTGCGCAAGCTCGATCGCGTGGATTGCTTGGTCCTCCAGGCGGACCTCGTGGCGCGCGATCGCTTCGAGATTCGTAAGCTCGTCGTGACCGGCGAGGGCGACGAAGCCGAGGCGCGGCGCGTGGTCCAGCAGTTACTCGACGTCGAGCGCCCGATCGACATCAAACGCAAGGGCGAGTACACGCTGGCCCCCCTCGGTGTGTTGGACGTCGCGGTGCCGTCCGAGTTGGCCTTGCATACGCCGGGCTTGGGTGCGCGCGGTGGCTTGGTCTTCGGGTTGATGCTCGGTGGCGCATTGATCGCCGCGGCGGAGGTCGATTTGATCCCGCAGACCGGCATCGACGAGCTGATCGCTGCGGCTCACGAAGCGCAGATGCGGGTCGTGATCGCGTCGAACAACGAAGCGATTTTGCAGGGCATCGCCGCCGACGACACGATCCCCGAGGGGGACGGCTTCGAGCGCGGCATTCGCCGCCTGCAGCGCGAGGGGCGCACCGTGTGCGTCGTGGTGACGGGCGCGTCGCCCGGCATCGCGGCGGCCGATTGCGCGATCGGTCTGATACGTGAAGGCGAAGTGACGCCCTGGGGCGCGCACATCATCTGCAAAGACGACCTGAGCGACGTACGCTTCTTGATTCATTCCTGCGTCGTGGCGCGTCAGGTCTCCAAGCAGAGCGTGAACATCGCGCTCGGCGCGGCAACCTTGGGCGCCTTGGTATCCGCCGGCGGTGGCGTCAAGCTCACCGGGCGCCGTGTGATTGCGGTGGTGAATGCGGCCTCTCTGGTGTCCATGCTGAATGGCGTTCGCGGCTCGTTCAAGCTCGCGCGCCGCGCGTTGCCCGCGCCCCGCGATCGCACACCGTGGCACGCCTTGGAGGCCGATGGCGTGCTGAAAAAGCTGGGCACTTCGCGGGAAGGCTTGATTCGCCGGGATGCGCTTCGCCGCCGTCGGCGCGCGCCCGAGCAGCGTTCGGCGTTGACCGAACTGGCCGAGAACATCACCGACGAACTGTTCAATCCGCTCGCGCCGCTGCTCGCGGCGGGCGCGGGCTTGTCGGCCGCGGTGGGCTCGTTCGGCGATGCGACCATGGTCGGCGGCGTCGTGGTTGTCAACGCGGTGATCGGTGGCGTGCAGCGCTTTCGCACCGAGCGACGCATCCGCGAGCTGTCTCGCACCGCGCGTCGTCGCGCGCTCGTCCGTCGCGGTAGCGACATCAACGAGGTCGACGCGACCGAGTTGGTGCGCGGTGACGTGCTCGTTCTGGAAGCGGGGGACGTCGTGCCCGCTGATTGTCGGATCATCGAGGCCGAGTCACTCGAGGTGGACGCCTCGAGTTTGACCGGCGAATCACTCCCGGTGAGGAAGAACGTCGCTGCTTCGTTCGAGCCGCAAGTGGCCGATCGCAGCTCGATGTTGTTCGAAGGCACCGCGCTGGCCGCCGGTCGCGCGTTGGCCGTCGTCGTGGCCACCGGAGACGAGACCGAGGCGCGCCGCGGCGCCGCGGCCTCGAAGCGCGATCCCAGTCGCGGCGGCGTCGAAAGGCGCATGAAATCATTGATCAATCTGACGGGCCCGGTGGCATTGGCGGCGGGCGTCGGAGTGATTGGTGCGGGCTTGATTCGCGGCCGCAAGCTGGAGGATTTGGTAGGCGCGGGCGTGAGCCTCGCGGTCGCCTCGGTGCCCGAAGGCTTGCCACTGCTCGCGACTGCGGCGCAACTCGCGGCCGCGGATCGCTTGTCCAAGCAGGGTGCCCTGGTGCGCAATGCGCGCAGCATCGAAGCGCTCGGCCGCGTGGACGTGCTGTGCATCGACAAGACCGGCACCCTGACCGAGGGGCGCGTCGAACTCAGCTTCGTCTCCGACGGCGAAGAGACGACGCCGATCTCGGACCTGTCCGAGATTGGCAAGCGCGTGCTCGCAGCAGCGCTGCGCGCGGCCCCCGATCTGCGTGCCGGGCCGTCCACTCAAGATCCAATGGACGCCGCACTCGGCCGCGCCGGTCGCGCGCGCAGCGTCGACGCGGGCGATAGCGGGCTCACACGCGGTGTCGAGCAGGCGTTCGAGGCGGGCCGCGCCTACCAAGCCGTGAGCTACCGCTCCGCCGAGCGCATGCTGGTGGCGGTCAAGGGCTCACCGGAAGCCGTGCTCCCGCACGCCGAATACTGGCAAAGGGACGCCGAGCGGCTACCCCTCGACCGTGCCCTGCGCGCGGAATTGCTGGCAAAAGCCCGCGAATTCGGGCGTCGCGGATTGCGCGTGTTGGCGGTTGCCGAGCGAGATGTTGCGAGCGCGGAAGGGTTGGACTTGTCTCGCCTGCAGGGGCTGACCTTCTCCGGCTTCATCGCCTTCAGCGATCCGGTGCGCCCGACCTCCGCGCAAGCCGTCGCCGATCTGCGGGCCGCGGGCGTGGAGGTCGTGATGCTCACGGGCGATCACCCGAGCACCGCCGAGGCCGTCGCACGAGACGTCGATCTGTTGCGCGGACGCGCCGTGATCACCGGTACCGAGCTCAGCGAGCTGAGTGACGAAGATCTAGATCGAAAGATCAAAGGCTTTGGCGTCTTCGCGCGCGTCACGCCCGCCCAGAAGGTGCGCGTGGTGCGCGCGTTGCAGCGCGCGGGCCGGGTGGTGGCGATGGTCGGCGATGGCGCAAACGACGCGCCGGCAATTCGTCTGTCGAACGTGGGCATTGCCATCGGCGAAGGCAGTACCTCCGCTGCGCGCGCCGCCGCCGACATCGTGCTGACCGACGAACGAATCGAGACTTTGGTCCTGGCGGTGGTCGAAGGCCGCGCCATGTGGGCCTCCGTGCGCGACGCGGTATCCATCCTGATCGGCGGAAATCTGGGCGAAATCGGCTTCACCTTGGGTGCCGGCTTGGTCGACGGTCGTCCGCCGCTGAACGCTCGCCAGCTGCTGCTCGTGAATCTGCTGACCGACGTTGCGCCGGCGATGGCGATCGCGCTGCGCCCGCCGTCGAGCGCGACCATGCAGTCCTTGGCGCAAGAGGGTCCCGAGGTCTCTTTGGGCCGAGCGCTCAACCGCGACATCGCAGCGCGCGCGGTGGTCACGAGCGTGGGTGCGGGCACGGCCTGGGTGATTGGTCGCTTCACGGGCAGGCGCGAAAGCGCCAACACGATCGGCCTCTTGGCGCTGGTCGGCTCGCAGCTCGGGCAAACCTTGGTCTCGGGGCGCTTCAGTCGCCCCGTCTTGGTGACCAGCATCACCTCGGCCGCGCTGCTGGCGGGCATCGTGCAAACGCCCGGCCTCAGCCACCTCTTTGGTTGCCGACCGCTCGGTCCGATCGGTTGGGCCACCGCGATCGGAGCTTCGACCGCCGCGACTTACGCCGCGATGCGCTTCCCTGCGCTGATCAACGAAATCATGCGCCGCACCAAGCTGGACACGCCCGTGCTCGTGGAAGATCCGGAAGCGTTACCCGAGTAAGCTCCCGCTCCGACCAGCAAATGTAGAACTATTCCGCCGGCAAGCGTTGCGCGACGAGGCGCCGCAGCGTGCGTCGCAGACGATCGAAATCGAACGGCTTTTCGAAGGTCAGATTGATGGTCGTGGCCAAAAACTCACGCGCGCGGTCCATCGACACACCGCCGGTCATGAACACGATGCGCGATTCCAAGCCTGGATGCTCTTGGCGGATGCGCTCGTATAGCTCCATGCCGCTCATGCCCGGCATCATCAGATCACACATGATGACGTCGAAGCCGGCGCTGGGACCTTCGGCGATTGCGGTCAGCGCTTGCGCGCCGTCGCCGGTCAGTACGACATCGTGCTCGTTTTGAAGCAGCGCGCGGAGGGTGCGGGAGACCGAGATCTCGTCGTCCACGATTAGGATTTGTCCTCGCTTTTGTGGAGGCGGAGATGGCGAGCGCGGGGGGATTGACTTGGGTGGCAGCCGGCCCTTGGATGCGGGCAGGCTGACCGTGAATTGCGAGCCCTGGCCGGGCGTGCTGCTGACGCTGATTTCGCCGCCCAGGCCGCGCACGATACTCTGGCAAATGGATAGGCCGAGGCCGGTACCCACCCCGACCGGCTTGGTGGTGAAGAAGGGATCGAAGATCTTGCCCAGGAGCTCTTCTGGAATGCCCGAGCCGGTGTCCTCGATGATGATTGAGACGAGGTCACCGCTGCTGCGTAGCCGCGCGCGGACCTCGTGGCCGGGTGTTTCGTGGCCGGGCAGGGATTGGGCGGCGTTCAACAGCAGGTTGAGCAGCACCTGCTCGATGCGATTCGGGTTCGCGTCTACCGGGGGGACTGGTTGGTAGTCACGGACCAAGGTCGCGCGTTGTTTGATTTCGCTGCCGGCGATGTTGAGCGCGGATTCGAGCGCGGCCTGCACATCCACCGGACCGCGGATGCCTTCGTCCGCGCGGGCAAAGGTGCGCAGATCACGAACGATGCTCGCTACGCGCTCGGCGCCATGAAAAGCGTCGCGCACGCGGACCATCAGCGCGTCGAGCTTGCTCGGATCGCTCGGCAACGTGGGCAGCTCACGCGACAGGAATTCCAGATTCAACAGTAGGTACGCGAGCGGGTTGTTGATTTCGTGGGCGATACCTGCGGAGAGCACGCCGAGCGCGGCCAAGCGATCGGCCTCGACCAAACGGGCTTGGATCGCTTTGCGCTCGGTGACATCGCGCGCGAACGCCAAAACCGCGGGTTTTCCCTGGTATTCAGTGGGGATCGCCGAGATTTCCACGGACAGCTCTTGCCCGTCGCGGGAGCGCGAGCGGTACTCCGCCGGATCCGGGTGGCGCGCGCCGGTGCGGTACAGTTGCCCGATGCGCGCCGCGGCGAGCTTCGCGTCATCCGGATGGAGAAAGTCCGTGATCGGCACGCCCAGCGCGGCTTCGATGCTCTCGGCGCCGAGCATGCGCGCGGCGGCGGCGTTCAAGAACGCGATTTGCGGGCCACGTAAGATGGCGATGCCGTCCGGGGCGCCATCGATCAGGGCCCGAAAGCGCTCCTCGGATTGGCGGAGCGCGAGCTCACTGCGCTTGCGCGCGCTGATATCGAACAGGAACGCAACGTTCAGAGCTCGGCCATTCAGAGAGACCCGGCTTTGCAACACCTCCACGTCGATGCGCTGGCCCGTGCCGCTCAAGACGGTGGTTTCGAAGGGTTTCGGCAGCTCCTCACCGCGCAGGCGGCGCTCGCGCAGAGCTCGTACGCGCGGGTGCTCCTCGGGCGCGAGCCAGTCCCAGGCGGACATGCCTCGGAATTTTTCTACGGAATAGCCTAGTAGCTGCTCTGCGCCCGGGTTCAGGAACAAATTCAGAGGTGGATCGGTATCGGACAGGGTGATCACGACGGCGAGGTCGGCGCCGTCGCAAGCCGCGGCGATGATCTCGAATAGCTGCGCTTGTTCCAAGCCCGCCAGCTGGTTCGAGTCCGTGCCCATCACGCGCAATTATATATCCGCTCCGCCTGTCGCGTACGCGAAACTTGGCCGGTCATCGGGCTTCATGAAAACAGTCGAGCCCATGAAGCGCGCGGCATCCCCCCTAGTCGTGATGGTCCTCGGGTTCGTTACACCGGCCTGCGGTCTGTTTGCCTCTGCGCAGACCAACACGCAGGTCGCCTCGACCACGCCGAGTGTGGTGGCGACACGCAACTCGCAAGTGGTCGAAAGCGGCCCCTCCGATACGCGCAAGGTCGGTGACTTTCGAGTTCACCGCTTCAGCGGCAGCTATCAGAAATCACCGCTCACCTTGACCGAAGAAGTGATCGCTCGCGAAAACAGCTTGTGGGTGATCGATTACACGTTCGAAGAGCAAAGCGGTGCGACCAAGCTGCGCGTGCGCTTCGACCCACGGACTGATTCGGTGCAAAGGGTGTCGAAATTCGACGGTTCCAAGGAGCTCGGCGTGTCGATCGCAACCTACGAGAAGCTGATCGAGCGCACGAGTTTCGCCGCTGATTCCAACGACGGCATGCTCGGGTCGAAACACGGTACCTGCTTGGTCGGCCCGAACGAGCTGGATTGTGAAATCAAGAGCTACAAGGTCGCGGTCGGCGACAAAGCCGCCATCCTGAATGTTTCGCAGAGCGGCAGCGTGCCCGGCGGCGACGTCGCCGGTGAGATCATTGCTAGCGACGGCGCGCTGATCTACCGCAGCGAGCTGGTCGAGATGGGCACCGCCTCGTCGCCGAAGCGTGGCGTCGCCAGCCGCTGACGCTCAGCTCACGCGCGTCAACCAGTGCGCACGCGATTCGTCTTTGCCCGTCACGGCGCGTAAGTAGGCGCGTTGGAAGAACGCGCCGAGCGTCTTTTTGCCGGTCTTGAATTCGGTCCCGTCGAGCTCGCGCACGGGCGTGACTTCGGCGGCGGTGCCGGTGAAAAAGACTTCGTCCGCCCGCATCAGATCTTCGCGCGTGAAGGCGCGGATCGTGATCGGGACTTGGTGCTCGCGCGCCAAGTCCAAAATGCAATCCCGGGTAATCCCGGGCACGATCGACGAGGTTTCGTCGTTGGTGAACAGCATCCCCCCTTTGACGAAGAACACGTTCTGGCCGGTGGCGCTGGCAACCGTGCCGTCCTGGTTCAGCAAGATGGCATCGTCGAAACCGTGGTCCATGGCTTCGTGAGCGGCGAGCACGCTGTTGGCGTAGTGCCCGCTGGCCTTGGCCATGGTCGGCAGCATCGTGTGATGGAACTTGCGCCAGCTCGAGATCATCACCCGAACGCCGTTTCGAAGCGCATCCTCACCCAGGAACGTCCCTAGCTCACGCACCGCGATGAACGCGCGCACTTGGCACTCTTTCTTGGGCCGCAAATCGATCGGGCCTTCACCGAAATAGGCCAGCGGGCGAAGGTAACCATTCTGCGTCGCGTTCCGGCGCGTGACTTCGATCGCCCCGCGCGTCAGCTCGTCCGCGCTGAACGGCACCTTCATGCCGTACAACCGCGCGGAAGACAGCAGCCGCTCGATGTGCTCGCGCAGCCGCACCAGCACTGCCCCATTCGCGGTCGGATAGCAGCGAATGCCCTCGAACACGGCGGTGCCATAGTGCAGAGCGTTGGCATAGTAGTGGACGCTCAGCGCATCGGATTCGCGAATGTCGCCATTCCACCATAGATAGTGCGCAAGCTTTTGCCCGCGCGGCCGCGCCGCGGTCAGAGAGTCATCGTCGGGGACGCCGTCGAAGTTGGGCCATTCTTGATCCAGTGCCATTTCGACATTCGACACAGGATGCCGGGACGAGGTCAAGCGCGGTCCGCATTTCCGCACCCGCACCCGGGCTGACGTCTCGCGCGACCCAGTGTGAGTGATCGAGAGTGGGCGATCGCAACCCAGCAACGCACCTCGCAAGTTCGCGCTGTGCCGGTCGAAGATCGAGGGGGACTAACCGCCAAAACGCCAAAACGCCAGAAGAAGGAGTCAGAAGAGAAGGCTAGGTTGGTTCGGCGCGCGCGATTCAATAAGTCCTGAGTCGCGAGAAAGTGAACCCGAAATCTCAGAGAAAATAGAGACCTAGCACTTGTGTGCCTGATCTAAGCGGTCACCCATGTGCCCGGTCTGCACCCGCACAGTCTCCCGCTTGCACAGTCTCCCGGTTGCACACGCTCGTCGTGTGACGTCTCCGCGACAAGCTGAGCCCTCCACGCTCACCCCACTCCTTCTCTCCTCTTCTGGCGTTTTGGCGGTTAAAAATCCGGAGCCGAACCGGCACCGGCGTGAGAGCTGAGTTCGCGAGTGGGCGAGGCTGGGGAAGTCGCCAGCATTGCAGGCAGGCGCGGCTGCATAGACGACGTGCGTCGTCGAAGGGTGCCGAGTGTCGAGCAGTACGGGCATAGCGCGCCCGTTCAAGAGTGGCCCAACCAATGGCCGGGTGGATACGTCGCTGCTGCTGCGTGTGCTTGGGTTAGGCTGACGGCGATGACTTTTTCGCGGCGCACGCAGCATGAATCGGAGCCCAATGCGCTCAGCTTGGCGTTGCGCGCGCGACGCGCGGCCGGGCTCCCGGTGTGCGATCTCACGCAATCGAATCCGACGCTCACCGATTTGCCGTACGACCGCGCGCGGATCCTGGCCGCGCTGAGCGATGCGCGCAGCTTGGTCTATGAACCGGCATCATTTGGGCTGCTGTCCGCGCGCGCCGCGGTGCAGGGTTTGCAGCGCGATGCGGGTTTCCAGATCGCGCCCGAACAGATTGTGCTCACTTCGAGCACCAGCGAAGCGTACGGCTTCTTGTTCAAGCTCTTGTGCGATGCGGGCGACGAGGTGCTGATCCCACAGCCGAGTTATCCGTTGTTCGAGCATTTGGCGGCGCTGGAACAGGTGAAGGTCGCCAACTACGAGCTCGCCTACGACGGCGCGTGGCACATCGATTTCGACTCGTTGGCTCGGGCGCGGAGCGCACGCACGCGGGCAATCGTGGTCGTGAATCCCAACAACCCCACGGGCTCGTTTCTCAAGCGCGATGAGCTGGCGCGTCTGGTCGAGTTCGGCCTGCCGATCATTTCAGACGAGGTGTTTTCGAGTTTCGCGCTGGGGCCCGATGCGCGGCGTGTGAACTCGGTACTCGAGACCGATGCGGCGCTGGTGTTCGCGCTGGGCGGCTTGTCGAAGCTCGCGGCGTTGCCACAGCTCAAGTTGGCCTGGCTATGCGCGGCGGGGCCGAAGGCGCTGCTCGCCGAAGCGCTCTCGCGCTTGGAGTTGATTGCCGACACGTTTTTATCGCCGAACACACCCGTGCAGCACGCCTTGCCCGAAATTTTAGCGTCGAGCGTGGCCGTCGAGCGCGCGCTCGATACGCGCATTGCGCAGAACGTCGCGGTACTCGTGCAGGCGCTCGAGGGAACGGCCGCGACGCCGTTGTTCTTGGAAGGCGGCTGGTACGCCGTGGTGCGCCTGCCTACGCTGCGGAGCGAAGCCGAGTGGGTGCTCGGCTTGCTCGAGCAAGACGGCGTGCTCACGCAACCGGGCTGGTTCTACGATTTCACGGCAGGCGCTCAGCTCTTGCTCAGTTTGATTACTGAGGAAGCGCCATTTGCGCTCGGCGTGTCTCGCATCGCCGAGCGCGTGAGGCAGGTCGCGCGTTAGTCAGGCCGCGCGTTTGCGGCGTCGGAACATCACGCTCGAAGCGGCCAGCGCCGCGAACGCAAGGCCGAGGTCGCTCCGCTGATCGCTGCCCGAAAGGGGCCGGAAGCTGCAACCACCCGGCTTCTCTTTGATCGTCTGGGGCTGGTCGCTGCTGGCTTCATCCTTCGGCTTCTCCGAGTCGGCGGGCGCGGCTTCGCTCTCCGCGGCGGGCTTGTCGCCTTCTTTGGCGGCGTCTTCCTTGGGCTTCTCTTCGGTCTTGGCCTTCTTCTTTTCGCCCTTGAACTCCATCGGTTCGCGATGGATGACCGTATTCTTGCCTTCGAAGGTCAGCGTGACGGGCGTGCCGACTTTTTGGTCGTTGCGACCGTCGTGCACCGTCACTTTGTATTCGCCCGCTTTGTAGCCCTGGCCGCGCGTGACCTTGAACGAGAAGCGCGTGCGCGCTTCGATCTTGCCCGTGCCAGAGTCGAGGAACTCCACGTCCGTGCTTTCGATCGACGCTTGCTGATTGACGAGCGGGACCTTGCGGTCGACGACCTTGCCGCTCGAGTCGAGGATGGTACGTTCGTATTCGACCTCCGGTTGGAACTCGAACTTCATCGGCACGTGCGGCACGTCCGGGGCCTTCGGGAGGTAGATCGCGACCTCCACCTTCCAGTAGCCGTTCTTGTCTTCGAACTCGTCACCGTTGGGCTGGTCTTCGCGCCTCTCTTTGAGGACTTTGCTCTTCCACTCGGTCCGGCCAGCCGCGCTGGCGACGTGACTTGCGGTGAGGCTGAGCAGGGTCAGGGCGATGACGAACAACGAGCGAATGGACACGGGAATGCGAATCGACAACGGCGGTACCTCCAAGTCGGGGGGCACGCTAACATTGCTCTCCCGCTTGCACAGCCGCGGATCGCCGTGCCCGGTCAGCGCGCAGGGAATACGGGGGCTTCCAGCGCCTCGAGTGGCTCATCGAGCCACGGTGGCGCTGGAATTGTGTCGTGAAAGTCGAAGCCCTCGGCTGCGCTAGTGCCGTCAACCCGGTCGAACTCGAACTCGGAGTCGGAGAAGTTCAGTGTGTCGAGTTGGGCGGGCGGCGCGTGCCACGGTTGCGTGGGCAGCGCTTGTTCGTAGTCGTCGTCGCTCGACATCGGTACCGGTTGTAGGGCGCTGTCTGATAGTGGGTTTGCAGCTGACATCCGGAACTCCCTCGCTCGCACCGCGACTCCTCACTTTGCGAGTTCGCCGATCGCCTGACTCGCTTCCCGTTAGTCCCAATCAGCAACCACGAACAAGGCTTATTTCTGCGAAATGTGCGCGAAACCAGCTGAGGGGCCGAGGAAAATCGTCTAATGCTGTGCAGTTAGCGCGCGGCCCTTCACGTCACGGATGAGCGCAAAAAAAGCGTGGCAGCTTTGCTCTGCACGCAGCTGGCGTACGCTATCGAATCGAGCAATCCTTGAGAGAACGATGAATCGATTCCTGTTGGGTGCGGGCGTGTTCGTTTTGTTCGGCTGCGGCGCTCGAACGGAATACTTCGACGATGTGGATGGGGCTGGCGGCCAGCGGCAAGGGCTCGGTGGCACTTCGTCGGTTGCCGGCGCTCCCGGCAGCGGTGGCACGATCAATACCGCGGGCGCGCCGCAGGTCGCCGGTGCTCCTGGGGTCGCTGGCGCACCTCATACCGCTGGCGCGCCAGGCGTCGCGGGAGCGCCGAATGTTGCCGGCGCTCCCGGCAGCGGTGGCAGAACCGGGGTGGCTGGTGCGTCGAACATCGGGGGCGCAACCAGCATCGCGGGCGCACCGAGCGTCGCGGGTGCACCGAGTACGGGTGGCAGCGCGGGGACTCCCGGCGTGATCGAAGCGTGTCAGGTAATCGCCGGCAACTCCTGCCAGCAGTGCCTGTGCAGCACGTGTTCATCGCAGATCGTGCAGTGTTTCTCCAACTTCGGCTGCGCGTTGATCTTGGCTTGTGCGCAACAAACTGGGTGCTCAGGTGTCGCTTGCTACAACGCCCAGACTTGCAAACCGGTGATCGACCAGTTTGGCGGCTTGAGCGGCACGGCCATGAAAGACGTGTTGTCGCTGCTGACCTGCTCGCTTGGTTCGCAAAACAGCTGCAACTGCAACTGAGTTCGCGCTCTAATGCGTGATCGCGGGTCGCGCCTCGGCGAGCGCGACGACCAACGGCCAGGCCATCGGATCGCGCGACCAGTCTTCGCTGCCGACGGCGCGGATGTCGACGCGCAGCTGATAATTGTCGGCGATGGGCGGGATGGGCGTGCCCATCGTCCGCGTTCGGAAGCGCAAGGTCGCTGACTTGTGTGGGAACGCGTCGCTCGAAGTCTCGAGCCCGCTGCTCGCGACGAGCACGAAGCGCATCTCGAAGCGCTGGTTCAGCTCCGCCGGATCGAGCAAGAAATAGGCGTGGATCTCGATCGGCAAGAGCGCGCCGGGCGGTGGTTCGACGCCGCGCGGGAGATTCAGCTGTTCGACGATGTTGAACAGAGACACATTGTTCGACTGCTGATCCAAGCTCGATGAGCTGGCCAGAGTCAGCAAATAGCAGCGCGGCATGGGCCGCCCAATAGCATGTACGGGGACGCGAGCGAAATCAGCCCGCTCAAGGCAGAAGAGAACCGGAGCCGCAGCGGATCACGGCGTAGCTTCCGAGCAGGTAGCTCAGTACGGCCAAGCCGACCACGGTCCGTGATACCGCGGGCCGCGCAGCAGGCAGCTGCGCGAGGATCAGCCGGGCTGCACAAAACGACGCCGCCCCGGCCGCGCACAAATAGAGAATGCCCTGCACCGGCAGGCCGCGCCAGGTGCTGGACAGACCGGCCACGAGCTCCGCTCTGAGGTCGGCCGCGACGAGCGCGCCGCTGAGCAGCGGCCACGCCATGAGCAAACCGTGCACGGTCCCAAACAAGACCACGATTGCCAGAGAAAGCGGCTCGATCACGGCGAGTGCGCGCGCTTGGCTACTGGCGCTGGTCGAAGGCAATCGGCCGCGCGAAAAGGAGCGCGTCAATTGCCGCGCTCCGAAGGCGCTGAACGGTAGCCACAACAGTAGCAGCAGGCTGCCCACGAACCAGGGAGAGCGCTCGAAGCCCGATTCTGGCAGCGCGCCGTCGGTGTGGGCGCGATAGGCTTGCCCGGCGAAGTGCAAGAGCACGAAGCCCGCAAAGCCGAGCTGCAGCAGGCGCGCCGAACCTGCCCGCCTTTCGCGCACCCAGCGCACCCCGCGCAGCGAGCTCAGCCAACTTGACTGGCGCTCGGGGCGCGCATCACGCTCTCCTGACTCGCCTGTCACGAGCTCCAGCATATGCCAAAGGCCCCCCGGACTTTTCGAGAATCGACCAGCGCGCGGACGCTCCTGCGGCGGCTCGAGCTCGTCGCGCTCGCCGGCGCATGCCTCGCGCTTGCCGGCTGTCGGAATTCGCAGAGCGAAGTTGGGCGCCCCGAAGCCAGCCTTTCGGCGAGCGCCGACGCACAAGCCAATTTTCGCAACCTGCGCGCGGCCTGGTTCGCCGGCAGCACCAACGAACGGCGCAGACTCGAACCGGATCTGCGCCGCTTCCTGGTGCGCTTTCCGGGCGAAGAGCCGAGCGACATGGTGCGCGTGCTGCTCGCCTTCGACTGCGTGAGTCGCGGCTCACTCCAGGAAGCGCGCGTACTGATCGCACAGGTGCGCGTGTCGGTCGGCGCCGTGCATGATTTTTCTCGGGTGGCGGAGGCCTACGCGCTACTGCGCGAAAGCAAACCGGATGCCGCCTGGAGCGTGCTCGAACCCCTCGCGGGTAAGATCGTCGACAGCGACGAGCGTCTGCTGTTCAGCGAGCTGCGCGTGCGCGCGGCTTCTTCGTCGCGCCAATACACCCACGCCGTGAAAGCAGCGGAAGAGCTGTTGATCGAAGCGCCGAGCGACGGCCGCGCGGTCTTCGAAGAGCTGCTGCGCGAACAATTTCAGGCTGCGCAAAAGGCGGATTTGGTGGACGCCCTGGCCAGCCTGGAGCGGTTGCCCTCGGATGAGAGTCAGAGTGCGTCCGCGCGCGAATGGTTGCGCAAGCTGCTCCGCGAGCGCTTGGTCGCGATCGCGGTACGCGAGAAAGACGCTGCGCTTGCGCGCAGCTTGCTCGATACGGCGCCCGCCGCGCTGCGCGCAGGCGCGGCGGGGTCGGCGTTGATCGGTATCGCCAGCGGCGTGCAAAGCCGGCCCTTGATCTCGGGTCGAGCGATTGGTGTCGCGCTTTCTCTGGGCAACGCGGAAGTGCGCCGTCGCTCGGCGAGTCTGGCGGCGGGGCTCGCGCGCGGTCTGCGCGCGCCGGGCGCGAACGCGTCCGACACGGTGCAATTGATCACCCAAGACGACGGCGGCAACATCGCCGGCACGCTCGAGGCGCTGCGCGACCTGGCCGCCCAGGGCGCGACGATCTTGGTGGCAGGGCTCGATGGCGCGTCTGCGGACGTGGCCGTGCACTTCGCGGAAGAGAACGCGATCCCAGTGCTGCTCGTGCAACCGCCCGAGACCTGGGTCGGGCCGCTGTCGAGTGCTTTCGTGCTCGGCGAAAGCTCGAGCAGCGAGCAGGCCGCGATCGATGCGGAGCTGTCCCGTCGTGGCCTGATGCGTATCGCGCGCGTGGGACGCATGGGTGAAGCTTGCGACGGAGTGGCGGAAACTGCGGGCGGCCCCCGCTTCTCGGTTCAACAATGGCGCCACAATCGTGTCACGGGCGTGCTCGTCTTGGGTTCCGCCGCGTGCGCCAGCGACGTCGCGCGCGATCTGCGTCGCGTTCCCGCGTTCGCACCCGTGCTCGCGCTGGGCCTGGAGGCGTCCGAGTTCGTCTTCGCCAGCGATGCGCCGAGCGTGCGCTTCGCCATCGGTGCGGGCAGCTTTCCGAGCGCCACGCGCCCTGGGGCGGAGCTCAACGCGGCCTTGCCCCCGCTCGATTGGTACGAAGCGCTCGGTCACGACGCGGCGTTGCTCGCCAAGGGCGCCCTGGAGGGCTTCCCTGATGGTCGGGTAGACGAGGAACACGCCGTGCACGAGCTCCACGCGCGCGCTCAACGCGCCCTGGCCAGCGTTCAAGTGCCGCTTTGGACCAGTGAGGCGCGCGGTTTTTCCAGAGGACATGCGCTGAGCCGCGCGCTTACGATAGTGTCTCCCTCGTCAGCCAAGAAATAGCCGTGACTTCACCTCTATCGGAACTGAAATTCGACCTACCCACGCGTCGCTCGACGCAAAAGCTCGCGCAGCTGATCGCTCCGCTCTTGGCGGAGAGTGATCTAGTGATCCTCACCGGACCTCTCGGTTCGGGGAAGACGTTCTTCGTGCGCGCGCTGTGCCGTGCGCTCGGCTTGCCTGCGGCGCAGCGCGTGACCAGCCCCACGTTCACTCTGGTCCAAGAGCACGACACCGTGCCACCGCTTGCGCACGCGGATCTGTACCGCTTGAACGGGCCGGAACAACTGCGCGAGCTCGGCCTCGACGCCCAACGCGACGACGGGCGCTTGTTGCTCGTGGAGTGGGGCGAGCCCTACATCGCGCAATTGGGCGGTGACGCGCTGCTCGTCAGCTTTGCCCTCGATCCGCGGCGAGCCGCTGTTTCTGCTACGGGGCGTCGTTCGAACGCCATCCTCGCCGAGCTCAGTGCTAAGGGTTGAGTGTGCCTGACCCCGCCGAACCGAGCGAAGCCCAGGCAAAGAGCCCGTGGACGGCCGTCACACAGCCGTTCATCTCGGTGTTTGAATTGGTCGGCTCGGTGCTGGCGCTGACCGGTGAGTCGCTGGTGTGGCTGATTCGTCCGCCGTACCGCTTCGGACAGCTGCTGTTGGCGATGGAATTCATCGGCGTGGGCTCGGTCTTCATCGTGGCCCTGACCGGCATCTTCAGCGGCATGGTGCTGGCCCTGCAAACCACTTACAGCTTGCGCGCGTTTGGCGCAGAGGGCGTGGTCGGTCAGGTCGTCGCGGTCGGTCTGACGCGCGAGATCGCGCCGGTGTTTGCGGCGCTGATGGTCGCCGCGCGGGCCGGTAGCGCGATGGCCGCCGAGCTCGGCAACATGCGCATCACCGAGCAGATCGACGCGCTCGTGACCATGGCGGTGAGCCCGGTGCAGTACCTGCTCTCGCCGCGCTTGTTGGCCGCGGTGCTGACCGTGCCGCTGCTCTGTATCTTGTACAGCTGCGTCGGCATGGCCGGCGCTTGGCTGGTCGCGGTGCGTTGGCTGGGCGTCGATCCAGGTATTTTCGTGTCCAACATCGAGCGCCATTTGCTGCCCAGTGATTTCTTCATGGGTATCATCAAAGCCGCCGTGTTCGGCTTCTTGATCGCCGCGATTTCCTGCACCCGTGGCTACCACGCTTCGGGCGGAGCGCGCGGCGTCGGTCAAGCCACCACGCAAGCGGTCGTGCACAGCGCGGTCTCGATCCTGATCGCCAACTACATGCTGACGTCGTTGCTCTTGGGCAACCCGGGCTGAGCGCAGAAGTACCAGCCGGCGCGGCTCAGTCGACGTGGTGAGCGGCGTTCGCCGAGTCGTTGGAAGCCGAAGCCACTTCGCGGGTGATGATGCCCTTCACCTGCTCCAGCGAGCGAATCGCTTCTTCGGGCGCGAGCGCCTCTCGCTTGGACGACTTTTTGCCATTCTTGCCCGCCTGCGGGCCCTCGTTGACCGCCGCCATGAAGGCTTCCATGCGCTCGGACTCGCCGTTGCCGTTCACGTCCACGATCATGAATTTGCCGGCGCCTTGACCCAGGTCGTCACGGAAGTCGAAGACCGCGCCGATCACGGTCAGCGAACCGCTCTGCACTCGTTTGCCGTACTTTTTCAGCGCTAGGTTGACCTGGTTGTGCACGTTCGCGATTACCCCCTGGGCCCAAGCTTGGTTCTCGTTCTTGGCCCCCGTGGCGCGCGGGATCTGTAACCCTTTGAGCTGCGTTTGCATCGCCTTGCTGAGCTTCGACGTATCGCCGCTGGCGGCCTTTACCGCGCCGCAACCGGTGTGACCGATGATCAGCAAGAGCGGCGTGTTCAGGTGTTCCACTCCGTATTCGATCGAACCCTCATCACCCACGAGGGTGTTGCCGAAGTTGCGCACCGTGTAGTCGTCGTTCTCGCTGGTCTCGTCCCAGGCTTGCGGCTGCACGCGTGAGTCGGAGCAGGTGACGACGGTCGCGCGCGGCAGCTCGGCGTCGGCGAAAGCCGAGAAGAACTTCGGTCCGTGCTCCATGTAGGTCTTGTTGTCCTCGAAGGATTCCTTCAAGAACGCGCGGGTCAATGCCAGCGGCTCGGCCTTCGAGGTCTCCCAAGCGAACGGCACGGTGTACTTCTGGGGCGCTTCGTCCGACTTTTCCTCGCCCTTGCCGTCTTCGCTGCTGGTCTTCGCCTCGGCCCGCCCCTTACCCTCTTTTGCCTTGTGCGAGCGGGTCTCCTTCTCGGGTGTAACGGTCGCTGCGGGCTGCTTGCAGGCCGAAGCCAGCAGCAGCAAAGTAGCGGTCAATTTCAGCAGGCGCAGCGATCCCATGCCGAGACAGAACGGACGCCGGGCCCGGGACTTGAGCGTGCACGAGGGGCCGGCCCAAGAATCAAAGAAGTGCGCGTTTGGTGACGTTTAGACTACACTGCGCCGCTCGCCGTGCCGGGAGCCCCTAAAATCGAGCGCGATCCAGCCGCACTGACCGTGCCGCTGCTCGCTTCCAATCGTTTCGCGCGTTTGCGGCGCTTGGCGCGGCAGCGCATCCGGTGGTCACCCCTGCTGCTACTCGTGCCCACCTTGGTCGTGCTCGGCATGGATCTCTCGCGCCGTAGCGCGCGGCTCTCCGGCCTCGACCTTTGGCACAAGGGCTACTACATCGCCTCGCTGACCGAGGGCCTCTTGCTGTGGTGCGTGCTGCTGCACGCGGCGTCGCGGCGTCGCGGCGCGCTGCGCTGGCTTTCGGCGCTGTTGTTCGTGATCGGCTTCACCTTCGCGGTCGGTGGGCAAACCTACTTCTTCAGCCAGTACAACGCGTATTTGAACCTCGACGTTTCGCTGTTCGCGTCGAACTTCAAAGATAGCGTCATCAATCAGCTGCTCGCCGACTTCGGCAATTACCTGCGCGCCAAGCTGCCGCCGCTGTGCATCGCCCTGATCCTGGTTTGGCTCACTCGCCGCTGGTTGCGCGCACCACGGCGAAGCGCGCGCAGCACTGGCTTCCTAGCCCCGGTCCTGGTCGCGGCGAGCTTCGCCATCCCCACGCAGCATCGCCACCTGCAAGCGGCACCGCCGGACGTGCTGTACTTGAACGCGGTGGGCGGGCTGCTCGCGACCCAGTTTGGCCAAACTGGTT